>Ga0081539_10000358_pt1 | contig 100577 bp, 79 predicted proteins | sample TabmetS4T2R2_FD_71023 | JGI IMG/M metagenome (GOLD analysis project Ga0081539, IMG submission 71023) | Tabebuia heterophylla rhizosphere microbial communities from the University of Puerto Rico - S4T2R2 | ecosystem: Host-associated > Plants > Roots > Rhizosphere ... | reverse complement strand
ACCGGTTCACCATTGCCGGCGATGATGTGGCGGATGGTGTTCACCGCGAGGTCGGACGCGACTTCGCCGGCGTTGTGGCCGCCCATGCCGTCAGCGACGATGAACAGGCCAAGGGCGTGGTCGACAAGGAGTGCGTCTTCGTTGGAGGATCGGCGGCCTGGATGAGTGGCGCCGTGCGCCGCAAGACTCATGCGCCAGAGAGCTTACCGTGTTTTCGTCACGGGGCGGACCGTTTGTGCACGCCGTTTTCGGCGAGACGCACGACCTTCGGTACCAGTGGCGCGGTCGTGACGCCCCGACCAGGATCTCGTGCCACACATCGCGCACGGCGGCCAAGTATGGTCCACGAACGACAGGCCGAAGCTCGACGCGTTTTGTATACTCCCGGCGTGACCTTGAGCGGCGTGCACGGAACGCTCGTCCGCGCCACGGCAGCACTCGAACGGGGTCGCGGTGTTGACGCGGCGCAGATTCTGACGCCGCTTCTCCGCTCGGGCTCGCTCGCACGTGAGGACGAATTCACCGTCCGCGCCGCGCTCGCAGAGGCGTGGCTGCTGCAGGATGACCTGACGCAGGCGTCCTCGGCAGTTGGCCGATCGCCCGATAATGTGCGCGAACAGCTGTCCGACTCCCAGCTCTCCACCGCCTGGCGACTTCAGGGACGCATCACGTTCGCTCGCGGCGAGCAGTCGCGCGCGATTGCGTTGCATTCGCGCGCCTTGAAACATGCGGAGCTCGCCCACGAGCCGCGCGCGATCGGTCTGGCCCATTACGAGCTGGCGCTCTGTTACAAGCAGGTAGGCGACTCGGGGATCGTGCGCGAGCACCTCACCGAAGCGGCCTCGGCCCTTCATGCGGCGGGAGACCGGCGCCATCTCGCGCTGGTCCACTCGCTTTCCGCCGTCCTGCTCGCCCAAGCAGGCCGCCTCGACGAAGCATCTGCCGCGCTGCGACAGGGTGAGCGGCTGGCCATGGCGATCCAGGCCGACGACGTGCTTGCAGGCGTCGTCCACAATCAGGCCAACGTCGCTCTGATGCGCCACCAGCATGAACAGGCGCTGGCGCTGGCCGAGCGCAGCGTGACGATCAATCAGTCGATCGGATCGGGCCACGGGCTCGCTGTCGCGTTGGCCACCCTCGGGCAGATCTACGTCCAGCTCGGAGAGCTCGATCGCGCCGAGCAGATCCTGACGCGAACGCTCGAAGTCCGCAGTCGCGTGAAGTTCAACGAGACCACCGGCGCGGTGTTCGACACCCTTGCGCAGATTCATCTGATGCGCGGTTCGTACGAGCGGGCCGGCGAATATCTGCGGCTGGCCAGCGAAGCGTACGGCGCCTATGGCGCGCAGACAATGCGCTGGTATGAGTGGTCGTTGAAGGTGCTCGCCGTGAAGCTCGCGATTCGTCGCGGCGCGTATCGCGAAGCCGTGGAGACCGCCGACGAACTGTCACGCAGCGCCGGGATCCCACCCGCCGAAGCCATCCAGGCGGAACTGGCCGCGTGCGAAGCGCTCCTGGCCGACGGCCGCATCGAGACGGCCGCAGAACGACTGAGCGTCTGTGAAGCCAAACTCGATCCGCGGACGACACCGGGCAACTGGGGCGAGTTCCTTCGCATCCGCGGCGCCATCCACGAGCAGTCGCAGCGTCATTCCGCCGCGTACCACGACCTGGCCCAGAGCGCGAGCGTCTTCGAACTACTGGGCGAACGCTATCAGGCGGCGCTCAGTCACCTGGCGCTGGGCCGGCTCGCCGCACGGACGGGAACCCGCGGCGTTGCGGAAAAATACCTCGAGCTTGCGGCCACGGTGTTTCAGTCGCTCGGTGCGCAGCACGACCTCGACGAGACCGAGGCCGGCAAACGGATGCTCGAGCAAGCAGCGGGCAGCGCGTTCACGTTGTCGTTGGTCGATGCCGACGATGTGATCGTGCGGCGGCTGGTCGATGCGGCAATCTTGCCTGAACTGCTCGCCCGGGAAACGGCAGCGGCGCTGGTGGAAGTCACCGAAGCGGATGCGGCAGTCGTGTACACAACGGTTCCGGGCGGCGAGCTTCAGGTCGTGGCGACAGCCGGATGCGACACAGGGGTGGGTCGCGCGCTGGCAAAAGCCGCTGCGCAGGGCACCCGTGAGTTTGCGTCAGGTCTGCTTGTCACCGAAACCCTTGGCAAGGACAAGGAAGGGACCCGCCACTGCACGATCGTTTCCGTGGGCCGGCTTCCCGATGCGACCCTTCGACGATTCCGCATGCTCGCCACCGTTGCCCGTCAGGGCTTCGATCTCTGCGGGGCGCGCGAGCAAACGCCGCCGCATCCCGATGCGTCCACGGAACGCCCGCTCGAGCCGTTGCTGCCCGGGTTCATCTGCGCCAGCGCCTCGATGTCGCGCGTCGTCGAACAGATTCAGCGCCTGCAGGGTCAGAACCTGACGGTGCTGATCACCGGCGAGAGCGGTACTGGAAAAGATCTCGTCGCGCGTGCGATTCACGTCGGCTCACCGCGTAACGCGGCGATGTTCCTTCCTTACAACTGCACCACCACGACGCGCGATCTCGCCGACAGCCAGTTGTTCGGACATCGGCGCGGCAGCTTCACCGGAGCGATCAACGATCAGCAGGGGCTGATCCGCGCCGCGACCGGCGGAACGTTGTTCCTCGACGAGATCGGCGACCTGCCGCTCGACATCCAGCCGAAGTTACTGCGGTTCCTGGAGCAGGGCGAAATCATGCCGGTCGGCGAGAACCGGCCGCAAGCGGTCGACGTGCGCGTGCTCGCGGCGACCAATGCCGATCTCGAGCAGCGTGTGGCGGAAGGGAAATTCCGCGAGGATCTGTATTACCGCCTGAGTGTGATCCGGATCCACGTGCCTCCCCTTCGCGAGCGGCGCGAAGAGATTCCCCACCTGAGCACGTTCTTTCTTCGCGAAGCGTCCGAGCGGCTCGCCAAGCCGGACGTTCATCTCAGCTCGACAACGCTCGATCTGTTCGCGCAGTACTGGTGGCCCGGCAACGTGCGGCAGCTTCGCAATGAGATACAGCGGGCCGTAGCGATGAGCCATCCCGGAGGGTCGGTCGAGCCCGACAGCCTGTCGGCCGATCTGACCGCTCCTGCAACAATGGGCAATACTGTGCAAGTAGCGTCTGAGGCTCGTGCAAGTCACGTGAGCAATCTGTCCGCAGCAGTGGAACGGGTCGAGCGTGAACTGATTGGCGCCGCCCTGCGGCGCACCAGCGGGAATATTTCTGAAACCGCACGCGTGCTAGGACTTACACGTCGTGGTCTGTATCTTAAGATGCGTCGGTTGGGACTCGATGGAGTGGCCTCGGATACCTAGTAATCAGGTATACAGTGCGTGTGTAGGAGGTATCCATCACGGCGATCCAGCGTTCGGCTAAAAGCCCATCCTTAACTGACTCCGGGTCAAGAAGTTAACGACCACCCTCGCCATTCCGCCTGACACGAGCGACACGGGCCTCAATCGTGGATCAGTCGGGACTGAAATCGGTTCTCTCTCGCAGGGGGCTCACGTGAATTCACTCGCCGCCACTCGACACAGTGCGTCTGCTGTCCCGCAACCACGCCGCGGAGAGCGTAAGAAGGTTCGTGTTCCTGGCCGTCTCACATGGCGCGATGCATCCGGCACACTCCGCTTCGTCTCGGTCATGACCCGCGACGTCAGCGACGTGGATGCCTTTGTCGAATGCCAGGTGCCCGCGTCGATTCCACTGTATCGCCTCGTGCACTTCCAGATCGAACGGCCGGTGCGCGACGTTCACGAACTGCCGGCCGTGCTCCAGCAGGGCAAGGTGTTGTCGGCGGTCTATCGCGTCGGTCCCTACAAGTCATCCACCGGGACGCCGCAAGGCTACGCGCTGCGCCTGCTCGTCGAACCGAAATCCGCGAGATCGACGACGCGCGAAGCGTTCGCGGTAGCCAACTAGGCCAGGTAGCTGGGTAGCTAGCTACCTTTCTTCCTCCAGTAGCGCGCCAGCCCGAGCCACAACAGGTGAAAGGGCGACGTGGAGAAGTACGCGTCGATGTGCGACTCCGGCATGCGTCGGCGCATTTCCAGACGAATCCGCTCAGCGAATCGCCCGCTTCGCTCCTCGTCAGTGCCCGGCTCCTGCAGCGATTCGCGAACCCACGCGGCGGTCATCGCAAGGTTTTCCTGGAACGTTTGCAGGTGCGGGCGCACCGCGTTGACCGGACCGCAGTGGGTCAGGAACAGCGTGCGCGGCGACCACGCCTCGATGCGAGCGACGCTCGTTGCCCACGCCTCGACGTCGATATCCGGCGGCGGTGTCGGCGGCAGGATGTAACCACCGTCGATCGACATCCCGGCAGTATCGCCGACAAACGCCACCCCACTCGACGCATCGAAGTAGCTCACGTGATGCGAGGCATGGCCCGGCGTGTAGGCGACGTCGAACGTGCGCCCTCCCGCGTACACACGCTCACCTCCCACGAGCACGTGCAGCGCGCTTTTCGGAACCGGAACGACGTCACCCCACAGGCGGTCCATCTCACCGGGCCAGAGGCGGCTGGCGCTGGCCACGAGCTTCGACGGATCGACCAGGTGCGGCGCGCCGACCTCGTGCACGTGCACTCGAATCTGCGGATGATCGCGGAGCAGGGTGCCGGTCACACCGGCGTGATCCAGATGAATATGCGTCAGCAGGACGTCGGTGACGTCGGCCATTCGCAGCCCCTGCTGCTGCAGCGCGAGGTCCAGGGTCGCCAGGCATGTCGTCGGCCCGGGGTCGATCAGCGCCAGCGCTCCCGGCGATCCGGCGACTCCGGTCCCAATCGCGTGCGCGCGTCCGAGAAACTGCAGGTCAATCCACGAGAGGCCAGCGGAAAGCGTGTTCACATAGGGGGTTATACTGACTGATCAACCCCATGGTCCAGCCCGATTCCGCGGCAGTACTAATGGCGGTGGCGCGGCTGGTCAGCGAAGCTCCGAATTTGTCGGAGGCCGTCGTTCGACTCGCACTCGCCTTGCGCGATGCCATTCCGTTCGAGCGGCTCCACGTCCTGCGGCTCGATCGGGCGGAGCTGTTCGTGCTGTACGACGTCGACACCTCGGGCTCGATCACCATCGCCGAGCACCGGATCGCCGCGACCTCTGGCTCTCCGCCGGCACCTGACGTCGAAGGCTCGCACTCGCGTCTGGTCTGCACCGTTCGCCAGGGCCCACGCGTTCACGCCGCCCTGTGGCTGACCTCGAGCCGCGAAGACGCATTCACCGCCGAACACCAGGCGCTGGCCGACTCCGTCGCCGACCTGCTCGGCCTCGCGTTCGAGCACAACGGGATCGTCGAGCGCGAATCGCTGCGACGCGAACGGATCGAAAGCCTCCGCGGTCTGCTTCAGACGATGGCCGGTTCGCTCGACATCCGGCAGGTATTTCCCCAGGTCTCGGACGTTGTCCGAGGCGGATTGCCGCACGACATCCTGGCGATCACCAGCTGGGGGACTGATGGCACCTCTTTCCGCGTGTACGCCATCGCCGGCCTGCAGATCGATGATCCGGGCTTTTTTGCTCCGGTGACGCTCGCCGGCAGCGAGCGAAGCCAGCTGACTCGCGACGCCTACGTCATCCACGACGTGGACGCGGAGGTCCCCGCTGACAGCACTCGCGGCCAGATCTTCCGACGAGTCGGGGCCAGGTCGGCATTGCGCGTGACGATGCCGCTCGGGACCGATGTGTTCGGGTCGGTATTCTTCCTGTCGCGGCAGCCCGATCGATTCTCGGAAGACGATTTCGACTTCGCGCGACGGGTCGCGGATCACATCGCGCTTGCGCTCTCGCACCAGAGGCTCGCCGAAGTGGCTCGTCGGGACGCCGAATCGCGCGAGACAGCCGCGCGACTCGAGGCGCAAGTCGCCACGCTGACCCGCGAGCTCGACGCGCGCAGCGGTCATCGTCGGGTCGTCGGGCGCTCGCGTCGCTGGAAAGACGTGCTCGCGCAGGCGGCGCGCGTCGCCAAGACCGAGACGACCGTGCTGCTCACCGGCGAATCGGGCACGGGCAAGGAAGTCATCGCGCGATTCATTCATCATGCGTCGCGGCGAAGCCACGGACCGTTCGTGGCAATCAACTGCGCGGCGCTGCCGGACCAGCTGCTCGAGTCCGAGCTGTTCGGACACGAGCGCGGCGCGTTCACCGGCGCCGTTGCCGCCAAGCCCGGTCGCATCGAGCAGGCGAGCGGCGGCGTGCTGTTTCTCGACGAAGTCGGCGAAATGGCGCCGACCGTCCAGGCCAAATTGTTGCGCGTCCTCGAGGAACGTGAGTTCATGCGGCTCGGAAGCACGCGTGTGCTTCGCGCCGAGATCCGCGTCATCGCGGCGACCAATCGCAACCTTCAGGCGGCCATGCAGCGCGGGGACTTCCGCGAGGATCTCTACTATCGCCTCGGCGTCTTCGAAATCGCGCTGCCACCGCTGCGCGAGCGTCCCGAGGATGTGCTCGACCTCGCAGACTCGTTCCTGGAAGAAATCGGCGAGAGCGTGGGACGACCGCCGATGGGCATCGCGCGCGATGCCCAGGATCAGTTGCTGGCTTATACCTGGCCGGGGAACGTCCGCGAACTGCGCAATGCGATCGAGCGCGCGGTGATCCTCGCCGACGGCGGATTGATTCGGAGCGAGCACCTCCCCGTGGCACCCAGCCGACCGACAGCCGCAACGATGGATCATGCCGGTGGCGCAGGGGCGCTGCCGGCCGGAGGTGTCAATCTCGAGGCGCTCGAGCGATCGCTCGTCGTCAAAGCGTTGACCCAGGCGCGGCACAACAAGACACGAGCCGCGAAGCTGCTCGGTCTCACTCGCGCGCAGCTCTATTCGCGCATCGAGAAGTACGGACTCGCCGAGTCCGAATCGTAGACCCGTGCGCCCTCTTCGGTCACGCACGGTGTCAGGCGCTCGCCCCGGAGCGATGCGGCGGTGGCTGTTCCGCGCCACAGCCGTCGCGATCCTCATCCTGCTGATCGGCGCGACCTATCAGGGCGTGACTACGGCGCTCGAGCGGCGCCGATTCCCGCATCCGGGCCGCATGGTCCGTTCGACCGATCATCAGCTGCACATCTACTGCACCGGCGAAGGCTCTCCCACCGTGGTCCTCGAAGCGCCGGCGGCTGGCATGTCCGGGGCGTGGGGATGGGTTCAACCGGCGCTCGAGCATCAAACGCGTGTCTGCAGCTACGACCGATCGGGATTGGGATGGAGTGAGTGGGGGCCACAACCCTACGATCCCGCGCGTGTTCCCGAGGAGCTCGAGGCGCTGATGCGCAACAGTGGCGAGCGGGCCCCGTACGTCGTCGTCGGGCAGGGCCTCGGCGCCGCGTTCGCGAGGCTGTTCGCGTCGCGCTATCCGAGGGAGACGCGCGCCGTGGTGCTCATCGACGCGCCGAAACCGGGAGCCGCATCGAAGATGCGGCGCCTGCTGACGGCAGCACCGTGGCTGGCGCGCGCCGCATTCCTGCGCGCCTCACCCGTGTTGGCACGTCGTGCGCGCGGGTTGCCAGGAACCGCGGGCGGTGAGATGCGGTCGTTCCTGAATCGACCCGATCACCTCACCCGCGCCGCGATCGAAGTGGCCCAGTGGGATCACACCGTGCAGCTCGCCGACTCGGTGCCTGTGGGCGACGTGCGTGTGATCACGGTCGACATCGCCGGCAGCGACCCGCTCGCGTTCTTGTCCGAGCGTCAGCGCGCCTTGCAGGCGCTGGCGACGATCAGCCCCGTGCTCGTACGGTGACGGGGGCGGCAAGTCGCACCGTCTCCGCAGCGCCGGAACCGATCCGCACTTCTTTGCCACGCGTCGCGAGCACGGCACCAGTGCCTCCCGCTCCGCCGATCGCCGCACCTTTCGCGGCACCGCTGCCACCGCCAAGCAACGCACCGACGGCGGCACCCGCTCCCGCTCCAATCGCAATTTTCTTCGCGTCGTCGCCCTTGGTCGCTCGTGCCTGATGCACGATCGGCGCGGTTCGGATGTCGTATCGGCGCCCACCATAGCTCAGAGACGTGAACCGATACGCGATGCGCGCGAGTCCTTTCACGCGCCCGGAGCGGTCGACATCGGTAATCGCGCCCGACAGCTCGGCACCCTCCGGAATGACTGTCTGTCCTTTCACCACCACCGCCTGGCGAACTTCGGCACGAACCGCGTCCTCGATCTTGTTTTCATCGGACGCGATACCGGAGAGCAGCTTCACGCGCAGAACGGTGCCCGACGGAACGGTGACCTCGGGCTCGGCGACAGGTTCCGCGGGCTTGATGTTCGCGGCTGGAGACGTGGGGCTGGCGGCGGCCGGTTGCGCGCCTGGCGCGGCGGTCTCCGCTGGCGCAGTCGCCGCCGGAGGCGCTGAATTCGCAGGTGCATCTGTCGCTGGAGCGCCGCTGCACGCTGCGGCAGTCAGCGCGACGGCCAGCACGATCGTGAGTTTCATTCGTCCCTCCTGAACCGACATTCGTCCCTCCTGAATCGACCTGACCGTATGCCGTTCAGACACGCCGATCAGGGAATTGAGAGCACAATTGCCTGTGATCGCATAGGTTCGCGATTCCTGGCTCGACAGCCTGCGAAATCTCTGCCGTTGAACTCGGCCGGGTATGGACGTGACAAAACGACTTTCCGCGTTCGTCGCTCTTCTTCCAGCGTTTCTTCTTCTCGCGTCGCCCGCGCGCGCGCAGCGCCTGCCGGGCGGCGTCATCCCGGAGCACTATACGCTCTGGTTCGCCCCCGATCTACGCGCGCACACCTTCCGCGGCCGCGAGACGCTGCGTGTGCAGGTCAGCGCGGCGACGTCGCGCATCACGCTGAACGCGGCTGAACTCGACTTCGGTGCGGTGACGATCACCGCCGCCGGCCGGACGCAGAAGGCGCGCGTCGACACCGACGCCCGTGCTGAAATGGCCACGTTCGTCGTGTCGGAGCCGATTCCCGCCGGCCCCGCGACCATCGACGTGCAGTTCAGCGGCACGCTCAACGACAAACTTCGCGGCTTCTATTTCAGTCAGGGTCCGGCGCGCGGCTACGCGGTCACGCAATTCGAAGCGACCGACGCGCGTCGCGCGTTTCCCAACTTCGACGAGCCTGCCTACAAGGCGACCTTCGACATCGCGCTGATGATCGACCGGGGCGACATCGCGATCTCCAATGGCCGCGTCACGTCCGATGTGCGTGGACCTGACGCCGGCAAACACACCGTCACGTTTTCGACGACACCGCGGATCTCGTCGTATCTGGTGGCGATGCTTGTTGGCGACTTCGTCTGCCGTGAAGGCAAGGCCGACGATATCGCCGTCCGGGTCTGCTCGACACCCGACAAGCAGGCGCTCACCGCGTTCGCCCTCGAAGCCGCCGAGCAGCAGCTGGCCTTCTACAACACCTACTTCGGCATCAGGTATCCGTTCGAAAAGCTCGACATCATCGGCATCCCCGACTTCTCGGCCGGCGCGATGGAGAACGCCGGCGCGATCACGTTCCGTGAACGTTCGCTCCTGGTCGATCCCGAGCGGTCTTCGCTCGGCGCACGACGTCGGGTGGCGACGGTGACCGCCCATGAAATCGCGCACCAGTGGTTTGGCGATCTCGTGACGATGAAGTGGTGGGACGACATCTGGCTGAACGAGGGCTTCGCCAACTGGATGGAGAAGAAGCCGGTGGCGGCCTGGAAGCCGGAATGGCACATCGAGTTCGAGGAAGCGCAGGACACGCAGTCGGCGCTCACGGTCGACGCGATGGCGAATACGCGGGCCATCCGTACGGCGGCAGAGACGCCTGATGAGATCAGCGAGCTGTTCGACAGCATCGCCTACGACAAGACGGCGTCACTCCTGCGGATGATCGAGAAGTACGTTGGAGCCGACGCGTTTCGTGCGGGCGTGTCGTCCTACCTCCGGAAATACTCGTTCGGCAATGCGACGGGCGAGGACTTCTGGAACGAGATGACCCGTGTCACGGGCAAGCCGATCGACGGCATGATGCGGACGTTCGTCGAACAGCCCGGAGCGCCGGTCCTGTCGATCGCGACGGCGTGCAACGGGGGGACGACAGACGTGACCGTGCGTCAGCAGCGGTTCACGGCAGCCGCCACTCCCTCATCTGGATCGCAGTCATGGACGTTCCCGGCGTGTTTCAAGTCGACTGACGGGACACCCCGCTGCGAGATCGTCGATCGACGCGAGCAGACGTTTACCGCACCAGGGTGCAACAACGTGTTCGCCAACGCGGAGAGTCGCGGCTACTACTTCTCCGAATACTCGCCGACGGCCGTTCGCGCGCTCGCGGAGAGCGCCGCGGGGTTGACGCCCGTCGAGCGTATCAGCTTTGCCGGCGACGAATGGTGGATGGTCCAGGCGAGCCGCCACGACATCGATGGGTTCCTCGATCTCACCAACACCCTCATCCGCGACGACACCGCCGCCGTGCTGGATGCGGTCGCCTCGAAGGTCACGTACATCGTCGACCGCCTCGTCGACCCGCGCGATCGTCCCCGGTACCAGGCCTGGATCCGCGAGCGCGTCGGACCAGCGCTTCGCCAACTGGGCCTGCCGGGCAATGCCAACGATGATCCGAACCTTCAAGGTCGACGAGCCACGCTGCTCTCGTTGGTTGGAATGACCGCCGACGACACGGAAGTGCAGCGACTCGCGCGCGACCTCGTCCTGCGTTACCTCGCCGATCCGACATCGGTGCCGCCAACGCTGGCGTCAACCATCCTCAACGTGGCCGCGCTCGGTGGTGACGAGGAGCTCTACGAGAAATACCTGGCGAAGCTCCGTCAGGCGAATCAGGAGCCGGAGGTGTACTACCAGTTCTTCAATGCGCTCCCCTATTTCCGCCAACCGGCGCTGGTGCGGCGCACGCTGGAACTGTCGCTGTCGCAGGAGATCCGTTCACAGGATGCGGCGACCCTCGTCGGGGAGCTGATGGAGGTGCCATGGGGCAACAACGCGGCATGGTCGTTCGTCGAAGGACACTGGGACGCGTTGACAGCGAAGCTCGAGACGTTCCAGGGGATCCCGAGGATGATTCGATCCATGTCGACGTTCTGCTCGACGGAACGCGCCGCGGACATGAAGCGGTTCTTCACGCAGCATCCGGTGCCCTCGTCCGAGCGCACCATCCAACAGCAGATCGAGCGCGTCGAGTCATGCGCGGCGCTCAAGGCGCGGCAGGGGCAAAAACTCGGCGCCTGGATCGCGGCGCGCTGATGGGCCGCCTGAAGGCGGCCCCTACGACTTGAAGTAGGTAGGGTCCGCCTTTAGGCGGACCTTCTACTGCGGGAAAGCGGCCGGCGCCGTGTCCTGATAGCCCTCTCCGTCGAGCGCCTGCATCATCGCGATCAATGCGTCGATTTCCGCGGGCGTCAGGTGGAGCGGCTCGACCTTCGGATCGAGAAAGGGGTTCTTCTCGCCGCCGCGGTTGTACCACTCCATCACTTCACGCAGCGTCTTCTGCGAGCCGTCATGCATGTAGGGGGCGTGTTTGGTCACATCGCGCAAGGTCGGCGTCTTGAAGGCGCCACGGTCGATCGGCTTCTTCGTGACCACGAATCGTCCCTCGTCCGCGAACTTCTTCTTTGCCGGATCCCAACCCACGCCCAGGTTGTGAAACAGGCTGTCGGTGAAGTTGTTCCCGAGGTGACACTGATTGCAGCGCGCCTTGTTGTAGAAAAGCTCGTTGCCCTGCTTGACTTGATCAGACACGGCTTTCTCGTCGCGAGTGGACCGCCAGCGATCCCACGGCGAGTTGCCGCTCATGCGCGTTCGCTCGTAATCGGCAAGGGCGTGTGCCACTCGATCCTTGCTGATCTCCTCGCTCCCGAACGCTTCCTTGAAATACGGCTTGTAGCCCGGCACGCGTGAGAGCGTCTCGATCATCGACTCGTGCGTGCTGCCCATCTCGATCGGATTGGCAATCGGACCAAGCGCCTGATCCTCGAGCGACCCGGCGCGGCCGTCCCAGAAGAAATGCGGATACAGCGTCACCGCCTCGTTGATGAAGCTCGGCGCCTTGCGCAGCCCCTTCTGCCCGCGAATCCCTGACGAGACTGGAGTCGGCTCCGAGAACGCGTTCTCAGGTCGATGGCAGGTCGCACAGCTCAGCGTGCCGTCGCCAGACAACCGCTTGTCGTAGAAGAGCCATCGGCCCAGACGCACGCGCTGGGGCGTCGGCGGATTCTGCAGCTTGGCCAGGTCGATGTCGATACCGACAGGCGCCGCCGGAAGCGGCGCGATCGGATTGGCGGCTTCCCAGGCGGGAACCGGCGGTGGTGCAGGTGCGGAACGGCCACAGCCGACGGCCAGAAGCGCCAGAAGACCGGGGATCAGCAGCACCGCGGAGGTTCTCAGGTCCGCATCAGTTTTCAGCGTTGAACAGGGGATCACGACCTCCAATATTCTACTTAGCTTCACAAATGGCGACGGGCTTGCTAGGCTCCGCCCGCGTGGATTCGCGCATTTCGCTGCGGTGGCTGTCGCTGATCGTCCTGCTCGCGCTGGCGGTGTATCTCTGCTGGCAAATCCTGCTGCCGTTTCTCAACGTGCTGCTCTGGGCGGTGGTGCTGGCGGTGGTGTTCGCTCCGGTCCACGCGCGCATCGAACAACGGATCGCTCGACCCGGGCCTGCGGCGGCGCTCTCGACGCTGCTCGTGGTCGTCACGATCCTGGGACCCGTGACGTTCATCACGATTGCTGTCGTGAACGAAGCGCGGGGACTGGCGGCATCTCTGGGCGCCCATCAAGGACCCTGGCTCGACCCGAACTCGGCATGGCTCGGACCAATCCTGCGCTGGCTCTCGCAATACGCCGACGTCGATCAACTGCAGTCGCCCGAGTTCGTTCGCGAGAAGCTGCAGGCGCTGAGCGGCAGTCTGGCCGTGGGCACGCTCGGCATCGTCGGTGGCGTGCTCGCGGCCGTCGTGCAGATGTTTTTGGTGATCTTCACGCTGTTCTACCTGTTTCGCGACGGTGCCGCGATCAGTCGCGCGGCGGCGGAACTGGTCCCACTCGAGGAGCAGCAGATCGTCGGCGTCATCTCCCGCACGCGCGACGTGATCGCCGCGAGCGTCTACGGCGTCGTCATGATCTCGGCGATTCAGGGAGCGCTCGGCTTCTTCATCTTCTGGACGCTTGGCCTGCCGTCGGCGCTGCTCTGGGGCGTAGTGATGTTCTTCCTGTCGATGATTCCGATGGCGGGCGCGTTTCTCGTCTGGGCCCCCGCGGCCATCTATCTGGCGGCCACCGGCGCGTGGGGCAAGGCGCTGACCCTCGTGATTTGGGGCGTGCTCGTTGTCGGCTCGATCGACAACGTGCTGTCGCCTCGCCTCGTCGGTCGCCGCGCGTCGATGCACGAGCTGCTCATCTTCTTCTCGGTTCTCGGAGGGATCCAGCTCTTTGGCGTCCTCGGCGTGGTCCTCGGACCCGTGGTCATCGCCGTGACGCTTGCGCTGGTCGACATCATGCGCGCGACGAACGCGCCACGCGTCTCTACCTAGTTCCAGTGTTCTGCGCTGCCGACTTCAGCTGCGCGAACAGCGTGTCGTGGAAGTAGCCGGCGGGGATCGTCCCCTGCCGGATGAAATACATGTGGAACGTCTTCGGCGAGAAGCCGGCGCCCATCACTTTGTCGGCTTCGGCACGAAACGCGTAGATCTGATCCTTCCCCAGCCGGTACGTGATTGCCTGCGTGGGCCACTTCGAATAGCGGAAGATGGCGCGCTCAGCGCTCTCACAGCTCGCGCGCTTGGCCTCGCTGCGGGGACCGCGATCGATGCACGACCCCGGCAGAAAGTCGACGACTTCGGAAAACAGCGTAACAGCGGCATCGTAGGTCATGCGGCCGGTGTGAATCCCGGTGTCGATCCGCACACGCAGGTCCCGATACAGTTCTCCCTGCAACTGATAGAGGCGCTCCTCCGGCGAGTAGAAACCATTCGGCGCGGCGGATTGCGGCTCCGCCATCAGCGCCTCGGAGTACAACCCCCATCCTTCAGCGGGCATGGAGTCCTCCCACATCGACGAGGAGTCCTCGACCGCGCCAGGCGTCAGCCAGCGCACGGGCGACACCTGCTCAGGCGACTCGCCAAGCACCTTGTAGTACCAGTCGTGACCAGGGAATCCTTCGTGCGCGGCGAGATCGGCCAGCGCGGCGCGATTGTTCGACTGCAGCGCCGCGACGTCGTTGTGGGTCGGGCTCACGTAGAACCGCCCCACTCCCGATTTCTTGAACGGCGGCGCCGGATAGTAGGCCGCACCATCGATCGAGGCCTGCAACGGTGGCGGCGTCTCGACGACATCCAGCTTGTAGTCAGCTGGAACATCGAAGATGCCGGTGCGCCGGCCGTAGTCGACCAGGCGGAACGCAGCGTCCCGGTACCACGCGATCATCTCGGCGTCGTTCTTCGGGTACTCCTTCGAGAGCTCGTCGAACACGGCGCGCACCGCGGCACGCCCGTCTGCGGGAACCTTCCACTGGCGTTGCGGCCCGATCTGTCGAGCGAGCTCGATCATCTTCTGCTGCGTCGCTTCGACGATCGGCCACGCCTCGTCGTACAAACGCGCCGCTGTCGTATCCAGATGCAGGTTGTTCTTCAGCGCCCAGTTGTACTCCTCCTCGCCCATCGCGTATCGGTCCATGGCGAACTGCGGCTTGACTTTCGCTCCGTCGAAATAGGTCGCCTTGACGAAGTCGCGGAACCGCAGATACGCGTCGGCCGCCTGCACACCGGCCATCCCGAGATCGCCTAGTAACCGATCGCGGTCGGCGCCGCTGATGCGCTCGCGTGCGATCGAGAGCAGCGTGTCCTTGAAGTACTTGGCGTTGGCCTCGGCGGATGTGACGCCGTCTCGCTGAATCATCCGCGGATCCGGAACGTGTCCGCTGGCGACGCCGGCGCGCAACTGATCCTGGGCGGTGTTGAGAAACGCCGGTATCGCGCGAACGCGCGTTACGACGAGGTCCCACTCTTCAGTCGTGCCGTACCTGTTCGCACCGGTCTGCGTGAGCCCCTGGATCTGCCAGTCGAGCGAGCGGAATGGTTCGATGACATACGTGTCCAGGGCGCGCTCCTGGTACCGGCGCTGCTGGTGCTGATGCTGGAGGTATCGCGTCTGCGCCAGCGCAACGTCCCTGTCGATCCGCACACTCGGCGACAGATCCTTCGCGTCCGCGGATTCGAGCTTCTGCGCCACATCGGCCAACCAGCGATCCTCCTGTTGGAGAGCCGTCGCGGAATGATCGCGCAGCGTGCCGTCCACGTCGCGCAGCGACGGGTCCAGGCCTGCGCCTCCGAGATACGTGTTCGTTGTCGGATTGCGGCGCAGGAATTCGACGACGTACGTCTTGACCGTCTGCTGGACGGCCGCGTCTCCGTTCGTCGATGGTGATGCGGTGGCGCTTTCGGTGGCGGGCTGAGTAATTCTGCCACATCCGGCGACGAACAACACGAGCAGCAGTGAGCGTGTGAGCCCTCGAGTAGTCATGACGGTCCTGATGAATGTGACACGACGGAAGGACTGGACTCCAATGGCATGGACACCGTGAAGGTGGCCCCACGCCCGACACCGTCGCTGTGCGCCGTCACCGTGCCGCCGTGTGCCTCGACGATCTGTTTGACGATGGCGAGGCCCAGACCGACGCCACCCAGCTGACGGGAATCGCGCGCCTGCCTGAATCGGTCGAAGACGAACGGCAGGAACGCCGGATCGATCCCGCACCCGGTGTCCATGACGCGGATCACCACCTGATCGCCGTCCACATGGCCGTCCGTCGTCACGCTGCCGCCGATCGGCGTGAACTTCACGGCATTGGTCAGCAGGTTCCAGAACACCTGCTGCAGCCGCATCTTGTCGCCGGTGACGCGAGCCGGCGGGATCGTTGCAACCAGCCGCACATGCTTCGCGTCAGCAGCCGGACGCACCACATCGCAGGCCGCTTGAACGGGCTCGGCAAGGAGGACGGATTCGGCGGCGATGCGCATCCGACCGGAGACGAACGTCGACAGATCGAGCATGTCCTCGACCAGGCGGAACTGCACCACGGCGTTGCGTTTGATGATTCCGGCGATGTGCCGGACGCGTTCCGGTTCGATGGTTCCCTTCAGCAGCAGGTCACTCCAGCCGAGCACTGCGTTGAGCGGCGTCCGCAATTCGTGCGACAGCGCCGCGAGAAACTCGTCTTTCAAGGCATTGGCCGAGCGCGCTTCATCGTGCGCCTCCCGTTCGCGCGCGATCAACCCCTCGCGTTCGCGCTCGTGCTCCTTCCGCTCGCTGATGTCGCGAATGAAGCCCAGGAAACGCCAGTGTCCCCGCACACGCATGCGAGTGATCGTGAGCTCGATGGCGAACTCGGTCCCGTCGCGGTGGCAGGCCATCAACTCGACGCGCCGTTCGAGCAACGGCGACTGGCCGGACTGCTGATGTCGCCGTAGGCCTTCGCGATGCGCATCGCGAAGGCCCGGCGGGATGATCAGCGTGGCCATCTCGCGGCCGACCGTGTCCTCGCGCCGATAGCCGAACATCTGCTCCGCCGCCGTGTTGAACTCGACGATCTCCCCGTGTTCGTCGATGGCGATGATCGCATCGAGCGCGCCGTTGACGATCGCCGCATACCGGGCCTCGTTCTCCTCCAGTCGCTCCTCCGCCGCGCGGCGCTGAAGGAATTGACCGATCTGCCTGCCCAGCGCCTCGGCGAGCCGAAGCAATTCCGGCGTGACTGTCTCAGCTTCGCGAGTGAAGCATTCCACGACGCCCACGACGCCGTCGACGTTGACGATTGGAAACGCGAGGCCCCCGAACAGATTGGCCTGCCGCGCGAGAGCGAGCCGAGGCAACGCGGGATCGTAATGGGTCGACGCGATCCAGATCGCGGTTCGTTCCGCCCAGCACCGACCCGGGAGGCCCTGACCTGATTCGAATTGGCCGCTGTGGGAGGCACGCGCGAATTCGGCGACCTCCGGATCGTCGATCGTCCAGGTGTCTACACAGAGCAGGTGTCGGTCAGCAACGAGCCAGAGTGCCGCGTAGTCCCAGTTCAGCGCGTCGGCCAGTGCCGCCAGCAATGCGGGCACGGCATCGTCCACCGTACGCGCTTCGCCGAGCACGCGGCTGACGGCCAGTTGCACATCCGCACGCCGCTGCGCATCCGCCTGATGGGACGATGGAGATACGTCGGTCACGTCAGTGTCGTGATACGCCTGATCCATCACACGCTCCAGCCGATCTCGAAGGCCTGCCCGTGACCCAGGTCGAAGGGCACCGCGGGTTGGACCCGCATGGCGTTGGCATATGAACTCTGTCGCTGTTGAGCTCGTCAGTCATTCTGTCGGCCGCTTCCAATGCCTCTCTCTCAACGGTTAGTCCTGGCTCTCCTCTTCCTGCTCGTGGCAGTTGCCGCATTCAGCGCAAGCCAGGTGCCCGGTCTGGGTGCGAACGCGATTCTGCACCCGGCGCGACGCCCCGTGATCACCGAGCCACCGGCGTCCTGCGAGAACGCACTGTTCGACGGCGGCGGCGTCGCGCTCCGCGGCTGGCGCTGTCGCGCTTCCGGAGCCCGGCGCGGAACTGTTGTGTCGCTCCATGGCGTCGCCGACAACCGGACGAGCGCCACAGGCATTATCGACCGATTCCTCACGCGCGGCCTCGACGTGGTCGCCTACGACAGCCGCGCGCACGGCGAGTCGAACGGCGACGCATGCACATACGGATTTTTCGAAAAGGAGGACCTCCGTCGCGTGATCGATCAGCTCGAGCCTGGCCCGGTCGTGCTCATCGGAACCTCGCTTGGGGGCGCCGTCGCGCTGCAGGAAGCCGCCACCGACCAACGGATCGCTGCCATAGTTGCGGCGGAGACATTCTCCGATCTGCGAACCGTGGTCGTGGATCGCGCGCCATTCTTCCTTCCCCACAGTGCGGTCGATCGAGCGCTCGCGCTCGCCGCCGAGCGCGGACACTTCGACGCGGCGGCTGTCAGTCCGGTCATTGCCGCGCACACGATCACTGCGCCAGTGCTGCTGATCCATGGCGCCATGGATGTCGACACCCCGCCCGAACATTCGCGTCGCGTGTTCGCGGCATTGCGTGGACCGAAACGCTTCATTCTGGTCCCTGATGCCGCACACAACCAGTCTCTTGCGGGCCACGTGTGGGGCGATATCGACGACTGGATCGATCGGGCGCTGTCGTCTCGGCGCTCAGGTGCATCGATCGACAGCTGGTAAGGTATCCTCAAGCCGTGCCGGCTGGAGAGGTGGTTCGAACCGTTGTCCTGCTGCTGGCGGCTATTCAGGTCGCCGCGTGTGGGACCCGGACCACGAGGCCGACGTTCCCGGGCGCAACACCGCCGGTCGTCGTCCCACCACCCGGCACTGCGATCTCATCGAACGTCATCGAGACGGCGCTCTCGTTGCGGGGCATTCCGTATCGTGCGGCCGGGACAACGCCATCAGGATTCGATTGCAGCGGGTTCGTCCAGTACGTCTTCGCTCAGCATGGTGTGCTGCTGCCGCGCGAAGTGTCCGAGCAGTACAGGGTCGGCCGTCAGGTTCGAAAGAACGAGCTCAGGCCCGGCGATCTCGTCTTCTTCCAGACCGAACGTGAGCGTCCGTCTCACGTCGGCATCGTCACTGGAGAGGGAGAATTCGTACATGCGCCCAGTTCGAGGGGCGTGGTGCGGATCGAACGATTCGACACGCGGTATTGGGCACCGCGCTTCACGGGCGCGCGGCGCGTGTCGTAGTCCGCGAAAGAGGGCCGCCTGAAGGCGGCCCCTACGAAGAAAAAGAAGCTACTGGCCTGCCGTCGCTCCGGCCGCGCCGGCGACGGTCACCTTGAGCATGCCCGTGGTCCAGCAGCAACCCGCGGAGCCGCCACCAGGACCTGAGAGGTCGAGGACGGTGACGTGGACGAAATAGTCGCCGGCCTCACTGAACATCAAGGTCGTCGACGCTTTCCCCGCGTAGGGTTCGCCTGGTTTGCCACCCTTCAGGGTCATGATCGTGTCGAGCCCTTCGCCAACTTTCACCGCGCCGGGCCCACGGTACTTCCCGACTTTGAGCTCGACCATCTTCTGGTCACGTCCAAGCGGCGCGTTGGAGCCGGTCGAGTACAGGCCGTCGTCCTCCACCCACATTTCGAGGGGCATGGGCTGTCCAACCGTGGCCATGCGCGAAACGGCTGTCGCAATGCTGGCCACAGGTGACTGCACGCCTGCGCCCTTTTCGGTGAACCGAAGAACGGGAGGAGTGTTGTACTTCCCACCCGGACTTTCCTCCGACGCCTGCGAAGGAGTGATGGTGTATTCCGCGGCTCCGTTGAGAGGCACCCGCTGAGTGATGCCGTTCGCGGTGAGAACCCACCAGAGCTTCTCGCTGGCCGGGACGTTCGCCGGCAGTTTGATCGAGAACATTCCGAACGAACGATTGGGATAGAAATGCGTGGGCTGACCGCGATCGGGCTCGCCAGGCTCGAAATGGTTATTCGGTCCGATGGGGATGTCGAGTTCGGCTGACGTATTCCGGCTGTAGTAGCCCATGAGATACGTGCGCGTGCCATCCGGATTCTCGTACCAACCGTCGTAGGCAGGCGACACGCTGCCACCGAACGCTTGTCTGGGGATGGTCGGCAGCCCCTGCGATGAGACAAGGGCCGCCGCCATGAAGAGAGCCGCGGCTGTAGACGCGGCCAGGCGCTTCGTCACCGCACCCGTTCCTTCGCTAGTTCGTTCCAGTCGCCCGCGCCTTGCGCTTCGCGAGCATGTCCTGATACTCCGCGTCCGACAGATAGACGACGTTCATCCAGGCGTGCGCCATTTCGTCGACGGTACGGTCGCCGTAGCCGACCCACTGATTGGGATCAGGATTGTTCTTGTTCGCCGTCGTGTTGTCGTAGTACGCGCTCACGTGAATGATCGTTCCCTTCGGGAACACCGGCGCTGCATCATCCGCGTAGATGTAGTTGGTCATCCAGTTGAAATTGAAGTTGGAGACCGAGCTGATGACCTGCGTGCGCCCCTCGGGCAGGATCGCTTCGACCTGCATCATCTTCCCGCGCAGATGGAAGTGCGGCTGGAAGTTGGTGATGATCGTGTTCTCCTTCAACACCGTGAAGCCTTCGGTGTAGGTGATGGAGTTCGGCGGAATGTCGAGTCCCTGCGTGCCGTTCTTCAGGCCAGTGAACCCGACCAGATAACTTCGCTTGGCCGGCTCCTGCCCTTTCGGATACAGCCAGAGACCGATCTCCGACGCAGTCGTGACTTCCTGCCCTGACGCGTGGATGTGCTGATCCCACGAGATCTTCTCGCCAGGCATGATCAACTTGCCCGTTCCTTCGATGAAACGGTCGTAGCCCTTTCCAATCGCCCATTCCATCAGCTGCGGCCGCCGATTCACGAGATCGACCGCTGACTGCGGATCCCCAGGGCGTCCACTGCCGATGCCGGTGTTCACCGCCTGCACGTTGTCGGCATTGAGAACGTGATACGCGATCGAGTGGTGGATGACCTTGCGACCTTCGAGATTGACGGGTCGGATCTCGACCATGCGCACCCACCGCGGCTCGGTGATGGGAATATCGACGACCGGACGCCACCATTCATCCTGGTGCACCGCCGGCATCGTGTACATCGGTGCCTTGATGACCAGATCGGGTGCTCCGTACCCGTCGCGCTCGGCCTGCCACATCATTCCCGACGCAACCGGCTTCGGTTTGAAGTCGGCCGGGTCGCCCTGCAAGGCGCCCTGATCGACCCACGAGACGATCGTGTTGATCTGATCGTCGGTCAGCGACATGTCGTTCTTGAACTTCTGCACGCCGACGCCGCGGTCGATGTGCCACGGCGGCATCTGGCGCGCGGCGACGCGCGCCTTGATCGACTTGGCCCAGGGCCGAGCCTCCTCGAAGGTCCGCAGCGACATCGGCGCGATCGAGCCTGGCTCGTGGCACGACTGACACTTGGCCTGGAGGATGGGCGCGACATCCTTCCCGAAGGTGACGGGCTTGGCTGGGTCGCTCGTGTTCCCCTTCAGGGGAAGCGTCAGAAGGCCGGCCATGGCCATCGCGGTCAACCCGAGACAACGGCTCGTTGCTGCCATCGTGGACTCCTTATCGATCGACGGGTCTGTGACGCCGAATACTGCCGGAGACGCGAATCAGGTGCGAGTGCCGATTGGTCGAACGGCCCGGTGGAATAGACAAAAATAGCACGAAAATGGCCCTCGCGGACCATAAAGGTCCGCGCCACAGCCTCAGATCATTCCGCTCGATTCGCTGGTTACCCTCGAGTTTTGGGGCAGCGGCGCGGACCTTTATGGTCCGCGCGGCGCATGTCCGCTCAGGTCCCGATACACGGCCTCGACGAACATATCCGTTGTCCACGGGCCACCATCGCTGCCGTAGACACCGTCATAGTCGAGCGTCGGCCGCGCCGCCTTGACCTGCTCGAGTGTGGCGCCGCCGGCGACCATCGCGCGGACGCGGTCGCTGACGATCGCCAGCATGTCGCGATACTCGACCACGTCCGATTCGTTCCCGAGGCGCCCGTGACCAGGGATGACCAGCGTCCCGCCCTGCTGATTGAACCGCGGAATGGCCAGGTCGATGATGTGATTCAGCCCGTCCAGGACGCCCTGCACCGAACCACCCTGCGCGAGATCGATCACCGGATAGCGGTCGGTCATGAAGATGTCGCCGGCACTGATCACGTCCGCATGCCGGAAGAACACGATGGAGTCGCCATCGGTGCGACCCGCCTGCGCGTGGATCTCGAGCGGGTCGCTGCCGACGAACAGCGTCTTCTTACTGGTGAAGTAGGTGCTCGTCGGCCACGCATTGAATGGCCTCCCCGACGTTTGACCGCTGGGTGCACTCATCCGCTGCAGGACGTGCTCGTGCGCGATGATTTGCGCCCTCCCAAGTCGAATCCCTGAATTCCCGGGCGCGTTGCCGCCGGGATCCTGACCGCGCGTCGAGAACGCCTCGTTGCCTCCGGTGTGCTCGGGATCCGCGCTGGTGTTGATGATGTACGTCACTGGCAACGTGGATAACTGGCGTATCGCCGCCGACAATCGCTCAGTGTCACCGCTGTCGCCGGTGTCGACCAGAAGCACGCCGTCCTCGCTCACCTGCGCCGTCACGTTGCCCGTCCGGGTCGTCAGCACATGAATGCCATCACGGACCGGCAGGACCTCGACGTCCGCCCGCGGCGTGCGCGGTTTGGGAAGAGGCGGTCTCGCCAGGCGATCCCCAACGACGGGTGGCGCCGCCGCGGCCGCGCCCGATCGGATGCGCTTCACATATTCAGGAAGCAGCGTTGGTGCACCGCCCTGCGTCGCTTCGTATGCGAGTCCGTGCGACTTCCCGAACTCCTCGTGCAGCGTACCGAGCGGATAGCTGGGAACGCTGCTGGCGGGATGGCTGGGCACTTCGTCGACGATCTCGAACGGCGCCGGCCGTGCCTGCGTTTGAGACGGGCTCCACGTGAAGTGCTGCGTGCGCACGAGCGGCTCGGTGAGGTAAGCGGGGTCCTCGACGATGCTGACGACGAGCAGGAGCTGATCGTGGCGGATGAAGTACTCCGTCATGACCGCTTCGGGACTCGTCGGCACGCCGTTTCGCTGAAGCGTCCCGGCCTTGATGTGTGTGGTCGTGACCTTCAGCTGTTGCCCTTCCCACGTGCCCGTCGAGAACCCGCTCCATGTGTGCTCCGCGACGTCGGAGGGATGCGCACGTCCATCGAGCCAGATGGTGCGATCGGCGCTGCCAAAGAGACCTGTCAGCGAGTAACCGACGAGCGCATAGCTCCGCGGATCGACGATCTTGTTCAAGCGGATATTCGGAATCGGTCCGCGCATCGAATACGTCGCGGGATGCGGCTGCGCCTGGCGCTCGGGCAACGACAAAACCGACGCGTCCCACGAGCGCGCCTTCAGACGCGCCGCGTCGTTGACGGGCAGCCCTGTATAGTCGCCGAGCTCGGGGCCTGGGACTCTGTGCGGCTGATCTTCATCGGTGTGGGAGGCCCACTCGCCGGAGAGATCGATCTGCGCCCGGGCGTGGCTGGCCATCGTCAGGACGATGGCCGCCACCAGACAAGTCGTTCGCGTTGGCTTCATGCACCCCTTGCCGCTCGAGCTCAGTTTCGAATGCGGGGCAGGCCTTTATGGCCCGCCAGCGCGGACCGTAAAGGTCCGCGCCGCTGCTCGAGACAGATCAGAACTGGTATTTCGCGCCGAGCTGGATGATGCGAGGTGCGGTTCCGCCCGCCAGCGATGTCACCCTGCCGAAGTCCGAGCTGCCGAGCGTCGTCGACGGATTGCCGGGCGTGACCGTGTTGAGCAGATTGAACGTCTCGAGGCGGAGTTGAATCTGCCGGTCCGTGCCCAGTTTGAAGGACCGTGACACGGCCGTATCGATGTTCCATCGCGGAACGGCCTGGATCGCGTCGAGCGGCATGGTGCCGAAAGTGCCCGGTGCCGCGCTCTGGAACGCCTGCGGATTCAGCCACTGCGAGAACGAGCGGTTCGGCATGAACGGATCGTCGAGCACCTGATTCGCACGCTGATACGGGGATCCGATCGTGCCGCAGCACTGTCCGATCAACGCGACGTCGGTGCCGCTGTTGACCGTGTAGTAGGCACCCGAGCGTGCGCTGAGAATGCCCGACAGTTGCCATCCGCCGCTGAGCGCGCGCACCACGCCACTGCCAGCATCCGGAATCTGATACACGATCGACGAGCTGAGGTTGTGATTCGGCGAGTTGCCGCAGCGCGCGCGATCGAGCTCTGGATGTTTGGGATCCACGACGGACAACCCGTCGACGCCGGGTGAGGTGTTCCACCGGTCGGTCTCGCAATGCGAGAACGTGTAGTTGCCCTGGACAGACAATCCGTCGGCACGCCGCCGCTGGATCTGGAGCATCAGCGCGTTGTAGCGCGATGACCCCTCGGGCTTCACTTCCTGAACGCTCCCGTAGTACTGCCCTTCGAGCGGATTCTGCTGGTAGAAGACACGCCGCTGATTGGTATTGGCGGTCGTCGCACCAGGCCCGTAGATCGCCGGATTGATCTGGATCGAGTACCACACGTGATCAATGAAGTTGCCCAGGTAGTTGGCCGATACCATCCAGTTGGTGGCGAGCTGCCGCTGGTAGCTCACGTTCCACTGGTCGGTGCTGACCGGCGGCAGATCCAGCGGCCATGACGCATAGTTCGAGAAGAGCGGAAACACTGAGCTCTTGTTGGGACCATTGAGCGCCGCGGGAATCGGATCACCGCCCGGCGTCGCGACCCACGGGTTGTCCCACCCTTCAGGCATGTTCGTCACTGTCGTGGAGTTGCCCCACGGCGCCATCTGCGCCTGACCGGAGTACTGCTGCAGATGTGGAAGGTCGTAGAGCCGTCCGTACGAGGCGCGAATCGTCTCACGACCTGCGCCGCTTGGATCGAACACCGTTCCAACGCGCGGTCCGAAGTGCCACAGCTGATTGCGCGCGACCGACTTGCCAGGCATCGCGTCATCGCCGGGGAACACGAGGCCCGCGGGTGCGAGCGGGAACACCGTGCTGTGAAGGCCCTTGTTGAACCGATCGAGATCGAATCGGGTCAGGCGGTTGTCATGCCCGTACACGGGAAAGTACGGATCCCAGCGCAGACCGGCATTGAGGGTGAACTTCGACGACACGCGCCAGCTGTCCTGCGCGTACAGACCCACATAGTGGTTGGAGACGTGCACGCCGGTCGGCGTGCCAGCGGTGAACCCGGCCGCACGACCGAGCAAGAAGTCGGCCATGCCCAGACCGGTCGCCTGGCCGGTGAACGTCGTATTGCCGCCGGCCTGCAGCTGCGACGTCGACTCGTACTTGTTGTGAATGTAGTCGACGCCGACGCCCAACTGGTGCGCGCCACGGATGGCCGTGAAGTCGTCGGCGAACTCATAGGTCCACGTCGGCGTCAGCGTCGGCAGTGCTCCGGGCGGATCGAGGCTGAAGCCACCGGTCACGCTCAGTCGCATGTAATCGGGCATGCCCGGCGTCGCTTTGACACCGATATCCGAGTAGTCGAACAGCGGCGTGTAGGCCTTGGCGAAATCACCGCGGTTATACGTGGCGTGGAACGTGTTGATGGTGGTGTTGCTCAGCAACGTCGTGTCGCCCACTGCGAGTGAATACACGCGATTCCTGAATGCCGACGTGCTGAAGGACATCGGCGTCTCGCCGTCGTAGTCTGTCGGCGAGTCGTACTTCTGATACTGCAGCCGGGCAAAGATCGAGTGCGATCCGCCTGCGTTGTAATCGACCTTGCCCGTGAAGAGGTGCTCATCGTTGTTGTCGACGCGATCGAAGAGCACCTTGCCACACGGATCGGTCGGAGTACTCCCCAACAGCTTGACCAGCTTCAGCGACGCGGGCGAATAGAGCGCAGGATCGACGCGGTTATTCGCAAACGGCGCGCGTAACGTCACCGGCCGGGCCTGGCAATCCGTGGCAAACGTCGTGAAATCGCCGGCCAGCATCGCCGCGGTCGGCACGAACTGAAAGCTCGACGTCGGGATGCGCCGCACGCGCGTCCGCTGATAGGCGGCGAAGTAGAACAAACGATCGCGGGCAATCGGGCCGCCAAACGACCCGCCGAACTGGTTCCGATTCAACCCGTCGCTGCGACGCTTGCCATCCGCGCCGATCGCGGCGAACGGGTCGCGGGCGTTCATGGCGTCGTCGCGGACGAACTCGAACCCGCTGCCATGAATCATGTTCGTTCCCGATCGGGTGACCGCGTTCACCACTGCGGCCGAATGGTAGCCATACTGCGCTGTCAGCGCGCTCGTCTCGACCTTGAACTCCTGCAACGCCTCCGGGAACGGGAAGGGCATCGCCCCGCTGTTGTACGGATCGTTGTGATTGCTGCCATCGAGTACGTACGACGTGCCGTTGGGTAACCCGCCGGCGACGGCGATCGTACCAGGCGAACCCGGGCTGACGGTGCCGCTGCGCCCTCCACTCAACGTGCCCCCCGACACGGCCATGCCCGTGAGGTACACGAGGTCGAGCGTCTGCCGGCCATTGAGCGGCAACTCCTCCACGCGCTCGTGCTCGACGACCATGCCGATGCCCGGGCTGCGCGTCTCGATCAGCGGCGCCTGCCCTGAGACCTGAATCGTCTCGGCGACGTTGCCGACTTCGAGCGACGCATTGACCGTGGGATTCGTGTTGACCTGCAGGACGATGCCGGTCTGGACGTAGCTGCGGAAGCCCTGAAGCGTGAACTCGAGGCGATACGGACCGACGGGAAGCGCGGTGATCAGATAGGCGCCACTGTCGTCGGTGACGGCAACACGCATCAATCCCGTGGCGGTGTGGGTGGCGGTGACGGTGACCCCCGGCAGCACGCCGCCGCTCGTGTCGCGGACGGTGCCGTTGATCGAGGCGGTTGAAATCGCCTGGGCATGAAGAGATGAAGACACGACCAGCAGGCACGCCAGCGCGGCTGCCAATCGGGAAACGAGTCGGAGCATTGACCCTCCTGGGGAGCCGACGTCACGGTCGGGCTCGCGAAGTGTCGCACACGCGGGGCATATCGGCTATACGAATAAGGGATATTTGCACTTTGAAGTGCGGGCCGACTTCGTTTTCAGCCTCAGTGCTTCACGTTTTTCGATCAACGCTTCGCTGTGCGTTCGACGAAGTCCACGAGCTCGCGTGACACGCTCGTATCGGATGTGCCGAGCGACCAGAGCTGCGACGAGTGATTGTGTCCGGGACTCTGTTTGTATCGTGGACGCGCGCCGTGCTTGTCGATCAGCTCCTTGTACACCGCCGCCTGCGGCCACAGATAGCGGGCGTTGTCCCATTCCGCCGTGGTGAAGAGCACTGGAATGTCGGCGCGGGTCACGTGGCCGGGGATCACCATCTCCGGCCATCGCGTCTTGTCCTCGCCGAAGTAAACCAACTCCCCCTTCGAGGGTGACGCGAAATCGAACGAGTACGGCCCCGACACGAGCATCGTTCCCGCGGCACGCGCCGTGCCCGGGAGCAGCAGCTCCGGCCTGAACACGTAGGTCGCGGCGTGATACGCGCCGGTCGACAGGCCAATCACGAAGATCTGGTCGGGATTGCCGCCGTACTCGGCGGCGTGATTCTTCAGCCATGTGACCGCCGCGCCCACGTCGCGCGCACCTTCCGGCCACTTCGAATCGGGTGCGAGACGATAGCCGCTGTTGACGCCGACATATCCCAGGCTCGCGAAGTAGTCGGCGACGTTGACCGTTGCCGTGCGACTGCCTCCGATGAGACCGCCCCCGTGAAACACGACGATCACCGGCACCGGGGTATCGGACCTGCGAACTGTCGCGGTGTGAACGTCGAGCTGCTGTCGCTCGTGCGGGCCATAGGGGAGATTCTTCAAGACCTTGATCTCACCCGGTTCGTACACGTGAGGTTGCGTCGAGTAGATCTTCGCCGTCGCGGCCGCGATGTCGCCGTCGAACTCGGTCCCGAACGCGGCCAGCTGCTTGGCCACGTCGGCGGGCATCCCGCTGCGGACGACATCGGCGGTGCTGAGGGGGCTTTCATCGACGCGCGACCAGCGGAACGACTGCCGCGCCTGCTGCCCCTCGTCACACCGCTCCAGCGCCAGATCGCGCCTGTGGTAGACAGGCGAGATGAGTACCGGGGTGCCCGCGATCTCGCCCTTGGTATTCGCGACCGCAACGCACAAGTCGCGGCGCGACTCCGGACTGAGACGCCCACCCGCGATCGCCCAGCGCTGCGTAGCCGCCGAGGCACACGCACGCAGCATGAGCTTCGCCCCCGGGTCGAGTGTGGCGGCGGCCAGACAGCGATTGTAGGAAGGGGCTTTGATGACGCCGCCGGCAATCGGCTCGAAGGTTTGGTCGTCGAGCGGTCCTCCGTACTTGCAGGTGTGCGCCTGGAGCAGATCGTCGAGGCGCAATGTCGCCCCCGCACCCGCGATATCGATGCAGTAGCCGCGTGCCTCGTCGAGAGGCTGCGCCGTACGCAGCAAGCCCACCTCGGCACTGCCGGCAGTCGGACGCAACGCGACGAGCAATGCGACCACGATCCACACGCGTGTCTTTGTCATCTGCCCCTCCACGATGTCTTCGCGGTGAATATGAGATCGACCGTAGTGCCTACACCCCTTGACGCGTTCAGCCGACTCTCATCCCTACCAAGCTGATTAGCGCGAGACGGCGTCGTGGTGTACGGTGTCACCCACGAAACATCACGAGTGCGCCACCTGCCTCTGGAGATCAGTACCGTCGCGAATGGCAGAACACGACGACCGACCCATCGCTGAGGAGCTCGACGAGCAGGCATCCACACTGCAGCGCCTGATCGAGCAGGCGAAGGATCTCCAGCGGCAGATTACGGCGCAGTTGGATGAGGCGAGACGCAACGTCCGCCCCGAGCGACGCCGGAAGCCGCGCTAGCGCTCACTGTCGCCGCGACGACCTCGACGATCGACACGGTTGTTCACCGGCTCGACGTTTCAGGGCTCCGCTCACGCGTCGCCTGCCACGCGACCATCTTCCACGTGCCGTCGCGAAGCGCCCACACGTCGACGAAGATGACCGTGTAGGGCGCCGTCTCCTCGAGACGAATCTTTGCCAGCCCGCGGACAAGAACCGTGTTGCCGCCCCAAGGTATGACCTGGGTGTTCGAGTAATCGACGCCCAGATAGCGTCCGCGATCTTTGATGAGCGCGAGGAAGCTGGCCTTGGTGTCGGTGGTGCCGCCAGAGTGCGTGTAGGTCAGGTCGTCTGCGAGGACAGCGTCGAGCGTGGCGATATCCTTGCGGACCATCGCGCCGATCCGTTTCGCCTCGAGATCAAGAATGGTTTTCTCGAGCGCGGAGTCGGCAGGGCTGGAGACCGCGCTGTCGGCCTTGCCGCTTCGACTCGCTTGCCCGAATGAAGGTGCGACAGCCGCAACACCCAAGACAGCCACGGTAACAAGAAGGCCTCTCATACGTCCTCCGTCTTCGTTCGAAGTCGCCGATCCGCTCGCGTCGTATCGTATGCCGAAATGCTGTTCCGCGAGCGGAGTGAAGCCCTGAGCGTGAGAGCCTGTCGGGCTACTATCAATTAGGATCAGCTAAACACGACGGGCGCATGCCAGCACCGGGAGGATTCTCTCCGCGGATCATCGACTACGACGAGATGTCGGGCCGGTATCAATCCGGTCGGTCGCTGTCGAGGGCGGCGGCGGAGACGTGGACCGCAGTGGTGGCGTCGTTCCTTCACGACCGTGCATGCCCGCGAGTCCTCGATGTCGGGTCGGGCACTGGTCGTTTTTCGTCCGTGTTCGCTCGGTCGCTCGGTGCGACGGTCATCGGCGTAGAACCGTCGACAGGCATGCTCGGTGTCGCGACACGCGAGGATAGGCCGAAGAACCTGTCGTATGTAGCCGGTTCTGCCGAAAGCCTTCCGCTCGCCGGAGCCAGCTGCGATCTGGCGTGGCTGTCACACGTCTGGCATCACATTCGCGACCGTTCGGCGTACGTCAAAGATCTCAGTCGTGTCGTACGTCGCGGCGGTCATGTTCTCGTCCGGGGGACGTTCGGCGATCGTCTGGACGGGTTTCCGACGCTGTTCCAGTTCTGGCCCGCGACCCGCGCGATTTGTGCGCAGCTGCCGACGATCACGGAGACGGGCGGCGTCTTCGAGGCGAACGGCTTCACGCTGGTTGATCACCGTCGTATCCACCAGGAGACCGGAGCCAGTCTCGGTGAGTTCGCCAGCCGGACACGGTCACGCGCCGACTCCGCCCTGACGCTCATCTCCGATTCAGAGTTCGACGCAGGACAAAGGGCAATCGAAGCCGCTGCTGCTGGCGAGCGCGAGCCAGTCCCCGTGATTGAAGTCATCGAGCTCGTGGCCTTCCGAAACGGTGCCACTCGAAGTGCTGGTTAACCTCCGCTGCGCGGGAAGCGAGAGTCGAGGGCGGGGATCGCGCTCGAAGACGGAGCTGCGCAGCACGAAAGTCGAGTGACGGAAGCCCGCACCTGACAGCGCGCAAGCGGGGCGGGAATTGCGCTCGAAGGCCGAGCCGCAAAGCGGCGACGGCCGAGAAACGAAGGCCCGCATTCGGTACCGCGCGAGCGGCGCGAGCGTGGTGCCGGGGGCGGGGATCGAACCCGCACGCCGCTTTCGCGGCCCGGGATTTTAAGTCCCGTGCAGGGTCTCGACCCGACATCAGACCTCGCAGAAACAGCCTAATTTCGCGTAATCCTACCCTACTTCGATTAACGGTTGCTAACCGTGGTGAGTTAGCGGTTAGTTAGCGGTTTGACGGAATGGTTTCCGTCTGCCTCGCCGGTCCTCCCTGTTGAAGTCCTGAAAAAAATCTGCGTGACGGATCGCTGCGGAAAATCGCGGGCGAATCGCAGGCGGCCTCATCGTTCTTAACCAAAGTTGCGCGCGATAGGTTCGACACGGAACGCGTTCCGTCTGGATCATGGGCCTATGCACACACGGTTCAAGTTGGCGGACGTCGTTCGGATCACCGGCTGGAGCGAACACCAGATCGACTACTGGCGGCGCCTTGGTCTCGCGGTGCCCGTCGAGGGCGGCGACTCGCGCGGCTCACATTGCGAGTACTCGGCGCTCGGCGTCATCGAAATCGCGCTGGCCGGCGAGCTGATGGAGGTCGCCGGACTGTCGGCGACGAAGGTCGCGCACGTCTTCGCGTTGCATCGGCGTGCCCTGGCAAAGGTCCCGCGAAAATATCGCGCCGTCGAATTGTGGAAACGCTACGTGGCCTCCGTGAAAGCGATCGCGGACACGCTCGGCCAGTCGAACGACCCCAAGCATCGTCGGTGGCTCGTCGACGTCGCTCGCGTGAGCGAACGCCTCCGGCGACACGCCTCACGCACCGAACAGGAGTCCTGCCTCTTCGCCTTTGTCGAGCGGCAGCGCACCGGGGCCGCGGCCGTGGAGCGTTGATCGCGCGTGGCCTGGGGCTATGTGCGTGGCGTGTTCGTGATGCCGCCCCGTTGGGAGTCGCCAGCGGAGTTCGCGTTGCTCCTCGCGCTCGCGGACCAGGCGCCGCACTTCGAGGGCAGCGTCGTGAAGCAGTCGTACAGGGACCTCTCGGCGCGCTGTGCGGCCTCCAGACGCACGATCGCCCGCACCCTCGACAAACTCCACGCGCACGGCCTCATCGCGTTCCAGCGACGCACGAGCGGCGCGTGCGTGGAAGTGAAGCTCGTCGGCGTGCCCTACGTTCGCAAAGGTGACAGATTGGCACCTTTCAACGGATCGGAAGTCGAGTTTTCCACAGGGTCGAAGGTGACAGATACGACGAGCAAAGGTGACAAATTCGACGCGGGAAAGGTGACAGATTGTCCGACACCTCTCCAGTACGTACCCGAACCCTATAGAGCAGCGGCTTCGCCGCGCACTCCCTCCGAGCTGGCGAGAGAACCGAACGACGACAACTTCAGAGTGATCGCTGAAGTCGCGCGGTCGATCCTCGTCGAGCATCCCGAGCTGTTCGACGATCGGCTCGAGCTGCGGGAGGCGACGAAGGACGCGTGTGCCGCCAAAGGCATCGACTACGGTGCGCATCCCGATGTTGGCTACAAGGTCCTCGAGGACGCGTGTCGCTGGGGCTGCCAGTTGTTTGCCCACTATCGCAACAAGAAGCCAGCGACGAACGGAGGCGGCCGATGACGAACAGCGACAACGCGAAACTCGTGCACGCGACCGAGGAGGCGGTCGCGATGGCCGCCTGGCTCGCGATTGCGGAGATCTGGCCCTACGGCCCCCACGTGGTGATCGCCGGACTCATCGAGCTCACCGGGACGCTTGCGCACCAACTGCTGCAGCTGCGCCCGCAGCACGAACACGCGCTCCTCGAGCAGGTCGATCGGTTGCGCCTCGAGATCGCCGCGCGAGGAACTCCGAATTGAGAACGAGCGAATCGATCATCGAGCTCACGAAGGCCCTCGTCGTCGCGCGCAAAGCGTTCGCGCCCGTGCGCCGCGAGAGCACCGCGCAAGTCGGCAGCAGCCGCACATACAGCTACGCCGACCTGTCGACGATCCTCGAGGCGACGATGCCCGCGCTCCTCGAGCAAGGGCTGATGGTGTTGCAGGCCGTCGACGCGGAAACGTCGACGCTGATCACGCGGCTCGCGCACACGAGCGGCGAATGGGTGGAGTCGGCGTATCCGTTGAAGCTCGATCAGGCGCCGCAGCAGCTCGGGAGCGCGCTCACCTACGGCCGGCGCTACTCGCTGCAATCGATCCTCTGTCTGGCCGCCGAAGATGACGACGGCGCCTCGGCGCAATCGACGTCGACGTCGAAGCGGACGCGCGAGGGCAGCGAACCATCGACACGGAAACGCGCGACGGTTGAAGGACCGCAGCCGACGCGGCGCCCGGATGTCACGCCGTCGCCCACACCCGCGGAACGGGTCATCACCCCGTTGCAGCAGAAGCGGCTGTGGACCGTTGCGTCGAAATGCGGGTGGTCGAAAGACGAGGTGCGCGAGTGGTTGATCGCAGAGCTGCACGTCACCTCGAGCGCGCAAATCCCCAAGCATCGCTACGACGCGATCATCCGGCACCTCGAGCAAGGCCCGGCGCCGGCGACGCTGACCGCTGACGACATCCCCTTCTAAGGAGTTCTCCATGATTCGACGCTGGTTCATCGGGTTGTTTCTCGTACTCGCGACTGTCGGCCTCGCTGCCCAGGCGACGCACATCCAGAGCAGCGGGACCCTTCCGAGCAGCTGCACGGTCGGCAACATCTACATCAAGACGGGGACGAGCGCAGGCTTCTACGTGTGCCTCGCGACCAACACCTGGACGGGGCCCCTGTCGACCGGCGGCGCCAGTGGCAACACCACGAGTACCGGCGCGGCGGGCAGCGAGCCGGGATCGCCGGCGTCCGGCGACGTCTACCTGCCGAACAACGGTTTCCTCGTCGAGCGTTCCACTGGATCGGTGTGGGTGCCGTGGGGGCCGCTGTTTCCGTTCACCGCGCCAGTGAACGGCGATTTCTCCTGGGTCAATCAGGGCGGTGCGAGCGTCGACACCACGTACGGCGGGATTCACCTCTCGGCGCCAACCGACGGGGGTGCCGCCAATGTTCGAGCGCGGGTGAAGTCGGCCCCAGCGACGCCCTACACGATTACCGCCGCGTTCCTGCCGATGCTCGTGCAGACAAATTTTCACTCGGCGGGCCTGCTGTTTCGCAAATTAGCAGCAACGGGAAGCTCCACACGGTCGAATTTCGCTTCGAAAGCGACTGGCGAATCATGATCACCGAGTGGAACAGCGCGACGAGCGCGAACGCGCATGATGCGACCCTGCTCCCGCTCGGCGGCATTCCCGCGATCGTCTGGTTGCGGATGACGAACGACGGCACGACGCGCCGCTTCCTCTGGAGCATGAACGGCCAGCACTGGCTGGAAATCAAAAACTTCTCCAATACGTACTTCCTCACCAGCGCACCCGATCAGGTGGGGTTTTGGGTGACGGCGCAGAGCAGCACGTGGCCCGTTGCCACAACGCTGCTCTCCTGGAAGGAACAGTAGGCGCGCGAGCTCCGAGGCGGCAATGTCGAATTTCATTGGACCGGTGAACGCGGCCGCAGTCGCCGCGACCTATGGGAGCGCCGGCACCACCCGGGTCTCGAACAGTCTGACGGTCGCGGCCGGATCGACGCTCGTCGCGTTCTGTGGCTCGCCATCCGCTGACCCGACGAGCGTCGTGGCGTCGACCGGTGAGACGCTCACGAAGCTCGTTGGTACCGGCAAGGCGAGCATTTGGGCGGTCGCGAACGCCACAGGTGGTAGTACGACGGTGACGGCGACGTGGGGCTCGAGCGTCATGCATCGTGCGGTCACGTTGATCGAAGTGAAGAACCTGCCGACGTCGCTCACGTCATTGGACACGGCCACCGCCGTGATCGCGAGCGGCACGTTGGCGACGCTGGCGGGCCTGCAGACTGGGGCCTCGACGAACTCAATCGTGTTGCTCTATGCCTGCAGCATCAACAGCGGAACGAACCAGCCAGGGACGTTCTTTCGCGAGTACCTCGCGCAGCATCACTTCGCGGCGTTGCCCGAGGATGGCGGCAATCACGGTGCGTATCTCATCTGGGTCGGCTTGCGCGCGTTTTCAGCCGAAGCGGTCTTCCCAGCGTCAGGCGGCTACAAGGATTGCTGCGCGGTCGTGCTGCAGGGCACTGCCGCGAGCTCCGAGATCGCGACCTTGAACGACGGCCGCGGCGCCGAGTGGATCAGCGCGGCGTACCAGAGTTGGTCACCGGGGAACGGCTCCCATATGGGCTGGCTCGCCACCGGTGGCAATCCGACTGACACGTTCAACGGCGCCGGGTTCAGCACACACATCGGCCAGGACGGCTATCTCGATCGCTTCGCGATTCGCGTGCGGTCGAACACGCTGGGCGCCGGGGGCCAGTTCGTGCTGAAGATCGCCGACGGCAATGGCGGCCAGAGCGCAGAGCTGAGTGCACACGTCGGTATCGACGTTGGCGTCACGGGGTGGATCGTCGCCGATGCCGCGCTCATTGATTTCCTCACCGCGGGCACGTTCCTCGAGGGCATCTTCAACAATTTCGGCAGCGGCGGCGTCACCATCGATTCCGCGTGCTTCCGGTTTACCGCCGCCGACGGCACCAGCACGATCACCCGGCTCATCACGACGGGCAACGATATTTTCCCCACGAGCACGCCGTTCATGGCCGTTGTCGGTCCGCAGCGGTTCTTTTCATCGGTGGATCGCGCGGTGGCGGAAGCGCTTGTCGGCCACGGTTTCACCGCGAAGAATCTCCGCTTCTATTGCAACAACAACCCGCGGACGCAAGCCGCCGCGGTGTACCTCCACGTCAACGGCGCCAACAGCGCGCTGAAGGCGGCGCTCCCAGCGGGCACGACGGGATGGTTCGACAGCGGCGTCCTGTCCGCGACCATCTCTCCCGGTGATGCGATTGTCTACAAGGCCGACGATCTCGGCACCGATGCGGCCGCGTTCAACGTCCACGGCGTGCAGATGGATCTCGTGTCCACGCAGCGCGCCTGGTGGGGCGCCCTCGGCCAGCAAGGGCGCACCGCGAATCATGGCGAGGTCCACCGTTTTTCGCTGGCGGGTGACAACCAGGTGCAGGGCAACGTCACCATCGATACGCGCATCGTCGCCCCGTTCACCTTCGAATTTCTCGGGATCACGGTCGCCTTCAACTCACTGCCGTCTGCCTCGACGTTGGAGCTCTATAAGGGGGGCGTCGCGACAGGCGCTCTGATCACGATTCCCGGAGGGACCACCGGGAAGTTCACGGTAACGGGATCGATCGCGTTCACGAGCGACAACCTGACCTTCGATGACGCCTATCTGCTGCTCACGGCGGGATCGGGCAGCGGCGCGCAGGGCGTGGTGTTCACGATGATCTACTGGGGCGGCACCGGCATTTCGACAGGCGGGCGTCAGCACCTCACGCAGGTTCGCGTCCTGCTGCCGGCGACCCGCGCCGAGGAGAGGCGCAGCTAATGGGTTACGGCAACTGCGTGCACGGCGTCGCGGTGCCGTTCAACGAGTGGATCGATTTCGATGCGCCATCGGACGATGCCAGCACGCCTGCCGTGCGATTCCTGCCAGGCGCCTTCGCCGAGGCGATTCGTCGGTCGCCGCGATCGCGAGTGACCATCGATCACATCGTCACCAGGGCGGAGTACGGGTTCTTGTTTCAGGACGCCGGCGGCGGCATCGACTACTGGGAGGAACGCGACGGTTTGCATTTCGAAGCGCGCGGTGTCTGCGATCGCATCCACGATCTGGTGCAGGCGGAGGTGATCCGGCATGTCTGTCTCGAGCTGCCGCTGCCCTTCGGGGCGCCGTTCGTCGGGAAGAGTATCGACGTGGTCTCTGTGCCGTGCGTCGGTGACCTCGCGGTGATCCTCTTTACGCGGCCACACACCAGGGCCGCATGGGTGCGAGCAGGCCGAGCACGCGATCGCCGGCCGACGTTGAGACTCGGATCGCGCCCATGGAGCGCCACGGCGACGCAGTATCGGGTCGTCGCGCGAGTCGAGGCACCGGGTTACGTGCCCTCGTGGCGGCGTGTGGCAGCGACCTGCGAGGCTCCCTGGAACCACTGATCGCGATTGAGGTCACGCTCGACCCGGCGCGCTGCGCCAGGCGTGCACCGCGATCAACACCACGACGAGCAATGGGACCACGAGCGCCGCGGTCGTCACCGTGGCAGCGTAGAGGTGAGCTAGTCGTTCGAGGACGTGGGCGAGGTCAGGCATCATGGCCCGCTCCGCTCAGCAGAGATGTTGCCAACGTCGATATGCATCCCCGTTCAAACGACGACGGACGCCACCGCCCACAGCCGCTCGCGTCCGGTGACACCAACGCTCACTTTTCGAGGCACCGGCGTACTGAGACCGGGGGAGGGGGGCCAAAAAGTCCAGGCGATTCCGTACTGAGACCGCCGGGGTGGCCTCGCGCGTTGATCCGCGAAATTCGGGAGGGGGGGTCACGTCCCGAACTCCATTGCACAATAGGCCCCGCGGACTTGTTCGCCGGCGGCGACCGCGCCGTTCTTGTCGCTCCGATGGTTCGGGCGGCGACTCGCCGCCGGCAGCAGGAATTCCGCACCGACGCGTTGCGACACGCCGCAGGAACCTTCGCACCAGGTGGGTCACCGGCCAGGATCGCGCTGCGACGGATCACTTCTCCGCGCTCGAGAGCAACGCGACGTCCCCCCGTTGATCGGGGGGCGAGGTCGATAAGCTCGCGCGCGTGGAGCCCGTCAACTTCGCACGTCCATCCTGGAGGTTCATCTATGAATCTCGCTCAGAAGAAAGCCCGGCTCTCCACGGTCACCGCGGAGTGCAAAACCCTCATGGCGACGATCGGCGATCGCGAGCCGACGGCGTCGGAAAAGGCCAACGTCGATCGGCTGATGAACGAGGCGCGCGCGCTGCGTGAACAAATCGACGACGTCGAGCTCAATGCGATGGCGCAGCAGCTCGCCGGCGAGGTGCCGGGCACCACCGCGCGCGTCGGCGACGGGTCGACGCGCCGATTCGGCGGCAGCGATGTGATCCACTCCTTCGGGCTCGGTGGCGAGTCGCTCGGCGCCGCGTTCGTCAACTCCGACACCTACCGGTGGCTGCAGCACACGCGCGACAACCGCGGGCGCGTGTGGCACTCGCCGACCTCCGAGCTCTCCGCGGCGTTATTGCAGGAGACGCCGACATCGCCGCCCTCGGGCGGATCGCTGGTCATACCGCAGTACCTGCCGGGAATCTTCCCGACACCGACGCGGCCGCTTGCGGTCTCCGAACTGATCGCCCCTGGCACCGCGACGTCGAATGCGATCGTCTACATGGTGGAGACGCTTTTCGACAACGCGGCGGATACCGTCGAGGAGGGCGCGGAGAAGCCGGAGTCGACGCTGCAGTTCGACGACCGGACCGATCCGGTGAAGAAGATCGCGCACTGGATTCCGGTGACCGACGAGATGCTCGACGACGTGCCGGCGCTGCGCAGCTACATCGACACGCGCCTGCGGCTCGGCGTACAGCTCACCGAGGACGATCAGCTCCTCAACGGTGACGGCGAGAACGTCAACGCCGACCTGGTCGGCATCCTCAATCGGAGCGGCCTCACGGCGGCGCTCCCGCGCGGCAGCGACACCAACGAGGACGCGATTCTCAAGCAAATCGCGGCGATTTTCCTCGCCACCGGCACCATGCCCGACGGCGTCGTGATGAACCCGAACAACTGGCTGCCGATTCAGCTGCGCAAGACGACGACCGGCGAGTACATCGGCGGCGGCCCGTTCCAGGTGCCGCTGCGGCCGCGGCTCTGGGGCCTGCCTGTCGCGCTCACGACGGGGATCGCCGAGGGCACCTCATTGGTCGGGGCGTTCGCCACGGCCGCGCAGGTGTTCCGCAAAGGTGGCATCCGCGTCGATGTCAGCAACTCGCACGCGGATTTCTTCATCAAGAACAAGACGGCCATTCGGGCGGAGCTCCGCGAGGCGCTCGCCGTCTATCGGCCGGCGGCGTTCGGCACGGTGACCGGGCTCACCACGTAAGTTCCGGTCGAGGTCGGCTCGCGATCGGGCCGTCGGAGCCTTCCGGCGGTCCGGTCTATCCTCGTCGGCATGAGCCGCCGCTTCGGCCCCGCTCCGGGGCCCTGCATCGTCTGTGGCGCGGAGCATTCGAGCTGCGTGCCGCCCGGGTACACCGGACCCAAGCACACCATCGATTCCCCAACACGTCGGAGGAGGATCGCCGACACGTCGGTGCGTATTCCGATTCGACGCGCGGGACACGGGTCGACGAGTGACGGCGTCGGCGACAGCGCCAGCGACGCGCGGCCACCCGATCGGGCGCCTGAGCCGTGGCTCGAGTCGCGGCAGTACTCGGGCGACGGCCGCGTCGCTCCTCGAGGAGCGACGCCGACCTCTGCGCCGTCCGCCGGACCCGAAGATCCGCCGGCCGACGCGCCTCGTCGACGTCGAGGGAAGCGCCGACCATGAACGGCCCGCGCGCCTGGCCGCTCGCCGATCCGCGCGACGTTCTGCCGCATCAGCGGATCGCGGCCGCGGTCATCAAGCAGGCGATCGCCGACGCGGTCACCGGTCGTCGTTCCGATGCGCGGGCATTCATCGCGACCCATTACTTCACGCTCTGGTGCCAGGTTGCGGGCCTCGATGCCGGCGCCGTGCGCACAACGATCGCGCGGATGCTCAGCGAGCCGCCGCCGCGCGGCGTCGTGCAGGTGCTGAATCAACCGCTCTACGTGCGCGTTTGACGTGCTCGAGCGCCGGTCGATCGGAGACGATTCGCACGCGGCGCACCGGCCAGTCGGCGAGCTCGCCAACGATCGCCTCCTCGAGCATCGTCACCAGGGCCGGATCAGGCGGGTTGCTCAGACGCATGTCGAGCGTGAACGTCAATCGGTGTGCGCGATTCGGTGCGGGCATGGTTGGCCTCCAAACGATGAAGGCCGACGGGAGGTCCGCAGCGACGGCGAATCCTATGATTCGCACGCCGGGAGTAGACTGCGGCAGGGCCGTCGGCAGGTTCGGGCTGCTGACTGCTCAGGCTCTTCGCGCGTGTCTAACCACGCGCGAGGGGCCGACTTTACGTTCGGGCGACGTGCTTCGCGCTCATCGCGAGTTTCTGGACCGCCGATCGGAGATCGGCTTCGTTCACGATGTCGTAGCGGTCGAACACGGCGCGGGTTTTGTGCCCGGTGAGCTGCATCGCCACTTTTTCAGAGACGCCAGCGCGCACGAGATTGCGCACTGCGGTCCGGCGAAAGTCGTGCGGGATTTTCCCGGGAACGCCGGCAGATTTGCACGCCGATTTCCACGCCTCGCGCACCGCCTTGATCGCGATGCCGGAGTCGGTGAGCAACGAAATGCCGTCGTCGTGAAAAACCCACGGGCAGATCCGGCCCGCGTTTCTCACCGTCGTCGTTCTGGTCTCCTGTTCCTTCAACGTCGCGCGGAGCTCCGGGAGCAGGTTGAACGGAAACGTGCGACCCTCGGCATTCTTCGTGGTGTGCGGCTCGAGGCGCACGACGCCGGCGGCGAAATCGACCTGACGCCACTCGAGGGAGAGGACCTCGCTCTGAATCCGCCAGCCGGTGAGATAGGCGAAGGTGATCGCGCCCTGCAGCCAGGCGGGCAGGCGTTTGCGCACCGCGTCGAATTGCTCCCGCTCGAAAAAGCCCTGACGCACATTGCGCTCCTGCAGCTTTTTGATGTGCGGCGAGTGGTAGATCTTCCCCGCCTCCATCGCCAGCCGGTACATCCGCCCGATGATCGAGAGCTCGCGATTGATCTCCGCATTCGACGCGCCGGCCTTTTGCCGCGCGGCGACGAACGCGCGGATATCGCTCGTCGTGATGGCCGTCAGTCGGCGCCCGCCGAACACCGGAAGCAAATGCAGCTTCAGCCGCCGCTTCACGTGGTCGAGAGTCGCGCGGTCGTTCATCCGGTAGTCGTTCTCGATGTCGGTGGCCGCCTCGTCGAACGTGATCCGCGCGAGGTTCGCGGCGAGCGGCACGCCGCGATCGCGATCGGTCTCGCGCTCACGGAGAATCGCCTTCGCGACTTCCTTGTCGGTGGTCTTCGAGCTCTCGACGATCGGGCGGCCGTCGCGGTAGTACTTCAGCAACCACGTGTGACGACCGGCCTGGCGGAACACGCAACCCATGGGCACTCCTTTTCGGGTGAAGGGCCGTCGTTGCGAGTGCACTCTACATCGAGCGTCGGCGAGCTGCCTTTCGCGGCGGTTAGCGCGACGGTTAGCGCACCGTTGCCTTCCCGAGGCGCCCGCAGGGCAGAATCGTCAAATTCCTGAGTAAAATCTGGTGCCGGGGGCGGGGATCGAACCCGCACGCCGCTTTCGCGGCCCGGGATTTTAAGTCCCGTGCGTCTGCCAGTTTCGCCACCCCGGCATGAGTGGTTTCCTTAGGATTTTACGCGCGTGTTGTTGGCTGTCGTGTCATTGTCCTCCCGTTTTGGCCCTGCTACCGTTTGCCACCGTTGCGAGATGCTTCACCTCTGAAAGGACATCCCGTTCCTTGATCTTTCCAACGAAAAGCGCAGGTGATCCGCGGTGGCTGAGGGCTGAAACGGGTCAGATGCCATTCCGACAGTAGATCCTCGTAGTAGGGCTCGTACGTTCCCCAGGTCATGGCGCCAGTCAAGGCATCGTCGCCTGGCCAATCGCTCGCGCTCGCTCGCCAGGACCAGGGATGGAACGCTTCGATAACCAAAAGCTCGGCCGACAATCCGGCGACTTACCGCGTACGTACGGTCAACATCGCGACGCGCCGCGTCGTAGTTATCGCCAACCGCAGTACCATCGACAGCTCCACACGGTCCCCTGCTCGGGCGGCCGGCGACGAGGACGCGAGAGCATGGTGGATTCGTGGAAGAAATCGTGGAAGTACGTGTGCGCGGCGTTGCTGCTGGCCGCGGTCGGGCCGGAATGGGACGCCGAAGCACAGGCCCAGGGTTCACCGACCGCGCCGCGGACGATGGAAGCGTTGCCACTGGAGGTCGAGGAACGGGTCGTGCTGGATGGGCGGCTCGACGAGGCGTTCTGGCAACGCGCCGTTCCCGCTCGCGACTTCATCCAGATCGATCCCGAGAACGGCACGCCCGCCACCGAACCGACCGAAGTCCGCATCGTCTTCAATCGCGACGCCCTCTACATCGGCGTCACGGCCTTCGACTCCGAGCCGGACAAATGGCTCGGCTACCAGCGCCGGCGTGACGAGTTTCTCGGCTCCGACGATCGCTTCATGTGGACGATCGACACCTACCTCGACGCCCGCTCGGGCTACTTCTTCGAGATGAACCCGTCGGGGCTGATGGCCGACTCCTGGTTCGGCGTCAACGCCGACAATCGCGCGTGGGACGGCATCTGGAACGCGCGGGTGGACCACAACGAGACGGGCTGGTCGATCGAGATCGAGATCCCATTCCGCACGCTCAACTTCAATCCGAACAGCGACACGTGGGGCATCAACTTCCAACGCACCGTGCGGCGGAAGAACGAAGACAGCATCTGGATGGGATGGGCGCGCAATCAGGGCCTGCGACGAATGACCAACGCCGGTCGCGTGACCGGCATCAAGGAGGTCACGCAAGGGCGTGGACTCGACGTGAAGCCGTACGCCCTGTTCACCAACGTGGTGCAGCCAGGGCGCGGGGTCAGCGCCGACCGCGACGGGAACGCCGGCGTCGATCTCTTCTACAACCTCACGCCGAGCGTTCGCGCCAACCTGACGATCAACACCGACTTCGCGCAGACCGAAGTCGATCAGCGGCAGGTGAACCTCACGCGCTTCTCGCTCTTCTTTCCCGAGCGCCGCGACTTCTTTCTCGACGGCGCGACGTTCCTCGATTTCGGCAGCAGCGCGGGGACGACCGACCTGCTCGTGAATCCGTTCTTCAGCCGTCGCATCGGTCTCGGCGCCGATGCGACGCCACAGCCGATCGATGTCGGCACGAAGATCACGGGACAGTTCGGCCGCCAGGACATCGGCGTCCTGCACGTCCGCACGGGCACCGGTGACGATAACGCGCTCGTCGGCGAGGACTTCACGGTGGCACGTGTGAAGAGACGCGTGCTGCAGCAGTCGTACTTCGGTGCGCTCTACACGCGGCGCGATGCACGCGATGCCCCGGGCGGGGCCAGCCATACCGTCGGCGTCGACATGCGTCTGGCGACGTCGAGCTTTCTCGGGAACCAGAATCTCTCGGCAACGGGATGGCTGCTGAACGCCAGCCGGCCTGGCGTCTCTCATCACACCAGCGCCTTCGGCATGTACCTCGAGTATCCCAATGACCGATGGTCCGGCCGGTTTGGCGCGCGCGAGGTGCAGCGGAATTTCGATCCAGCCGTCGGCTTCGTCACGCGACGCGATTACCGGCGCTATCAGCCCGGCGTGACGTTCGCGCCACGGCCGCGCGCGCACCCGTACATCCGGCGCTTCGAATTCATCGCCGACAGCGACATCCTGACCGGCGTCAACAACCGCCTGCTCGAACGCGGCGTCAATCTGACTCTCCTCGGCGTCCAGCTGCATTCGCAGGACTCGTTCGGGTCGGAGCTGTCGACCTCGCAGGAGCGCCTCGACGCACCGTTCGCAATCGCACCCGGCATCGTGCTGCCGATCGGCAATCAATACACGTACTCGCGCTTTGCTGTTCGGGGTCAGACGGCGAATCGACGGGTGCTCGCTCTCAACGGACGCTACGAAACCGGCGGCTTCTACTCGGGCACGCGCCAGCAGGTCATCGGACAACTCATCGTCCGCGCCCGGCCCGGTTACATCGTGTCGCTGAATGGCGAGTGGAACACGGTTCACCTTGCCGAGGGTCGCTTCTCGTCGAACCTCTATCGCATCGTCGGCGAAACGCAGTTCTCACCCTTCATCGCCCTCGTCAACAACGTGCAGTTCGACACGGTGAGTCGCGTCATGGGCTGGCAGTCACGCTTCCGCTGGATCGTGCGACCGGGCAGCGACGTGTATGTGGTCTACAACCACAACTGGCTCGAGAACGCGATCGCGGACCGGTTCTCCACGCTCGACAAACGCTTCGCCTCGAAGGTTCTTTACACGCACAGGTTCTGACTCTGGAATTCACATCGTGTTTGACAGCCAGCCGCGGTGGGTGGGCGTCGGGTGGGGGCCGCCCCGCCCGCCGCGCAGGTCCCTCCCCGTTGCATGTCTTTCCCGGGGCCGAGGACGGGGCAACCCGACGCCAGGACCCACCGCGTCGATCGGGCACGAGTGATTCTGGTTCACAAGCGCAGGCTCGTGCACGCCGGCGCGGGATCCGTCTCTAGTCGGCGGCGGCTACACGGGATCCGCGGGAGGCGCAGCGATCAGAAGCGGCCGATCGTTCGAATCATCGGAAGCCATCAGTCGATCGATTGACGTCGCGACCTGGAGTGGCGGTTGAACGGGATTCTTCTTGCCCACGAGGACATCCCACCAGCGGAAGTGCATCGCGAGCAAATGATCCAGCTCGCGTGTGTCGGGCGAGGAGTCCGACTGGCCCGCCGCGGGTAGACAATACGCCGCATCCGGCGACGCATTCAGCATGTGCTGAACGCCCTGCGAGAATCCCTTCCCCGCGTACGCGATACACCCCGTCATCGGCAGCGCGCGCAGATCGTCCAGCGCATAGGGGACCTTTTCGTCGACGGTCCCTTCACTGTCCTGGAACTTGCACTCGATCGCGAAGGCCTCGTTGCTGCCCTCGAGCACGCAGAGGATGTCGAGGCACCGGTTCTTCCCGATGATCGACTTCCCCGCTTTGATCTCGCGATAGACCTTCAAGCCACGCTGACCGAAACGCCGCGCCAGATAGTGCGCGACGAGCGTCGCGTATTCGCCTCCCGTCACCGCCCGCTCCCCATCAGATCGATGAGATCTCCGCCGGCGCGCTCCGCGTCGGTCGATTCTCGTGCCACACCAAACTGCGCGAGGCGCTCGCCCGCCACACGCGTGGCTTCAGGGTTGAGGTCGGTCCCCGTGAACCGTCGACCGAGCTTCAACGCCGCCATCCCGACACTGGCCGATCCCATGAACGGGTCGGCGACAACGTCGCCCTCGCGCGAGCTCTGCGTGATCAGCACCTCCGACACCGCGCTCGGCTTCTCCGCCGGATAGCCACGGTGAATGCGCGGCTCGCTGATGATGTCGGCGATGCCGAGATCGTTCAGCCGCCGCTTCCCCTTCTCGAAAAAGAGGATGAACTCGTATCGCGATCGGTAGTGATAGCCCATGCCGATCGTTCGCTTGTCCCACACCAGCGGCTTCCAGAAACGGAACCCCGCGCGTTCCGCTTCGGGCTTGGCGATGAACATCGTCTCGGCGTCGCAGAACAGATAGAAATGCGTGTCGCGCCGCAGCACGCGGTGCACTTCCTGGAACAGCTCCCCGAATCGCGCGTTCGGAAACACGGTGAACCAGTCGTTGCTCGACGACTTGCTGTGCTTGAGGCGAGTGGTGGTCCCGATGGCGCGATGCTTCTCCAGCGACTCGTAGGCGGGATCGGTGATCAGCAAATCGATCGAGCCGGTCGGCTGCTCGCGCAACCAGTCAACAGCATCGCGAGTACAGATCTCGAACGACGGCAGGCTCACGGACACCTCTGATTCTGGTGCGAGGGACGTGCAGGCGCCATTTTACGCCAGCACGCGTCCCATCGACGGCGCAAACGTCTGAACGGTCCGCCTGAAGGCGGACCCTACGACTGAATTGTGCGCGGGATGCGTGACAGACCAGGTCACGCGGTTCGCGGACCATAAAGGTCCGCGCCGCATCTTCAGAGGCGAGCGTGCGCGCAGTTTGCACCGACGAGCGAAGCCATATTGCACCGACAGGGCGTAGCGGGCTTGCGCCGAGCAGCGTCAGGGAGTATTGCGCCGCACCACCGAAGCGAGGCGGTCCTACGCTGCGTTCGCAGTGGCGGCGACTCCAGCGTTGCCCGCTTCGAGCGGCAGCGCGGAGACGCACGACGCGGCGGCTTCGGCGACGTGCCGGTGCAGCGGGCTGAAGGCGTCGTGCTCCTCGGCGTAGAACGACATCACCCCCACGATACGGCCGTTCTGCAACACTGGCACGGCGAGCGCGCTGCGCAGCGTATGCGCCTCGCTCAGCTGCGGATCTTGATCGAGCCGCGCTTCCGCGTTCACCATCGTCTGCGCCTGCGCGGCGACCCAGCCGCTCAGTCGCTCGCCAAGGGGAATGCGCGCGTCACGGCTGATGACCCGGTCATCGCTGCGGAACAGCGGGACCAGCGCGTCGCCATTGTCGTCGTACGTGTACATCACGAACGAGCACGCCGGCAGACACTGCGACACGTGATGCCAGACGATTTCACCGACATCGCGCACCTGCATGCTCGCCACAATCTCGCCGCCCAGGCGGTAGAAGATCTCGAGGACCTGGGTCTCCGAAACCGGTTCGGGTCCATTCGAGGGCGTCGGCGCCATTGCCGTCGTCGCCCACGGGTTGGTCGACGGCGTCACCGGGCCGTCATCGACCGTCACCTGCTCCCCGGCGTCTTCCGCCAGCATCGCGAAGAACTCGTCGACGATGGTCGGGTCGTACATCGTGCCGCGGCGGTCGCGCACGATGGCCTTCGCGTCCTCGTCGCTGAGTCGCGGCCGATACGGCCGGTCGGACGTCAAGGCATCGAAGCAATCGACCACCGACAGGATGCGCGCGCCAATCGGAATCTGCTCGCCGGCCAGACCATCGGGATAGCCGCTGCCGTTCCAGTTCTCGTGATGATGCCGCACGATCGGCACGACCGGATACGGAAAGCCAATCAGCGACAGGATGTCCGCGCCCATCGGCGCGTGGCGCTTCATGATCTCGAACTCGGACGCGGTCAGGCGGCCAGGCTTGTTGAGAATGTGCTCCGGCACACCGATCTTGCCGACGTCGTGCAGCAGCGCCGCCGCCTTCAACGCCTGAATCTCGGCGTCGTCAGTCACGTTCAGCCGGCGCGCCAATCGCACTGACGTCTCCTGCACGCGTCGGGTATGGTCGTGCGTGACCTGATCTTTCGTGTCGACCGCCTGCGCGAGCGCCTCGATCGACGCCACGTACACCTTGTTGATCTGGCCCAGATGCGAGATGTGATCTTCAGACCGGCCGACGGCCTGGCGGAACGTCACCCACAGGATGAGCGGCAGTGGTGCGAGCAGGACCAGCACTTCGAGCGAGCCGAGGTGCCGCAGCACCATCATCAGCATCGCCGCGAATACACCGCCGAAGTGCGCCAGCCAGAGCTCCGAGAAGTGTTCGCGCCAGACCTGCGGTAATCGCAATCCGCGCTGCAGTGACACCGCACCGGCCACGAGACCCGTGTTGACGGCGAAGTTGACGGCGCCAAAGATCGAGATCACCAGCAACAGCCGCAGCGCACCGAGGATCCCCGGATCGAGCGGATGTCCGCCTGTCACGAGCACGAAGACCTTGGCGGCGCTCCAGATCGCCACTGCAGGTGCGGCACCGTTGAACATGATCCGGTACGGCACGCGACGCGTCCTGGGCATGCGCGTCGTGATCACGAGGCCGTCCAGCGCAGCAGTGAGCGCGCCGGCTGCCGGACCGGCGAGCAGCGCGGCGACGATGCTGAACGTGTCGGAGATCGAGAAGCTGATTGGCATCTTGGGGATCGTGAGAGGCGCCAGCCCTGTCACGACCGTGAGAACCATCAACGTCAATACGAGCGGGCCCACCCCGCCGGAGATCAGCTCGTGTGTCGAATATCCAACGACCGCAGCCCCGGTCAGAATGACCGCGCCAACGTACACCCGCGCCATCGGCGGCAATGGCGTAGACGGTCGCGGCGGAGCAGGGGCGTTCGCGTGCATGGTGCTGCGCCCCAGTAATCGACAGGCCTTCAGCCTTGCTTGAACGATGGATTCAGATGGGATCGAAATGAGGAGAAGAATGGCGGGGTGGTGAGAATGTTCGAGCGGTATTGAGAAACCGGGTTCGATTTTCTCAGGCGACGTCCGGCTGAAGCCGGACACTACGTTACCGAGAAATCAAGCCCGGTTTCGTATCCGGTTACGGCGTGGCCGAATCGGCCCAGATCACGGAGTCGCCCCAGACGACCGAGTCGCCCCAGACGACGGAGTCACCCCACACGACGGAATCACCCCACACGACACTGTCGCCCCACACGACGGAGTCGCCCCAGACAACGGAGTCGCCCCACACGACCGAATCGCCCCACACGACGCTGTCGCCCCACACGACGGAGGAGCCCCACACTTTCCGATTGAGGGAAATCGTGTCGCCCCAGATCACGGCATCGCCCCAGACCACCGACTGCTGCCACGCGATCGACTCGCTGCCAATCGTCGAGTAGGGCACCACGAGCGTGGTAAACCACATCGACCCAACGGGCGTGGCGGTATTGATCGAGCGGGCGAGGCGAATGGCACCGTCGCCATTGAGCGCGCCGGCGCCCGCGCGAAGGACGTCGTACGGCATGCCAAGATCGTTGAAGATCGGGAACGCGCTGTACTGCAGCGCGGCCTTCACTGTGTTCGGCGTGAGCTGCGGTGTCGAGGGGAACGTCGCGCGATGGGCTTCGATCATCAGGGCCACGACTCCGGCCGTGACCGCCGACGCCATGCTCGTCCCGCTCAGACGCATGTAGTCGGGATCCGCCGCCTTCAACTGCGGATAGTTCTTATACAGATACCCCTTCCGCGCAGCAGCCGCGACAATGTTGTGCCCGGGCGCAATCAGGTCAGGCTTGACGAACGCATCGAACCACGTCGGACCGGCCGAACTGTAGTCAGGAATTCGATCGTCCTTGCGCGGCACCGTCGGCAGCGTCTTCACCGCGCCCGAGGTGATCGCCGACGGCGCATTGCCGGGCGAGGTGATGCCGGCGTAACCGGTCTGGCCGGTCTTCGGATTGACGCCGATGTTGCCGGCGGCGGTCGTGACGATGATCCCCGCCTTCGACGCACGCTCGATCGCGAGCACGAGCGGATCGGACGCGGCCGGCTCGAAGATCGGGTGACCGAGCGACAGGTTGATGATGTCGATCCCGTACTTCGCGCGGTTCGCGACGGCGAAATCGATCGCGCGGACGACGTCGCTGGTGAATCCCGCGCCATTGGCGTCCAGGACCTTCAGGATCGTCAGCGTGACCTTCGGGGCCAGACCGCGGTATTCGTTGTTCTGCGACAGCGCACCCGAACCCGCAATGGTCCCGGCGATGTGCGTGCCGTGGCCGTACTCATCGCTCGGCGACGTCGCCGTCGTCCGGCCGCCGACGAAGTTATAGAAGGCGGCAACGCGTCCGCTGAACTCGGCCGACATGTCGAGTCCCGAGTCGATGACCGCCACGCCGACGCCGCGCCCCGACCAGGTGTTCGACAGGCCCAATGTCTGACGCAAGATGGTCGGCGAGACCTCCGAGCCGGCGGTGCTGGTTGCCGGATCGAGTACGCCCGTGATGCCGCCGACCACCCCGCCGACCACAGTCGTCGTCGTCTCGACGACTCCGCTCAGGGTGTTGGTGGCGGTGCCGAGCAGGTTGCCGAGCAGCTGATGTCCGTGCACCACTGCATCGGTCGACACCGACAGCACATCGTCGTCGCCGGCGAGCGCGTCGATATCCTCGGCGTTGACGACGGCCGTCAACGCATCGATCGATGCATGCTCCGCCAGCAGGGATGCGCCGCGACCCTTCAGCGCCTGGCGCAGTCGCGTTTCGGCGCCCGGCCGAACGCGAATGATGACCCGCTGCGCGGGTGCACCGGGAGGACCGGTCAGCGACCGGATCACGTTATCGAGCTTCGCGAGCCGCTGCGCGCGAGTGGACTGCGCAGACGCGTTCGCGCCCGTGGCAATGAGGGATGCGACAACGAAGAGACCGGACAGGGCAATGCGAGTGATACGTGTACGATTCATAAATTAGGAAGCAGCGGCGAGCCCGCTCGCGCCCACTTCCCAGAGCAACTTCTCCACTTCAGGACCGGCGAGTGGTCTGGAGAAGAGCGTTCCCTGGGCATGCGGGCACTCGAGAGCCAGCAGTTGTTCGGCCTGAAGTTCGGTTTCCACGCCTTCGGCAATCAGGCCGATTCCGAGCTCCCGAGCGAGCGTGGCGATGACAGTGGCGATTGACGAGTCCTCTTCCGTACCGAAGCGTGCGACGAACGACCGGTCGAGTTTCAGTGCATCGACCGGGAATTTCTGGAGATAGCTGAGCGAGGAATAGCCGGTTCCGAAGTCGTCCAGGTACAGCGGCACGTGCAGCTGCCGCAGGCGCTCGAAGTTCCTGTTCGTGGTCTCCGAGTGCTTCATGAGGACGCCTTCGGTCAACTCGAGGCACAACGACCCTGGTGTGATACCGCTCGCCTCCATCGCGGCCTCGACCTGCTCGACGAGGTCGTTGCGTGCGAAGAGCTTCGGCGAGATGTTGACCGAGACATACATGTTCGGTCGGCCGAACATCGCCTGCCACGAGGCGACCTGACGCGCCGCTTCGTGCAGGACGAACGTCGTCATCGGCACGATGAGGCCGGTTTCCTCGGCGCACGGGATGAACTCCGCCGGCGACGCCAGCTCGCCGGTCGGCCGCCGCCAGCGTACAAGCGCTTCGAATCCGCACACTTCCGAGGTGATCAGCTCGACGATCGGCTGGAAGAACACGACGAACTCATTGCGCTCGACGGCGCGACGAAGATCGGTCTCGAGCGTCAGCCGGTTCATCGCCGACGCGTGCATCGTCGGATCGAACAGCTCGTAGCCGCCGCGGCCGACCGCCTTGGCGCGATACATCGCCGTGTCGGCATCGCGCAGCAGGTCGGACACCGACTTGTACTGGTCATCGCCAAGGACGATGCCGATGCTGGCCGAGGCGTAAATCTCGTGCCCCTGCACCTCGAACGGATCGGCCAGTGCCTTCTGCATCCGGTCGGCAACGATGGTCACGTCGTCGGAGCCGCTGATATCGGCCACGAGCACGGCGAACTCGTCGCCACCAAGCCGCGCCAGCGAATCTCCGGGGCGCAGACGCGACTGCAGACGCTGTGCGATCGCGATGAGGAAGTGATCGCCGACCAGGTGGCCCAGGCTGTCGTTCACCAGCTTGAACCCGTCGAGGTCGATGAACAGCACCGCGTAGCGGCGCTCCGGCATGCGAGCCGTGCGCGCCATCTCGCGCTGCAGCAACTCGCCGAACAGCGTGCGATTGGGAAGCCCGGTCAGCGGATCGTGTCGAGCGGCTTTCGCCAGCGTCTCCTGGACGCGGCGCCACTCGGTGATGTCGGTCTGCGAACCAGCCATGCGAACCGGCCGGCCCGTCTCGTCACGAACGGCGATGCCGCGGCAGAGAACGGACTTGAGCTCGCCGTTCGAGTGCCGCACCCGGTACTCGTGCTCGAAGTGCGGGCTCTCGCCGCCCAGGTGCATGTCGAGCGCCTTGCGCAGGCCGGGTCGATCGTCCTCGACGACATACGTCAACCACTCCTGGAAAGTGGCGACCGAGGTGTCCGGCGACAGGCCGAACATCAGCTTCCAGCGGTCCGAGCAGTAGAGCGTGTCGTTGGGAAGGTCCCAGTCCCAGAGACCATCGTTGGAACCGGCCGCGGCCAGCGCATACCGCTGCTCGGACTGTCGTGCCGCATCGAGCAGGCGAAGCACTTCCTCGTTGTAGTGCTTCTCCGAGCCGATGCGATCGAGATACATCCGGTACGACCGGAACGTCAGATAGACCGGCACGCCCATGAGCGGCACGAACCATCCGTGCTCGGTGCGAAGCAGCGCGATGCCTGCCGCTGCGGCGGCCGCACCCACGAAGTAGCTCGGCGCGGTCCAGAGGAAGTTCGCATGCCACACCTTCCAGGGCGCGTCGCCATTCGACAGCGCCACGATGGTGGCCACGATCGCCGAGTTCACCAGGTAATAGGTCAGCGCCGTCGCGACCAGCGGTTTCGCGAGTTCCATCAGATTGATCGCGCCCGCGTGTCCGCCCGAAGACCCGAAGATCGCCCCGGCGGCCTGAATCGTCACGACCAGCGCCGCCATGTTGAAGATCACGCGGAAGGTCGGATTGTGCTTGGTGGTCGCGATGCGCGACTGCGCCCACGCGCTGCAAGCGGCGACGATGCTCGCGGGGCCGGTTCCGAGCAGCAGGAGCGTGGCGAAGTCGAAGGTGTAGGAGATCGAGAGATTCGATGAACCGGTGCCGACCGGGAGCTTCAGCTTCATGCTCGACGCCAGCACCGATCCGAGCAGCAGCGCCGCGAACAGACGCAGGTCCGGCAGCTCCATCGACATGCCGAGAAGCGCGAGGATCGCCGCCAGCGCGGTCACCCCGACGACGAACACGCGTGCGGATACCGGCAGCGAGCGGAGCGTCGCCGTCGGCTCCTGCGTCGCGGGGCGGTTCTCGACCGGGCTCAATTGTTTGAGCGATCGATGAACGAATCCGCGGATGTCTTCAACCAGAGACACGCTCACAGCCAGGCAACCCGGGCGCCACCGACGAAACAGTAATCGCCCGTACGTTTCGCGTCGAAGTTCAAACGTTTTCGCGCGCGGATCACAGATACCTCGCGCGCCGTCCATCGGCGAAACACAGAGATTCGGAAACCTCTCGGAAAATCTGCCGCAGCCCGGACCTCACCCCGCTCCACCTCACGCCACCTGCTGTGCGCGTTGGACGCCCGCCGCGCGTGAACGCCGCGGTCGGCGCTGCCGATATTGCGTGACCGGCAGGTTGCACTGCTGCTGATACAGGAACGCGTGGAACTTCTTGTAATCAGTCGGCGGCATGTTGAATGTCTTGAGGAGTGCCGTGTAGCTGCCGCGCGTTTCGCGCAGGCCACGATCGATCAGCGCCGCCAGCTCGGTCCGCGTCAGCTCCCGTGCCTTGAATGCGGGATAGACGACGCTCCAGAAATCGGCGCCCGAGGCCATCACATCCCAGAGCTGGGCGATCCGATCGCGGACGCGCTCGTCGAGTCGCGGCGCGAATGACTGCAAGACCGGAATGTCGAACGCGGCCGCCGAGGCAGAGGGCGCACCTGCCGCAGGCATCGCCTCGGACTGGGGGACGGCGACGTCGTGCGTCGTGGTCACCGCCGTCCCTGCCGTCCCCTCCCGAATCTCGACCGGGAGGTGTTCAGGAAGCAATCGATGCCCGGGCTCCTTCAACACCAGCCGCTCTGCGACGTTGCGCAGCTCTCGAACGTTGCCCGGCCACGAATACGCCATGAGCAGCTGCGCCACGTCCGGTGTCATCGTCGGAACGGAGAGTCTGTGGCCGGCAGCGGCATGCTCGAGAAAATGCTGCGCGAGGGCGACGATGTCGTCGGCGCGATCGCGGAGGGGCGGCACCTGAATCTGGATCACGTTGACGCGGTAGTACAGGTCCTCGCGGAACAGCCCTGCGGCGATCTGAACTCGCAGGTCGCGATTGGTGGCCGTGATCAACCGCACATCGGCACGGCCGCTCGGGCGCTCGGCGCCAACCTGCTGGATTTCGCCCGTCTCCATGAAGCGCAAGAGGACGGCCTGCATCCGCTGGCTCATCTCGCCGAGTTCGTCGAGAAACAGCGTGCCGCCGTGCGCCTGGCGCAGCAACCCGGTGGAGTCGCGGATGGCGCCCGTGAAGCTGCCGCGCGTGTGGCCGAACAGCTCCGACTCGAGGAGCGACTCCGGGACGCCGCTGCAGTTGACGGCGACGAGCGGCCCCTGCCGTCGTCCGCTCTGCGCGTGCACCGACCGCGCGACGACTTCCTTGCCGACGCCGGTCTCGCCCACGATCAACACCTTGGCCTGCGTACGCGCCGCTCCCGCGATCGCCTCACGCAACGCACGCATGGGTGCGCTGTCGCCGACGAGCAGTGGCGGCTGTAAGCCGGGAAGTGTCGAAGACGCACGAACCTGCACGAAGCGGCTCTCCTCTGATGGGCTGGCAACACCAGTCCATCTCGTGCTCGGTACATCGACAAAGGAAAAGGGATCTTGAAAGCCGCTCAAGGGATGGCGCGTGCGGCCGATTACACGCGCGGTCAGGCTCTGAGTGGTCGGGTTGGACCGACCACTAGGGGGAACGAGATCATGACGTCACCGCAGCTCGAGGCGATTCGTACCCGCATGAAGAACGCCTCCGACGGACCCTGGTCGGTTCGCCGGATCCCGAATACCTTCGCGAGCCAGGCTGGTGATCGCTACACGCATCCGTGCGTGCGTGGCTTTCGCGTTCCGCGCCGCATCTACGATCTGGCGTGGCAGCAGGTGGAGGCCGATGCCGAGTTCATCGCGCACGCCCGCAACGACATTCCGATCCTGATCGAGGAGATCGAGCACCTGCGCAGCACGCTGCTCGAATGCCAGACGGCACTCGCCGACCTCCGGCAGCGCGAGGAGTCAGTGGTGCCGCAGGACATCGCTCGGATCGAACAGTTCCTCGCCGATGAAGACATGCGATGGGGTGAGGAACCGGAAAAGCTGGTGAGAAGCCGTCGCCTCTACATGTCGGTTCCCACGCTTCGTCCACGCGAGACGGTCACGCCGATCTCGGTGGGACGGCGCACGACAACAGAAACGCCTGCCTGAGCTGGTTGGTAGTGGGCTGGTCGGTAGTTCGTGGTTAAATCTTAGTTAAATACACTAAGATTATTTGCTCGATAGATTACCATTTTCAGGAACTGAGATCCCTTCCAAAAAAGGCGCGCGACGACCCCTTTTCGCCCGACGCGACAGGGGGCGTTTGACGATATGCTGGATTCAAGCGGTGGCCAGGGTTCGATGAGTCGAGGCGCCGCACGCCTTCTCCGCGACCACCCTCATACCAGTGACGCGGACCGTCACCCCTGGCCGGCTGAAGCCGGCGGCACACGAGGCCGCCGGCTTTTGTCTTTCATTAACTACCAACCAGCAACTATCACCAGCTCAATGCACGCGCTCCGGCGATCGGCCCGCGCTCATCACACGCTCGATCGCTGACGTCAGATCGCGTTCCGCGATATCGAATGGACCGGCCACAACGGCACCGAGTGTCAGCTCGAGCGCGATCACGACGCCGCCGCCCTCGAACGGATTCACGATCCAACTGAAGCCGCGCATCGCGACGGGCCGATCGGTTTCGGCGTCCGGATGCTTCGCGCGCTCGAGCGCCCGCAACATGCTGGTGAGGACAGCCATCACGTCCGCATCGGTCCAGGCCCGCGGTTCGCGATCGACGGGCGCAATCGTTTCAGTCGTGGCGTGGGTCGTGCCACGCAACCAGATGTCGACGGGAAACTGCACTCGATCCTCGTAATTCAAAATTCAAAATTCAAAATTTCAAACAGCACCATTTCTGAGCGTTGGGGCGGAATGCCTTGCGATTTCACCCGTTCAGCGGCGACCCACGAAGTGTTTGCATTTTTCATTTTGCATTTTGAATTACTCGAGCCCGTCCAGCGCTCGTCCGAGGGCGTCCGCCGACGTGACCGGCGCCTTGCACGTGAAGTTGCGACAGAAGTACGCCGTCGGCCGCCCATCGACACTCTTCATCGCGCCGACCCAGGGCAGTTGCTGCGCCAGCCTCTCGTGCCGTTCGCCGGTGACCGGGACCACCAGAAGCGTCGGGCGATATCGTCGGCGCACTTCGCTCCACAGCGATTCGCTCGCGGCGCGCGCACCGTCGACGATGACGAGCTGCGGAAGGCCCTGATGATAGGTTGACAGCGCCGCGAGCATCATCGGCACGGCGCGACCGAACTGGCCCGCCCGCGCGGCAAACACCGCGAGCGTGCGCTCGACTTTCTGCTCATAGTCCGCCGCTGTTCCGTCCTGCCCCACCAGGTGCGACAACGCGAGCAGGTTGAACACCGCAACGGAGCTCGCAGCTGGCTCGGCGCCGTCATAGTCCTCCTTCATCCGCAGGAGCACCGTCGGATCCTTGCCGGTCGTGCTGAACCATCCACCGTCGACCGGATCCCAGAACAGCTCATCGAGGCTGCGCTGAAGCGTACGCGCCCACTCGAGCCACTGCGGATCGCCGTCGGAATGGAACAGCTCCAGCAGACCCGCGATGAGGCACGCGTAGTCTTCGGCGTAGGCGTCTACGCCAGCGTGCCCCTGCCGGTAGCGGCGCAGCAGCGTGGCCGTTTCAGGCTTCCACAGCCGATCGTGGATGAAGACGGCCGCGCGACGAGCGGCGTCGAGGCACGTCGCGTCGCCCAGCACGCGTGCCGCACGCGCGAACGCCGCGATCATCAGCCCATTCCATGCCGTCACGACTTTGTCGTCCAGGTGCGGCCGCGGGCGAGTGTCGCGAATCATGAGCAGCGTGGTTCGCGCCCGACTCAGAGCGGCGAGCACGTCCTCCTGGGTCCGCCCGAGCATCGACGCGATCTCCTCGAGAGGTCGGGCCGTATACAGGAGGTTCTTATGGGTGAACTCCGCTTGCGGATCCGCGGGCGCATTACCGTCTGGCAGGATCCCGTAGCGCAGCCGGAAGACATCGGCGTCGCCGCCGAGCGCGGCCCCGATGTCCTCGTCACGCCAGATGTAGAAGGCCCCTTCCATCTTGTGCGGATGCGGCGCCTGGGCATGCTCAGGAGGGATGCTGTCGGCATCCTCGGCTGAATAGAACCCGCCGTCGGGATCGGTGAGGTCACGGCGCACGTAGTCGAGCGTGTCGAGTGCCACGTCCGCGTAGAACGGCTCGCCGGTCACTTGCGCGGCTTCGAGGTAGGCCACCACGAGCTGGGCCTGGTCGTACAGCATCTTCTCGAAGTGCGGCACACGCCATTCGGCATCCACCGAGTAGCGATGAAAACCACCGCCGATGTGGTCGCGCATGCCTCCCAGTGCCATCGCGCGCAGCGTGACGAGCGCCATGTCGCGCGGCTCCGGCGCGCCGGTGCGGGCATGTTCGCGCATCAGGAACAGCAGCTCGCTCGGTCGCGGAAACTTCGGGGCGCTGCCAAAGCCACCACGGCGCGCGTCGAAGGCGGCAACGAACTCACGCGTGGCGTTTTCGAGCGCCCCCACGCCGGGCACCTGCGCCGCGCCGCCCTGCGATCGAAACGAGCGGAGCCGCTCGACAATGTGGGCTGCCGACTCGAGGACCTTGTCTCGCTCGTCCCGCCACACACGCGCGATCTCGCCGAGCACCTCGACGAAGCCGGGCCTTCCCCAGCGCGACGTCGGCGGAAAGTACGTGCCACCATAAAAAGGCTCGAGCGCCGGCGTCAGCCACACGCTCATCGGCCACCCACCGCCTCCGGTCGTCGCCTGCACGAACGTCATGTAGACGCGATCGACGTCGGGCCGCTCTTCGCGATCGACTTTGATCGAGATGAAATCGCGATTGAGCACGTCCGCCACCTCGCGGTTCTCGAAGCTCTCGTGCTCCATGACATGGCACCAGTGACACGTGGAGTAGCCGATCGAGAGAAAGATTGGCTTGTCCTCGTGTTTCGCGCGCGTGAAGGCGTCCTCGCCCCACGGATACCATTCGACGGGATTGTCCTTGTGCTGGAGCAGATAGGGGCTGGGCTCGGAGGCGAGACGGTTTGGCACTCCAGCGATTATCTCGCGTTCGGCATCGCCCGGGCGGGTGGCAGACGCGCGATGTGTCGCTGCACGTCATGGAAGCGCGAGCTGTCGCGACGGCCACCGCGTCGTTTCGCCACACCGGCCTGCAACGATTGAATCCGATCCGCGGGCGACGGATGCGTCGAGAAGAAGGCCTCGACGGCTCCAGGGTTGCGCGCGCTCGTCCGCTGCAGCACCTCGAACAGTTCGACCATGCCGCGGCCGTCCCATCCGGCACGCCGCAGGATCTGCAGCCCCACCTGGTCGGCGTCGCGCTCGTCGTCGCGGCTGAACTTCAGGAACGCGCCCTCGGCGATCAGCCGCGCGGCGATCTGCGCCGTGGTCGCGCCGCCGGTATTGCCAAGGATCGAACTGAGCAACCCCAGACCCCAGTTGGCCACGATCGTCTTCGTCAGTTGATCGGCCGCATGACGCCGGGCGACGTGCGCGATCTCGTGGGCGAGCACGCCGGCCACCTGCGATTCATTGCCCGCGATCTGCAAGACACCGCGATTGATCCACACCGGTCCACCGGGAAGTGCAAACGCGTTGACCTCGCGGTAGTCGGTCACGACGAACGAGTACGGATACTTCGGACCCGGTGCGACGCGCGCCAGGCGTCTGCCCAGCTCCGCGACATATCGCGTCGTCGTCGGATCGCGCAGCTGAGACAACTGGCGGCGTGCCTGTGCGTTGGCCTGCCGGCCGATTGCGATTTCCTCCTGGACCGAGACGAGCGTGATCGACAGGCCGAGCGCGGCAACCGCGCAGGCGATGGGACCGCTATGCGGCACGAAAGGGAATTATGTGCTGGTTTGCGGGTCCGCATAGCGGTCCCGGCCGCGCGCAGCGCGGCAAGCGAGACTGGTTACCAGCCAAGCGGCGCGGCCTCTTGGCTGTATTCATACGCGCGGCGTGGGCGCTGCCGGCATCTGCTCGGGTCGCCGCCGCCGCAGCCGGGCATAGGCGGCGGTGAACTCCACGCCGAACATCAGGATGATCGACGACACGTAGATCCAGAGGAGAAACACAACGACAGCGGCGATCGAGCCATGGATCATCGTCAATCGCGAATTGTGCTTGATGTACCAGGAGAAGCCGTCGAACGCGCCGCGCCACAGCACACCGGTCAGCGCCGCGCCCACCCAGACATCGCGGAAGCGTGTCTTGGCGTTCGGGATGAAATAGAAGACCAACCCGACGCCGAGAATCAAGACAATCGTGGTGAGGTACCTGAACGTGAGCGTCTGCAGCGCGGTCAGCCAATGGAATCGCGACAGCATCACGCCGAACCACGAGGCTTGCGCAATCTGCATCGCGGTCACGAGGACCAGTCCGAGCATCATCACGCCGCCGGCGGCGACGAGCATCATGAACGAGACCAGACGGTGCTTGAGAAAGCTGCGCTGCTTCTCCACGCCCCACGCCTCGTTCACGGCGCTGGTGACCGCTCCAAACACCCCGAGCGACGCCCAGATCAAGCCGGCGGCGCCGGCGACACCGAGCTGAATATGGCTTTGCCGCAACGCATCGAGCTGATTCGTCACGAAATCGAGCTGCGTGGGGAAATACCTGAAGACGAAGGTGAGGACGGCGATGCGATCGTTCTCGTCGGCCGTGATCGATCCGAGCAGCGAGATGGCGAGGAGCAGAAAGGGGAAGAACGACAGCAGCGCGTAGTACGCGATCGACGCTGCGTGGGTCAGGTCATTGCTGTTGACCAGCTCCACCACGCCGCGCCACAGAGCCAGCCCCGAAAACCGCAGCTCTGTCCGCAGGCGGCGGAGGATCCGATCCGCCGTCACGAATTGATTATGGCCGGACGCGCCCGCGGACCTGTAGAACAGGCGTAGTAGCCGGAGGCCCGCGGCCTCCGGTCCCTACGCGTCAGGCCTGTGACGTCTACGAACGTCCGAAGTCGCTGCCGCCCGACCCGGTGCTGCTCCCGAACGAGGAACCGCTCGTCGTGCCGCCGGACCCGTAGCTGCTTCCGGTGGTGCCACCGGCGTACCCACGCGCTTCCTCGGCGCCGCGCGACACGGCATCACGCGCCTTGTCCACGAACTCGCGCCCCTTCTCCGACCAGCCGGACGCCGCTTCGCTGGCTTTCTTGTACTGTTCGTTGACCGTGTTGCCGAGATTGCGAGCCTGCTCCCCGATCGCGCCGCGAAGCTCAGAGCCCGCCTTCGGCGCCAGCAGCATGCCCAGACCAGCGCCCAGGACCGTGCCTGTCAACAGGCCCATCATGAAACTGCCGCCGCTTCCTTCGTTCTCGTATCGATCGTAGCTGTCCGCCATGGTGCTGCTCCTCTCGCTGCAGTAATGACCGGGGCCGTTCGGATTCAGTGCACTTGCAACGGCCCGCCTCAATGCGACGTGCGATCCGAGTACTGGGACTGCCCGCGTGCATTGTTGAACTCCTGCACGACGCGCATCCCCTCGTTCGCCATATCGCCCACTTTCTGAATGGTCTTCTGGAAACGCGTGAATTCCTGCCGCAGATCGTTCACAAACGGCTCCATGCGGTCCCGGACTTCGCGTCCGCGTTCCGTAAAGAAGAGATAGCCGGCGGCGGCGCCAATCGCCGCGCCGATTACCGCGCTCACGATTACCATTTGTCGTTCGTTCACACGACCTCCCTCCGAAGCCCCAACAGGAAACCTTCCAAGAAAAATGCCAGTACCGTCACTGGGTCGTCGAGCGCTGACCTGGCTTGACTTCCGCCGACGGGGCGGCAAACTGCAACGCTTCCCGTGTCAGGAAAAGCGTGAGCGCGACACCATCCCATCGATCGCCGCTCGGGCTCTCTTTGGCGTCCTCGCCGAGCGATATGAAACCCGTGCTTTGCGGCACGAGCTCATACCGTCCCAATACATACTCTCGGACGATCGCCGCACGCGTGCGCGCCAGCCGGTATCGCTCTCCACTGGTCCCCGGCGTCGCGTAACCCTCGACGACGATCGGATTCGACGGGAGATACTTCAGGTAGGTCGACATGGCGGAGTCGATCCGCGCGCGACCGTCCGGCGTCAGGACCTCTGTGCCATCCGGACCGGGCTGGAACAACACATCAGCGGCCAGCCAGATTCTCATGGCCTTTCGCTTCCCATTCTCGAGGAGGCCCTTCCGGTATTCCGCAGGCGAGATCGCATTCAGATCGTAATAGCCTCGACGGTTGAAGAAGCCGCGCAGCAGGAAGTTGTGCTTCATCGCTTCCATGTTGTCGGCGAGATCGGCGGTGGCTTCGCGCGCCTGCACGAGTGTCGCGCGCATGTCGGCCATCAGCCCCTGCGCTGGCCCACTCGTCTGCGATCGCACATCCGCGATCGCTCGACGCGCCTCGTCGGACACCTGCCGCAGGTTTGTCATCGTCGTCTGCGCCTGATCGGCGATCTCGCGAGCGCGCTGATACAGCGTGTCGTCGTTGACGAGCTGCCCGATCGTGCCCTTCCCCTGATTGATGCTCGCCATGATGTCGCGCGTATCCGCCGAGATGCGCGATCCGTTTCGCGCCATCGCCGTCAGATCGGGACGAATCTCCTGCAGCATTCCGTTCGCATCCCGCGCTGCGTCGGTGACCTGTTTGATCGCCGTATCGATCTCGCCGCTCAACGACATCACCGTCTGGTTCAACAGCGTCACGGTCTCGCTGGCCTGCTGCATCAGGTCCGAAAAGAGAAACGGCTCGCGGCTCGGGATGGTCCCCCCGTCGGGGACGACCTGCGCCTGATCCGTGCCGCCGCCGATGTTGACGAAAACAGCACCGACCAGTCCTTCTGTCTGCGTCGTCGCCAGCGAATCGCTGCGAATCAGGTGATGGAGGTCCTCCCGGATTCGCATCTTGACGCGGAACTTCTGGGACGGCGACGCCGGAATCTGCAGCTCCGTCACTTCGCCCGCGTCGAGCCCTGAAACGCGGACAACGGCGCCGCTTTCGAGCTGTCCCAGCTTCTCGTAGTCCGTGTACAGCGTGAACCGCTGCTCGAACAGCAGCCGCCGCTCGCCAATCATGAACAGCGCCGCAGTGAACAACAGGATGCCAAGAACGACGAACGCGCCGGCGCCTGCGAGTTTCGCGGTATTCATCCCGCGCCCTCCGATCGCATGAACGCCCGCACGAGATCGTGCTCGCTGCGTTCGAGCTCCTCCGCCGTGCCGCGGGCGATCACCTTGCCCTCATGCAGAAACGCCAGGTCGTCCGCGACGTGCCGTGCGCTCGGAATATCGTGCGTCACCATCACGATCGTCGTTCCGCGCTTCTTCAAATCCACGAGCAGGTCGTCGATCTCGTCCGACGTGATTGGGTCGAGGCCGGCACTCGGCTCGTCGACCAGCAGGATTTCCGGATCGAGCGCCATCGCGCGCGCCAGCGCCGCGCGCTTCTTCATGCCACCGGAGAGCTCGGCGGGCATCTTCTCGTATTCCTTGTCGAGACCGACGTCGGCGAGCTTCGCGCCTGCCGTTTCGCGAATCTTCTTGTCGTCGAAATCTGTGTGCCGGCGCAGCGGAAAGGCGACGTTCTCCCCGACCGAAATCGAATCGAAGAGCGCGGCGTTCTGAAACAGAAATCCCATGCGCCGCCTGACCTGGGCCAGCTCGCGGCCGCGCAGCGCTGTCACGTCACGCCCTTCGACCAGCACGCGACCACGATCCGGGTGCATCAATCCGATGATGTGCTTCAGGGTCACGCTCTTGCCGGTCCCGCTTCGTCCGAGCAGGCAGAAACCGCTGCGGCGACGCACGTCCATCGTCACGTCGTCGAGGACCTTGCGGTTCCCGAACGCCTTGGTCACACCCTCGAGGCGAATGGCGGCGTCTTCCATCGCCGCTAGTTCCGTGGAGACGTGGTGACTTGCATAAAGCCCGGAGCGCGGCGCCCGGCTGGCAAGGCGCGAAGAGCGAGCATATTCGGCATATGTGAACGATGAGCGACGCCGCCAGGCGGGATGCCCCGCCCGGGAATTATGTAAGTCATCACGGTTCCACGGGACTAGGCCCGCTCCGGATAGATGAAGAAGATCAACTTCACGAGCACGACGTTGGTGACGATTATCAGAATCGACGACAGGACCACACTGCGTGTCGACGTGCGGCCGACGCCTTCGGTGCCCTGCGTCGTCGTGAATCCCAGATACGACGCGACCGTTCCGATGATGAGGCCGAACACCGCGGTCTTGATGGTGGCCGGGACGAAATCCTGGAACTCGATGAGCGAGAACGCCCGATTGAAGTACAGCTTCCATGTCATCCCGCTGATCGTGAACTCCGCGATCCAGCCGCCGAGGATGCCGCAGAAGTTCGTGATCGTCGTCAGCAGCGGCATAGCCAGGATGCAGGCGACGATGCGCGTGACCGCGAGGTATTTGAAGGAATCGACGGCCACCGCCTCGAGCGCGTCGATCTGCTCGGTGACCTTCATCGCCCCGAGCTCCGCGCCAATGCCGGCGCCCACTCGACCCGCGACCAGAAGCGCGGTTACCAGCGGTCCGGTTTCTCGAATGAGCGCGATCGCCAGGCCCGCGGGGATCATCGCCTCGGCTCCGAATCGTTCGAGCGACGCGCGCGTGTGCATCGACAGCACGACGCCGATCGCCAGGCCGGAGGTGGCGATCAGCGGAACGGAGCGCCAGCCGATCTCGAAGACGTGGCGCGCAATCTCACTGAATTCGTAAGGACGACGGACCGCATCGCGAAGAGCCCTGACGCCGAACAGCGAGACATCGCCGATCCACGCCAGCACTGCGATGAGCGCAGCGCCGACACGCTCGAGCATGTCCCGGCCGTGTGCAACGGCCGGGCCACGGCGTCATTCGTGAGGTGAGATCAGGTTCCGGTGGCAGCGGTCGAGGCGGAGGCGTTCGCAGCGGCTGCGCGTTGCTGAGCTCGCTGATCCGTGATCTCGTGCTTCTTCATCTTGCTGTAGAGCGTGGGCCGATACAGCCCGAGGATCTGTGCTGCCTCCTGCTTGTTCCAGTTCGTGCGGACCAGCGTCTGCACGATCGCCATCTTCTCGATCTCTGCCAGCGTGCGATGCGGAGGAATCGTGAATTCCTGCGTCGGGCTGCCCTCTTCACGAATCGATTCTGGAAGATCGTTGGGCGTGATCTCCCCCGTCTTGCACACCAGAACGGCGCGCTCGATCGCGTTCTCGAGTTCGCGAACGTTCCCCGGCCACCTGTTCCGGATCAACAGGTGATACGCCGCCGGCGAGATCGATCGCACCGCCTTCTGATAGCGCTGATTGAACTTCGACAGGAAGTGATTACAGAGCAGCGGAATGTCTTCGCTGCGCTCGCGCATCGGCGGCACCCGCAGCGTGATGGTGTTGATGCGAAAGTAGAGATCCTCGCGCAGCTTTCCTTCTCGGAGCGCCACTTCCAGATCGATGTTCGTCGCGCAGATCAGACGGAAATCGACGTGCACGAGACGGTCGCTGCCGATCGGCCGGTACTCGCGCTCCTGCAGCACGCGCAGCAGTTTCGTCTGCAGATACGGCGGCATTTCGCCGATCTCGTCGAGCAGCAGCGAGCCGCTCTCGGCCATCTCGAACAGGCCGACCTTGTCGGTCATCGCGCCCGTGAATGCGCCCTTCTTGTAGCCGAACAGCTCGCTTTCGATCAGGTCCTTCGGAATCGCCGCGCAGTTGATCTTGATGAACGGACCCTTCACGCGATTCGAGTTGTAGTGGATCGCGTTGGCAATGAGCTCCTTGCCGGTGCCGTTCTCGCCCTGGATGAGGATATTGGCGTCGCTGGCGGCCACGCTCTCGATCAGCTCGAAGAGGTCCTTCATCTTCTTGCTCTGACCGACGATGTTCGCGAAGCTGTACTGTCCGCGGATCTGCTCTTTGAGCTGCTGATATTCGGCCCGCTCCTGCGTGCGGGTGATCGCCTTGCGGATCATCTCGGTCAGCCCGTCCTGGGTGACCGGCTTCTCGAGGAAATAGAAGGCTCCCGCCTGCCCCGCCTCGACGGCGCGCGCCACGGTTCCCTGCCCGCTGATGACGATGATCTCCGGCCAGGGGTCGATCTCTTTCAGGCGGCGAAGCAGCTGAATCCCATCGACATCCGGAAGCATCAGGTCGGTAACGACGACATCCGGTCGCCACTGCTTGAAGATCTCCTCGCCCCTCGTACCGATGAGCGCGGTCCGAACCTCATAGCCCTCCGCTTCGATGACCATCTTGAGCCATTCGGTCATCGCGGGCTCATCGTCTATGGCGAGGACGCGCTTGCGACGCTTGTTCGGGGACGAGGGGGGTGTGGGCATCTCGGGTCCAGCTTGAGCGTTGCGTAATCTAGCATAAACCGTTCGCAATCAATACATCCGACTGGCATTTGCCCGAAACGTGTACAGAATGTAGTGTTTCAATATTGGAGGGAAGCGCAGCAATTCCCCACTTTCAATATTTGCTGTCAAAACAGGTCCGATCGGGCGGACCTATAATCGGCCGGCCCGCATGGACCGTCTCGACTCGCACATCCGCCTCGACAGCCCCGAATTCAACGAAAACCAGGCCCGTATGACTCGGCTCGTCGCCGAGCTGCGTGGTCGGACGGAGCAGACGCGCCAGGGTGGCGGTGAACGGTATCTCCAACGCCATCGGGAACAGGGCAAGCTGCCGGTTCGCGAACGAATCGAAGCGCTGCTCGATCCGGGCTCTCCGTTCCTCGAGCTCTCGCCGCTGGCGGCGTGGGGGATGTACGACAACGACGCTCCAGCGGCGGGTCTGATCACCGGGGTCGGGCGTGTGTCGGGTCGTGAGGTGCTGATAGTTGGCAACGACGCGACCGTCAAAGGTGGCACGTACTACCCGATGACCGTGCGCAAGCACGTGCGGGCTCAGCAGGTAGCGATCGAGAACCGCCTTCCCTGCGTGTACCTCGTGGACTCCGGCGGCGCGTTCCTGCCGATGCAGGCAGAGGTTTTCCCGGACAAAGAACACTTCGGTCGCATCTTCTTCAATCAAGCCCGCATGTCGGCGGAGCGCATTCCGCAGATCGCGGTCGTCATGGGGTCGTGTACGGCGGGTGGCGCGTATGTGCCCGCGATGTCCGACGAAACGATCATCGTGAAAGGGATCGGGACGATCTTTCTCGGCGGGCCACCGCTGGTAAAGGCGGCAACGGGCGAAGACGTGACCGCGGAGGAGCTGGGCGGCGCTGACGTGCACACGCGACTGTCAGGCGTCGCTGACTATTACGCCGAGGACGATCACCACGCACTCGAGTTGGCGCGCACGATCGTGTCGACGCTGAACACGGCGAAGGCAATGCCTGCGGATGTCGTGTCGCCCGAGGATCCGGCGTACGACCCCGCGGAGCTCTACGGCATCGTGAATGCCGACATGCGTAAGCCGTACGACGTCCGCGAAGTGATCGCGCGCATTGTCGACGGGTCGCGGTTCGATGAGTTCAAGCAGCGGTACGCGCCGACCATCGTGACTGGTTTCGCGCGGCTGCATGGGTTCCTCGTCGGAATCATCGCGAACAACGGCGTGCTGTTCTCCGAGTCTGCGCTGAAGGCGACGCATTTCATGGAGCTCTGCAACCTGCGCGGCGTGCCGCTCATCTTCCTGCAGAACATCACCGGCTTCATCGTCGGCCGGCAGTACGAACGCGGCGGCATCGCCAAGGACGGCGCCAAGATGGTGCATGCCGTGGCCAATTCCGTTGTGCCGAAGTTTACGGTGATCATCGGCGGGTCGTTCGGTGCGGGCAACTACGGCATGTGCGGTCGCGCGTACGAACCGCGCTTGTTGTGGATGTGGCCGAACGCGCGCATTTCGGTCATGGGCGGCGAGCAGGCGGCCTCGGTGCTGGTGACGGTCAAGCGTGACCAACTCGCGCGTGAAGGCAAGACGCTGAGTCCCGAAGAAGAGCGACAGATCCGCGATCCGATCCTGGAGAAGTACGACCACGAGGGATCGCCGTACTACTCCACCGCGCGTTTGTGGGACGACGGGATCCTCGATCCGGCACAGACGCGCGAGGCGCTGGGGCTTGGCATCTCCGCGGCATTCAATGCGCCGATTCCCCCGCCGAAGTTCGGCGTCTTCCGTATGTGAGACACACGAAGAAGCACAAAGGACGATCTTCAGACACAAAGGCCGCGAAGATCACGAAGGCTCGACGCGATAAGTTCGCCTCTAAAATCTTTGTGGTCTTATTCTTTGTGTCCATCGTGTCCTTCGTGTCTAAATAACGTTCTTCGTGCTCCTTTGACCGTCCGATGTACGAAACCCTCCAAACCGCGCGCAAAGGCGCCGTCGAATACCTGACGCTGAATCGACCAGACGTCCGCAACGCGTTCAACGAGGTGATGATCGCCGAGCTCGCGCAGTGGGCCGGGGCGACGGCGAACGCGGGGGATGTTCGAGTCGTCGTCATCGCCGGCGCGGGCAAGGTGTTCTCGGCGGGCGCTGACCTGAGGTGGATGTCGAAGCAGGTCAACTACTCGCAGGAGGAGAACCAGCGTGATGCCGGGGCGGCGGCGGCGATGTTCAACGCGATCGACACGCTTCCGGTTCCTGTGATCGGGCGCGTCCACGGAGCGGCGCTTGGCGGTGGCGCTGGACTGGCCGCTGTCTGTGACGTGGTGGTCGCCGACGATGCGGCGGTGTTCGCGTTTACTGAGGTGAAGCTCGGAATCCTTCCAGCAATCATTTCGCCGTTTGCTCTCGCCAAGATTGGCCGATCGGCCGCACGCGAACTATTCCTCACGGGTATGCGCTTCGACGCCGCACGGGCGCGCGAGATCGGACTGGTGCACGCGGTCGTGCCGACGACGGAGCTCGACGCAACTGTCGAACGGTATGTCAGCGAGTTCCTCTCAGCCGGACCCGACGCTATCGCCAACGCCAAGGCGCTGATTCGACGCGTGTGGACGGCCACGCCGTCCGAGATTCCGACCATCACCGCCCAGGCCATCGCCACGCGTCGCGTATCGCCCGAAGCCCAGGAAGGCATGAAGGCGTTCCTCGAGAAGCGCAGAGCGGCGTGGAATATCGGCACGTGAATCCCCAGATGCGCGGCGGACTCCTCCAGATGCGGCGCGGACCTTTATGGTCCGCGAATGCCTGATGTTCTCGCGAATCCTGATTGCCAATCGAGGCGAGATCGCGGTCCGCGTGATTCGTGCGTGCCGTGAGCTGGGAATCGAGTCGATCGCCGTCTACTCCGACGCCGACGCCTCGGCGATGCACACGACGCTCGCCACTCGCGCAGTGCGCATTGGCCCGGCACCAGCGGCCGACAGCTATCTGTCGGTTGACGCGATCCTCGAAGCGGCGCGCTCGGCCGGAGCCGATGCGATTCACCCGGGTTACGGGTTCCTGTCCGAGAATCCGCGCTTCGTCGCGGCATGTACGGCTGCGGGCGTAACCTTCATCGGCCCGCCGGCCGAAGCGATCGAGAAGATGGGCTCGAAGATCTCCGCGCGCGCCGTCGCGGCGAGCGCTGGTGTCCCGATCGTCCCGGGCGAGACGCCGAGCGATCAGTCTGATGCGTCGATCGCGGACGCGGTGCGACACGTCGGCTTCCCTGTTCTGCTCAAGCCGGCGGCTGGCGGCGGCGGCATCGGCATGAAGACCATTCGCGACGACTCGACGCTGCTGCCGCTTATTGCGCAGGCACGACGCGAGGCAACCGCAGCATTCGGCAACGGAACGTTGTACGTCGAACGACTTGTCGAACGCCCGCGTCACGTTGAGTTCCAGATCCTCGCGGACCAGCACGGCAACGTGGTGCACGTCTTCGAGCGTGAATGCTCGATCCAGCGGCGACATCAGAAGGTGATCGAGGAGTCCCCGTCTCCCGCATTGACGCCTGATCTTCGGCGGCGGATGGGCGACGCGGCCGTCGCGGTCGCACGTGCCGCGGGCTATTCGAATGCCGGGACGATCGAATTCCTGCTCGACACGTCGCACGAGACGCCCCGGTTCTACTTCCTCGAGATGAACACGCGCCTGCAGGTCGAACATCCCGTGACCGAGCAGGTCGTCGGCATCGACCTCGTACGCGCCCAGATCGCGATCGCCGCCGGAGAGCCGTTGCCCTGGAGGCAGGACGATCTTTCACAACGCGGACACGCCATTGAACTGCGCGTGTACGCGGAGGATCCGGCACGCGACGATCTCCCTCAGGCGGGACCATTGCTCCTCTACCGCGAACCCAACGGACCTGGCATCCGGGTCGATGCCGGCGTCGTCGAAGGTGGCGAGGTCAGCGTGCACTACGACCCGATGGTCGCGAAGCTGATCGTGAGCGCGGACACGCGCGAGGCCGCACTTCGCCGCGCCCATGCGGCGCTACGCAACTACGCGATTCTCGGTATCCGCACGAACATCCCGCTGCTGCTGGCGCTGCTGGAAGATCCACGAGTCGTGAGTGGCGACATCGACACGCACCTGCTGGACGATGACGATCGCGCACGCGCGGCAATCGCGGAGGGCCCGCCACCCGACACCGGCGCCATCGTCAAGGCAGTTGCCGAGGCTGCTGCGTCGCACAGCCCGGCGTCAGCCGCACCATCGCCGTCGCACCCGCGACACGATCCGTGGGCCACACTGCGGGGCGTCCGTGTCTGACACACACGAGCCCGCCGTCACCCCACTTGGTGATGGGCGCTTCCGTGTCGTGGCAGGCGGCCAGCAGCACATCGCCTATGCGGTCGCGGCACGTGATGCGGTGTGGGTGTTCCTCGATGGCCGAACGTACCTCGTCGAGTCGTCACGCAGTGCAGGAGTCGGCCGACGTCAGCATCACAACGACCAGGACGCGCTCGCCTCGCCGATGCCGGCGACAGTCGAACGGATTACCGTTGAGCCCGGCCAATCCGTTGCCGCGGGAGACGCCCTGATCGTGCTCGAGGCGATGAAGATGGAGCTCACAATCAAGGCGCCCCGCGATGGACGCATCAAAGCAATCGCCTGCCGCCCGGGCGAACTGATCCAGCCGGGCGTGCCGTTGATCGAGCTCGAATGAACCTGCCAGAGAGTGTCCGCATCGTCGAAGTCGGACCGCGTGACGGGCTGCAGAACGAGGCGGCGCGTGTGGCGACCGCCGACAAGATCGCGTTCGTCGATGCGCTGACGAAGGCTGGTCACCAGACGATCGAGGTGTCGGCGTTCGTCAGCCCGAAATGGGTGCCGCAGATGGCCGATGCGGCGCAGGTCTTTGCAGGGATTCAGCGGCAACCGGGGGTGACTTACACGGCGCTGGTTCCCAATCTCGCGGGCCTCGCGCATGCCCGCGAGGCCCTGGTCGGCGAAGTCGCCATCTTCGCCGCGGCGTCCGACACGTTCAGCGAGCGCAACATCAATCAATCGGTCGCCGAATCCCTCCACGCCTACGCTGCCGTCTGCATCGAGGCCCAACGTCTCGGCATCCGCGTTCGCGCGTATGTCTCGACGGCGTTTGGCTGCCCGTTCGAGGGGCCGGTTCCAGTCGAGACAGTGGCCCGCGTGGCGGGGCAACTCATCGACATGGGCGCGTACGAGGTCGCCGTCGGCGATACGATCGGAAGCGCGCATCCCGGTCAGGTGCCGGTCGTGCTCGAGGCAGTCGAACGACGAGTGCCGCTGTCGAAAATCGCGCTGCATTTCCACGACACGCGGGGAACGGCGCTGGTCAATGTCTACGCAGCGTTACAAATGGGCGTGACGACGTTCGATTCGTCGGCGGGAGGACTGGGTGGCTGTCCGTATGCGCCCGGGGCGACCGGCAACCTCGCGACCGAAGATCTGATCTACATGCTCGACGGCCTCGGCATTCGGACTGGCGTCTCGCTGGAGGGCATCATCGCCGCGTCGCGCGGCATCGAGCCGCACGTCGGGCATCCGTTGCCCTCTCGCGTGTATCGAACCGGCGGGGACGGACCTGAAGATCGGCGCAGGGGGACCTAAAAGGTCCGCCCTACATCGTATGTAGCGATGGGCCTTCAGGCCCGTCGGGGATCTGTATGCACACCGAAATCGCCACACTGCTCACCGAGTTCGTCGAGAAGGTTGGCCTCCTGCGCCGCGACATGCAGCATCGCAACGAACTGGAGAAATACGAGGGCCGCTTCTCGCGCATCGAGCAGAAGTTCTCGGCGCTCGCCGAACGGATCTCGCGCGACGATCCCGAGCTCGCCAAGACGCTGCGCACCGCGTGGCAACTTCCCGCGCGCAGCCTCGCCTTCCGCAACGCCGAACATCAGAAGGAACTGAAGGACCGCGACTAGACGCTGCCAGGCTAGCGAGGTCTGAAGCCAGCCTCGCGAGCTACCTGTCCCATGCGCCTTGCGACCAGTCGAGGATCTTCCGGTCGGGCCAGTAGTTGATGATGCGGTCCTGCGGGATCCCGGCCAGACGCGCGTGCGCAATCGAGATCTGGGAGAACTCGAGCTCCGGATGCGAATGCGCGTCGCTGTCGAGCGCGAAAATGCACCCGCGCTCGAGCGCGCGAGCAGCCAGCGCGTAATGGATATCCTGCCGATCCCACGATCCGTCGATCTCGATCGCCACCCGTCGCTGCGCGGCGACCTCGAACACCGCATCCCAGTCGGCACTGACACCCGGACGCACGTTGAACCGCCGGCCCTGCGGGTGCCCGAGAATCGCAACGCCCGGCTGCGACACGGCGGTCACCATGCGATCGGTCTGGTCGACGGTCTTGCGCAGCAGCGAGTGGGGCGAGGCGACGATCAGCTCGAACTGCCGCAGCTCGTGCGGCTCCATATCGATCGTGCCGTCGGGACGGATGTTCGCTTCGATGCCCTTGAACATCCGGAAGCGACCTTTGTATTTCCGATTGAGCGCGTCAATCTCCGCGTGCTGCTCCGCGGCCTGCGCCATCGTCATCCCGCCGGCGATCGCCAGGCCGTATGAATGATCGGTGATCGCCGCGCACCGATGGCGACGTGCCAGGCACGCTTCGATGATCGACTCCAGCGTCTCGGCACCATCGCTCCACACCGAGTGCATCTGAAAGTCGCCGCGATACTTCGCGACCGACGGAGCGCCGGAGTGGCCCAGGATCTCGTGAACGGCGGCGTAACTGAGGAAATGCTGTCGCAGGCGACGTAGACCGGCGACTTCGTCCTCCTTGCCGGCCTCGCTGACTGCACGCTCGACGAACGCCGACGTGCCGTCGTGCATCAGCTCGCGCGCGATTCGATCGGTCGTCGGGCCGATCCCGGGAATCGCGCGAAACGTGTTGGCCTCCACCAGCGGCGCGATCGATTGCTCGATGCGGAGCACGGCCTTCGCGGCCCGTTTGTATCCCCAGGCGCGCTGTGTTTCGCCAGCCAGATAGGCAAGGTCGAGCAGCACTCCCCCGAGGATGAGATTCACATCGCGCAGCGACATCAGAAATGTAGGGGCCGCCTTGAGGCGGCCCAATTGAGTATCTTAGGAGACTCACGCGAGGAGGAGACGTGGCGTCATTTGCTCGACATGCAGACGTGGAATGGACGGGTGGGTTGCTCGACGGTAACGGAACGGCGCGCGCCGGCAGCGGTGCGTTCTCGCAGGATGTCACCTTTCCGAGCCGGATCGCCGAACGCGAGGACGGCAAGACAACGCCGGAGGAGTTGCTGGCAGCGTCACATGCCGTCTGTTACGCGATGGTGCTAACCAACACCATCGGCAAACAGGGCGGCAAGGCGTCACGCATCCGCGTCACAGCGACCGTGACCGCGGACAAGAGCGACGCGGGAATCAAGGTGGCCTCGTCGCAGCTCGACGCGACGGTCGAAGGGTTGCAGGGGATCGATGCGTCGAAACTGCAGGAGCTGGCGACCGGCGCCGAGAAGGGGTGTCCGATCTCCAATGCCATTCGCGGGTCGGTCGCGATCACGGTGAATGCCCGGGCGGTGTAGGTAGCTGGGTGGCTAGGTAGTTGGGTTGCTGGGTAAGGACACTTGTCATCCTAGCTGTTTCGAAAGCCCGTCGCTGCGAAGGCAAGTCGTCAAGACAAGGGCATTTCCCCAGCTACCCAGCAACCTAGCTACTTAGCTACGGCGAGTTCTCTTACAAACGGAAAGATGTTGTCGGCCATGATCTTGGCGCCGGCGGCGTTCGGGTGAACGCCGTCGGACGTCATCAGATCGGGGTTGCCGAGGACACCGTTCAACATGAACGGCACGAGCGGCACGTTGTATTTGCTCGCCACATCGGCGAACAGCTGATGGAAGTCCATGGTGTACTGCCAGCCGTAGAGCGGCAGGGCCTCCATTCCACAGAGCAACACGGAGACGCCGCGGGCCTGCGCGGTCGAAATGATGCGTTCGAGATTGGCGCGGAGCTGCGGCACGGGCACGCCGCGCAACCCGTCGTTCGCGCCAAACGCCACGATCAGAATCTGCGGCTGCTCGGCGAGCGCGGCCTCGAGCCGGCGAACGCCACCCGCACTCGTGTCGCCGGAAACACCCTGATTGACGACCGTGGCCGGCACTCCAGCGGCGCGCAGGTCAGCCTCGAGTTGCGCGGGATAAGCCTCGCGGCGCGGCAGACGATGGCCCGAGGTCAGGCTGTCGCCGAAGGCAACGATTTTCAGCGGGTTAGCAGGAGGACGGCGGTCGCCGGCAGCATCGCTGCCGGTCGAGGCCGCCACCACGGCGACTGACGTGAGCATGACCAGGGCGCGCACAGCCACGAATGCTTCAGTGTAACAAGCGCGCCCAAGGCCCTGCCCTGAAGGCTTAATCTTTCGGCCCCTCCATCTGCATCGTCAGATAGCGCTCGTAGCCGATCTCCTTGATTTGATGCATCTGGGCCTCGAGCCAGTCGACGTGCAGCTCTTCATCCTTGAGAAGCTGTGTGAACAGATTCCGGGACGTGTCGTCGCCGGCGTCGCGAGAGACGCGGATTGCGGTGTTGTACATCTCGACGGCGTTCACTTCCAGTTTGAGATCCGCCTCGAGCTGGTTGCGAACGTTGGTCCCGACGCTCAGCTCCATGTACTCCATCGACGGCGTCGCATCGAGGAACAGAAGCCGCTCGATGATCTGCTCGGCGTGCTTCATCTCGTCGATCGACTGCTTTTTGATGTAGTCCCCGAGCTTGTGATAGCCCCAGTTGTGACACATCTCCGCGTGGAGGAAGTACTGGTTGATCGCCGTCAGCTCTTCCTTCAACGCCTGGTTCAGCTGGGCTATGACCTCAGGATTACCACGCATCCGCCGCCTCCTATCCGTCGCGCGCCTGTCGTGGCGCTAATCCGCAATCGTATGACGATTGCGCCGCAATGCTCAACGCTTTGGGCCGCCTGAAGGCGGCCCCTACGAGCGAGAGGTGTGCTTGGGACCGCCTGAAGGCGGCCCCTACGAGCGAGAGGTGTGCTTGGGACCGCCTGAAGGCGGTCCCTACGAGCGAGAGGCGTGCTTGGGACCGCCTGAAGGCGGCCCCTACGACCGAGAGATGAGCGGCGCCCACGATCGAAAGGTTGGCGGCCCACGATCGGGAGGTTGGCGGCCCCACGATCGAAAGGTTGGCGGCCCCACGATCGGGAGGTTGGCGACCCTAGGATCTCATGTGATGTAGGGGCCACCTTCAGGTGGCCCAACGAGCAAGTGCTCGAATCGCACGCCCTCCTCGCTGCCCTGCCCCGCCTTCTCGACGACCTTCGTCAGCGACAGCGGCGGACCTTGATAGAACGGCGTGCCGGGCTCCGCCGCCGAGATCGCGGATGTCGTCAGGTACAAATCCGACACGAGGCCCGCGCTCAGGAGGGCAGTTGCGGTGGCGCGACCACCGACGCACGAAATCCTCTCGATCCCGCGCTGACGCAACATCGTGAACGCTGCAGGCAGCGAGAGAGGATCGCCTGCGCCGATGACTTCGATCCACGGCCTGTCTGACACTGATCGAGAGATGGTGCGCGCCACTTCGGACCCGCACACGACGACGACGCGCAGTTCCGGCGTCGTGAACATCAGCCCATCGTCGAACGGCAGCGCGCCGCGTCGCGTGACGATCACTTGAGCGGGATGGCGAGGACGACCGAGCGCACGTCGCAACCCGACCAGCTCCGGGTGCCACACCGAGAAGACGAGCTCGCGTTCGCGCGCCGTGACCGCACCCGCGAGGACCGCATCGACGTCGACACGCGACAGCCCCTCGTAAATCAGGTGCTTGTCGGTCTCGCCGCCGCCGATCGTCGACGGATCGTCTGCCTCGGTGTTCCCGTCGCGCGATTGAACGAAGACCAGATTGGCGATTGGCAGGTCCGAGGCGGGCGCCGCGGCACTTCGATAGAACGGACCATGGAACATCTGTCGCGACCACACGTTGCCGACAGTCACAACGCCGTCCACCGCGTTGCTGAAGATCGCACGATAGCCAGGAATGTCCGCCGCAGCGGCGGCCGCCTCCTTGCGCCGACAATACTCGTCAAACGAAATCATGCGAGGCCTGAACGAACCGCCCCGCGGACGGGTATCCCTGTCATACGATCAGGCCAGTTCTCACCGTTTTGCCCAATATATCCGGACCGCAGGATGTGGCCCGGTTTTCGCTACTAGGTTAATAGAGCCGAACACTATGAGAACGACCATAGCCGCACTCATACTCGCGATCGCACCAGCAGTGGGCTTCGCCCAGGACGCCACGCAGGTCCGGAAGCTGTTCGAGGCCGGGCGCTTCCAGCAAGTCATCGACGCGGCGCCAGCCGACGCTGAACCGGCCGTTGTCTACATGGCGGCGCAGAGTCAACAGAAGCTCGGCGCGGATGCGCAGGCGGTGACAATCTATACGCGGCTGGCCGAGAGACCCGAATCCGATCCGTGGCACTTCGTCGGAGAGTCCGGACGCCTGCTGGTCGACGGACAGATCGATCCTGCGGCGGACGCCGCGCAACACGCGGTCGACATGGCGGGCGATCTCGCCGAGGCGCATTTCCAGCTCGGACTCGTCCTCGCGCGGCGCGAAAGCTGGCAGATGGCGGCGAGCGAATTCGACACGGCGGCGATGCTCACCCCGGCCAACGCCTACGCGCATTACTACGGTGGGTTGATGCACTATCGCGCGAATCGTCCCGACCGCATGGCCATTCACTTCGAGCAGTTCCTGAAGCTCGCGCCCGACGCGCCGGAACGACCCGAAGTGACGCAGATCATGCGCACGGTTCGCGGTCGGTGATCAGAAGCTCTGACCGACGCCGAAGAACCACTGGCCCGAGTCCGCGCGCGGAGCGGGCCAGACCTTCCGGCCGTAGTCGACCCGCAACAGCGCAACCGGCGTCACCACGCGAAGGCCCGCACCGATCGATCCGACAAGATTGCTGAAGCCGAAATTCCCAGGGCGCTGGAAAACGTTCCCCGCATCGATGAATCCCACACCACGGAACCAGCGATAGATCGGAAAGCGTGCCTCCTGGTTGAGCACGAGCAGCGCCTGGCCGCCGGCCGGATCGCCGAAGAAGTCGCGCGGGCCTAGGCCGTCCTCCGCGACGCCGCGGACAGTGCGCGCACCACCCGCAAAGAACCGCTCGGACGGAATCAGCTCCTGTCCGCCCAGCGGCGACACGAACCCGATGCGCGCCGCCGACCCGAGGACAACGCCGCGCCAGCCTCTGAAGTGATAGGCCTGCACAACGTGCCGTATGAACCGGATGTCGGAACCGAGCGACGCCGGTGCGTACTCGAACGCGTAGGACACGAGCGAACCGCGCGTCGTGTCGCCGGCATCGTCGCGCGAATCCCAGGCGCCGGCGGCCGTCAACCGCGCGATGTTGATCCGGACATCAAACGAGGGGAATCCGGGATTCGCGGGTTTCGTGTCGAAGGTGTGATTCCGATCGAAATGGTAGGCGTACGAAAGACTCATCCGATTGCGCGCGAACCCTGCGTTTTGTTCCCATGACAGGCCTCCGCGATCGGTCACGAGCGTGGCGGCCGCGAACTCCTGACGCGACCGCGTGACCAGCAGCGACGAGGCCACCGGCAGGCTCAGAAACGTCGGCGCGGTCACGGTTCCCTGAGCCAATCTGTTGCGACGCTGCAATTCGACTTTACCGACGGTGGTCACGGCGCGGCCAAACAGTGTGCGCCGCGTCAGATCCGCGTTGAGGCCCGGCACCACGTTGCGACCGCCGAACGATCCTTCCCGACGCTCCTCCGCCGCTTGAAAGCCGTATCGCAGTCGCAGCGCAGGCCATTCTTCGACAACAATGCGAACACGCATACGTGCCGCAGTGTCGTTCGACTCGATCGGCTCGTTCCGCACGTCCACACGCCTGAAAAGACCCGTGTCGAACAGGCGACGACGGGCATCGACCCAGTCCTGCGCGCGCAGCGGCTGCCCAGCCTCGAGGCGCAACGCTCGCGTGATCACGTCCGCATCGGTTCCGCGATTGCCCTCGACGACCACCTCTCCAACAACCTGACGCGGCCCCTCATCGATCTCGAACGTCACATCGATACTGCCGGTGGCTGACCGAACGTCCTGGCGGGCCGTGACACGAGACGACACGAATCCCTCGCGGCGGTAGAGGGTCTGAATACGCTGCCGAGCCTCTTCGATCGTGTTCGTGTCCGCGGCGGACCCAGGTGACAGGCCGATGGCCGATCGCAACGTCTCGCCCGTGACCTCGAGAGGCGCAGCGGCGGCGGACGCCGGTCGGACGAACGCCACGTTCTCAATTGTCAGCGACGGCTTCTCGGCAACGACTTCGCGAGGCGGCTCCATCTTCGGCCCTGTGTCGACGGTGATCGTCAACCTGCGAACGGCACCGACGGTTTCAAGCGTCGGGGACACTATCGCGCGCGGATAGCCCGCACGACTGAGTGCCGAGCGAACAATCTCGCGCGATTCATCGAGCAGGAGCTCGTCGACGATGGATATCGCCCAGGCACCCTCGATATCACGGATCACCTCGTTGCCGAGTGTCGCACCGGTGATGACGACAGCGGTTTCCGGGCCGGCGGCGACGGCGTAGGTCAACGTGACCGTTTGCGCGTCGCCCATGCGCGAGGCCGTGACCCGTGCCGCGACGTGATGGCGGGCGATGTAGAAGTCCTGCAGACGGTCGCGATCGCTCTGCCACGTGATGAAGTCGAATCGCTCGCCTTCCGTGAGCGTGAGCTCCTTGCGGAGTTGCGCCTCCGGAAATCCAGGCTCGCCGGTGAACACAATCGTCGAGACGCGGGGAGGCGACGGACGCTCGGCTCGCGAAGCCGAACGACGGTCCGTCACGCGTGGACTTCCGAACGACAGCTCGTGACGGAATTCGTACGATCGCAGGTCCTCGTCGTCGGAGACGAATCTGAAGGCGAGCTGCCGTGCAGGCAGGTAATCCACGATCCACGTTTGCGCGTCACCGTCGCGCAGGCTCTGCGACAGCGTGACGTCGACGTTGCCCCTGAACGACTTGCCGAACGTGAGCCTCGTCGCAGGGTCGACCTCGGTCGCAACCTCGCTCGTATCGCGTCGCGCCGTCGTCGCGTCCACTCCTCCCAGTCGCAATACGTCGAGACCCATCGCGCGACCTGCATATCCCAGCACGTCGCCCGAGAGGTTGCTCAGCAACTCTGCGCCGATCGCCGCCGCCTGATCGTCTGGAAGCTGCTCGAGCGTGCGACCGGTGAGCAGCAACGCGGTGATGTCTGCCTGCCCGAGATCGGGCGATGACAGATCCGGGACCAGCGTGTCCGGCGTTCCCGTCAGCGTCACTTTGATGTCGTGACCGGCGACGCGCGTGGTCGCCGTGATGTCGAGAGCGGGTTCGATGAGAGCGGGATTCGAGAAGTTGATCGTTCCGGGTTCCTCGAGCCTATACACGTTGCGACCGAGATACAGCCGCCCGTCCTCGCGAATATCGACACGGCCCGAGAGCGCCGGCACTGCCGCCGTTCCAATCACGCGCAGGTCACCGCCCATGTGCAGGGAGGCAACGTTGTTGTCGACGATCAGGTCCTCGTCGGTCACCACACGCACATCGAGCGCGAGGTTCTCGAGCACGGGCGATGGCGCATCACTCGTCGTCGTGCTCCGGGCTCGTGCTGACGCGAGGAGTCCCGCAACGACCGGCAGCGGATCGCGATACGCGCCACGCACGACAGTGACCATCCCTGACAGGCTTCCGCTGACATCGTCGACCGACGCGCTGGGCGAAGCCGGACCGGCGAGCGTCAGTGCGAGGTCTGCGTTCACCTCGCTGCGCAGCCCCTGCGGGAACTCGATGGGCATCGACATGACGGACGCCGCGAGTTGTGCGGCGAGCACTCCATCGCCCGGGAAGTCGACCGATCCCGTCGCTTGCAGTGTCCCGCCGTTCGCTGTTCCGTTCAGCGACGAGAGATGAACCGATCGTCGCGAGACGACGGCTCGGCCGGCGAGGTCCGCCAGGACGACACGTGGGTCTCTGAGACGGACCTCGCCACCCGTCAATGTGGCGTCTCCGTCCACGCGAGGACTGTCGAGCGCACCGGTAACCGAGAGGTGCGGTTGCAGCCGGCCGGCAACTGTCACTCCCGCCGTCCGCACGAATGGGCCCAGGAGTCGCAGATCGAGGTCGCCGGAGGCGAGAATCGCGGCCTGCCTGTCCTCCAGTCGCACCTGACCCTCGAGCGACAGCGCGCCCCCTTGACCGGCCCACTCCCAGGACTCGATCCGGGCGAGACCACGTTCGAGGCGCACACGCGTCGGCTGACGCTGCGAGACGGGCAACCCGCCGACGCTCACGTCGAAGCGATCGAGGCGGACTTCACCTTCGACATCGGCAAGCTCGCGCGAACGGCTCGTAAGGTCGACCGACCCATCGACGCTTCCCGTAAGCTCGTCGACCGTGGTCTGCTCGACGAGGCCGCGAAGCACCGAAGGAGTGACGCCAGTCGCTCGTGCGTGCAGAGACGCGGCTCCTCGTGACGGCTCGCCGAGCAAGAGCGGCAGCGCCGCTTGACCCTCTGCCGAGAGCGTGGCGCCTGCGTAGGAGGCCGACGCCTCTCGGAGCTCGAGCAGATCGTTCTCGAGGTGCGCACGAACACGGATGCCCTCGATTGGCTGGAGATCGTGACGGACCATCGCGGTTGCCGGGCCGAGCTCAACATCGACGGAATAGACCGGTGCGGCGACCCTTCCCGTCACGCGCGAGAGCAGCACGAACGGCCCGCTGGCGGTGACTGCGGGCACGTCAGCCAGTCGCGTCGAGCGAACGGCGCCGATCACGGCGCCAATGTCGCCCGTGACGGTCGCGACCAGCGAATCGGTCGTGGCGCCGGAGATCGGCAACGAGCCAGACATCGACACGAGCGTCGCACCCCTATCGTTCGGCTGCGACGCAACATTCGCTTCCAATCGATCGACATGCACGCGCTGGTTCTCGTAGCGCGCGCGCAGCGGCTCACGAAGACTCAGCGTGAGGTCCGCCGCGTGCGCGTCGAACAGGCCAACTTCGAGCTGTGCTCGCCCGCTGCGCCACTCTTGGAGCGCGCCCGAGGCGTCGAGGCGTGCGCCGACGGTACCCGTGATCGGTTGTGGGAGCTCGATGTCACGCAGGGCTCGCGCCAGATCCAGACGGGTCGTGGTCGCGGTAATCATAGAGGGATACGGCGCCATCGTCTGGATGTCGCCTTCGGCAGTCAGATCGAACTCAGGAACGTGCGCTCGGACGTGCGCCACCTCGTTGGCCAGGGTCACGTGCGAGTCGACGTCGCCGATGGCGATCTCGCTCCACGTGACGTCGCGCGCCGTGAAGTCGCCGTCTCCGGAGATTTGCGTCCCGCGTCCTTCGAGTGCCACGCGGCCGGTGATCGCCGCCGTCAAAGGTCGATCGGGCTGCGGCGTCACGCGCCATCCGTCGACCGTTGCGGCCATCGTGAATGCCTCACGGGCCACGTCGTATTCACCGTCTGCCTTGATGTGACCTGTGGCGCCGCTCACAAATGCTGGGTCGCTTGTGCCTGCGCGAAATCGAAGCTGCGGCGCCGTCAGCACTCCGGTGATCTCGGCCTCGGCTTCGAGGGTTCCGGCGGTCAGCAGATCGCGGGGAAGATCAGCGATGCCGACGGTGTTCAACGCGTCGATCAGGGCGGGAAGGCTTGTTGCGCTAACGCGAATGGAACCGGACACGGGTGCGCGCGTCAACTCGCCGCGATCGAGTCGAGCGGTGAGACCCACCGTCGAGGGTGCGATGCCTGCGACGCGATGCTCGGCCTGAACGGTCGCCGTCCCATCCTCGAGATGAAGCCTGGCATCACCGGGCACGGAGAGCTCCCCGCGAGCGTTCGGCGCCGGATCGATGTGCAGCCGGCCATCTGCAGTCCACGCTCGCAGATCTCCTGTGCCGCGCGCGTCGACACCTCCGCTCGTCACGCCGGCCGGTCGCACCGTGGCACTGTTCGACAGTCGCGCCATCAGCGCGTTCAGGTCGATTCCGGACCACGACGCGTGGACCTCGTTCTGTTGACTCCGATCGAATGGCATCGAGGCCTGCAGCGCGACTCGCCCGCCCGCCGTATGAAGAGTGCCGTCTTCGAGGGTGAGCCGATCCGGCGTCACCCCCAGGCGTGCGCGCACGTCGGATGCCTGCAGCGTCGACCAGGTCATCGACTCGCTCGCAATCGTCATGTTCACGGCGAGTCCGGTGAACGGACCGGAGACGCGCCCTGCCAGTGCGACCGTTCCCACTGGCGCTTGCCGAACGTCCATACCCCAGCGAGCCGCCTGCCGAAGATCGATCGTCGAGCTCACCTGCAGGTCCATGCCGGCTTCGCGACGAATCAGCCGCACGACGCCGTCGAGGCGCGCGGTGCCTTCCGTCGACGCCATCTGCACCTCACTGAGATGAAGATCGCGACCGTCGAACGACGCCCCGCCCGCGAGGCGGGACACCATCGTCGCAGTGCCGCCAGAGGAGAGTCGGGCCGGCATTCCGAAAGCGATACGTCCGCCACTCGTTGTCACATCGATCGTGAGGTCGGGAATGCTGAGAGTGGTGTTCCCTTGCTCATCGCGCACGTCGACCTTCGCGGACGACGCGAATAGTCGCGCGACCTGCAAGGCCGCGGGTTCAGCGTTGTCGCCAGACGAGCGAGGCAGATTCGTGCGACCGTCCGCTCGACGAAGAACCGTGATGTGAGCATCGGTGGCGGCGATCTGCCGGAACGCGACGTCGCCAAGCAGAGCGCGGCGCGCGAGGTCGACGTCCACGCGGCCGGCTTCGAAGAACGGCTGCGGATCACCTGACGCCGACGCGCGAACGTCCGTGAGTCGGAGGTGCAGCGACGCGAGGTTGTAGTCGAGTCGCGACGCCGCGATCTGAATGCCGTACTGCTGCTGCACCGTACGGATCGCGTAGCGCAGAACGAATGCGCGAAAGGGCGGCGTGTGGATCAGGATGACGAGCGCCACCAGGACGGCGGCGGCCGCGATGGCGACGCGAACGAGTCGGCGGGTCATCCAGACGTCATGGTATGCACTTCAACTCCCAACTCCCAAGAGCAAACGCCAACTCCCAACTCCAAACCTCACGCTTTGCTATACGGCCAGCGAGAACGCCGTATCGCACGCGCTGGACAGCTGCGCGATCCGGGCGATGAGCGCCCGCGCGAACCGCACGGCCTCCTCGTCGGTCGCCCCGCACACGAAGAGCGCATCTCGCACCGCCGGCTCGGTCAGCCGCGAGGCATACCGACAGAACCAGCGCCCGTGCTCGATGGTGATCCCGCGCGCAATCTCGGCCGTGCGCTGACCCGCGTATCCAAACGTCACCTGGCCGTCCACCACCCCGGTCACGAAATCCTTTGTCTGCGCCTCGAAGCCCTCCACATCCCACCGCCCTCTCGAGACGACGTTCGACCCCCATCGGCCCATGGCGCCGCCCCAGTCGGTGATCAGATAGCGCGCCTCCCGCTTCCACCGCGAGATGCGGTGCTCGAAGATCGCCGTATTGGATCCGCGCGAGACGTCACGACGATCCTTGGTGTCCCAATTGGACAGCAGCATGTTCACGATCTTGAGCCCATCGAGCTGCCGTGTGCCGACAAACGGGTTGTCGTCCCACGACCAGCTGTGCTCGTCGAACAGCATTCGCACGGTCCGGTCTTCCAGCTCGAAGCGCGCCTCCGCGAACGTCCCATCGTCGGCGATGCAGCTCCGTGCTCGCGACAGCCCCTTGGCACCTTCAATCACTCCCGCGGGTACGAAGTGGGTGACCTCGGCGAAATAGCCGAGCGCCCACGCGACGCGAACCGCAAAGGCTTCGGGCCGCGCCTCGTGACCCCATTTCACTCGCCACAGTCGGTTGCGCGCATCCCGCACGGCTACGCACGGCTGCGATCCTTGAAGATGCTCGCGCACGAAGTGGAAGGGCGGCACCGGGATCCCGTCTCGTCCTCCTGGTCCAAACCGAAGGTTGGATAGATCGTCGTCGGTCGGTTCGCGCCAGATGCGGTGGTGAGTGGCAAGAAGCACACGCGGGCCAGCGCGCCGAATCTTCCAGTGACCGTGGACGCGCCACACGATGTGGACCGCTATTACGGTCACAAAGGTGCCGAAAATACCGAATACGAGATAGATGAAGACGTCGCCCCAGTCCACGGTTGTTGGGAATGCAAAGACCAGTTACAGGTGTGTTACCCTTGCAGAGTCAGTGGCCGTTCAACCGCTCGATCTCACACTCGAGCTCGCGCCCAAGGCGCGGTTCGATGTCGTGGACCTGCGCGCGCGATTTGCCGCGGAGCACGAGGCGCTCGCGGCATTCCCGCACTGTCTCTACTGGTCATTTCACACCACCGCCGGATTTCTCGATCGCAGTCTTGTGGCGCGACTTCGCCCGGAACAGGTTCCGAGCTACGTCGACGCGTTCCGGACGCTGTTTCCCCAGGGTGCCGGGTACGAGCACGACCGCCTGGAGCGGCGATCTGATCTCGACGCAGCACAGCGAGCCGTCGAGCCGCGAAACGGCGATTCGCATCTGGCCTTCATCACGGGCGGGCTGCGGACGTGTGTCACGCACCCGAACCGTCCGGGCGAAACGGTGTTCTTTGTCGATCTCGACGGCGTCAATGAAGGCGGGCGCCCTCGTCGCCGACTGACACGGCTGATCGGCTTCAACCACGAGCGGCTCATTCGCGCCACGCGCATCGAGGTGCCGGTCTCGACCCACCCGATCGATTCGGTCAATCTCAAGGACCCGCGGCTCGGCATCTACGAGGAGCTGACCGCGTTCGTGAAGGCGGCCGGCGTCTCGAAAGGACGCCTGCGCGTGCAACTCGATCCGACGGAGCGACATTCGGCGCTCACGGTGAACGAGTATGAAACGCTGCTGATGCGATACGACCTGGCCGACGTGCTGCGGAATCCGCTGCGCTTCGTCGCCGAGAAATCGCGTCACGCGCTCGCCAATCCACGCGCCGTTCCCGCCAAGACACTCGGCTACGCGAAATACGACTTCGTTCGCGTCCTCAATCAAGGTCTCGACTCTTTGGGCCTGCGCGGATCGCTGGTGGAGAAAGTGCTGGCTCGTACGCTGGCCGTTCCCGCGGCGCGCTTCTTCCGTATGCGCCGGTCGGTCAGTCTGCTCGTGTCCGAGCTCGAGGGTCAGCCGCGCATCGTCGAAGGCACATATCAGAGCCCGATCCTCGTCCAATGGCGGCACGCGCCGCGGCAATCGCGCATGCTGGACGTCTCGTTGACGGAACTTCGCTAAATAGGTAGCTGGGTTGCTGGGCGGATAGGTTGCTTCGCTTCTGGGCCGGAAGGGTCACTTCATTCACTGAGGTCCGCCTGAAGGCGGACCCTACGATTTCTGGCTCACTCCGACCCCAAGTGTTCTTACCCAGCTACCCAGGCACCCAACAACCCAGCTACCGCGGGAGCCTCTCCGGCATTTCCGCGACCGCGTACGTAATCACCGCAATCGCCGCGGCCGCACGCGACACGTCGTCTGGGGCGATCCGTTCGACGGTGTCTGCCGGCGTGTGATGAATCACGAAGTACCGCGTCGAATCCCCGAGGAACGCCATCGTCGGCACGTTCCCCATCTGCGCGATGGGACCGATATCGGCGCCGCCGCCGCCCGGGCCGATCTCCGAGAATCCCAGCGGCATCAGCCACGGCACCAGTTGCGATAACAGCGTGCGTGCGGCCGGACTGCCGGAGAAGCCCAAGGCAGCCGGCGCGAACACGCCCGAGTCGGACTCGAGCGCGAACACGTGATTCGACGCGGCCCCCGCGTACCTCTCGGCGTACGCGTTGGCGCCGCGAAGCCCGTTCTCCTCGTTCGTCCACAGCACGACCCGCACTGTGCGACGCGGACGAATCCCGAGCTTCTTCATCAGTCGCACCGCTTCCCACGTCACCACGCAGCCGACGCCATCGTCGGACGCGCCTGCACCGACGTCCCAAGAATCGAGGTGCCCGCCGAGGAGGACGATCTCCTCGGGCTTCTCCCGCCCGCGAATCTCTCCCACGACGTTCGCCGATTCCGCATCGGGACCGAAGTGCGATTCAATCGTCAATCGCATCCGCACGCGTCGCCCCTGCGACGTGAGGCGCACAATCCGGTTGGCATCCTCGCCGGCGATGGATGCCGCGGGGATCTGCGGCGGTGGCGACGCGGCTTCGTGCGCCGCACCTGTATGCGGCGTGCGCAAGCCGATCGGACCGACGGACCGCACGAGCACCGCAACGGCGCCGTATCGCTGCGCGGCGCGCGCGGCACCGGTGCGATAGGTCACCGTTTCGGAGTAGTTCGTATACGGGACGTTCAGCAATACGATGCGACCGCGGACGTCCGCGCTCTTAGCGTGGAGCTCATCGAAGCTCGCCGCCACGACGACGTCCGCTTCGATGCCCCCAGGCGGCGTCGCAGCCGAGCCGCCCAGACCGAGAATCGAGACGGCATGCCGCGGCGGATCGATGATCTCCGCGCTCTCGCGCCCGCGGACCCACGTCGGGACCATCACCGGATCAGTGTGGACATTGTCCAGGCCGTCGGCCTTCATGGCCTCGACGGACCAGCCGATCGCGCGAGTCAGATTGTCGGACCCGCTCAAACGCGCGCCGTGAAGGTCGGTCAATTCAGCAAGGCGGCGCCAGGCGAAATCATCGGCAGTCGCCGCCTTCACCAATCGCTCGGCGTCCTGGCGCAGCGTCGTGAGCCAGTTCGCGGGCGATTGGGCGTGACCGGTCGTCGCGGCAACCGACAGCCCGAGCGTAATTGCACAGAGCTGGATTCGAAGGAGGCGCATGTCGTCGGCGTCTCAGTTGGCGAGCATGTAAGCGGGAAGATCCTTTTTCGTGGTGCGCAGGATCTCGAGGATGGCGTTGCGATCGTCGCGAGTCAGACGAGCGTAGCGTTTCGCGGACTCACTCCCGGACAGCACCTGCCACAATCGCGAGTAGACCGCCTCCTTGGCTGCCGGCGGCAGCGCATCGAACGCCTCGCTGTAGATCATGTAGCTGCAGGGATAGCGCAGCAGGCGATGCTGGAGATCGAGGTCGTGCAGGGAACGGCCCTTGCCGTCACGCGGTCCTTGCGCCGAGAACTTCGCCGCGAACCCTGATGCGCCGGATACCGGATGCGGCAACGGCAGCTCGTCGACGAACAGCATGTAGTCGACCAGATCCTGCGCCGCTTCGCGCACGCGTAACGCTGCGTCGGTGCTGGGGGAGGCTGCGGCGAGCCGCGCTTCCCATCCGATGCGCGTGATGAAGTTGGTCATCTGCGTTTGGTGGTCGAGCACCATCAGCGCCGCAACGTCACTGTAGGGCGTGGCGTATCCCTTCAGGTCGAACAGCCCTTCGACCGAGGCAATCTCGCGCGGGTCGGCCAGCTTCAGCTTCCCCTTGTCCTGCGGCATCACCGTGACGTTGCCCATGTGTGGCAGGCGGCCGTGCGAGCCGGTCACATACCATCCGCCCCACCGCTGTGTGAACGGGCTGTTGTGATTGGTGGTAAACCCGATCACGTACGAGATCTCGTCTGGCAGTGGATTCACACTTTGCACGGTCATGCCCGGGACGCCCAGTGTTTCCCACGACAGATGGCACGCGAGGCATTGCTCATCGCGCGCAAACGTCGGCTTCCCGCGTCTGGTCTGGTCGACGGCGTAGAAGACGACGCCCTGACGTGGATCCTGAACGGCGACTTCTAAGACCGGAGCACCGCGGACCCATCCCACGGCAGTCGTGTCGTTGAAGTAGACCGCACGCGGGTTCTTCACATTGATCAGCGGCCCTTGAAAGCTCGTTTGCGAGAACACGAGCGTCTGCGACTCGGTCGGAATCTTCAGGGCCGCCATGATCGACCGGAGGTAGCCGTTCGTGTCGTCGTACTCGAGCGTGGTCGAGCCAGCCTCCACCTGCTGGGCAAGACGCGAGACCGCGTTGTTCACGGGGGCCGTGTCGTAGGCAATCGCCGGATGATTGCGCGACTGGACAAAGACGTCCCGCCGCTGACTCTGAGCGGTCAGCGCTGCGGCGAAGATCAGGACCAGCGCCGCGACGAGGAGGTTCGCGCGCAAGTGGGCAGACACGACACTACGATTTTAACCGCTGGAGGGCCGCCTAAAGGCGGCCCCTACATTTGCGATGCGGCGCGGACCTTTATGGTCCGCGAATTACCGAGGCGTCGCCTTCGTGAAGATCAACATGTGCTGCCGCGGGAGGTCTTCCTGCACTCTCGACAGCATGAACCCCTCGTGCTCGACCTCGAGTTTGGCCTGCGCCACCGTCATCTTGTGCAACGGCTGAATCGGCACGTCCGGATCCTCGGCGCGATATTCGAGCAGAACCATCCGCCCGTCTGGCTTCAAGGCGTCGCGGATGTGGCCCAGCATCGCCTGCGGCTCGGAGAACTCATGATAGACATCGACCATCAGGACAAGGTCCAGCATGCCGGCCGGGAGCTTCGGATCATCAATCGTTCCGAGCACGGGAACCACGTTGTTCAGCTTTGCCCTGGTCACGTTCTTCTGCAGGAGCGCCAGCATGCCCGACTGGATGTCATTCGCGTACACCCGGCCGCTCGGCCCGACAATCTTCGCCATCCTGATCGTCATGTAGCCCGAGCCGGCGCCCACATCGGCCACCGTCGCGCCCTTGGCGATCCTCAGCAGCCGCAGCGCCCGATCCGGGTCTTCCTCGTCGATGCGCTCGGCGCGGTCGAGCCAGGGTGCACCCTGCACGCCCATCGGCTGAGCGTACTGACGCCCGCTGATTGGATGAACACCGGCGCGCTGCTGCGCGTGCGCGCCGACCATCGCCGCGACCAGCACAGCCACAAGAGTCGCGGCGCCGTGCCACCCGACGATGTTTCGCGTCTGCATGGGCGAGAAGAATACCCGAACCGACCCGACTTGATAGAGTCCGAATAAAGGCGGACACTACGAAGAGCGGTCCACCTGAAGGTGGACCACGCGGCGGACCACCCGGTAGCGCGAGGAGTTCACCATGCGCGCGCAGTTGACATTGATTGTCGTCGCACTCGCAGTCGGCGGCGTTGCTCCTCGTGGCACGCTCCTCATCGCGGCTTCCCAGGACGCGAAGGCCGCTCAGACCTCGCAGCATGTGCGCGACGAGGAGCCGGTGATCCTGCTCGGCACCTGGCGTCTCAATGTCAGCAAGTCGAAGTACTCACCGGGTCCGCCGATCCGCGAGGAAACGCGCGTGTACACGCGGATGCCGGACGGCATCCAGGGCGTGGTCACGCGAACGCACGCCGACGGACACGTCGAGCGATTCGAATACAACGCAAACTTCGGCCGCGAGCAGATGGTGACCGGCAATCCCGACTATGACGCCGTGACCCTGAGGAAGATCGACGAGTTCACATCGGCCTCGACGCTGACGCATGCCGGCTCGGTCTACGGCGTCGGCCGCCGTGTCATTTCGCCCGACGGCAAGACCATGACGTTGACGTTCGACCGTGTGAATGCCGACAAACCGGTCCACAACATAGCGGTGTACGAAAAACAATAGTCAAATCCCAAACCCCAAGACCCAAACCCCAAGTTGCTTGCGCGGGTTTGTTGGGATTTGGGATTTGGTCATTGGGATTTGGGATTTGGCCAGCGAAGATCCACACAAGCCGCTTCGCGACGACGTTCGCCTGCTCGGTGAGCTGCTGGGCGAGGCGCTCCGTACGCACGAAGGCGGTACGCTCTTCGAGACCGTCGAGCGGGTGCGAGGTCGGGCGAAGGATGCGCGCGCTGGTGTCCCGGGTCAGTTCGAATCGCTGGCGTCGGAGCTGTCACAGATGCCGGTGGACGCGGCGTTGCCCGTGGCACGGGCGTTTGCGCACTTCCTCAACCTCGCCAACATCGCCGAGCAGCACCATCGCGTTCGACGACGACGCGAATATCGAAAAGACCGCTCGGCGACGCCCCAGCGCGGCTCCTGCGAAGAGGGGTTTCAACGCCTCATTCAGAGCGGTGTCACGGCGGACCGTCTCTGCGAAGCCGTCTCGACGTTACAGATCGAGCTGGTGCTCACCGCGCACCCGACGGAGGTGTCTCGCCGCACGCTCGTGCAGAAGTACAACCGCATCGCGGCGATGCTCGACGTCAACGACCGCGTCGACCTGACGCCGCAGGAACGCGACGACCTGTTGGCCGCGCTTCGCGGCGAGATCGAAACAGCGTGGGGCACGCGCGACATTCGTGAGCGCAGACCGTCGCCGCTCGACGAAGTCCGTTCCGGTCTGATCGTGTTCGAGGAGAGCCTGTGGACCGCTGTGCCGCGATACGTTCGCGAAGTCGATCGCGCGCTGGAAACAGCCACCGGCAGATCGCTTCCGATCGACTGCTCCCCGATCCGTTTCGGTTCGTGGATTGGAGGCGATCGCGACGGCAATCCCACGGTCACTCCGGACGTGACCCGTCGCGCATGCCTGCTGTCGCGCTGGATGGCTGCCGACCTGTATTTGAAGGACGTCGACGCGCTGCGCGATGAACTGTCGATCGCACCGGCTGACGCCGAGCTGACAGCACGAGTCCGCGCCGCGAGCGAGCCGTATCGCGAGCTGTTGCGCGAGGTTCGCACGCGCCTGATCGCGACGCGAGGCTGGATTGAGCAGTGCCTCCGTGCCGAGGCCGACCCGCCGGCTTCCGGTGACATCTACCTCGAAGCCACCGATCTGTCAGCCGCGCTCGAGCTCTGTCATCGATCGCTCTGCGCCACCGGCTACGAACACGTGGCCGGCGGCCGCCTGCGCGACATGCTCGCACGCGTCGCCACATTTGGCGTCACGCTGGCGCGTCTGGACATTCGCCAGGAGGCAGACCGGCATACAGCCGCCGTCGACTATCTGACCAGGACGTGGGGCGTGGGCGCGTACGCGAGCTGGGACGAAGCTCGCCGACTCGAGTTCCTGTGCGGCGTGCTGGCGGCGCGCACGACACCCGCCCCCGTACCTCCCACCTCCGATCCGCACGTGCAGGATGTGCTCGACACATTTCGCATGATCGCCCGCACACCGCCAGGCTCACTCGGGGCGTACGTCATCACGATGACCAGCGCAGCATCGGACGTGCTCGCGGTCGATCTTCTGCAGAAGCACGCGCGCATCACCGCTCCCCTCCGCGTCGTCCCGCTGTTCGAAACATCCCGCGACCTGCACAACGCGGGGCCGATTCTCGATGCGCTGCTGTCCGCGTCGTGGTATCGCGAGCGGTGCGGCGGTCATCAGGAGGTCATGATCGGCTACTCGGATTCCGCCAAGGACTCGGGGCGCCTGGCCGCGGCGTGGGATCTGTACAAAGCGCAGGAGAACGTCGTTGCCGCGTGCCGCAGACATGATGTGCGCGTCACGTTGTTCCATGGGCGGGGCGGCAGCGTCGGTCGCGGCGGCGGACCGACCTACTTGGCGCTGATGTCGCAGCCGCCGGGGTCGATCGACGGTTCGCTTCGTGTCACCGAACAGGGCGAGATGCTGCAGGCGTTGTTCGGCCTTCCCGAGATCGCGTTACGGACGATGGAGGTCTACACCACAGGAACGCTCGAGGCGTGGCTCAGCCCCGCCTTCGCCACGTCGGGCCGCAACGCGGCCCCACCAAGCAGCGCTGTCTGCGGTTCGCCTCGGCGAACCGCTCCGGCGGGCAGGCCACCAGGAGCAGAACCTCGCGAATGGCGCGAATGTATGGAACGTCTCGCCGCAGACGCTCGGACGGCGTTTCGAGCCATCGTCTACGAGCATCCACGCTTCGTCGAGTACTTCCACGCGGCCACGCCGGAGGCCGAGCTCGCGGAAATGAACATCGGCAGTCGGCCCGCGCGACGGAAGGTGGATGCGGGAGTCGGAAGCCTCCGCGCCATCCCCTGGCAGTTTGCGTGGACGCAGACGCGTCTGCTCCTTGGTGCGTGGTTGGGCCTCGAGGACGCGCTCGAGCGCGCGATCGCACGTGGCGAGCTCGAGCTCCTGCGCCAGATGCACGAGCGCTGGCCGCACTTCCGCTCGGTCATCGATCTCATCGAAATGGTGCTGGCCAAATCCGACGGGCGCATTGCGGCCGAATACGACAGGCGCCTCGTCCCATCGGAGCTCCAGCCGCTCGGGGCGGAGCTCCGCGCGCGGCTGCAACGGGCGATCGACGGCGTCCTCGCGGTCACCGGCCACACGCAGCTCGTCGAATCCAACGCGGTCCTTCGCCGCTCAATCGATGTTCGCAATCCCTATGTCGACCCTTTGAATCTCGTGCAGGTCGAGCTGCTCTGCCGGCTGCGTCACGACGACGATCCGCGCGTCCGAGCTGCACTGATGGTCACGATCAACGGCATCGCGGCGGGGATGCGCAACACTGGTTGAGCGACTGACTCGTCAACTCCCAACTCACTTCGATGGAGCCAACCTCCAACTCCCAATCTGGAACTGAACATTGGAAGTCGGGGCTGAAGTGGGTTGGGAGTTGCGAGTTGATAAGTGCACGTCTTGCGACCCGTGCTATCGTGAATTGTTACCGCCGCACGTCCGCGGCGCTAAACATAGGCTTCTAGCGACCACGCTCTCTTTTCGAGAGCACCCAAAAATCGGTCGCGGCCGGGAGGTGCTTAAATGACACACACCCCGGGGAGTAGTCGCTGACGACTCCCAATGCAATTGGAAAAGGCCGGCCACGTGCCGGCCTTTTCTTTTTCCGTGGTCTCCGAACGATTCGAACGATTAGAGGAGAAGCGTTTCGACCCTGTGTGCGTGCACGCTGTTCTCGCACGGCGACCACGCAAAAACGGTGAACTTGCCATCCTGTGAGGCAACCAACGCAATCGAGTCGCGCTGATCGTGGACGAACTGTGCGGCGGACAGATGACGCGTCCCGCCAAGCTCCGCGGGGTTCACGGTCACCGCGACGCTCCCCTCGACCGGCTCGGTGAGCACCACTTGCTCCACCGGCGGCAGCCCGCGCCGACGCGCAATCTTGGCACCGAAGGCGAGCAGCTCGTACTTCCGCGTAATCACCGTCGCGCCGTCGACCGCCGTGAGACCGCCGACCGCGTCGATCGCGCGACCCAGCGCATCCCGCCACGCGCCGATGCCGTCGTCCTCCCGCGGTTCGCGGCTGAGGAGCGATAGCTCGGCCCACATGGGCGTGACGTCGTAGGTGATGGGTCGCACGAGCGATTCGCGCCATTCATCGGTATCGGGCGGCACGACGAGCAGCAATCCGCCGCGGCCGTGCGCCCGCATCGACAGCGCGAGCTGCACGAGCACGTTGACAGAGTCGGTCCACGATGTCGGCGAATCGAATCCGAGGAGCGACGTCAACAAGTCGGGACAATCGGGAAGGCTCGACGCCGACTCGTCGATCACCTTCACCTTGTCGCCCTGGAGGACGGCGATGTTCACGTACTTGGCGAGCCGGTCCCCCCGATGCTCCTTGACGACGATGAGACCTGGCTCGGCGACCTCGATCACGCAGCACCGACGCGGCAGCGAGCGAATCGTGCCCCACACTGACAGCTGGTCGCCGCGACGCGCCACACCGAGATGGATCCCCGGACGCTCGACGGCGAGCGCCAGCTTGGTCAGCACGTCGGCGTCGAACGACAGCGGCTGCGCGAACACGAGCGGATGATCGGTCTCGTGGATGTCCGCAAACGCAAGCGAGATCTTCGGCGGGTTTCCTTCCTCGCGGCGCAGGCTCGCCCAGAACGCGGTCGCGATCAGCTCCTCGATGACGTCTTCGTCCGGCAGCTGCGCGAGCGGCCATTCGCCGCGCTCGCGCGCAAGTTCCAAATGGACTGACATGTGCTGATGCACGGCCCGGGTCACGGCGCGAGCCGCGCCGTAGCTGGCGTCTCTCACGTGGCTATTGTGACGCACGCACTGAGCCCGACGGTTCGTAAACTCCCAACCTTCTTCGCTGGAGCCAACTCCCAACTCCCAATGCGGAACCGAGCGTTGAGAGTTGGGACCAGCGTAAGTGGGTTGGGAGTTGGGAGTTGACACGCGAGCGCGGTATCAGGCGCGAGCGGGAGTCCTGTCGTCGAGCCAGGAGCCGAAGAGCGGCTGCCCTGCTCTCGATGCCACAAAGGCACACACCGTCAACACGAGCAGCGCGCCCATGGTCCACAGCCCTGGAGCCGCCGCCCACTCCGACACTCCGAGCACAATCGGAACGCGTACGACGACGGAGTAGACGAACCGGGTAACGACCAGCGGAAGCAGGCCAAACCGGAACGCGATCAGCGTGAACAGGACACCGTTGGTCAACGGAAACAACAATCCGACCCAGCCCGTGTCCATCATGTACTGCACGAACGCGACGGATACGATGACCGACGTGACCATCAGCGCCAGCGTGATGCGTCGCAGCGCAAGCCGCAACATGACGATGATGAGTACGGTGACTAGTGCGCCTTCCGCAGCGGACAGCATCCACGCGATCCAGGAAAACACCACCGAGCCAAGCCCGCTGAGCGTCAACGTCACCAGGCCGAACCACGGCCTGGGCGCCGGGTAGCCCAGCATCGGCAGCAGCGTCAACTTGCCGAGCTCCACGAACGCGAGCACCAGTCCCCCGCAGCATCCGACGAGCACATCCCGCCCGACTCGTGGATCCTTGATGTGACCGGCGAGGAGCCGTGACCAACCGAGCAGACTGTCGGGCCAAAATCGCCGCACGTACGGCTCGAGGGCGATGTACATGACCCACAGCGCGGCGATGAGAATCGCAAAGGGGCCGCAGAACGTGATCAGGCTGTCTAGCTCGTCACCCAGCGCGAGCTGATGATGCGCCGTCACCGCCCATTCGATCAGTGCCGCGCCAATCATGAACGCCACCACGCGCGCCGCGCCGCGCCGGTCGGCACGGTTCGCGCGCAGGTTCCGCCGTGCCATCGCAAAGGCGATGAGAAAAATGATCGTAATCACCACGACAGCAGCGGCTTCGAGGATCGTGTCGATCTGACTCTCGCCGCGCGGTTCCATACGTGTCGGCCGATTCCACGGACCGATCACCGCGAAGTACACCGGCATCCCTCGGTAGCTTGCGCCTTCGACACGCAGCGGCACGTCAGAGCGACCAGGGAGCGTGCCCTGCCAGGCCATCCGGCTGTCAGCGTAGTCGGGTGGCGTCCACTGTGACGCGACCGGAGAAAACGATCCCATCGGCAACGCAGCGGCGGCAAAGAGCCTCTCCCACGGAGGCGCACTCGACGCGTCGGATTGAGGCTCGACCTGTGGCGGGACCGATCGGAACTGGCGCAGGCGTCCGCTGGCATCGAGAACAACGGTCCGCATGTCGGTTTCGACGAGCGGTGGATCATCGCGCGTGATTCGTACCGCGTGGGCGGGAACCAGTGTCTGCGGGCTCGTTCGATACCAGAACAACACGGCCGACGGGTTGTTCCCTGTCACGACATCCCAGCGCGTTGCCGTTTTCGTGGTCTGCTGGATCCAATCCAGATACTCATCGTCACGTTCGAAATCGAACGCACGATCAGCGATGCGGGTCTGATACCCGAGATCGGCGATCAACTGCGCGGCGCGATCGGCGAGGACCGCCGGCGCCTTCTCGAGCGGAGTCTTCGACACAATCGAGACACGCGAGGACGCGAACGCTATCGCGATCAATCCAATGACCACCGCCACCAATGCCGCGACGGCCTTGGCAGCAGGAAGCGCATCGGTCTCGGCTGCCGCCGCCAGAACCTCCGGTGACGGCGTCTCACCTGCCGCCAGCGCCGCTGCGAGCGGATCGCCGCCGGGCAACGCTGCCGCAATCGCGAGAGCCGATGCCGGTCGACGATTCGCGTCATGATCGAGACACCGATGCACGACGCGCTCGATCGCCGGATCGAGATCGGGAACGATCGTCGTCACCGTCGGCGTTTCACCGGTCGCGTGGAATCGCTTCACGTCGGCGATCGTCTTGCCGTCGACGACACGCTTGCCCGTGAACAGCTCGAAGAGGATCAGCCCCAACGAAAAGATGTCGGTCTTGATCGATGCGCCCTGCCCATCCAGCTGCTCGGGCGCCATGTATTGCGGCGTTCCGGAGAAGTCGACGGCCTGGTCGCTGACAGCCGTGGCAATCCCAAAATCCGTGATGCGCACATTGCCATCGCCATCGACCATCACGTTGGCGGGTTTGAGATCGCGGTGGATGACACCACAGTCGTGTGCCGCGGCGACTCCCGCGCACAATTGACGCGCCATCTGCACGGCCCGCTCCTGCGGGACACGTCCGATGCGACGGAGCAGCGATGCCAGATCCTCCCCGTCGACGTACTCCATCGTCAGGAAAGGCCGGCCGCTCGCTTCTCCGAGGTCATAGAGGCGACAGACGTTGCGGTGCGACACTTGCCGCGCCACACGCAGTTCGTTGTGGAAGCGCTTCAGGCGATCGGCGTCCTCACCGACGGCCGGCGGCAGAAACTTCAGCGCGACCGGCTGATCGAGCGTCAGATCGTCAGCCCGATAGACTTCGCCCATCCCACCACGGCCGAGCAGCGACACGAGTCGGTATCGACCAGCCACGATCGCGCCCGGTGCGAAGCGATCCCGTTCGGACGATGCGGGCACCGCCGCAGCGGTCGTGACTGCTGTGAACGCCTCGAACGTCGGGTCGTCCGGACGAGTGGCCATTGACGCGGAGGTTACGTCAGGAGACGCGCGCGTGTCACGCTCCAGGTTCCCGGCCTCCTGGACGATGGAAAGCTGCATCGTCGTAGCACAACGCGAGGGTTCGAGTGCCAAAGCCGGACATCGGAATCCGCCGCGGCGGGGAGTAGCATACGGGTATGACTCGCCTTGTGTTGTGCATCACGACCGCAGCGCTCCTGTTTGGTGGATCGGCGTCTGCACAGGACGGCCTGCGCAGTGCATCGCTCCCCGAGCGTCCGATGACCAATCCTGTCCCGGCGCCGCGACCCGATCTGTTCGGGGCTCGTCCGGGCACATACGCACCGCGTTTCGATCAACTGAGTCCCGAGCCTCCGCCAGGAGTCGTGTTCCCTGGTACGTATCTGCCATGGGGACCGTATCCTGTCGGCGTCGATTACGCACGCTCGGTCGCGCAGGCTTATGGGTATGTGCAGCTGCAACTGCAGCCGCTCAGCGCACAGGTTTTCGTGGATGGTTTGTATGTCGGCACGGTCGACGATCTTCGCGGCGGTCGTCGTCTCGACGTCGGCCCTCACCGCCTCGAGATCCGCGCGCCCGGTTATCAGTCGATCTCAATCGACATCCGCATCGACCCCGGGCAGACGACGTTCTACAGAACGGATCTGACGGCAGTCGCCGCGACGCCAGCCGCGGCGCCGGCGGTCGCGGCCAATCCGAAGACCTTCTATGTGATACCGGGCTGCTATGCCGGCGATCGCAAGCCAGACGCGCAGCGGCTCCCGCAGGGCTGCCAGGCGTCCAATGTGTTCACCCTGCCGGCCGTCCTCAATCGTGTCGAGGTGCGTCGCTGACCGGATCTCTCCATACCCACGCGGTCCACACAAGCAGGCTGGCGGCGATCATCTCGCCGCCAGCTTCCGCATAACTCAACATCGATCGGATCTCGGTATCGCGTGGCGCAATGCTGTGGATCGCGTCGACGACGACGCCGAAGCCAGCAAGCACAACGAGACCGACGAGCAATGCCACGCGCGGCACCGCGAAACAGGAGCACCGCCGGCGCCGTACTTCGCGTACTGCACCATCTCCGAAAAACCTCGCTCACGCGCGAGCGAGAAGCGTGGATCGCCGAGTACGCCGTTGTTGAAGAGAATCGCGAGGACGATCATGACGGCATCGATCGCCAGCAACGGAGCCCGTTCGCAGTCGAGCTTCGCACCCTCATCGTGTGACGTTTGTTAAGAGCACGTTAAGAGATCGAGCGGTAAGCTGAACGCAATTCATTCAGCGACACGAGCCGATCTTTCACACCGGGTGGACAGTGTCCTCTCTCACGCAGCAGATGCTGCGTGTTCTGAGGGAATTCAACTGACACCAACACGATCCTCCTGATCGCCGTTCGAGGTACGTGCGTTGCATTGATGCCGCCGATTGACAGGCGACCTTATGGACGACGGCACAAGTGGGCCAGATCTGACAGCACGCGACAGCGCATCGAAGAAGCGTGAGCGCAGGGCAAGAAAGGTGCGCTCGGCGTGGATCTCCTTCGTCGGACGGATCGTGGCGCAGTTCGTTGGATCGGCGGCAACGATCGGCCTTGGTTTGATCCTGCTGCAGAAGCACGCTGCGTCCGAAGCCACGTTACACAAGGCGGCCGCCGCGCCAACCACGGAGGCGCGCGTGCAGCCGGTCAAGGCCACACCAATCGAACCTGCATCTGTGGCCGTTCTGCCGTTGCGTGGCTTCAGCGGTGATCGCTCGTCGTCTGCGCTGGCCGGCAGCATGGGCGATGCGCTCACATCGAAGCTGGCGCAGATTCCCGATCTGCATGTCGCATCGTTTACATCGTCGATACATGCGGCGCAACACACGCAATCAGCCGGAGAGATTGCGTCAACCCTTGGCGTCCACTACATCGTCGAAGGATCGGTCGTGCGCGCGAATGGCTCCGTCCGGGTCACGGTGCGACTCGTCGATGCGGAGCGAGACGAGCACGTCTGGGCGCACGAGTACGAGCAGCGCGGGACAAACCTGCAGGCGATCGGGGATCAGATCGCGCGGGCAGCCGCAGAAGAAATCGGAGAGGTATTAATCAGCGAGGCAGACGCAGCATCGGCGACCGACGATGCGGATGCATTGTCGGTGTCGGGCAAGGTCGGCGTTGTGGCCCGTGCCCGTTGATTAATGACACGCACTGGAGCCGGCGTCGTGGAACGAGGATCCCTCGGCAGGTATGAACTCCCAGCGGTAGCTGCCGTTCTCGAGCGTGAAGCTGGCAACGCCCCACGTACTCACATTCACTTCGCTGTTTGCCGCCGCGACGCGACTCATCGCATATATGGGTGCCCCACCGGTGCCGACTGTGAACTGCCGGATGCCCTTCACCGTATCCGAACGACCATCCGGATCCTGCGGCGCGAACCGTTCGTACAGATGATCGTGCCCGTTCATCACGATGTCGACGTTGAACTCGTACAGCACGCGCCAGACTTCGCGCAGGTCGCCATTGGGTCCATTCGGTCCGCTGCTGAACAGCGGACGATGCCAATAGACCGCCGTGCACTTCGCGTTGTTCCCGGCCAACTGCTCGCGCAGCCATTGCACCTGCGTCGATCCCGCGCCGACGTCGGCTTCACTGTTGAGCGAGATCACCAGCCACGATCCGAGCATGTAGCTGTAGTAGCCGAGCCCCGCCGGACCGGCTGCTGCCCCGAAGTAGCCGTAGTAGGGAGCAGCGTTCGGGCTTCGGTATTCATGATTTCCCGGTGTCGGGCGCGTCCGCGAGCGGTGGCGTCCCCAGGTCGGCTCGTAACAGGTGCGATATTCCGACTCGGTCCCCGACATGTAGGCGTTGTCGCCCGCCACGAACACCGTCCCCGAAATGTTATCGAGCAGCTTCGAGGTGGCCTCGGCCCCGGCCGTTCCGCACATCGCAATATCACCGGCGCCGACAAGCACCGCCGACGGCGCGACGTTTTGAATGAGGGTGCCCAGTGGGGTCGGAGAAACGGGGGCAGCCGTGTTCAGTGACCTGCCACCGCACGCTGACAGTCCGAAGACGACGATGACGGACAGGCCGAGACTGAAACACCGACCCGGGCGAGAGACACTCATGCTGTTGCAGTTCTCTTCGTGTACGCGCGCACGCCGCCGCTTCGTCCGGGACACCAGCCTGTCCACGCGCTGCGTGAACTCCGGCACCCGTCGGATGCGTTAGATGTCAGGGATATATCAGGTTAGCTGGTCAGATCGCGTCTGTAAAGGATGTGCCTGCATATTTCTGCTGACTTTTTGTGTGAAGCTGGACGCCCAGCAGGCCGCGCCGTGGCCTGAAGGTGCTGCCCCCGCATCAGCGGTCGCGCAGCAGGCGACCGGTGGCGTCGCCGAACAAGGGGAAACAACCTTCACGTGGCGGGATCACCCCACACTCGACATCGGCGACCACCTTCAGCTCGATTTCCGCGCCCGGATTCAGGCTGACGTCCGCCGTTCCGGTTTCGTGACCGCCGACGACGATCTGGATGGTGTGGACATCGCCCGCCGGCGTGTCGGTGTCGCAGGAACGATCGATCGCGTTGCGACCTTCGAAGTGGAGCGCGAGCTCGACGGCAACAATCCCTGGCGCGACGTCTATCTCAATTATCAGCAGTTCCCCGTGCAGGTGCAGGGCGGCCGGTTCAAGCTGCCGCTCAGCCTCGACGAGAACACGAGCGCCACGAATCTGGACTTCATCTACCGCTCCCGTGCGGCGACACAGCTCGCGCCCGGACGCGACGTCGGCGTGATGGCACACGGCCGTCACGGGCTGGTCCGTTACGACTTCGGCATCTTCAGGGGAGACGGCGACAACTCCCGGGCCAATACCACGACCCACGTGACCGGAATGACCACTCGCGCCGGGCGCGTCGTCATCGACCCATTTCGCCGATCGAAGTCGGCGTGGCGCGATCTGCAGGTCGGGGTCGCGTTCACAACGAGCACGGTGCCCGAGGGCTTTGGCGACATCCGGGGACGAAGCGCGCTGGGCGAGTCGTTCTTCACGCCGACGATCCTGGTGAACGGCGCGCGCCGTCGTATCGCGCTCGAGCAACGATGGCGTCCGGGTCCGTTTTCGGTGAAGGCCGAGTACATCCGGCTGACCAACGAACGTCTCGGCCAGGGCATGGACAACGGCGATCTGCCGCCGCTCGAGAGCGCCGGGTGGTACGTCAGCGGGACGTGGATTCTCACCGGCGAGCAGAAGTCGCGCGGCGCCGACAATCCCAAACGCCCGCTGTTTCAGGGCGGCTACGGGGCGATCGAGGTCGGCGGGCGGATCGAAAAACTCTCGTTCTGGAGCGACGGCATCGGACAGATCTCGACCAGCCCACGCGCCGAAGTGATCCTGCGTCAGAGCGATCGCGCCGCAACGTTCGGCGTGAACTGGTTTCCCAATCGATGGACGAAGCTGCAGTTCAACCTGGTTCAGGAACAGCTGCTGATCCCTTCACGTGACATGGCGGCGCAGACACTGCAGTTCTGGAGCCGGGTGCTTCGCGTCCAGTTTGCGCTATGAACAGCCACGGAGAAGATACCGCCACGGAGAAGACGGAGATGCGAGATGCTCTTCGTGCCCTCCGTGTTCGCCGCTCCGTGGTTCATATCTTCGTCGCCATTCTTCTGGGACTGCTGCCGCAGGCCGCCGTCGCGCAAACGCCCGACGACCTCTTCGATCCGACAACGCTTCATGACATCCGGATCCGGTTGAACGCGCGCGACCTGCAATCGCTGCACGACCGGTACCTGGAGAACGCCTTCTATCCCGGAGAGTTCGAGTGGCGGGGCGCGAGCGTGGGCAACGTGGCAGTCCGCTCGCGCGGCACGGGAAGCCGCAACGGGATCAAGCTCGGTCTCGAGGTGGAGTTCGACCGCTTCATTGGCGGCCAGCGGTTTCTCGGCCTGCGGGGCATCGTGCTCGACAATCTCTGGCAGGACCCGGCACTCCTGCGCGAGAGCGTGACGATGGCGCTGTTCGCACGACTCGGACAGCCGGCTCCACGCGAGTCATACGCGCGCCTGTTCATCAACGACGAGTATCAGGGCCTCTACGCCATCGTCGAAACCATCGACGATCAGTTCCTGTCACGTTCGTTCGGGGATCCGGCCGGATACGTGCTCGAGTATCACTGGCTGAGCGAGTTCTATGGAAGCTATCCCGGGTCCAGGCTGTCGGCGTACACGCCGATGTTCGAGCCGCGGACGCACGAGCTCGAAAGCCCCACGACGGTCTACTCACCCATCGAGCGGCTGTTCTACGAAGCGAACCGCAACACGGACAGCACGTGGCGCGAGGGTGTCGATCGATACCTGGACGTGCAGCAGTTCCTGATGCACGTGGCGATCGAGGAGTTCGTGTCCGAGCTCGACGGCATCACCGGGTACGCGGGGATGAACAACTTCTATCTGTATCGCCCCGCCGACAACACGCGCCAGCAGCTCATTCCATGGGATCGCGACAACGCGTTTCAGGACGTGCAGTCGTCGGTCTTTCTGCGGATCGACGACAACGAGATCCTCCGGCGGCTGCTCGGCTATCCGGATCTGCGCGAGCTGTATCTGCAGATGCTGGAAGCGTGCGCGGCCGCGGCCGCCGGTGACCGCTGGCTGGAGCGCGAGGTCGCCTGGCGCGCCGCGCTCATCACGCCGGCCGCTCATGCGGACACGAACAAGTGGTACTCGAACGACGACGTCGATCGCGGGATCGCTCTCCTGCAGTCATTCGCCCGCGACCGCCCCGCCATCGTCCTCAATCAGATCCGCGAAGCCAGATAAATTCCAGATGCGGCGCGGACCTTTATGGTCCGCGAGGCAAGACCGAAGCCCGAGGCGGACCATGGTTTTTCCGGCGCAACTCCAGTTGCGGCGCGGGCAGTAGTCCGCGCGAGCTCCCGGAACGCGCTCCAGATGCGGCGCGGACCTTTATGGTCC
>Ga0081539_10000357_pt1 | contig 100714 bp, 99 predicted proteins | sample TabmetS4T2R2_FD_71023 | JGI IMG/M metagenome (GOLD analysis project Ga0081539, IMG submission 71023) | Tabebuia heterophylla rhizosphere microbial communities from the University of Puerto Rico - S4T2R2 | ecosystem: Host-associated > Plants > Roots > Rhizosphere ... | reverse complement strand
GCCGCCGGCCGGTGGGGGCAGGGCTGGCGGGACAGCGGGCTGACCACGGTGGCCGGCGGCGTCCTGACACTCGCGCTGCTCTCCGCCCGGCGTACGGCGGCCGCCGCGACGCTGGCCCTGCTCGTGTTCGCCGGGACCGTCTCGGCTACGGCCAACCGCGACTATCGCGACGCCAGCGCCGGCGGCCGGTACCCGTACCTGCACGACCGGATCGCGCAGGAGGTCGCCGACTTCGACCGGACACCGGCGGGGGACGCCCGGCGCTGCGCCCTGCGCGCCGACTTCATCGCCACCTCCGTCGCCAACCACGGCGGGACCTCAGCGGAACTGGAGCGCTTCGACGTGAGCCTGGACCGGGCGGCCCGGCAGCTGGCCGGCCGCCGCTTCTGCGGCGCGGCACCCCGATGACCGAGCTCATCTCGGTGGTCGCGCCGATCTTCAACGAAGGCCCGGGCGTCGAGCGCTTCGTCCGGCGGACGACCGAGGTGCTCGGCGCGGCCCGGCTGCGGTACGAGCTCATCCTTGTCGACGACGGCTCGTCCGACGACTCTTGGGACCGGATCGCGCGGCAGTCCCTGGTCGACGGCCGGGTCCGCGGCCTGCGGCTGTCCCGTAACTTCGGCAAGGAGGCGGCCCTGCTGGCCGGCCTCGAGCACGCCGACGGCGACGCCGTGGTGGTGATCGACTCGGACTTGCAGCACCCGCCGTCCGCCATCCCTGCGATGGTGCGGCGCTGGCGGGACGGCGCGCAGGTGGTCGAGGCGGTCAAGCGCAACCGCACCGGGCAGGGCCTGGTCGGCCGGCTCGGCGGCCGGCTGTTCAACCGGGCCTTCACCGGGCTCACCCAGGTGGACCTGGTCGACGCCACCGACTTCCGGCTGCTCGGCCGGCCGGCCCTGGACGCGCTGCTGCGGATGCCCGAGCACTCGTCGTTCTTCCGGGGCACGTCTAGCTGGATCGGGTTCCGGCGCAGCACCGTCGAGGTGGACATCGACCATCGCGAGGGCGGCGCGTCCCGGTGGACGCTGCGGTCGCTGTTCCGGCTCGCCGTGAACGGGCTGACGTCGTTCACCTCGGCGCCGCTGCACCTGGTGACGATCGTCGGCCTCGGCTTCGCCGCCTTCGCCGTCCTGCTCGGTGCGCAGACGCTGATCCGGTGGCTGCGCGGCGGCTCGGTGGCCGGCTTCCCGACGGTGATCCTGCTGCTGCTGGTGCTGGGCACGTTCATCCTGCTCGGCCTCGGCGTGATCGGGGAGTACCTGGCCCGCATCCACGAGGAGGTCCGGGGCCGGCCGCGCTACCTGATCCAGGAGAAGGCCGGCGTGCCGGGGGACGTGTCACCGCCGGACCAAGCGGATTGGCACCGGCTTTCCGCCGCGGGTGAAGCGGAGCGGGTGCCCGGGCACCAGGTGGACCGTGCCGAGCGCTGACCCGCGCCGCCTTCTCCGGTACGGGATCAGCGGCGGCGCCAGCGCGCTGACCCACTTCGGGGTGGGGCTGGCGCTCGCCGAGGGGCTGCACGTGCGGCCCGTGGTGGCGTCCACGGTGGGCTTCGTGGCGAGCATCCTTGTCTCCTACGCGTTGCAGCACGCCTGGGTGTTCCGCTCGGCCGTGGGTCACGCCGTGGCCGGCGGCAGGTTCCTCACCGTCACCGCGATCGCCTTCGCGCTGAACGCCACGATCCTGTGGCTGGGCACCGAGGTGCTGGCCGGGCCGTATCCGGCGGTGCAGGCGGTCGCGCTGGTCGCCATCCCGGTGGTGAACTACTCGCTCAACGCCCGCTGGACGTTCCGCCTCTCCTGACCCCGGCCGGGAGCCGGACCGTCCGGTGCGGCCGGTCCAGCTCCCGGGTGAGTCAGAGACGGTGCGCGTCCCGTACGGTCGTGACGCCGCGGGTGTCGAAGAACCGCTTCGCGAGCCGGGCCAGGTGATCCACGTCGTACTCGCGGTGGTTCTGCACCAGGATCACCAGATCGGCCGCCGCGGCCGCGCCCTCCAGGTCGTCGGTGCGGGCCACCTCCACGTCGCCGACCATCCACGACGGCACGTGCGGGTCGTGGTACTGAACGGTCGCTCCCAGCGCGCTGAGCTGCCGGGCCAGCGGTGTGGCCGGCGACTCCCGCTGGTCCGCGATGTTCGCCTTGTAGGTGACTCCGAGCAGCAGGATCGTCGCCCCGTGCACGGCCTGGCCGTCGGCGTTGAGCAGGTTCTGCGCGCGCCGGGCCACGTAGTCGGGCATGGTGGCGTTGATCTCCTGGGCCAGCTCGACGAAGCGGAACGGGTAGCCGAGCTTGCTGCGCACGTTGTGGCTCAGGTAGTTCGGGTCGATCGGGATGCAGTGCCCGCCGACGCCCGGGCCGGGATAGAACGCCTGGAAGCCGAACGGCTTGGTGGCGGCCGCGCGGATCACGTCCCAGAGGTCGATGCCGAGCTCGTGGCAGAACCGCGCCATCTCGTTGACCAGGGCGATGTTGACATGCCGGTAGGTGTTCTCGAGCAGCTTCGCGGTCTCCGCCTCCCGGGTGCCGCGGGTGCGCACCACGGTGTTCACGAACCGGCCGTAGAACGCGGCGGCCCGGTCGGCGCAGGCCGGGGTGTAGCCGCCGACCACCTTCGGCGTGTTCCGCGGGCCGAACCGCTCGTTGCCCGGGTCGATGCGCTCGGGGGAGAAGGCGAGGTGGAAGTCGATGCCGGCGGTCCGGCCGGAGAGCTTCTCCAGCAGCGGGCGGACCACCTCGTCGGTGGTGCCCGGGTAGGTGGTGGACTCCAGCACGACCAGCATGCCCGGGCGCAGGTTGCGGCCGATCGCCTCGGTGGCGCCGATGACGGCGCGCAGGTCGGGGCCGTCGCCCTCGGCGAGCGGGGTGGGCACGCAGATGACCGCCGTACCGGCGGCGGCGATCAGCGTCTCGTCGGTGGTGGCGTGGAAGCCGGCGGCCAGCATCTCGCCGATGTCGGCGTCGCTGAGGTCGTCCACGTGCGAGCGCCCGGCGCCGAGCGAGGCGACCACCCCGGCGTCGACGTCGAAACCGAGCACGGCGATACCGGCCCGGGTGGCCTGCTGGGCGAGCGGGAGGCCGACGTACCCCAGCCCCAGGATGACGAGATCATAAGTCATGAAATTTCCCCTTCGTTGAGCCGGCCCGGCGCCGGCGGGAGGACGGGCGAGAGTCGGGCTGTCAGGCGAGGGACGGGTCCGTGGCGGACGGCACCGGCTGCACCGGAAGGCTGACGTCGGGAAGGGCGAGGTCCGGGTGGACCGGCCCGGCGGCGGGCCCGCGTGGGCCCGGCCGGGTCGCCGCGGGCGATCGCGGCGGGGCGATCGGCACGGTGGCCGGGCGCGGCCTGGCCAGCTCCCACGGCGAGGGGAACGGCAGGTACGCCGGCAGGAACTCGGCGAGCATCGCCGCCTGGTCGGCCGCCGCGTCCGCGTCCGAGTCGGTGTCGTTCAGGCAGAACGCGTCCAGGTGCCGGTTGTGCAGCAGCCCGGCCAGCCGGAACGGCGTCGCGGGATCGGCCAGGTCGGTGTACAGGTACCGGATCTCACCGGGCGCGGCCCGCCCGGTCAGGTACGCGTAGTACTGCTGCAGCGAGGAGAGCAGCGCGATGTCCTCCGGATGCCGGAACTGATGCCCGGCGGTCGCCTCGACGTGCTCGGCGAAGCGCAATTCGATCTCGGCGATGACGCTGCGCCGGGACGGGTGCGGCGTGTGCTTCATCTTGCGGGTCAGCACCCGGCCGAACGCCTGCTGGATGAGCTGCCGGTTGTTCTTGCCGGCGGAGTTCACCGGCGCGTCGTCCGGCCGGCGCGGCGCCGAGCCGACCAGCGCGGTCGAGGGGAAGAACCGGGTCAGGCCGCCGGGCGTGAAGAACATCTCGGGCGGCACCGGCCGGCCGAGGAACACGTCGTCGTTGAGGTAGAGGAAGTGCTCGGCCAGCCCGGGGATCCGGTGCAGCCGGGACTCGATGGCCTGCGAGTTGAACGTCGGCAGCCGCCCCGTGTCGCCGAAGATCTCCCGGTGGCCGACCACGGTCAGGTCCGGCCGGCCGGTGTCCAGCCAGGCCGGCACCTGGTCGTCGGTGACCAGGAAGACGCGCCGGACCCAGGGCGCGAAGGCGTGCAGCGCGCGCAGCGAGTAGCGCAGCTCGTCCCGGGAGGCGAACCGCGAGTCGTTGGCGGTCTGCCCGCTCACCCCGGCGATCCAGCCGTTCTCCCGCAACGCCCGCGCCTTGCGTTCGCGCCACCCCGGGTCGCTCCCGTCCACCCAGGTGTAGACGACGTCGATCGGGAACGCGACCCGATCCGGGCTGACCATCGTGAACACGGCGCGGGTCCGGTACGCCGTCCGATCGCCGGGCGCGCTGAACGGCCCGAAGACCGGCTCGCAGGCGAGCACCGGGGGCTCGTCCGCCGTGACGACGTCGGCCACGGGGTTGCTGCGTGGCCCCACCAGGGCGCCGTCCCGCCGGCTCCAGAACTCGATCTCGCAGCCGTATTCCGGGCCGAGCACGAGGTTGCCGCCGGGGTCGGTCACCGGCCAGCAGATCCGCAGGATCCGCGCGGTGCGCCGGGCGCGCCGGCCGGCACCGCGCGGGCGCACCACCTCCAGCCGTCCGGCGTCACTCGCCGCGAGTGCCTCGAGCAGCGCCACGACCCGGTCGCGGTCGGCTTCCGGTACGGCGACGGCCGAGCCGGTGATCGACTCCACCGGCACCCGGAACCAGTCGATTCCCGCGGCGTCCAGCGCGGTCACGACCCGGTCGAGGTTCTCCCGGCGTACGCCCGCCGGGCTGGCCGTGGCGGTCCGGCGGGCCGTCACCCAGCCGCCGGTCGTCCGCACCCGCATGGTCGCCGCGCTCCCGGTGACCCGTGGCGGGGCGGCGATCGGCACGAGCAGCCGGGCGGTGTGCAGCCGCCGGTGGCGCGGTACGTGCGGCAGCACGCGGTGCCGCAGCTGGGCGAGTAGACGCCGGCGGGCAGGCCAGGGCGTGTGTCGCAGGATCCGCCGCAGTGGCACGCCGTCGTCCTTCCGCCGGGGTCCGTGAGAACCGGCCGCGGGTGGCCTCCGAAGCGCCGCCGCGGTCATTGACCCTCAACGGCGGCTCTGGACCGAAGGTTGCGGTCGATATCGGCACGGACGCCTGTGATGCACGTTTTGTGACGCCTGATAACGCCGGTATACGCCCTTTGCGGCAGGGGTAGGCTCGAACCACGAACACCAACCCCTACGGGTGTGTTCAGGGTTACGGCCGATGGGCGGCCTTGCTCCCGGGGCGCATCGTGGAGGGCACCGAAGCTCTGCAGGGGAGGGACGATGGGCAAGGCTCTGGCGTTTCTGGTGGCGCTGCTCGCCGGCGTGATCGTGGTCGGCTGGGTGGTCAGCTCGCTGCTCGGCCCGGCGTTGTTCTATCTGATCGTGGGCGCGCTCGTGGTGGCCGGCGGCGCCTACCTGTACGCGAGGGCGAAGCGGTCGCTGGCGCCGGGCACGCGCAATCAGCGGCGCATCGAGGCGGCGGCGAAGACGTACCGGATGCGGAACCGGTGAGGTTCACAACGGGCGGCTAGGCTTGCGGTCATCGCCACCCGCTGAGCGACGGGCCGAGCCGACCTAAGGACCAGCGCACCGTGTTTGACACCTTGAGTGACCGCCTCTCCGGAATCTTCACCAAGCTCCGGGGCAAGGGCAAGCTCACCGACGCCGACATCGACGCCACCGCGCGCGAGATCCGTCTCGCGCTGCTCGAGGCAGATGTCGCGCTGCCCGTGGTCAAGGCCTTCATCTTCAATCTGAAGGAGCGGGCCCGCGGCGCCGAGGTCTCGCAGGCGCTCAACCCGGCCCAGCAGATCATCAAGATCGTTCACGAAGAGCTGATCAACATCCTCGGCGGCGAGGGGCGCCGGCTGCGCTTCGCCAAGCAGCCGCCCACGGTGATCATGCTGGCCGGCCTGCAGGGCTCCGGCAAGACCACGCTCGCCGGCAAGCTGTCCCGCTGGCTGAAGGGCCAGGGTCACCAGCCGCTGCTGGTCGCCGCCGACCTGCAGCGGCCCAACGCGGTCAACCAGCTGCAGGTGCTCGGCGGCCGGGCCGGCGTGGAGGTGTACGCGCCGCAGCCGGGCAACGGCGTCGGCGATCCGGTCCAGGTGGCGAAGGACTCGATCGAGTACGCGAAGCGGGCGGCCCGCGACATCGTCATCGTCGACACCGCCGGCCGCCTCGGCATCGACGCCGAGATGATGCAGCAGGCGCGGGACATCCGCGACGCGGTCGACCCCGACGAGGTCATCTTCGTGGTCGACGCCATGGTCGGTCAGGACGCGGTGCAGACCGCCGAGGCGTTCCGTGACGGCGTCGGGATCAGCGGCGTGGTGCTCTCCAAGCTCGACGGCGACGCCCGCGGCGGCGCCGCGCTCTCCGTCCGGCACGTGACCGGCGAGCCGATCCTGTTCGCCTCGACCGGCGAGAAGCTGGAGGACTTCGACCTCTTCCACCCGGACCGGATGGCCAGCCGGATCCTCGGCATGGGCGACGTGCTGACCCTCATCGAGCAGGCCGAGCAGGCCTTCGACGAGGAGCAGAAGGAGAAGATGACCTCCAAGCTGCTCGGCGGCGAGCAGTTCACCCTGGAGGACTTCCTCGACCAGCTCATCGCGGTGCGGCGGATGGGCCCGATCGCCAACATCCTCGGCATGATGCCGGGCATGGGCCAGATGAAGGACCAGCTGGCCGAGCTGGACGACAGCCACTTCGACCGGGTCACCGCGATCATCCGCTCGATGACCCCGCAGGAGCGCACCAACCCGAAGATCATCAACGGTTCCCGCCGCGCCCGCATCGCGAACGGTTCCGGGGTGACCGTGACGGACGTGAACCAGCTGCTGAACCGCTTCGCCGACGCGCAGAAGATGATGAAGCAGATGAGCGGCATGATGGGCCTGCCGGGCGGCGGCCGGCGGAAGGCCACCAAGAGCCCGAAGAACAAGCGCAAGGGCACCAAAGGCGGTTCTTCGCGCCCGCGCGCCGGCGCCGGGATGCCCGCAGCCAATTTCCCGGGAGGACTGCCGGGCGGCATGCCGCAGCTGCCCCCGGGCTTGGACCCGAACGCGCTCAGCGGCGGGACGGGCGGCTTCAAGCTGCCGAACCTCGACTTCAACAAGCTGATGAAGCAACAGCGGGACGATGACGACAAGCGCTGATATTGGCATGGAGCAACTGGCTTGGTGACTAGTATGGTTGACGGCGAACCCCTCGAGGAGGAGCCGATGACCACTGCATCGCACCTGACCGAGCTCGATGTGATCGCCCATCTGATCGGCCGAGACGACCTGACCGTCGACGACCTTGCGGACCTTCCTGAGGATCTTCGCTACGAGTTGATCGACGGAAGGCTCGTCTTGACGCCCTACGCCATTCCCTTCCACCAGCTACTCAGCATGGAAACCGCATACGCCATCCGAGAGCGCGGTCCCGACGATTTCATCCTCAACGTCGAGCAGGCGCTGCTCATCAACCGGCGCAACGAACTGCGTCCCGACGTGGCCGTGATCCGCGAGGAGGCGGCCTTCAAGTCACCCGTCCTGCCGAGCGACGTGCCGCTCGTGGTCGAGATCATCTCCGAGTCGTCGAGGAGGTTCGACCGCGACGGCAAGCTCAAGAAGTACGCCTACGTCGGCATCCCGTCCTACTGGATCATCGATCCGCTGGCGGACCGCATCACGTTGACGCAGTTCGTTCTAGACGCGGGGGGCGTCTACCAATGCCTGCGCCAGACGGACGAACGCGTGACCGTCGATCATCCGTGGGAGATCACACTCGATCTGCCGGCCTGGACCCGTAAGCGCGACCACCTGCGCCAGGTCGCCCGACGGAGCGGATGAACCGTTGATCGGGTAGGACTATCGCATGGCGTTGCATGTGCGTGGGACGGTCCTGCCCGACGACCAGGTCCGCGACATCTGGCTGGTGGGTGACCGGGTCACCTTCGAACCCGTCGCCGAGGCCGAGACGATCGCCTCCGGCGGGTTCGTCGTGCCGGGGCTCGTGGACGCCCACTGCCACCTCGGCATCGCCCTGGGTGCCAAGCCGATCGAGAGCCTCGACCAGGCCCGCGAACTGGCCGCCATCGACCGCGACACGGGCGTCCTCGCACTGCGCGACGCGGGATCCCCGTACCCGTATCCGGAGCTGGACGACGAGCCGGGCATCCCGCGGCTGGCCCGCGCCGGCCGGCACGTCGCCCCGCCCCGCCGCTACCTGCGCGACGTCGGCATCGAGGTGCCCGCCCAGGACGTCGCCGCCACCGTCACCGCCCAGGCGAAAGCCGGCACCGGCTGGGTGAAGATCGTCGGTGACTGGATCGACCGGAGCGTCGGCGACCTGGCGCCGTCCTGGGACGCCGCCACGATGGTGGCCGCGGTCGAGGCGGCGCACGTGGCGGGGGCCCGGGCCGCGGTGCACACCTTCTCCGAGGAGGCCGTCGAGATCATGGTGCGGGCCGGGGTCGACTCGGTCGAGCACGGCACCGGGCTCTCCCTCGACCTGATCGACGAGATGGCCCGCCGCGGCACCGCCCTGGTGCCCACGATGATCAACATTCGGACCTTCGGCACGATCGCCGAGCAGGCGCGGTCGAAGTTCGCCGGATACGCCGACCACATGGTGGCGCTGCAGGACCGTTTCCCGTCCGTGGTCCGCGCCGCCCACGAGGCCGGCGTGCCGATCTACGTCGGTACCGACGCGGGCGGCGGCATCCGGCACGGGCAGGTCGCCGAGGAGATGCTCTACCTGCACGAGGCCGGCATCCCGGCCGTGGAGGTGCTGGCGAGCGCCTCCTGGCGGGCCCGGGAGTGGCTGGGCTTCCCCGGCCTGGTCGAGGGCGGCCTGGCCGACCTGGTGGTCTACGACGCCGACCCACGCGAGGATCTGCGCGTGGTGCGGGCGCCCCGCCGCATCGTGCTGCGGGGGGCCGTCATCCGGTGAGCTACCGGACGAACCGCCAGAGTTTGAGCTCGACGCCGTCCCGGCAGGCGAGGAACTCGCTGGTCCCACGTGCAGCCGCCGAAGGTGCGCGGCAGCGTCCTCTCCACAGCAGGACACGGGATGCCCGGCCGGCCGGTTGCGCGACGGGCGCGGCTAGGATGCGTCCTCATGGCTCGCGTGCTCACTCCCCGTACGGAAGACTTCCCCCGCTGGTATCAGGATCTGATCGCCAAGGCGCAGCTCGCCGACAACGGCCCGGTGCGCGGGACCATGGTGATCCGGCCGGTCGGCTGGGCGATCTGGGAGCGCATGCAGGCCGACATGGACCGGCGGATCAAGGAAGCCGGGGTGCAGAACGCCTACTTTCCCCTGTTCATCCCGGAGAGTTACCTGCGCCGCGAGGCCGACCACGTCGAGGGCTTCTCGCCCGAGCTGGCGGTGGTCACCCACGCCGGCGGCAAGGAGCTGGCCGAGCCGCTGGTGGTGCGCCCGACCAGCGAGACGGTGATCGGCGAGTTCATGGCCAAGTGGGTCGACTCGTACCGGGACCTGCCGCTGCTGCTGAACCAGTGGGCCAATGTGGTGCGCTGGGAGCTGCGGCCGCGCACGTTCCTGCGGACCACGGAGTTCCTGTGGCAGGAGGGCCACACGGCGCACGCCACCGAGGCGGACGCGCGCGAGCACGCGCGGGACATCCACAAAAACGTGTACCAGGCGTTCATGGAGGAGGTGCTCGCCGTACCGGTCGTGCCGGGCCGCAAGACCCGGGGTGAGCGGTTCGCCGGCGCCACGAACACCATGACCTGCGAGGCCATGATGGCCGACACCAAGGCGCTGCAGATGGGCACCTCGCACGAGCTCGGGCAGAACTTCGCGAAGGCGTTCGACATCTCGTACTCGTCGGCGTCCGGCACCGTCGAGCACTGCTGGACCACGTCGTGGGGCACGTCCACCCGGATGATGGGTGGCCTGATCATGGTGCACGGCGACGACAACGGCCTGCGGTTGCCGCCGCGCCTCGCACCGGTCCAGGTGCAGGTCATGGTGGTCAAGGCGGGCGAGGGCGTGGAGGAGGCGGCGGCGAAGCTACGGGACGAGCTGAAGTCCGCCGGCGTACGGGTACGGCTGGACGACCGGGCGGACGTGCCGTTCGGCCGCCGGGCGGTCGACGCCGAGCTGCAGGGCATCCCGATCCGTATCGAGGTCGGCCCGCGTGACGTCGCCGGCGGGAACGTGACGGTGGCGCGCCGGGTGGACGGGTCGAAGTCGGCCATCCCGATCGGCGACGTGGTGGGCGCGGTCACCAGCGCGCTCAAGGCCGACCAGCAGCGGCTCTTCGACGACGCGCTGACCTTCCGCGAGGAGCACACGGTCGACGTCAAGACACTCGGCGACGCGATCGAGGCGGCGCAGACCGGCTGGGCCCGGGTGCCGTGGGCCGCGGTCGGCGACGAGGGTGAGAGGGAGGCGAACGGCAAGGCGGTCACGGTGCGCTGCCTCACTCGCGACGACGGCACGATGCCGGACTCCGACGAGGAGCCGGACCTGATCGCCTACCTGGCGCGCTCCTACTGATGGCGTTCGCGCCGGGCCGCCTGGTCCTGCATCGCGACACCCATCACGGCGACCTGGCCTTCGTCCACCCGGCCCGGGTGGTCGCCGACGACGAGCGCGGGCTGCTGATCTGGGTGGCCCGCGGCTCGGCGATCGCCGTCCAGGCGACGCTGGACGGCCGTGGGCCGCGGGACATGTCCTTCGCCGAGTGGGCGGCGGCGCCCCGCGCGCCGCGGCCGACCACCTGGCGCGGGCCGGGCGTGCTGCGCTTCATCCCGGTCGGGGAGAACCACTCGGTCTGGTTCTTCCGCGACGAGGCGGACGCCTTCAAGAACTATTACGTCAATCTGGAGGAGGCCGCGGTCCGCTGGGACGACGGCGATCTGGCCGGCGTCGACATGGTCGATCAGGACCTGGACATCGTCGTCGCGCCCGACCTGACCTGGCAGTGGAAGGACGAGGACGAGTTCGCCGAGCGGCTCGCCCTGCCCGAGCGTTACTGGGTGCCCGACGAGGAGGCGGTGTGGGCCGAGGGCCGTCGGGTGATCAAGCGGATCGAGGCGGCGGAGTTCCCCTTCGACGGGACCTGGACAGACTTCCGGCCGAACCCGTCGTGGACCGCCCCCACCGAGTTGCCGCCCGGGTGGGACCGCCCCGTCGCGGCCCGGTCGTAGCGAAACCGGGCCCGATTGGGAGGCGACCCCGTTCGTCTGGCAGAATGGACGACCGGTATCCGGCACGCGTGAGGCGCCCTCTAAACCTGAGCGCGATGCCAGTCCACGAGACATCGGTCCCGTATCCCCACGCGGGTTCCGTCGGCTCGATCACGCATTCGTCAGGAGCGAAGAGAACCGTGGCCGTAAAGATCCGGCTTCTGCGGATGGGCAAGATCCGCAACCCGCAGTACCGCATCGTCGTCGCCGACTCGCGCACCAAGCGCGACGGCCGCGCCATCGAGTACGTCGGCATCTACCAGCCGAAGGAAAACCCGTCGGTCATCCAGGTGAAGTCCGACCGCGTGCAGTACTGGCTCTCGGTCGGTGCGCAGCCGAGCGAGCCGGTGCAGCGCATCCTGGAGAAGACCGGCGACTGGCAGAAGTTCAAGGGCCTGCCCGCCCCGCCGCCGCTGCTGGTGGCGCCTGAGAAGCAGAGCCGCACCGAGAAGTACGAGGCCGAGGCCAAGTCGGCCGCGGGCGTGGCGGACACCAAGCCGGCCAAGAAGGTCGCCGCCGCCCCGGAGGCCGCAGCGGCCAAGCCGGCGCAGACCAAGGCCGCGGACCCGGCCGAGCCGAACCGCGAGGCCGTCGCGGAGACCGCGGAGGATCCGGCCGGTGCCGGCGCCGCCAAGCCGGAGGGATCAACCGATGCCGGCGCCGGCGCGAGCTGACGGGGCGCTCCGGCCGGCGCTGGAGCACCTCGTCAAGGGCATCGTCGACAACCCGGACGACGTCCGGGTCCGGCTGGTCGACTCGCGCCGCGGCAAGCGGCTCGAGGTCCGCGTGCACCCGGAGGACCTGGGTACGGTCATCGGGCGGGGCGGGCGCACGGCCAAGGCCCTGCGACAGGTCATCGGGTCGATCGGCGGGCGCGGCATCCGCGTGGACATCGTCGACGCGTACTGAGCCGACCAGACGGCTTCGCCGTACGGCAAGGGAGTTCGAGTGCTGCTCGTCGTCGGTCAGATCGGTAAGCCGCACGGCATCCGGGGCGAGGTCTCGGTGGCCGTGCGGACCGACGAGCCCGAAGAGCGTTTCGCCGCCGGCGCGGTGTTCACCACGGAGGTCCCGCGCGACCGCCGGGTGAGCACCGCGCCGGCGGCCGCGCCGGGCGTTTCCCACCAGGTGCCCGGCAAGCTGGTGGTCGAGTCCGTCCGCTGGCATCAGGGCCGCGGGATCGTCCAGTTCGAGGGCGTCCACGACCGCGACGTCGCCGAAGGGCTGCGCGGCGTCCTGCTCCAGGTCGACAGCGCCGATGTCGCCGCGCCGGACGACCCGGACGAGTTCCACGATCATCAGCTCGTCGGTCTGCGCGTCGAGTCGCTCGACGGGGCCGACCTCGGGGTGGTGGCGCGCATCGACCACGCACCCGCCGCCGACCTCATCGTGCTGGACAAGACGGCCGGCGGGACGGCCCTCATCCCGTTCGTGAGCCGGATCGTCCCCACGGTCGACCTGGCCGGCGGCCGGATCGTCGTCGACCCGCCCGAGGGCCTGCTGGACCTCTGAAGGGTGTCCATGCGCGTCGACATCATCTCGATCTTCCCGGACTACTTCGCCCCGCTGGACCTGTCGCTGATCGGCAAGGCGCGGGCGAGTGGCATGCTCGAGGTGACCCTGCACGACCTGCGAACCTGGACCACGGACGTGCACCGGACGGTGGACGACACGCCGTACGGCGGTGGGCCCGGCATGGTGATGCGCCCCGAGCCGTGGTCGCGGGCGCTCGACGCGGTCGGGCCCGGCACGCTGGTCGTCCCGTCGCCGGCCGGCAAGCCGTTCACCCAGGCCGGCGCGCACGAACTGGCCGCGCTCGACCACCTGATCTTCGCCTGCGGCCGGTACGAGGGGATCGACCAGCGGGTGATCGACGACGCGGCCGACCGGATGCCGGTGCGTGAGGTGTCTCTCGGCGACTATGTGCTGTTCGGCGGCGAGGTGGCGGTCATCGTCATCCTGGAGGCGATCACCCGGCTGCTGCCGGGCGTGCTCGGCAACGCCGAGTCGCTCGCCGAGGAGTCGCACGCCGCCGGCCTGCTCGAGGCGCCGGTGTACACCAAACCGGCCTCCTGGCGGGGGCGGGAGGTGCCCGAGGTGCTGCGGTCCGGCGATCACGGCAGGATCGCTCGCTGGCGGCGTACGCAGAGTCTGCTGCGCACCGCGGCCCGGCGCCCCGACCTGCTGGCCGGATATCCCCGGGAGCTGCTCGACAGGCACGACCGGGCCGCGTTGGAAGAGGGCGGATTTCGGATCATGCCGGACGGTGTGGCAGAGTAGAGAGGTTGCCGTTTTCCGCCCGCGCCGTGGGCGGGGAACGAGGACCTTCCGAGCATGTGGAAGGTCAGAATCACCCATTCGCGCATCGAACTCCCGGTGCGCTTTGAGTACGACGAGGATGCAGCGATGAACACGCTGGACGCTCTCGACGCCCAGTCGCAGCGCACCGACATTCCCGACTTCCGGGCCGGCGACACCCTCAAGGTGCACGCCCGGGTCGTCGAAGGCAACCGTTCCCGCGTCCAGGTCTTCCAGGGCGTCGTGATCAGCCGCCAGGGCGGTGGCCTGCGCGAGACCTTCAAGATCCGCAAGATCAGCTTCGGTGTCGGGGTGGAACGCACCTACCCGATCAACAGCCCGGCGATCGACCGGATCGAGATCGTGACCCGCGGCGACGTGCGCCGCGCCAAGCTGTACTACCTCCGTGAGCTCCGTGGCAAGAAGGCCAAGATCAAGGAGCTTCGGGAGAAGCAGACCGTCTGATTTCCGTCGATCCGGCGAGTGCGGGCGCGGGCGAACTACGCTTGCGCCTGTGCGGACGGGATCAGCGTGAACCCTTCCCAGCACTACCGCCCGCAGGGACTGCCGGGCGGTAGTGCTGTATCGGGGGGCGGTTCGGCCGGGCGGTGGCGGGAGATGCGAGGCGTGGAACCGATGGAAGGCTACCGGCCGTCCCGGCGGCGACGGTCGATGACGCGGCGCAAGGAGATGCCGCTCTGGCAGGAACTCCCGCTGCTGCTCGTGGTGGCGTTCTGCCTCGCCGTGCTGATCCGCAGCTTCCTCGTCCAGGCGTTCTACATCCCCTCGGGGTCGATGGAGGACACCCTCCTGGTGCAGGACCGGGTTCTGGTCAACAAGGTCGTCTACGACATGCGCGACCCGGTGCGCGGCGAGATCGTGGTGTTCCGCGGCACCGACAGATGGGTGCCCGAGGTGACCGAGCCGGTCAGCAACACGTTCGCGGCCAAGCTCGGCCGCACGATCGGCGACCTGGTCGGCATCAGCCGCCCCGGGGAGCGGGACTTCATCAAACGGGTGATCGGCCTTCCGGGTGACAAGGTCGCCTGCTGCGACGCCCAGGGCCGGATCACCGTGAACGGGGCCGGCATCGACGAGCCGTACATCGCCGACGGCTACAACTCCGACCTCAACCAGCCGCCCATCCCGAACCAGTGCACCAGCCGGCGATTCGCCGAGGTGACCGTTCCCGCGGGCGAGATGTTCGTCATGGGCGACCATCGGGCGGTCTCCCAGGACGCTCGCTGCCAGGGCACCGTCCCGATCAAGAACATCATCGGCAGGGCCTTCGTGGTGGTCTGGCCCAGTAGCCGTTTTGCCAGCCTGTCGGTGCCGGACGTGTGGCGGAGGTACGCCGTGGAACATCCCACGGCAGCCGCCGAGCAGCCCCAGCCGGTGCGCCACACGGGTTCCCGGACCGGCGCTTTTGTTCTCCCGTTTCTGGTTGGTACGGGGCTATCCGCGCGTTCCGGACTGCCGTTCGGGACCCGGCGACGTAGGCTCCCCTCGTGATTGACGAGCAGACCGAAAAGCGCCGCGGGTCTTTCTGGCGCGAGCTTCCCATCCTGCTGGGGGTGGCGATCCTCGTCGCCGTTCTCGTTCGCGCCTTCGTGCTGCAGACGTTCTACATCCCGTCGCCGTCGATGGAACACACGCTCGACATCTGGGACCGGGTGCTGGTCAACAAGCTGGTCTACGACTTCCGCGACCCCAAGCGCGGCGAGATCGTGGTGTTCAAGGCACCTCAGGACTGGCAGACCGGCACGGAGGGTGAGGACTTCATCAAGCGCATCATCGCGGTGCCCGGCGACCACGTGGTCTGCTGCGATCAGCAGCATCGGCTGGTCATCAACGGTCACTCGCTGGACGAGCCGTACATCCACCGGGACGAGAACGGCATCCAGGACCAGGCTGCCGACGGGCCGTTCGACATCACCGTGCCGAAGGACCGGCTCTGGGTGATGGGCGACCACCGCGCCGCCTCCGGCGACTCCCTGGAGCATTACAAGGAGACCGAGGACGAACAGGAGGCGACGATCCCCGAGGACTCGGTCGTCGGCCGCGCCTTCACCGTGTTCTGGCCGGTGGGGCGGGCCACGTGGCTCTCCGTGCCGAGCGGGTACGACCAGATTCCCGCGGCTCCGGTCGCGAAGTAGCGCGGGCCCGCGCCGACCCGGTCGAAAGATCCACGCCGGGGGCAATAGGCTTGGCCGGTGACCGGCTCGACTCCATCCGCGGCAGAAGCCTCGGGAGATCCCGTGATCGACCGCCGCGCCGGCCGCGTGCTGCTCGTCGACCGGGCCGGCCGCGCCCTGCTGCTGCACGGGGGAGATCCGGCTCGTCCCGGCGAGCGCTGGTGGTTCACCCCGGGTGGCGGCCTGAGCGGGGCGGAGAATCCGGCCGAGGGTGCCGCCCGCGAGCTTTGGGAGGAGACCGGCCTGCGGGCCGACCCGGCCGAGCTGGGTGAGCCGGTGTGGCACGAGGTGACCGAGTTCCGCTACGACCACCGCGAGTACCGGCAGGAGCAGGACTTCTTCCTGCTCCGCGTGGACGACTGGAAGGTCGACACCGCCGGCATGGACGCCGAGGAGCAGCGCACCATCACCGAGCACCGGTGGTGGTCGGCCGAGGAGATCGAGACCAGTACCGAGCAGATCTATCCGGTGGATCTGCCGGCCCTGCTGCGGCGCGTCGCCGAGCACGTACGGGGGGTGGACGGCTGATGCTCGCCCCGCCCCGCACCGTGGTCCGCCGGGAGGGCGGCCTCTACGCCCTCGAGCGGGCGCTGCAGCGCCGTGGCTTCCGGCACGTCGCCGGCGCCGACGAGGCCGGTCGCGGTGCCTGCGCCGGCCCGCTCGTCGCGGCCGCCGCCATCCTGCCGGAGGGCAGGCGCGGCGAGGTCGATGAGCTGGCCGACTCGAAACTGCTCACGGTCGCGGCTCGCGAGCGGGTGTACGAGCAGGTCGTCCAGCGCGCGTTGGCCTGGTCCGTCATGATCATTCCAGCCACCGAGGTGGACGCACGCGGCCTGCACGTCTGCAACCTCGCGGCGATGCGCCGCGCGCTCGCCTCGCTGGCCACCTCGCCGGAGTACGTGCTCACCGACGGATTCCCGGTCGACGGCCTGGGTGTGCCCGGGCTGGCCGTGTGGAAGGGCGACCAGGTCGCGGCCTGCGTGGCCGCGGCGAGCGTCCTGGCCAAGGTGACCCGGGACCGGATCATGGTGGAGCTGGACGGGAAGTTCCCCGACTACGGCTTCGCGGTGCACAAGGGCTACGTCACCGACGAGCACAGCGCCGCTCTGCGCCGGCACGGGCCGTGCGCGGAGCACCGGTTCTCGTACGTGAACGTCGCCGCGGCGTCCGGCCGGAGCAACCGTCCGCCGCGAGCGCGGCGGCCCGCCGTGCTGCCGTTACCACCGGCCCTGCTGGACACCTCGTTCTTCGAGGCTTCCGTCACCGGTCTCGCGGCTTCCGCAGCCGTGGCTGACGGGTCCTCGGCCGAGCCGCCGGTGCTTCCGCGCGCCGCTGAGGGTACCGTCGGCGTGGCGTCGGGCGACCAGCCTCAGCCGTCGCCGTCGGTGGGGGAAGATGAGGCCATGGAGGGCGAGAAGCGATGAGCGCAGAGGATCTCGAGAAGTACGAGACCGAGATGGAGCTGCAGCTCTACCGGGAGTACCGCGACATCGTCCGCCAGTTCTCGTACGTGGTGGAGACCGAGCGCCGGTTCTACCTGGCCAACCAGGTCGATCTGCACGTGCGCAACTCTGACGGCGAGGTGTACTTCGAGGTGGAGATGCACGACGCCTGGGTGTGGGACATGTACCGGCCGGCGCGGTTCGTGAAGAACGTGCGGGTGATGACGTTCAAGGACGTCAATGTCGAGGAGCTGGAGAAGCCGGACATCTCCCTGCCGGACGACGCCGGCTTCGGCAGCTAGCACATCCGGCCCGCTCGCGGGCGGTTGTCCACACCGGGCCGTCCTCCACAGGGCCGGTCGCACCGGCGGTATGACTGCGGCAGCGTGGCGGCCATGTTCCCTCCCGCCCTCGTTATCCTGATCATTGCCGGTCTCCTGGCGGCCACCGCGGTGCCGGTCCGGGCCGTCCCGCCGCTGCCAGGCTTGCCAGTGGGGCCTTTCGCCGAGCCACCGCCGGCCTCCGAGCGCTTCGAATGGCCGGTGGCGCCGCCGCGGGTGGTGCTCCTCTTCGATCCGCCACCGCTGCCGTGGCTGCCCGGCCACCGTGGTGTCGACCTCGCCGCCGGACCGTCCGCCGTGATCCGTGCCGCCGGCGCCGGAACGGTGGTGTACGCCGGTGTCGTCGCGGGCCGCGGCGTGGTCAGTGTCGCCCACCGCAACGGCCTGCGCACCACCTATCAGCCCGTGGTGGCGGCCGTCGCAGCCGGTGACACGGTGCGATCCGGCACCCGGCTCGGCACCGTGCAGCCCGGCCATCCGGGCTGCCCCGCGGCCGCCTGCCTGCACTGGGGCCTGCGCCGCGGCGACGTCTACCTGGACCCGCTCGTCCTGCTCGGGCTGGGCCGGGTGCGCCTGCTTCCGCTCACCGCCACGCCGCCGTGACCGGCCGCAGCCGGCCGCACCCGTTCGACGCCTCTCCGGCGAGGCACAGCCGTGACCGGCCGTCGTGGGCTCAGCGCTGCCAGGCGCTCAGCAGCCCTGGCAAGCGTTCCGCCAGCCGGTCGTACTCGTCCGCCCGGTTGTAGACCTGTGCACTCAGCCGCAGAAAGCCGCGCCCGCCCCACGCCGTCACCTGCGTCTCCACCGCGAGCTTCTCGGAGATGTGCTGGCGCAGCTCCACCGCCTCGGGAGTGGTCGTCGCCAGCCCGGACCGCAGCGGCACGAGCCGCATCGCCAGCTCCGGCTCGCCCGACCTCGGCAGCTCGGCCGGCCCGAGGCCGAGCGCCGCGCCGACCACCCGCTGGCCGTAGGCCGCGAGCGCCGCGTTGTGCGCCCGCACCGTGTCCCAGCCCAGGGTGCGCAGGGTGAACAACCCGGTCGGAGCGGCCAGCCACGGCGTGTAGTCCAAGGTGCCTTGAAACTCCACCGAGAGGGGGAAACCCTGCTCCTGCTCCCACGACACCACCAGGGGCTCGATCCGCCGCCGCCACGCCGGGGCGACGGCGAGCAGGGCCGTGCCCCGCGGGGCGAACGCCCATTTGTGCAGATTGCCCACCCAGAAGTCGGCGCCCAGCTCGCCGACGTCCACGGGCAGCATGCCGGGCACGTGGGCGGCGTCCACCAACACCGGGATGTCGTGCCGCCGGGCGGCCGCCACGATCTCGCGGACCGGAAAGGCGGCCGCCGTGGCAGAGGTGATCTGGTCGACGATCAACAACTTGGTCTTGCTCGGTCGTAGCGCCGCCCGGATCCGGGAGACGATCTCGCCGTCGGCCGCTCCCAGCGGCAGCGCGACAGTCCGTGCCGTCGCGCCGTCCCGGCGGCACCGCCGGCGGGCGGCGAGCGCCACCGCCCCGTATCCGTGATCGGTGAGCAGCACCTCGTCGGCCGGCTCGAGCCGCACCGACTGCAGCACGAGCGACACCGCGGTGGTGGTGTTCGGAATGAGCGCGCTGCCGTCCGGGTCGGCGCCGAGGAAGGTGGCGAGGTGCCGCCGCGTGTGCACGATCCGGTCGAGCAGACCCTGGGTGTGGAACTTCACCGGGTTCCCCTCGATCTCGTCGCGCAGCCGCTGCTGGGCACGCTGGACACCGATCGGGACCGCGCCCAGCGATCCGTGGTTCAGATAGGACACGCCGGGATCGAGGGAGAAGAGAAGGCGGGCACCGGGAATGCCTGCGGGCGGTTCTCCGGCGCTCACCCCTTCGATGTTAAGGGGTGGTCCCGGTATTCCGCCGTGGATGAGGCTCAAGCGCGGGGATGTGCCTGTTGGAACGCGGCGCGGAGTCGCTCGGTGGACACATGGGTGTAGATCTGCGTGCTGGACAGCGACGCGTGCCCCAACAGGTCCTGCACGGCGCGCAGGTCCGCGCCGCCGTCGAGGAGGTGGGTCGCGGCCGAGTGGCGCAGGTCGTGCGGGCTGGTGTGGCCAAGTCCGGCGGCCAGCGCGGCGGCCCGCACGATGCGCCGGACCACGGTCGGCTGCAGCCGGCCGCCCTTGACTCCGAGGAAGAGGGCGTCGCCGCCGGCCGCGGTGGCGAGCGCGGGCCGGCCGTGGCGCAGCCACTCGTCGAGCGCGTGCTGTGCGGGCAAGCCATAGGGGACGGCCCGCTCCTTGGCTCCCTTGCCGAGGACCCGCACGACCCGGCGGGCGCCGTCGACGTCGGCCCGGTCGAGCCCGCAGAGCTCGCTCACCCGTACGCCGGTCGCGTAGAGCAGCTCCAGCACGGCGCGGTCCCGCAGCGCCTCGGCGCCGGCTCCGGCAGGGCCTTCCACCAGGTCCGCCGCTTGGTCGGCACGCAGCACGGTCGGTAGGTCGTGGTGGGCGCGCGGGCTGGCCAGATGCGCCCCGGCGTCGGTCTGCGCGAGTCCGGTGCGATGCGCCCAGGCGGTGAAGGTGCGGGCCGCCGCCGCGCGGCGCGCCTGCGAGGCACGGGCCGCGCCCTGCCGCATCCGGGCGGCCAGCCAGCCGCGCAGCCGGCCGATGTCCAGGTCCGCAGGGCTCGTGCACCCGGCGGCGGCGGCATCGTGCAGGAGCGAGACGACGTCACCCACGTACGCCCGCACGGTGTGTTCCGACCTGTTGGCGACCCGCGCCAGATGACGGCCGAACTCGTCGACCGCGTCGCGCATCGCCACGGGCAGCTCTTCGTGCATGCGTCGGGTGTCCATCGCCTCGACCGTCCACGCCCGCCCGCCGGCAGTCAAGCGGGCCACGCCGCCAAGAACTCCGGCTCGGGCTCGATGTCGTACCCCCGCCCTACATTCGGCCGCATGGCGAGTTGGCACGGGATCGCGTTCACCCCCGAAGGGCTCGACCGCCGGCGATTACGGGCGGGTGAGCTGCACTCGATCGGCCGGGTGCACCGTTTCGGTGCCGTCGGTGGCCGTCACGACCAGCACGGGCACGCCTTCGGCCAGCCGGTGCTTGCGGCGCTCGGCGTCGGTGGGCATCCGCGCACTGGCGCGCTCCCCCCGGGCCAGTGGCACGATCTCGGTCGGCTCGGGGATCCGGACGAAGGTTCCTCGCGGCCGGTCGACCGTCACGAGGCCCTCGGTACGGAGCTGACCGATCGCCTGGCGGACCGTGGTGCGGCTGATTCCGTACTCCTGCGCCAGCCGCAGCTCGCTCGGCAGCGGCTCGCCCGGGCCCAGTTCCCCGGACTGGATCTGGGCGCGCAGCAGATCGGCCAACTGGCGAAATACGGCTCGGTCCGCGGAGGGGTCGATCATGTCATGTACTTTACATGGCCACATCGCTCCGTCACATTGTACGTACAAAGATATGTCAGTATGATGGTACGTGCCGCACTGAGAAGGCCGAGCTTGATCGGGCGGCAGGGCGGGCGGCGGTGGACGACTCCTCGCGCCGGCGCGTCAGCGCCGGGCGCGGGACGTTGCCGTCGCCCGTTCGCTCGGCCCTGGTGGCGGACGAGTCGCGCACCGCGCCGACGGCTACTTCATCAGGGAGGAGGACCTCGCCCAGCTCAGGAACCGCTCGTAGAGATCGGGTGGAGCGGATTGACCGTGGGAGGTCAGGTCGCCGAGCGCGTCGTACATCTGAGCCGACATGTAGATCGTGAGGACGGACGGGAAATGGCGGAACTCGGCCAGCAGATCGGTCTTGGCGATGGCGCATGGCCAGGGCTTGCCGCACACACGGCAATCCCAGCTGGGGCGATGGTTCAGGTGCTCAGCGTGTTCCGTGTTCACGGCTGTTCCCTCCAGTTCGCAACCCCGCCTCCGGGCAGCTGAGTAGTGATGCAACGGAAGGGCTCGGCGGTCACCGGCGGATGAGGGTGATGTGCCGATTGGCCATGGCCGGCCGGCCGCGACCCGCCAGGCGCAGCGCGGCCATGCGCTGGCGGTCGCTGAGCGGTGGGGTTGACACCGCGCCGGGCTCGACTCGATCACGAGGCGGGAAAGGCGGTGTCGGTGCGGGGACGAGACGGTCCACGCAGGGAGCCGTGAGACCGCAACTGCATCGACGCCACAGCGAACGCCAATCCCGCTGATGCGCCGGCATCACGGGGACGAGTCCGGTAGTCTTGCGCCGCCTAGTCATGCGACCAGCATAGATGACATACGACTACCTGTCTCCTATCAACTTGATAATCGACTAATAGTCTCGCGCCTACGGTCGATCATGTGGCAGTGAAACCGATCCGGCTCATGGGCGCCCACGAGATCCGCATCCGCCTGGGCGGCGTGAGCCGGCAGCGTGCGTACCAGATCACCAGCCGCGCGGACTTCCCCAAGCCCGTCGCCGACCTGGCGCAGGGCAAGGTGTGGCTGACCGACGACGTGGAGGCGTGGATGAAAGTCCATCGGCGCGATCTGGACGACTCCGAGGACTGACGCCGCGGCCGGAGCCGGAGCAAGCTCGTCGCGTCACGGTGCCTCCCGGGCCCGTCGCCGGTCCTCGGGTGCGAGTGCGACGCCGCCGTTCCGGCGTTGCACCAAACCGGCCAGTTCCAGCAGAGACAGCCGGCGCAGGACGGTGCGCAGGGCGAGTCCGGCCTTCGCGGCCAACTCCTCGGGCGTCGCCGTGCCGCGCCGCGGCACCGCCTCCAGCAGCAGCGCCGATTCCTCGTCCAGCGAATCGCGCCGGTGCTCGGGACCGCGCGGGGCGTCCGCGAGATACTCCCCGATCGAACCCACCGCTTCCAGGACGTGCCCGAGGCCGGTGACCAGCGTCGCGTCGGGGCGGTTGCGGAGCAGTTCGTGGCAGCCCACGGACATCGCCGACGTGACCGGCCCGGGCACCACCATGGCGACCCGGCGCAGCGCCAGCACCCGGCTCATCGTCTGCGTCGCTCCACTGCGGGCCGCCGCCTCCACGACCACGGTGCCGGCCGTGGCCGCGGCGATCACCCGGTTCCGGATCAGGAACCGGTGCCGCAGCGGTTCGGCGCCCGGCGGCCACTCGCTGATGAGCAGACCCGTCTCGGCGATCTGCTCGAACATCGCGGCGTTGCCGGCCGGGTACGGCCGATCGACTCCGCACGCGAGGACCGCGACGGTGATCCCGCCCGCGGCGAGGGCCGCCCGGTGCGCGGTGCCGTCGATGCCGAACGCGCCGCCGGACACCACCGTCCAGCCGTGCTCGGCCAGGCCGAACGCGAGCTCGTTCGTGACATGGATGCCGTAACTCGTCGCCGCCCGTGCTCCCACGATCGCGACCGAGCGGTCGAAGGCCTCGCCGAGCGGCCACCGGCCGCGGGTCCAGAGGCAGAGCGGTGGACGGATGTCCCGGTTGATCCGGCCCGGCGCGTCCAGGGTCAGCGTGGCCAGGGCGTCCACCCGCACCGGCCACTCGTCGTCGGCGGGCACCACGATCCGGGCACCGAGCCGGTCGGCCCGGCGCAGGACCGCCTCCGCCATCCGGTACGGGTCGAAGCCGGCAGCCTTGGCCAGCACCGAGGCACGCAGCGCATCGTCGGGGACGTCACCTCGTACCAACCGGTGCAGCGTGGCCGAGGCCCCGTCCGCCTGCACCATCGCCCAGACCGCCCGGTTGCCCGGCTCGACGAGCCAGGTGAGACCGACCCGCGCGGCGCGGTCGTCGTCGGTGCCCGCCGAGGGCGGGCGCCCGGACTGTGCATCGGTCACTTCGTCGTCTCTCCCGTCCGCAACTGGATCGCCTCCTCCACGTCCGCCCGTCCCGGCCGGTCCCGCCCGTCCAGGTCGGCGATGGTCCATGCCAGCCGCAGCACCCGGTCGAAACCGCGGGCCGACAGCAGCCCCCGGTCCAGCGCCCGGCGCAGTCCCGTGGTGTCCGAGGGCGGCAGCCGCCACGGCGGGCGGCGCAACTGCGGGCCGGGTACCTCGGCGTTGATCCGCCAGCCGCCGGCCGACCAGCGCTCCGCCGCAGCCGAGCGGGCCGCCGCCACCCGGGCGGCCACCGCCGCGGACGGCGTGGCCGGGGCGCTGCCGCTGGTGAGCAACTGGGCCGCGCTGAGCGGCTTGAGCGTCACCGTGATGTCGATCCGGTCCAGCAGCGGACCGGACAGCTTCGCCAGGTAGCGCCGGCGCACCGGGGGCGGGCAGGTGCAGAACTGGTCGCCCGCGGGACTCGCGCAGGGACACGGATTGGCGGCGAGAACGAGCTGGACCCGAGCGGGGAACTCGGTGCTGCCCCGGGCGCGGCCCAGGACCACGCGGCCGGTCTCCAGCGGTTGGCGTAGCGCCTGCAGCGTGGCGGTGGCCATCTCGGGCACCTCGTCGAGGAACAACACCCCGCGATGAGCCAGCGAGAGGGCCCCCGGCCGGGCTAGGCCGCTGCCGCCGCCGATCAGGGCCGCCATGGTCGCGCTGTGGTGCGGGGCCTGGAACGGCGGGCGGCGGATCAGGCGGCCGTCCGGCGGCAGCACGCCGGCGACCGACTGCAAGGCCGTCACCTCGAGCGCCGCGGCGTCGTCGAGCTCGGGCAGGATCGACGGCAGGCGTTCCGCGAGCATCGTCTTACCCGCGCCGGGCGGCCCGAACAGGGCCAGGTGGTGGCCGCCGGCCGCGGCCACCTCGAGGGCGTACCGGGCGAGCTCCTGGCCGGCCACGTCGGCCAGGTCGGGGCCGGCGGCCGGTGGTGTCCTGTCGCGCCCCGGCGGATCGAGCAGCGCACCACCGCCCCGGACGAAGTCGACCAGCCGGTGCAGGGAGTCGATCGCGCGGACCGTGACACCGGGGACGACGGTCGCCTCGCGCGCGTTGCCCACCGGCACGATCACCCGGGTCACGCCGGCGCGCACCGCGGCGGCGACCATCGGCAGGACCCCGCGCACCGGCCGTACCGCCCCGTCCAGCCCCAGTTCGCCGATGATGACGACGCCGTCGAGCGCGCCGGCGGGTAGCTCGCCCGCCCCGGCCAGCAGCGAGGCGGCGATCGCCAGGTCGAAGCCGCTGCCCTGCTTGGGCAGGGCGGCGGGCAGCAGATTCACGGTGATGCGGCGGTTGGGCCACGGCTGGCCGGAGTTCACCACGGCGGCCCGGACCCGATCGCGGGCCTCGTGCAGCGCGGTGTCGGGCAACCCGGTGAGAACCACGGCGGGCAGGCCGGGGGACAGATCGGCCTCCACCTCGACGACATGGCCGGTCACCCCGACCAGTCCCACGCAGAGGACGCGCGCGTAGCTCATCAGAACGCCGCGCGGATGTGTACGACGCGGGTCGCCCCGCGGGGTTGCGGAAGCACCTCCACGACGTCGAACCGGATCCCGTGCGGGCGCACGCCCGTCTCGGCCATCCAGCGCACGGCGAGCTGCCGCAGCCGGCGTACCTTGCGGTGGTCGACGGCCTCCGAGGGGGTGCCGAAGCGAGTCCCGCGCCGCGTTTTGACCTCGCAGAACACGACCTCCTCGCCGTCGCGCAGAACGAGATCGAGCTCGCCGTCGGCGCAGCGCCAGTTCCGGCTCAGGACCACGAATCCCTGGTCCTGCAGGTGCCGGGCGGCGATCCGTTCGCCGTACGCGCCGACCGCCCGTCTTTGCCTCGTCATGCCGGACACCTTGGCGCGGCTGGGCGGGCACCGCCGGGCCGTCTGTGGACGGAGCGCGATTGTGGATAACCGCAGCGTCACGGCGGGATGTGATATCGCGTGAACAGTGGCATCGGCGGCGCTGGTCACCTACGGTGCGACATCGTGGAAGGACACCGCTACACCGACGAAGAGCCGAGCTGGTACTCCGGGCCGCAGTACGCCCGGTCCGCGGATACCGAGGTATCGGGCTCTCATACGATCAGCACGCCGTACGACGCCGGGACCGAGCGGCCGAGCGGCGCGTTCCGCCTGCCGGAGCAGCGGCCGGCGAGCCCGTACGCGGTTCCCGACTCGGTGACCGCGGCCGGCGGCCACGGCTACCCGCTGGAGACGGATCCCCCGCACGCTTACGAATCGGGGCGGATCCCCGTACGCGGACCGGAGTACCCGGCGGTACGTCCCAATGCGGAACCGTCGGCCGGACCCGCGGCGCCGTCGGTTGCGGGGCCCGAATCAGGCCCGGCGGCGGAGCCGACCAGCCCGGTGCCGACGGTGCCGACCGAGCGCTTCGAGCCGCCCCGGTCCGGCGAGGGGGTCTACCGGACGCGCCGCCCGGTGTCCTCGTTCGTGGTCGCGACGGCGATGGCCATCCTCATGATTCCGGTGGTGCGCCTCCTGCTGTATGCGACCTTCACCGCCGATCCGAGCGCCGCCGAGATCGTCCCCGCCGTCCTGTTGACGCTCGGGGTCGCGATGACGGGCATCGGGCTCTTCGCGGTCGCCGGAGGCGGTCCGGTCGGCCGCGACGCCTGGCTGCGCCCGCCCGTCGCGTATCTCCCGGCGGGGCTGCTCCTGCTACTGGCGACCGGCCTGGCGATCGCCTGACCGGCGGGCGCCCCGGCCGGGCGCCCGGTGTCCACGGGGGCGGAAGACGGCATCAAGGCCGCCGGGCGGCTTGGCGTATGCTGGTCGTCGGCGACCGCCTCGCGCGGTCGACCTCGCGCGCCCTCTGCCCGGTTTCGCCCGACCTGCCCGGTCGGCGTCACCGAACAGCGACGGCCCTCCCTGGTCTCGATCTCATCGGGTCCGATTGTGGCCGGCGACCGGGCGCCAGGACGCCCACCGCCGGTGAGCGTGACAACCAGGGAAACAGGGAGCAACCCACCATGGCCGTCGTGACCATGCGCCAGCTGCTGGAGAGCGGTGTCCACTTCGGGCACCAGACCCGGCGCTGGAACCCGAAGATGAAGCGCTTCATCTTCACCGAGCGCAACGGTATCTACATCATCGACCTGCGCCAGACCCTCGACTACATCGAGAAGGCGTACAGCTTCGTGCGCGACACCGTCGCCGAGGGTGGCCACATCCTCTTCGTCGGCACCAAGAAGCAGGCGCAGGAGGCGATCGCCGAGCAGGCCACCCGCGTCGGCCAGCCGTACGTGAACCACCGCTGGCTGGGCGGCATGCTGACCAACTTCCAGACCGTGTACAAGCGGCTGCAGCGGATGAAGGAGCTCGAGGCCCTGGGTGACCTGAGCGGCACCGCCGCCGGGTACACCAAGAAGGAGACCCTGCAGCTCTCCCGCGAGAAGGACAAGCTCACCAAGACCCTCGGCGGTCTGCGGGACATGAGCAAGGTGCCCTCGGCGATCTGGGTGGTCGACACCAAGAAGGAGCACATCGCCGTCGACGAGGCCCGCAAGCTGGGCATCCCGGTCATCGCGGTGCTGGACACCAACTGCGACCCGGACGAGGTCGACTTCCCGATCCCCGGCAACGACGACGCTATCCGCTCCGCCGAGCTGCTGACCAAGGTCGTCGCCAGCGCCGTCGCCGAGGGCCTCATCGCCCGCTCCGGCCGCAACCGCGGCGACGCCGACGCGAAGCCCGAGGCGGGCACCGTCGCCGCCGGCGAGCCGCTGCCGGAGTGGGAGCGCGACCTCTACGAGGGCGCCGAGAAGAAGGCCGACGAGGCTGTCGCTCCGGCACCCGCCGCGGCCGTCGCCGCCGAGTAAGTCGCCGCCGAGTAAGCAGCGAACCCGAACTGACATCGAGAGAGAGTCATGGCTAACTACACCGCCGCGGACGTGAAGAAGCTCCGCGATCTGACCGGTGCCGGCATGATGGACTGCAAGAAGGCGCTCGACGAGTCGGACGGCGACTTCGACAAGGCCGTCGAGTTCCTGCGCATCAAGGGCGCGAAGGACGTCGGCAAGCGGGCCGGCCGCACCGCGGCCAACGGCATCGTCAGCCATTCCGGCAAGGCGCTGCTCGAGCTCAACTGCGAGACCGACTTCGTCGCGAAGACCCCGGACTTCGTCGCGCTGGGTCAGCGACTGGTGGAGTTCGGCGAGCAGAACAAGATCGCCGACGCCGCCGCGTTGTCGGCCGCCACGCTGCCCGACGGCAAGTCGGTCGCCGACACGATCCAGGAGTACTCCGCGAAGATCGGCGAGAAGATCGTCCTGAACCGCTTCGTCGTCCTCGACGGCAACGTCGCGGTCTACCTGCACCGCAAGGCGCAGGACCTGCCGCCCCAGGTGGGCGTGCTGGTCCAGTATTCCGGCAAGACCGACGAGGCGGCCGACGCCGACGCCCGCGGCGTCGGCATGCAGATCGCCGCGATGCGCCCGCGCTACCTCGCCCGCGAGGACGTGCCGGCCGAGGTGGTCGAGTCGGAGCGCCGCATCGCCGAGGAGACCGCCAAGGAGGAGGGCAAGCCGGAGAAGGCGCTGCCCAAGATCGTCGAGGGCCGGGTGAACTCCTTCTTCAAGGACTTCGTCCTGCTGGAGCAGGCCTCCGTGGTCGACAACAAGAAGACCGTCAAGCAGGTGGCGGACGAGGCCGGGCTGGAGATCACCCGGTTCGTCCGGTTCGAGGTCGGCCAGGAGTAGCGGCACCTCGCCCAGAGGCACGGGAGGTCGGGAACGCGATTCCGCGCCCGGCCTCCTCCTCGCATAAGGTCTCTGCAGAGCGCGAACGGAAGGCGGGTCTCATGACGATGGTGACCGAACAGGCAGTTCCGGTTGACGATCCGCCTCCGCCCTCCGTGCGGCCCCGGCGGGTCGTGCTGAAGCTCTCCGGTGAGGTGTTCGGCGGCGGCGCGGTCGGGATAGATCCCGACGTCGTGCAGTCCGTCGCCCGCCAGATCGCCACTGTGATCCGCCGCGGCATCCAGGTCGCGGTCGTGGTGGGTGGCGGCAACTTCTTCCGCGGTGCGGAACTGCAGAAGCGCGGCATGGACCGCAACCGCGCCGACTACATGGGCATGCTCGGCACCGTGATGAACTGCCTCGCCCTGCAGGACTTCCTGGAGAAGGAGGGCATCGAGACGCGGGTGCAGACGGCGATCACGATGGCGCAGGTCGCCGAGCCGTACATCCCGCTGCGCGCCATCCGGCACCTGGAGAAGGGCCGCGCCGTGATCTTCGGCGCCGGCGCCGGCATGCCGTACTTCTCCACCGACACAGTCACCGCGCAGCGCGCGCTGGAAATCCACGCCGACGTGGTGCTGATGAGCAAGAACGGTGTCGACGGCGTCTACAGCGCCGACCCGCGGGTCGACCCGACCGCGCAGAAGTTCGACACGATCACCTTCCAGGAGCTGCTCCAGCGCGGGCTCAAGGTGGCCGACCAGGCCGCGTTCAGCCTCTGCGAGGAGAACAAGCTACCGATGCTGGTCTTCGGCGCCGAGGGGGACGACACCATCATCCGTGCCGTCAGTGGCGAGAAGATCGGCACACTGATCACCGCCTGAGCCCAGAACCGTCCCACCGAAACAGCAAGGAGGCGAGAAGAGCAGGTGATCGACGAGACCCTCTTCGAGGCCGAAGAGAAGATGGAGAGCGCGGTCGAGCACGCCAAGGAGGAGTTCGCCGCGATCCGTACCGGACGGGCCACGCCGGCGATGTTCTCCAAGATCCTCGTGGACTACTACGGCGCACCCACCCCGGTGACGCAGATGGCGTCCGTCGGCGTACCGGAGCCGCGCATGGTGATCGTGAAGCCGTACGACATGTCACAGCTCGGCGCGATCGAGCGGGCGATCCGCGACTCGGATCTCGGGGTGAACCCGAACAACGAGGGCACCCAGCTGCGGATCCACCTGCCGCAGATGACCGAGGAACGGCGCCGCGAGATGATCAAGGTGGCGCGGCACAAGGCGGAGGAGGGCCGGGTGGCCATCCGAAACGTCCGCCGCAAGGCCAAGGAGCAGATCGACCGGCTGGTCAAGGACGGCGAGACCGGCGAGGACGAGGGCCGTCGCGCCGAGAAGGAGCTCGAGGATGTGACGCACCGTTACGTCGCCGTCGTCGACGAGCTCGTCAAGCACAAGGAAGCCGAGTTGCTCGAGGTCTGATGTCGTACCTCGATCCGCGTGCCGGGCAGTCCGGCGACGACACGAGCGTGCCGGCGCCGTACGCCTATGGCGCGCCTGGTGATCCCTACGCCGACTACCGGCAGGGCGCACCGGGCCCGGCGTACGCGGCGCCGGCCCGGCACGCGGACGGTCCGGCACCGGGAACCGGTCCGGCACCGGCGGATCAGCCGGTGCCGGACCCGGAGACGCGTAGGCGTGGGCCGGGGCGTCGCCGGGCGGGCGCCGACGGGCGGCCCAGGCGTCGTGCCGGTCGCAACCTGCCCGCCGCGATCGCCGTCGGTGTCGGCCTCGTGCTGCTCGTGCTGTCCTCACTGTCGTTCTGGCCCGAGGCCTTCCTCGGCGTGATCGCCGTGGCCGCGTGTGTCGGGGTGTGGGAGATGACCCGGGCGCTCCGGGTCACCGGTGCCGACCCGCCGCTCGTCCCGCTGCTCGCGGGCTCCCTCGTCATGACGGGTCTGGCCTGGTACGACGGCCCGGACTCGTTGATCATCGGCCTGCTGGTGACCGTCCTGGCCGCGGTGATCTGGCGCGTCGCGGACGGCGCGGCGGCGTTCCGGCGGAACTTCGCGGCGAGCGTGCTGATCTCGGTCTACGTGCCGTTCCTGCTGGCCTTCGCGGTGCTCGTGCTGCTGCCGGATTCCGGCCAGGGCAAGTGGCGGGTGCTGTGCATCCTGTTCGCGGTGGTGCTCTCCGACACCGGCGGGTACGCAGCCGGCGTACTCTTCGGCAAGCACAAGATGTCGCCGAAGATCAGCCCGGGCAAGACCTGGGAGGGCTTCGCCGGCTCGGTCGTCGCCGCCGCCCTCGGCAGCGCCGCGCTGCTTTACTTCCTGCTCCACATCCCGGTCTACTGGGGGCTGCTCTTCGGCGCGGTGCTCTCGGTGATGGCGGTCTTCGGGGACCTCGCCGAGTCGATGCTCAAGCGCGACCTGGGCCTCAAGGACATGAGCAATCTGCTCCCGGGGCACGGCGGGGTGATGGACCGGCTGGATTCGATCCTGTTCGCGGTGCCGACCGCGTACCTGCTGTTCGCCGTGATAGCGGCGTACCAGCAATGAGTGGGCACCGGGCGGGGCGTGGGAGACTGGTAGCGCCATGACGATTCTCCCGGTCATCCCGACCAGTCCCGACCAGCCCGACGCGGTCGCCACCCGGCGGCGCCCGGCCATGCCCCCACGCCACCTCGCCGACCTCGACCTCGCCGGTCGCAGGACGGCGGTTGCCACGCTGGGCGAGCCGCCGTTCCGCGCCAAGCAGCTCTCCGCCCACTACTTCGGCCGCCTGGTGCGCGACGCCGCGGCGATGACCGACCTGCCTGCCGCGTCCCGCGCGCGGCTCGCCGGCGATCTGCTGCCGACGCTGCTGACGCCGGTGCGCGAGCTGGCGTGCGACGACGGTGCGACCCGTAAGACGCTGTGGCGACTGCACGACGGCGCGCTCGTGGAGAGCGTCCTGATGGGCTATCCCGACCGGGTGACGGCCTGCGTTTCGAGCCAGGCCGGATGCGGCATGGCGTGTCCGTTCTGCGCGACCGGGCAGCAGGGCCTCACCCGCAACCTGTCGATCGCCGAGATCGTCGACCAGGTGGTGTACCTGGCGGGGATCGCCGCGTCCGGTGCGGTCACCGGCTCGCCGCCGCGGCTGTCCCGAGTGGTCTTCATGGGAATGGGGGAGCCGCTGGCGAACTATCCCCGGGTGATCGAGGCGGTCCGCCGGCTGACCGCTCCGGCGCCGGAAGGGCTGGGTCTCTCACAACGGCACATCACCGTCTCCACCGTGGGTCTTGTGCCGGCAATGCGCCGGTTGATCGCTGAAGAGCTGTCCGTGACCCTTGCGCTGTCCCTGCACGCCCCCGATGATGATCTGCGCGATGAGCTAGTGCCCGTCAACCAGCGTTGGAAGGTGGCCGAGGTGCTCGATGCCGCGTTCGACTACGCGGCGCAGACCGGTCGTCGGATCTCCATCGAATACGCCCTGATCAGGGACGTAAACGATCAGCCCTGGCGTGCCGACCTGCTGGGCAGGCTTCTGCACGGCAAGCTGGCACATGTGAATCTCATCCCGCTCAACCCGACGCCCGGCAGCAAATGGGATGCGAGCCCGAAACCGGCAGAGCGAGAGTTCGTCCGCCGGCTCCGCGAGACCGGCGTGGCGACGACGGTCCGGGACACCCGGGGCCGGGAGATCGACGGTGCGTGTGGCCAGTTGGCCGCGGGTCAGCTCACGGAGGCGCGCGCAGGAGGCGCGATCCCCGGCGCGGAGGTGGCACAGTGACTGGGCGTAGGTCCCAGCGAGCGAAGTGGGAGACGTTGTGACGAGTCAGGGGCAGCGTTTCCGTCGGCGTGCGCTGCGGCGCGGCTACAAGGTCGATGAGGTCGACAGCTTCCTCGACCGCGTCGAGGCCACCCTGGCGGGAGAGCAGGGGGGGCCGCCCGTCGGCGCCCAGGAGGTGCACGACGTCGTCTTCCGCGTGCGGTTCGGCGGCTACGACGAGTGGCAGGTCGACCTGCACCTCGACCGGGTCGAGCGGCAGCTCGCCGAGTTCGAGGAGCGTGGCGGCCGCCCGGCCGCGCCGGACCCGATGCGTGACTCCCTGCGGGGCGGACTGAGCACCGGAAATATCAACAAGCAGGGCATGGGCGGCGGCATGGCGGGCCGGACGGCGCCGCCGACCGAGCGCCTGCCCGCGCCGCTACATGACGAGCGGATGGCGCAGCAGCAGGTGCCGCAGCGGCCGCCGATGCCCGCGCCGGACCCGTACGGCCGGTACGACGAGCCGCCGCAGCCCTACGGCCAGGCCCAGCAGCAGCCGCCCCAGCGCCCGACGGCCCCGCCGGAGTACGACCAGCGCGGGTACGACCAGGGTCCCGGATACGACCATGGCCCGGGATACGACCGGGGTCCCGGATATGACCAGGCTCCCGGATACGACCAGGCTCCCGGATTCGACGGGTTCGAGGCGGGGCGGCACGGCCGCACGGACATGACCGCCGAGATCCGCATGCCGCACCGCGAGCCGGACCCGCGCGGCTACGGCCCGCCGCCACCGATGGGCGGCCCACCGATGAGTGGCCCGCCGATGGGCGCGCCGCCGATGGGTGGTCCTCCGGGCGCGGGGGCGCCGATGGGCGGCCCGCCGATGGGCTACGGCCACCAGCCGCACCTGCCGCCACCGGTGGGCGAGCCGGGCGGCGAACTGTACCGGGTGGACCAGCTGCGGCGTACCTTCCAGCCGCGGCGGTTCGGCAGCGGGTACGACCCGATGCAGGTCGACCGGTTGTTCGAGGCCATCCTGCAGGCGATGACCGGGCGCGGCCCGATGCCGGTACCGGAGAACGAGCTCGACATGCTGCAGTTCGGGCTGGTGCCCGGCGGCTACTTCGAAGCCGAGGTCGACGCGGCGCTGCGTGAGGTCAAGGACATCCTGCTGCGACGGCGCTAGCAAGCGGTAGGGCCCGCCGGGAGCGGGCCCTTCGCCGGTGCGGGCTACTGGTCGTTCGGCTTGAGGCCGTTGCGGCGCAGCACCGCGTCGGCGACGACGGTGCCGACCAGCAGCAGCGCGAACACGACGAGGAAGATGTTCTCGGTGTTGCCCTCGTGGTTGCCCCACAGGAACAGCAAGATGATCACGGCCGCGCCGATGGCGCCTCGCCGTGCCCACTTGCGATTACCGGGCTTGAGCTGGTCGGGAGCGTAGACAGGGTCCGATTCCGCAGACACGCCGAAGTCCTTCCTCGTGGAGATTCCGTTCCGTGCGGGGGCGAGGCCACCTGAACGCAGTCTCGCACGGCGGCGCCCGGGGCGGGCCACCCACCCGGACCCGGTACCTTCGATGCGGTCGTGTACTTGGATCGAGGGAGTAGAACCGTGCGGATCACGGGCACTGGGCACGCGGGTATGCGGATTGATACGGGTGCGGGGAGTATTTTGTGTGATCCGTGGGTGAATCCGGCGTATTTCGCGTCGTGGTTTCCGTTTCCGGACAATGCCGGGTTGGATTGGGCGGCGTTGGGGGATGTGGACTACCTGTACGTGTCGCATCTGCACCGGGATCATTTCGACGCGGCGCACCTGCGCCGGTTCGTCAGTAAGAAGGCGACCGTCCTGCTGCCGCAGTATCCGACCAGCCAGCTCGAGGACGAGCTGCGCGAGCTCGGCTTCAGCAGGTTCCTCAAGACGCGGTCGAACGAGGTGCACGAGCTCGACGGCGGTCTCAAGGTGATGATCCAGGCGCTGACCAGCCCCACCGACGGCCCGATCGGTGACTCCTCGCTCTGGGTGGAGTACGCCGGCGTACGCCTGCTGAACCAGAACGACGCCCGCCCGGCCGACCTGAGCGTCTTCGCCGAGCTCGGCCACGTGCACGCCCACCTGCTGCAGTTCTCCGGCGCGATCTGGTATCCGATGGTGTACGAGCTGCCGCAGGCCGCCAAGACCGCGTTCGGCAAGCAGAAACGGGACCGGCAGTTCGACCGGACCTGGCGCTACATCGCCGACCTCAACGCCGACCACGTGTTCCCGATCGCCGGGCCGCCCTGCTTCCTCGACGACGCGTTGTGGGAGTTCAACGACATCTTCGGTGACGAGGGCAACATCTTCCCGGACCAGGCGGTGTTTCTGACCGAGTACGCGAAGGTCGGTGGGAGCAACGGGATCGTCCTGCTGCCCGGCAGTGTCACCGACCTGTCGGTGGCGGGGGCGAGTACGACGCATCCGGTGGACGTGGCCGCGTTCTTCGCCGCCAAGACGGCGCACCTGCAGGACATGCGGCAGCGGAAGGCGCCGGTGATCGCGGCGGAGAAGGCGGGTTGGTCGCATCCGCAGATCGACGTGTTGGGGGCGGTGAAGAAACGCCTCGAGCCGCTGCTGGACGAGTCGTTGTACCTGGCCGCCGGGGTCGGCGGGCCGGTACGGCTGGACCTGACCGACACCGACGGCCCGCACGGGCGGGTCGTCGAGTCGATCCTGATCGACTTCCCCGCCCGGCAGGTCCGCCCGGCCGCCGACGAGAAGGTCCGTTACCGGTTCACCACCGGCCGGGTCCTGCTGGAACACCTCATCCACCTCGACGAGGGGGACTGGGTCAACTCGCTGTTTCTGTCCTGCCGGTTCTCCGCCGCCCGGATCGGGCAGTACAACGAGTTCATCTACTCCTTCTTCAAATGCCTGACCGAGGAACGCCTGCAATACGCCGAGGGCTGGTACGACGAACACCACAAAGCCGTCGACGCCGAAGACACCCACCTCGGCGACTGGACCGTGCAACGCCGCTGCCCCCACCTCAAAGCCGACCTCAGCCGCTTCGGCGTCCTCGACGGCGACGTCCTGACCTGCCAACTACACGGCTGGAAATTCGACCTACCCACCGGCCGCTGCCTCACCAGCGTCGGCCACCAGATCCGGGCGGAGAAGACCACTCCGTAGCGGCGCGTGGGTATGGGCGCCCGGCGCCCATACCCACACCCGGCGTCAGGCGCGTACGCCGAGGTCCTTGAGGATCCGCTGCGCCGCGTTGTGGCCGGCCGCGCCGATCACGCTGCCGGCCGGGTGCGCGCCGGCCGATCCCGCGTACAGGCCGGCCAGGCCGGTGGCGTACGGCATCCGCTCGTCGAACGCCACGGTGTTGTCGACGTGGTGGATGTGCCCGCCGGTGATGCCGAAGTGCTCTTCGATGCCGGGCGGGGCGAGCGGCATCATGTCCACCACCAGGTCGCGTGTGCCCGGGGCGTACCGCTCGCAGATGTCCAGCAGCCGCTCCACGTAGCCGGGCAGCGCCGCCTCCCAGGAGCCGGACTCCAGCGCGTACGGAACGGACTGCACGAACAGCGCCGACGAGTGGTGACCCGCCTCGTCCTGCAGCGACGGATCCACGGTCGTGTGCAGGTACCACTCGATGGTCGGCTCGGCCGGCAGCCGCCCGGCCTGCACATCCGCCCACATCGCCCGCAGGGCGGCCATGGGGGAGTCGGCCTCCGGGGCGCCGGCCAGCCCCTCGGAGCCGGGCAGCAGGTGGATGGTCGAGCCGAACGGCGACGGGGCGGCCGCCGGCAGGCACGAGAAGCGCGGCAGGCCGCGCAGCGCCAGGTTGAGCTTCAGCGTGGTGCCGGGCCGCCGCACGGCGGCCATCCGCTCGGTGAGCGCGGCCGGGAGCGCCCCGGCCGGGACGAGGTCCATGAGCCGGTACGGATCGCAGCCGCCGAGCACCACCCGCGACCGGATGGACCGCCCGTCGGCCAGAGCCACGCCACTGGCGGCACCTCCGTCGACGGTCACCGCGGAGACGGCCGCACCGGTCTCGATGACCGCGCCGGCCGCGCGGGCCGCGTCGGCGAACGTGCGCGACACCGTGCCCATCCCGCCCTCGGCGACCATCCAGGTGCCGTCCGAGCCGGGCAGCCGGCACATGTTGTGCACCAGGAAGTTGTGCCCGGTGCCCGGGTCGTCCGGGCCGGCGTTGAGACCGGACAGGCCGTCGGTGACCGCGTACATGCTCATCAGCAGTTCGCTCTTGAACCCGAAGCGGGCCAGGTAGTCCGCGACCGATCCGCGTACGAGATCGATGAAGGTGCTCTGCAGCGGCGGGCGGATGTATCGGTCGGCGGTCTCCTCGACGGTGGCCGGCTCCTCGAGCCAGGCCGGCGCGAGATCGGCGCGGATCGCGCCGATCTCGACGGCCAGCTGATCGTCGGCCGCGATGTCGCGGGCTGAGAAGAATCGCTCCATCTGCGCACGGGTCGCCTCCCGGTCGCGGCCGAAGAGCAGGAACGGCGAGCCGGCCGGTCCCGGCGTCGGCAGGAAGTAATGGGGGTCGCGGCGCAGCACCGGGATGTCCACGTCGAGGGTACGCAACAGCTCGGGCGGCATCAGGCCGAGCAGGTACGACCCGGTCGACTGGCCCAGGCCGGGCACCTTGGCGAACGGCCGTTCGGTGCGCGCGGCGCCGCCGAGGACGTTCGCCGCCTCGAGCACGACGACGCGCAGGCCCGCGCGGGCCAGCAGAATCGCGGACACCAGACCGTTGTGTCCGGCACCGATGATCACCACATCGGTCTGGGCAGGCAGGGAGGTCATGACGAGCGAGCGTAGCGCGGTGATCTGAAGAAATGCCCGGCGGCCGGTGTGCGGAACCCGACTCTCCGACACTCACGACCGCCGGCGACGCCGGTAGGTGCTCGCGCTCCAGGTGGCCGCGTAGCCGGCCAGGACGATGACGTGGAACAGATAGAGCCAGAGACCGACCGCGACGACGCCGCCGATGACGGCGAAGCCGCCGAACGGCACGCCGAGGTCGATCGGCAGGGCGCAGAACAGGACGAACCCGTGCAGGAAGCCGGAGAGGTTGGCCGCCGTGAACGAGCCGACGAGCAGGGTGGCGAGCCAGTCCGGCCGGCCCGGCGCGACGTAGCGGTAGACCCAGATCACCGCGGGGATGAGCACCAGCCACGCGGCGAGGAAGGAGAGCACCACGCCCAGTACCGCGTACCAGCCGCCGCGTACCCACAGGCCGCTCGTCGCGGGCAGGGCGAGGAACATCGCCAGCAGCAGGGCCGGCGCGGCCGAAAGCAGCGGCAGCCAGAGGATGCGGCCGCGCCAGCCGACCAGAGCCTCGCCGGGCTCGCGCAGCGAGACGAAGGCGCGCCGCAGTCCCTCGCCGTAGAGCGTGGCGGGGAGCAGGCTGGCGACCGCGAGCGCCGGGGTGAGATGCAGGCCGGCCTCGATCAGGGCGGCGAGAGCCCGGGGTGCGCCGATCGCGTCCGGCAGCGCGGCGATCGTGTGCCCGGTGAGCCACCGCACCCGGTCCGACCCGGCGATCAGGCCGGTGACCCAGATCGCCAGCAGGGCGATCGGTACCACGGCGATGCCACCGTAAAAGGTGACCGCTGCCGCGTGCAGCGCCAGATCCCGTCCGCGCAGCGGGTGGAACGGCGCCGCCAGCAGCCGCCTCGCCCGCCTCAGCACACCGCCCTCATACCCAGACCGCCGCGCGTCGATCCGCCGGTTCCGCCCCGGGTCCGGGCGGGGTGCGGACGCGGGCACCGGTCCGGGAAGATGGCGGCATGCGCGACCTCGTCCTGCTCGGTTCGACCGGATCCATCGGCACCCAGGCCATCGACATCGTCCGGCGCAATCCGGACCGGTTCCGGGTCGTCGCGCTCGGCGCCGGCGGCGGCAACGTCGAGATGCTCGCCGCCCAGGCCCTCGAGCTGGGGGTCGCGGTGGTCGGCGTGGCGCGGGCCTCCGCCGTCCAGGATCTCCAACTGGCCTTCTATGCCGAGGCGCAGCGCCGGGGTTACGCGACCGGCGATTTCAAGATCCCGAAGATCCTGGCCGGGCCGGACGCGATGACCGAGCTGGCCCGGTGGCCGTGCGACGTGGTCCTCAACGGGGTGGTCGGCAGCCTCGGGCTGGCGCCTACGCTCGCGGCGCTGGAGGCCGGCCGCGTCCTCGCCCTCGCCAACAAGGAGTCGCTGGTGGCCGGCGGCCCGCTCGTCCGGCGGATCGCCAAGGAGGGACAGATCGTCCCGGTCGACTCCGAGCACTCGGCGCTCGCCCAGTGCCTGCGCGGCGGCGCGGCCGCCGAGGTGACGAAGCTCATCCTCACCGCGAGCGGCGGCGCCTTCCGCGACCGGCGGCGGTCCGAGCTGACGGACGTCACTCCGGACGAGGCACTCAAGCACCCGACCTGGGACATGGGGCCGGTCGTCACGATCAACTCGGCCACGATGGTGAACAAGGCTCTGGAGGTCGTCGAGGCCCACGAGCTGTTCGGGGTGGACTACGACGACATCGAGGTGATGGTGCACCCGCAGTCGGTGCTGCACTCGATGGTCGAGTTCACCGACGGCTCGACGTTGGCCCAGGCCAGCCCCCCGGACATGCGCCTGCCCATCGCGCTGGCCCTGGCCTGGCCCGAGCGGGTGCCCGGGGCGGCGGCCGCGCTCGACTGGCGCCAGGCGCACAACTGGGAGCTGCGCCCGCTGGACCACGAGGCCTTTCCCGCAGTCCAGCTCGCGAAGCAGGCGGGCCGGGAAGGCCGCTGCCGGCCGGCGATCTACAACGCCGCGAACGAGGAGTGTGTGGCCGCCTTCGTGTCCGGTCGGCTACCTTTTCTGGGCATCGTCGACACGCTGGCGGCGGTGCTCGCAGCGGCTCCGGACCTTGCCGAACCGGGTACCGTCGAGGACGTGCTCGCGGCGGAGGGCTGGGCGCGTGCCGAGGCACAGCGGGTGATCACGACGGTGGCTGAGGGAGCCTGATGCTGTTCTGGCTGGGTACGGCGGCGTTCGCGCTGACCATCCTGATCTCGGTGAGCCTGCACGAGCTGGGTCACATGATCACCGGCAAGCGTTTCGGGATGAAGGTCACCCAGTACTTCGTCGGCTTCGGCCCGACGATCTTCTCCTTCCGGCGCGGCGAGACCGAGTACGGGCTCAAGGCCATCCCGCTCGGCGGCTTCTGCAAGATCGTCGGGATGACGCCGCAGGACGACGACGTCGCGCCGGAGGACCAGCCACGCGCCATGTGGCGGTTCCCGGTGTGGAAGCGGACCGTCGTCATGGCCGCCGGTTCGGTCACCCACTTCCTGCTCGCCCTCGCCGGCATCTACATCGTGGCGGTCGCCATCGGCCTGCCGAACCCGGCTTATCCCATCACCGACGCGGCGCAGCGGTCCCAACCCGCCCGGATCACGGTGGCCGAATGCACCACGGTCGAGCTGCCCTCGACCGTCGCGGGCACCGCCTGCACTCCGGGCGCCAGCGGGGGGATCGACGGCCCGGCGTACGCGGCGGGGCTGCGCGACGGCGACCTCATCACCAAGGTGGGCAGCACCCCGGTCGCCAGCTACGGCGAGCTCACCGACGCGATCCGGGCGCGGCAGCCCGGCCCGGTCACCTTCGGGTACACCCGCGACGGCGTCGCCGGCACCGCGACGGTCCGGCTGGCCAGCGCCAAGCGGGCGCCGCTCACCGACGCGAACGGGCCGGTCGCTCAGGTCGCGGTGGCCGGCATCGGCTGGGACACCACCTCCGTGGCCACCATGCTGAACTACAACGCCGCCACCGCGGTCCCGGCGACCGCCGACTACAGCTGGTTGCTGGTGAAGGCCACGTTCGGGGCGATGCAGCGAATCCCGGAGAAGGTTCCGGCGCTCTGGCACTCCCTGACCGGTGGCGAGCGTGACCCGAACACCCCGATCAGCGTCGTCGGCGCCAGCCGGCTCGGCGGCGAGGCGATCGCCCATCGCGCGCCCGAGGTCTTCTGGCAGATCTTCATCGGGCTGAACGTCTTCATCGGCATCTTCAACCTGCTGCCGCTGCTCCCGCTCGACGGCGGGCACATCGCGATCGCCTGGTACGAGCGCGTGCGGTCCTGGCTGTACGCCCGGATGCGCAAGCCCGACCCCGGTCGCGTGGACTACTACAAGTTGATGCCCTTCACGTACGCGGTCATCCTGATCGGTGGTGCGTTCACTTTGCTGACCGTGACCGCCGACATCATCAACCCGATCACGTTCTACAGCAGGTGAGGCGAAAGTGACCGCTGTCAGTCTGGGTATGCCGGCCGTGCCCCCGCCGCCGCTCGCGCCGCGCCGGCCGAGCCGCCAGATCAATGTCGGCGGGGTGCTCGTCGGCGGCGGCGCTCCGGTCAGCGTGCAGTCGATGACCACCACGCTCACCGCCGACGTCAACGCCACGCTCCAGCAGATCGCCGAGCTCACCGCCGCCGGCTGCCAGATCGTCCGGGTCGCCGTGCCGTCCCAGGACGACGTCGAGGCGCTGCCCGCGATCGCGAAGAAGTCGCAGATCCCGGTGATCGCCGACATCCACTTCCAGCCGAAGTACGTCTTCGCCGCGATCGACGCGGGCTGCGCCGCGGTCCGGGTGAACCCCGGCAACATCCGCCAGTTCGACGACAAGGTCAAGGAGATCGCGACGGCGGCGTCCGACGCCGGCGTGCCGATCCGGATCGGCGTCAACGCGGGTTCGCTCGACAAGCGCCTGCTGCAGAAGTACGGCAAGGCGACCGCCGAGGCGCTGGTCGAGTCGGCGCTCTGGGAGTGCTCGCTCTTCGAGGAGCACGGCTTCCGGGACATCAAGATCTCGGTCAAGCACAACGACCCGGTCGTCATGATCCGCGCCTATCGCCAGCTCGCCGAGCAGTGCGACTACCCGCTCCACCTCGGCGTCACCGAGGCCGGCCCGGCGTTCCAGGGCACCATCAAGAGCGCGGTGGCGTTCGGCGCGCTGCTCGCCGAGGGCATCGGCGACACCATCCGCGTCTCGCTCTCCGCCCCGCCGGTCGAGGAAATCAAGGTCGGCCAGGCCATCCTGGAGTCGCTGGGCCTGCGCGAACGCGGCCTGGAGATCGTCTCCTGCCCGTCCTGCGGCCGCGCCCAGGTCGACGTCTACACGCTGGCCGAGCAGGTCACCGCCGCGCTCGAGGGCTTCCCCGTGCCGTTGCGCGTGGCCGTCATGGGCTGCGTGGTGAACGGTCCCGGGGAGGCCCGCGAGGCCGACCTCGGCGTCGCGTCCGGCAACGGCAAGGGCCAGATCTTCGTCAAGGGTCAGGTCATCAAGACGGTGCCCGAGTCGATCATCGTCGAGACCCTGGTCGAGGAGGCGCTGCGGCTCGCCGACCAGATGGGCGCCGAGCTGCCGGACGAGCTGCGCGAACTCCTACCCGCCCCGACCGTCACGGTGCACTAGCCGTCAGAAGAGCACGGTCGCGAACGACCCCGCGGAGCGGAACCCGCAGCGCGCGTACACCCGCCGCGCCGGGGTGTTGTAGTCGTTCACGTACAGGCTGACGGTGGGCGCCACCCGGCGCACCGCGTCGTGCACCACCGCCGCCATCGCCGCGGCGGCCAGGCCGCGCCCCCGGTACTCCGGATCCACCCACACGCCCTGCACCTGTGTGGTTCGCCGGGTGACGATCGCCAGCTCGGCCTTGAAGATCACTCGGTCGCCGGCGAACCGGGCGTACGCCCGCTTGCCCTTCACCAGCTCGGCGATGCGCCGGCGGTAACCGCGACCGCCGTCGTCGAGCAGCGGTGAGACGCCGACCTCCTCGGTGTACATGGCCACCGCCGCCGGGAAGAGCTGATCGACCTCGCTGGGCCGGACCAGCCGCACCTCCGGGTCTCCGGCGATCGGCGGCTCGTGTTCGGCGACCAGGAGCGGCTGGTGGGGCCGCACGTCGCGGGCCCGGCCCCAGTGCCCGCCGAGCCGGCCCCACAGGTCCAGCACCGCGTCCGAGCGTCCGATGATCGACGAACAGATTCGCGGCTCGGTGCCGAGCATGTCGGCGAACGCGGCGGTCGAGACGGGCGTGGCGCAGACCGGCACCAGATGCGCTCCGGACCAGATCAGCGACTCGACGCGGCGGCCCGCGCCGTACCCGAAGATGCGCCCGTCCGACCGCCACCAGTTGAGGCCGTGCGCGGCCACCCGCTCGGCGACCTGCGCGCCGGCATAGGGGTCGCGGTCGAGGATCTGCTCGACCGCCGCGCGCTCGGGCTCGCCGAGCTGGCGTAGGGGCAACGTCAGCACAGCTATCACATTGCCAGATCCCGCCGTGCCCACACGAGGCGCAACCCGCGCGGGCAACGAATCTCTTGCTGACGATGCGTTGGCGATATATCGTCTACCTATCGACAACAGATCGGAGACAGTCATGAGACACATCCACGAAGGTCATCGCGGCCATCACATGCGGGGCTTCGGCTTCCCGCCCGGATTCCCGTTCGGCGGCAACGGCCCCGAGTTCGGCCCGGGCGGTCCGTTCGGCCCGGGCGCGCGCGGCCGCCGCGGCGGCCGGGGAGGCCGCCCCAACGTTCGCGCCGCCGTCCTGGCCCTCCTGCTGGAGCGCCCGATGCACGGCTACGAGATGATCCAGGAGCTCGATTCCCGCACCAACGGCATCTGGCGGCCCAGCCCGGGCTCGATCTACCCGACGCTCCAACTGCTCGAGGACGAGGGCCTCATCGAGGCCACCGCCGAGGGCGGCCGGAAGAGCTACCGGCTCACCGACGCCGGGCGCGCCGAGGCGGAGACCGCCGCGCAGAACGCGCCCTGGTCGCACATCGGCGACGACACGATGTCCCAGGTGCAGGACTTCCGCGACGCGGCTGTCGGCATCATGAGCGCACTCAAGCAGGTCGGCTTCAACGGCACCCCCGAGCAGCGGCAGAGGGCGCTGGAGGTGCTCAACGAGACCAAGCGCAAGCTCTACGCGATCTTGGCAGATTGATCGTACGAGGATGGCGGCCGCCGGCAACCGCATCGGATCCGTCCCGCGGATGCGGGCAGCCGAGTGCGTCACCAGGCCGTACCCGGCCGCCGGCCGGGTACGGCGTGCCGGTCTCACGTGGCGCGGTAGTAGTGCGTCTCGGCGATGTCGGGGTGGGTCTGCGTCGGGATGTCCGCGTCGTCATCGGGGGTGAGCGTGCCGCCCAGCTCGATGATCCGCCGGTGCGCGGCGGCCAGGCGATCCTCGAGGGTGACGATGCGGCACGCGGCCGTCAACAGGATGCCCTCGTCCAGCAGCTGGCGCACGCGCATGGCGAGCTGGAGCTGATGGCGCGAGTAGCGCCGGTGGCCGCCGAGAGAGCGCTCGGGCTCGATCAGTCCCGCGGCGCCGAGGCTGCGCAGGAAGGCCGGCGTCACGCCGATCATCTCGGCGGCCCGGCCCATCGTGTACGCCGGGAAGTCGGCGTCGTCGAAGGCGGTACTCATGGTGCCTTTCCGGGGTGGGATGTGGCCGGGATCACCGGGCACAGTCCAGGGCCCCGGCGGGTAACCGGGGCCCTGGCTTTTCAATTCTGGTGCCGAGCAATGTCGGCGACTGCGGTCGTCCGCCTGCGTGCCGCTAGCGGACGGCCTGAGTGATGGGCATCGGCTGCGATCACCTCTTGTCGGGTCGGGGACGTTGTGATGACGCGTTGCTGCGGTATCTCGTCCTCCTTAGCCAACTCAGAGACTGTGCCAGTTGCGTGTCGGCTGTGCGTGGCCGACACCAGAGACTCTATGCCGCCGACGGCGTGATTTCTAGTACCGCCGCTGCAGATTTTCTGTATAACCCCCGGGCGATCGGCGGCCGTCGAAATGAGGCGGCGGCGCGGGGCGGGCGCTGGTGCGGCGATGCCGCGTGAGAGAGGTGCCCGCCCCCCGCGCCGCCGCGGGAGGGGCGTCTCGACCTTGCGGTGCGGCGTCCCGGTGCCCGAAGAGCGATGCGTCGCGAAGCCTGCCGAGGGCTCGCGTGCTCGTCGTGGTTACGAGTGTGCGGCCCGGCCCACGGCCGGAGCAACGCAATTAACGCCGAACATTGACGCACGTAACGCCTGAGAGAGATCATCACGGCACGCTATGGCCCAGGTCACAGCATCCTTCCGGTCAAGGGAGCCGAAGATGAGCCTCAACTCCGCACCCAGCACCGACGAAGAACGTCTTGCCCAGCTCGGCTATCAGCAGGAACTGCACCGCCGACTCTCCGGCTTCTCGAACTTCGCGGTCTCCTTCTCGATCATCTCCATCCTCGCCGGCGCGATCACCTCGTACGGCATCGCCATGACCGCCGGCGGCCCGCTCGCCATCACCCTGGGCTGGCTGTTCGTCGGTATCATGGTCACCTTCGTGGCCCTGGCGATGGCCGAGGTCTGCTCGGCCTATCCGACCGCGGGCGCCCTCTACTGGTGGGCGGCGGCGCTGGCCAAGCGCAACAAGGCCGCATGGGCCTGGTTCGTCGGCTGGTTCAACTTCCTCGGCGAGGTCGCCGTGACGGCGGCCATCGACTTCGGCGCGGCGATCACCACGTCGGCCTTCCTCAGCCTCGTCTTCGACATGGAGGTGACGCCGTTCCGGACCTTCCTGGTCTTCCTCGTCATCATCATCGTGCACGGGTTGCTGAACACGTTCGGCGTGAGCCTGGTGCGTGTCCTGTCCGACGTGAGCGCCTGGTGGCACCTGGTCGGCGTCCTGGTCATCGTGGTGGTCCTCGCCATCGTGCCGGACCGGCACAAGCCGATCTCCGAGGTGTTCACCGAGGTGCACAACGCCACCGGCTTCACGTTCGCCGGCGCTACGGTGTACGCGGTGCTCCTCGGCCTGCTGATGGCCCAGTACACGTACACCGGCTACGACGCCTCGGCACACGTGGCCGAGGAGACGCACGACGCCTCCCGCGCGGCCCCACGCGGCATCGTGATGTCCGTCGTGGTCTCGGTGATCGCCGGCTTCGTCCTGCTGTTCGCGATCACCTGGTCCATCCAGGACTACGAGGCCGAGCGGACCACCGACCTCGCCCTGCCGCCCGCGCAGATCTTCATCGACGCGGCCGGGCAGAGCCTCGGCACGTTCCTGCTCTTCATCTGCATGGTCGCCCAGTGGTTCTGCGGCATGGCCTCGGTGACGGCGAACTCGCGCATGTCGTTCGCGTTCGCCCGGGACGGCGCGCTGCCCGGGTCGCGGATCTGGCGGCAGGTCAACCCGCGGACCGGTACCCCGACGAACTCGATCTGGCTCTGCGTGGCGCTCTCCGCCCTGCTGGTGCTGCCGTCATTGTGGAACACGACCGCCTACCTGGCGGCGACCTCCATCGCGGTGATCGGCCTCTACATCGCTTACGTGGCGCCGGTGCTGCTGCGCCGCCTCAACCCCGACTTCCGGCCGGGGCCGTGGAACCTGGGCCGGTGGAGTGCGCCGGTGGGCTGGATCGCGATCATCTGGGTGGTGCTCATCTGCGTGCTGTTCGTCCTGCCCACGGCCAGCCCGATCACCGCCACCACGTTCAACTACACGATCGTCGCCGTGGCCGTGGTGGTCGGAATCGCCACGATCTGGTGGCTAACCAGCGCGCGGAAGTGGTTCACCGGTCCGCGGCAGAACCTGATCGACAAGGCGGCGCACGGCGAGCAGACGATGCCCTCCGAGTGATCCCGAGCCGGGACCGGGCATGAGCCGCTCAGGCGGCTTCGCCGCACTGCAAGGTGGGAACGGGGCCGGGCGGATCCGCCCGGCCCCGCACACGCGAGAGGACACGTGATGGAGCTCGAGGACCTCGACGTCGCCGTCGACAACGGCAGCATCGACACGGTGCTGCTGGCCCTGACCGACATGCAGGGACGGCTGCAGGGCAAGCGCCTGCACGGCCGGTATTTCATGGACGAGGTGGTCGGCGGCGGCAGCGAGGGGTGCAACTACCTGCTCGCGGTGGACGTCGACATGAACACCGTGGACGGGTACGAGATGTCCTCCTGGTCCAGCGGTTACGGCGACTTCGTGATGAAGCCGGACTTCACCACGCTGCGCCGGGTGCCGTGGCTGCCGGGCACCGCCCTGGTGCTGGCCGACCTGGAGACCACCGGCGGCGAACCGGTCTACGCCTCGCCCCGGCAGATCCTGCAGCGCCAGCTCGCCCGCCTGGCCGGGCACGGCCTGAGCGCGTACGCCGGAACCGAGCTGGAGTTCGTCCTCTACCGCGACAGCTACGAGCGTGCGTTCGACAAGGGCTACCGGGACCTCGTTCCCGCGAACCAGTACAACGTGGACTATTCACTGCTCGGCACCGCGCGCGTCGAGCCGCTGCTGCGCCGCATCCGCAACGACATGTACGGCGCCGGCCTCACCCCGGAGAGCGCCAAGGGGGAGTGCAACTTCGGCCAGCACGAGATCGCGTTCCGTTACGCCGACGCGCTGAGGTGCGCGGACCACCACGTGATCTACAAGAACGGGGCGAAGGAGATCGCCGCGCAGGAGGGCATGTCGCTGACCTTCATGGCCAAGCCGAACGCCCGCGAGGGCAACTCCTGCCACATCCATTTCTCGTTGCGGGGCGAGGACGGCACCTCGGCGCTGCTCGGCGACGGACCCGCCCACCTGAGCGTCACCGGACAGCGGGTGCTGGCCGGTCTGCTCGCCACGATGCGGGAGTTCAGCCTGTTCTTCGCGCCGAACGTCAACTCCTACAAGCGGTATCAGCCGGGCTCGTTCGCGCCGACCGCGCTGCGCTGGGGGGTGGACAATCGCACCTGCGCGCTGCGGATGGCCGGGCACGGCCAGGGCATGCGGGTGGAGAACCGGGTGCCCGGCGGCGACGTGAACCCGTACCTGGCGATCGCCGCGCTGGTGGCCGGCGCGCTGCACGGCATCGAGAACGAGCTGGAGCTGGAGCCGGAGTTCACCGGCAACGCGTACGAGGACGCGACCGCCGGCCGGGTGCCGGGAACCCTCCGGGAGGCGCAGCAGCTCTGGCTCGGCAGCGACCCGGCGCGGGCCGCGTTCGGTGCCGACGTGGTCGGCCACTACGCCAACATGGCGCAGGTGGAGCTGGCCGCGTTCGACGCCGCGGTCACGGACTGGGAACTCCGTCGTGGCTTCGAACGTATGTAGGGTCAAGTCATGCCTGATGTGATCAATCCCAGCACGGGGGTGGTGCTGACCTCCGTACCGTCGTCGGGTCAGGCCGAGACCGACGCCGCCGTCGAGCGGGCGCAGCGGGCGTTCGACGGCTGGCGCCAGGTTGCGCCGGGCGACCGGGCGCGGCTGCTGCGCCGCTTCGCGGCGGTGGTGGACCAGAACCTCGACGAGCTCGCGGGGCTGGAGGTACGCAACGCGGGACACACGATCGGCAACGCGCGCTGGGAGGCCGGCAACGTCCGGGACGTGCTCGACTACTACGCGGGCGCGCCGGAGCGGCTGACCGGGCGGCAGATCCCGGTGTCCGGGGGCGTCGATGTGACCTTTCACGAGCCGCTCGGCGTGGTCGGGATCATCGTGCCGTGGAACTTCCCGATGCCGATCGCGGGTTGGGGTTTCGGCCCGGCCCTGGCGGCCGGCAACACGGTCGTGCTCAAGCCGGCCGAGCTCACCCCGCTGACCGCGATCCGGCTGGGCGAGCTGGCGCTGGAGGCGGGGTTGCCGGAGGACGTCTTCCAGGTCGTCCCGGGTAAGGGCTCGGTGGTCGGCCGGCGGTTCGTCACTCACCCTGCGGTCCGGAAGGTGTGCTTCACCGGCTCGACGGACGTCGGCAAGGCGATCATGGCGGGCTGCGCCGACCAGGTGAAACGGGTGACCCTCGAGCTGGGCGGGAAGAGCGCGAACATCGTCTTCGCCGACGCCGACCTGGAGAGGGCGGCCGCCGCGGCGCCGGCCTCGGTCTTCGACAACGCCGGGCAGGACTGCTGCGCCCGGTCGCGGCTGCTGGTCCAGGAATCGGTCTACGACCGGTTCCTCGCTCTGCTCGAGCCCGCGGTCAAGGCCTTCCGGGTCGCGGACCCCGCGCTCGACACGGCCCAGATGGGTCCCCTGATCTCCGCGGGGCATCGCGCCACCGTCGCGTCCTACCTGGACGGTGCGGACGTCGCGTTCGCCGGCAGCGCTCCCGGCGGGGACGGCTGGTGGTTCCCGCCGACCGTCCTGCTCGCCCACTCGACCGGTGACCGGCACTGGCGCGAGGAGGTCTTCGGCCCGGTGCTGTCGGTGCTGCCGTTCCGCGACGAACAGGACGCGATCCGGCTCGCCAACGACACCGAGTACGGCCTGTCCGGTTCGCTCTGGACCCGGGATCTCGGCCGGGCGCTGCGGGTGTCCCGGGCGGTGCAGACCGGCACGCTGAGCGTGAACAGCCACTCGTCGGTGCGGTACTGGACGCCGTTCGGCGGGATGAAGCAGTCCGGCCTCGGCCGCGAGCTCGGCCCGGACGCGTTGTCGAGCTTCACCGACGTGAAGAACGTCTTCATCTCGACCGACAGCTGAGGGGCAATTCGTGGAGCGTTTGCAAGACCGGGTCGCGGTGATCACCGGGGCCGGCAGCGGGATCGGCCTCGCCACCGCCCGGCGGTTCGCCGCCGAGGGTGCTTTCGTCGTTTGTGTCGACATCTCCGCCGAGGCCGGCAAGGCCGCCGCCGGCGAGGTCGCCGGCGAGTTCGTGGCCTGCGACGTCAGCGACGAGCAGCAGGTGCGCGAGCTCTTCGACGGGGTCGTGGAGCGCCACGGCCGGGTCGACATCGCGTTCAACAACGCCGGCATCTCCCCGCCGGACGACGACTCGATCCTGGTCACCGGGCTGGACGCCTGGGATCGGGTGCTGCGGGTCAACACCACCTCGGTCTTCTTCTGCTGCAAGTACGCGATCCCGCACATGCGGCGGCAGGGCCGGGGTTCGATCATCAACACCGCGTCGTTCGTCGCGCTGCTCGGCGCGGCCACCTCGCAGATCGCGTACACCGCGAGCAAGGGCGGCGTGCTGGCGATGACCCGCGAGCTGGGCGTGCAGTTCGCCCGCGAGGGCATCCGGATCAACGCGCTCTGCCCGGGACCGGTCGCCACCCCGTTGCTCATGGAACTGTTCGCCAAGGACCCGGAGCGGGCCGCCCGGCGCCTGGTGCACGTGCCGATGGGCCGGTTCGCCGAGCCCGAGGAGATCGCCGCCGCCGTGGCGTTCCTGGCGAGCGACGACGCCTCGTTCATGACCGCGTCGCAGTTCGTCGTCGACGGCGGCATAACGGGTGCGTACGTGACTCCGCTTTGATGGTTTAGCCCCGACGGACGGTGGGCATGGCCCTGGTACGCCCAGTTCAGGAGAGGGTGCAGGGGTCGAATCCCCGCCCGCGCAGGCTTCGGTCCCTGTGTAGGTGGGACAGACGGACCCGGGCGCGGCGCCACCTCGATGGAGGTGACGCCGCGCACCTGTTTCCGTCCGCCTTTCCGTCGCCCGGCTGACTCGATCCCGGACACCTGATGATTACGGTGGAGCGATGCGTCCGATCATCGGTCTGACGACCTACGTGGTGCCGGCCACCTGGGGCGTCTGGCACGACCTGCCGACCGCCCTGCTGCCGGAGGACTACGTGGCTGCCGTGACGATGGCCGGCGGCCGTCCCGTCCTGATCCCGCCCGACGAGGACACCGACGTGCTGCGCGTTCTCGACGCTCTGGTGCTGACCGGCGGCGCCGACCTCGACCCGGCGCTGTACGGCGAGCCGGCCGGACCGCTGACCGTGACGACCCCGCAGCGGGACGGCCCGGAAATGTCCCTGGTCCGCCGGGCGTTGGAGCAGGACACGCCCATCCTCGGCGTCTGCCGGGGGATGCAGCTGCTGGTGGTCGCCGCCGGCGGCCGGCTGCATCAGCACCTGCCGGACGTTCTCGGCCACGAGAAGCACCGGCCGGCGCCGGGCGTGTACGGCGAGCACGAGGCCCGGTTCGTCCCGGGCAGCCGGATCGCCGGGCTGATGGGTGACGACGTCGCCATCCACTGCTACCACCACCAGGGTGTCGCCGACGCCGGGTCGCTGACCGTCACCGGCCGCACCGAGGACGGCCTCGCCGAGGCCGTCGAGGATCCGGGACGCAGGTTTGTCCTCGGCGTCCAGTGGCATCCGGAAGTGATCCGCGACGGGCGCCTGTTCGACGCCCTGGTGGAGGCGGCCCGCTGAGGGGCGCCACCGGCGAAGCGAAACCGAAGATCCACGAGGAGGAAACCACCGCATGCGCAGGCCCCTGATCGGCATGACCGCGTACGCCCAGCAGGTGCAGTACGGCAGCAACGACCTGCTCGCCGGGATGCTCCCGATGACCTACGTCAGAGCGGTGCACGCGGTCGGCGGGCGTGCGGTACTGATCACCCCCGACGACCCGGGCACCGACGTGCTCGAGTCCCTCGACGGCATCGTCTTCAGCGGCGGCGGCGACGTCGATCCGGCGCACTGGGGCGCCGAGCGGCATCCGGCGACGGAGATCGACGCGGTCCGGGACACCGCCGAGCTGATGCTCATGCGCGCGGCGCTCGACCTCGACATCCCGCTGCTCGGCGTGTGCCGCGGCATGCAGGTGATGGCCGTGGCCGGCGGCGGCACGCTGCACCAGCACCTGCCCGACATCATCGGGCACGACCGGCACCGGGCCGCGCCGGGCACCGACGCGATGGCCGCCGACGCCTCGGCGTACGGCCGCCACGACGTGGTGATCAAGCCGGATTCGCGGGCGCACGCACTGCTCGGCTCGCACACCACCGTGAACTCGTTCCACCACCAGGCGGTCGACGACCCGGGCAAGTTCACCGCGGTGGGCTGGTGTCCGGACGACCGGGTCATCGAGATCATCGAGGATTCGGACCTGACCTTCGCGCTGGGTGTGCAGTGGCACCCCGAGCGCACGGCCGACCTGCGAGTCTTCTCCGCCCTGGTGCGCGCCGCCGCGGACCGCTCCGGCCTGCGCCACGCGCCGCGCGCGGCGTAGCCCGGCCCGGCCGGGGTACGAGCGCTGAAACCCGGCCGGTCCGGTGTTACCGTGCACAACCGTACCGGCCGAACGGGTCGCGGCCGGACGCTCGAGGCACGGGAGGGTTCCATGGGCGCCAGCTCCGACAGCGCCCTCCCGAGCCACCTGCGGAACGCGTTCGAGCGCGGCGGCGAGATGGGCGGCCGCATGCTCGAGCTCGACTGGTCCACCACGGCGCTGGGACTCCCCGCGCAGTGGCCGCCCGAGCTGCAGAACGCGGTCGCCACGATGCTCGCCTCGCGGGCGCAGATCGTCCTGTTCTGGGGGCCGCAGTACTGCGCCCTCTACAACGACGCCTACATCGTCACGATGGGCAGCAAGCACCCCGCCCATCTGGGCCGCCCGGGCAGCGAGATGTGGGCCGAGGCGTGGGGCGTGCTCCAGGAGCTCTTCGACGGCGTCCGGACTCACGACGGCGCGTTCTGGGCCGCCGACCATCCGTTCATGCTGGAGCGGCACGGCTTTCTGGAGGAGACGTACTTCGACATCTCGTACGACCCGATCCGGACGACGTCCGGTGCGGTCGGCGGCGTCTTCTGCATCGTCAGCGACACCACCGCGCGGGTGCTGAGCGAACGCCGGGTCCGCACGCTCAGCGCGCTGGGTTCGCGCCTCGGCGACTCGCCCGATCAGGCGGCGCTGGTCGCCGAGGCGCAGGCGGTGCTCGCCGAGAACGCCGCCGACGTCCCGTTCGCCGCGCTGCTGCTGGACGACGAGGAGATTCCCGGCCCGGTCCGCGCCGTGATCGACGCCGGCAAGCCGGGCGCCGTCGACCTGCGCGCCGTGGCCGATCCGCCGCCGGCCGCCGCCGGCGAGGCGCTGGTGCTGCCGGTCGGCGACGGTACCGGTACGGCCGGGGCGCTGGTCGTGGGGGTGAGCCGGTTCCTGGCCCTGGACCGGGGCTACCGGGACTTCCTGGAGCTGGCCGGCGCGCAGATCTCCCGGGCGGTGGCCAACCTGCGGGCGTACGAGCAGGAGCGGGCCCGCGCCGCCGCGCTGGCCGCGCTGGATCAGGCGAAGACCAACTTCTTCTCGAACGTGAGCCACGAGTTCCGTACGCCGCTGACCCTGATCCTGGGGCCGCTGGAGGACCTGCTCGACGATCCCGCCGTGCCGGCGGGTGAGCGGGAGCGGCTGGAGACCATGCACCGCAACGGGATGCGGCTGCTCAAGCTCGTCAACACGGTGCTGGACTTCTCCCGGCTGGAATCCGGCCGGATGCGGGCCGCCTATCGGCCGACCGATCTGGCCGACTACACCGCCCGGCTGGCGAGCACGTTCCGGTCCGCCGCCGAGCGGGCCGGTCTGCGGCTGGCGGTGGACGCGCCCGCCCTGCCCGAGCCCGTCTACATCGACCGGGAGATGTGGGAGAAGATCGTTCTCAACCTGCTCTCCAACGCGGTCAAGTTCACCGCGCACGGCCGCATCGACGTGCGGGTACGCGCCGACGGCGGGCACGCCGTGCTCACCGTGCGGGACACCGGCGTGGGCGTGCCGCCCGAGGAGCAGCCGCTGCTCTTCGACCGGTTCCACCGGGTCGTCGGGGCCTGGTCGCGCAGCCACGAGGGCACCGGGATCGGCCTGGCCCTGGTGCGCGAGCTGGCCGAGCTGCACGGCGGGTCGGTGAGCGCGGAGAGCGAGGTCGATCGCGGCAGTGTCTTCACCGTCCGGATCCCGTTCGGTACGGCGCACCTGCCCGCCGAGCGGATCAGCGAGGCCGCCACCCTGATCGTCTCGGAGCTGGAGCCGCGCCTCTACGTCGAGGAGGCGCACTGGTGGACCGGCGAGGAGCCGGCCGTCGCGTCCCTGCCGGGCGCGGTGCAGGACTCCCGGCGCGGCCGCATCCTGCTCGTCGACGACAACGCCGACCTGCGCGACCACGTCGCCCGGCTGCTGCGCCCGCACTGGGACGTCACCGCGGCGGTGGACGGCCGGGCGGCGTTGGAACTGGCCCGGCGCGACCAGTTCGACCTGGTACTGACCGACGTCATGATGCCGCGGCTGGACGGCTTCGGTCTGATGATCGCGCTGCGGGCCGACGAGCGCACCCGGGACGTGCCGATCGTGGTGCTGTCGGCGCGGGCCGGCGAGGAGGCCTCGGTCGAGGGCCTCACCGCCGGCGCCGACGACTACCTGGTCAAGCCGTTCTCGGCGCGTGAGCTGATCGCCCGGGTCCGGGCCAACCTGGACCTCGGCCAGTCCCGGCGGCAGATCATCAGCCGGCTCCGCGGCCTCGTCGACGCGGCCGCGGCGGTGGGCACCGTGCGGACCACGGCCGAGGTGCTCGACGTCGCGGCCCGGCATGTGCTGGCCATGACGTCGGCGGGCCGGGTGGTGGTCACCGCGCCCGGCGGCCGCGCCGAAGCGGACGGCGGTGCCGAACCGTCGGCCGCTCCGGACGTCACGCTGCCGCTGCCGGACACCGCCGGGGCGACCGTCGGTGAGCTGCGCTTCTGGTCCGGGCCGGCCGGCCTGCCCGAACCGGTCCTGCTCACCCAGCTGGCCCGGCTGATCGGCCTGCGCCTGGCGAACGCCCGGCTCTACGAGGCCGAGCACCGGATCGCCAGCACGCTGCAGCACAGCCTGCTGCCGCAGTCCCTGCCGCGGGTGCCCGGGGTCGTCGTGGCCGGCCGGTACCTGGCGGGCAGCACCGAGGCCGAGGTGGGTGGCGACTGGTACGACGTGATCATCTCCCCGGACGACCAGCTGGTCCTGGTGATCGGGGACGTGGTGGGCAAGGGCGTGCAGGCCGCCGCCGGGATGGGGCAGCTGCGCAACGCCCTGCGCGCGTACATCCTCGAGGGTTTCGACTGCGGTGACGCCCTCACCCGGCTCAACCGGCTGGTGGACAACCTGGGCCGGCGGCAGTTCGCGACCGTTGTCTGCCTGCGGTTCGATCCGCGGACGCGGCGGCTGCACTACTCCGCGGCCGGCCATCCGCCGCCGGTGGTGGTGGCGGCGCCCGGCACGATCGGCACGTTCCTCTACTCCACCGCGCTGGGGCCGCCGATCGGTGCGCTCGCCGACGCCGCGTATCCCACGCTGACGACGGAGCTGAGCGTGGGCTGCCGGCTTCTGCTCTACACCGACGGGCTGGTCGAGGACCGGCGGGCGGGCATCGACTCCGGTCTCACCGACCTGACCCACGACGTCGCGAAGCCGATGGACCACGTCGAGGACCTCCTGGACGCCTTGCTGGCCAAGGCCGCCGGCCGGCCGCGCCGGGACGACATCGCGCTGCTCGCCCTGCAGGTCACCGAGCCGCGGGTATTCGAGCTCTCGCTACCCGCGGACGCCGCGAAGCTGAGCGTGCTGCGCCGCCGGCTGGAGGACTTCCTCACCGCGCACCGGGTGCCGGAGCCGGACGCCTTCGACCTCACCGTGGCGGTCTCCGAGGCCGCGGCGAACGCGATCGAGCACCCGGTCGCACCGACGGAGCCGGTCATCACCGTCGACGCGGTGCTGGAGGAGGACGCGGTGGTGGTGACCGTCCGGGACACCGGCGGCTGGCGGCCGGTCGCGTCGGCCGGTTTCCGCGGCCGCGGCCTGGCGCTGATCGGCGCCCTGGCCGAGCTCTCGGTGTCCCGGTCGGCGACCGGTACGGCGGTGACGCTGCGTCGCCCGTTCACCCGGTCCTAGGCTCACTCCTGGAGCCAGGGCTGGGTGGCCAGCCCGGAGATTTCCAGGACCCGGCGGACCTGCGCCGACGGCAGCACCTCGAAGTCGTCCCGGTACCGCTCGGCCACTCGGAGCAGCGCGTGGATCGCGGCCGAGTCGAAGAAGGTGACCGCCCGCAGGTCGAGGGTGGCGCCCGCCGCGTCGGCCCGGGTCGCCGCGAGGAACATGGCGTCGGCGGTGGACATGTCGACCTCGCCGGTCACCGTGACGACGACCCGATCGCCGGCCAGCACGCCGCTTGCGGAGAAGTTCGGGTCCGGCCCCTCTTGATCCACGCAGACACGATTACACAGGGGCACCGCAGCGGCAAGAACCGGTCGATCCTGGGCAACCGAGCTGTTACCGTGCGGTGGCCATCACCTCTGCGCCCGCCGACCCGAGGATAGGCTGGGCCCATGACCGTTCGCGCTCCACTGGTGCCGGGAAGGCAGTCGCCCTGGCGGGCGGTCCCGGCGCAGATCGCCCGGCCCGAGTACGTGGGTAAGAGGCGCCCGAAAGAGTGGCGCGGCTCGCACGTGCAGACCCCCGAGACGATCGAGAAGATGCGGATCGCCGGGCGGATCGCGGCGCAGGCCACGCAGCTCGCCGGGGAGCACTGCAAGCCGGGTGTCACCACCGACGAGATCGACCGGGTGGTGCACGAATTCCTGGTCGATCACCGGGCCTACCCGTCGACCCTGGGCTACAAGGGATTTCCGAAGTCCTGCTGCACCTCGCTGAACGAGGTGATCTGCCACGGCATCCCGGACTCCACGGTGCTCGAGGACGGCGACATCATCAACGTCGACGTGACGGCCTACTTGAACGGCGTGCACGGCGACACCGACGCGACGTTCGTCGTCGGCGACGCCGGCGAGGAGGTGCGCCTGCTCGTCGAGCGCACCCACGAGGCGATGATGCGGGGCATCCGGGCGGTCGCGCCCGGGCGGCCGATCAACGCGATCGGGCGGGTCATCGAGGCCTACGCCCGCCGGTTCGGCTACGGCGTGGTCCGCGACTTCACCGGGCACGGCATCGGCGAGACGTTCCACTCCGGCCTGTACATCCCGCACTACGACAATCCGCGGCTGGACACGGTCATGGAGCCGGGGATGACCTTCACCGTCGAGCCGATGATCACCCTGGGCACCCACGAGTACGAGATATGGGCGGACGGCTGGACCGTCGTCACGAAGGATCGCAAGTGGACCGCGCAGTTCGAGCACACGCTGGTGGTGACCGAGGACGGCTACGAGATTCTCACGCTTCCGTGACGGCGGCCGTCGAGCACCACCACGCCGACGTCTCCGGCGGCTGGCTGCGCGCGGCCACGTTCGGCGCGATGGACGGCCTGGTGACCAACATCGCGCTGATCGCCGGCGTGGGCGGCGGCGGGGTCGACCGGCACACCCTGATCCTCACCGGGGCGGCCGGCCTGGTGGCCGGCGCGATCTCGATGGGTATCGGCGAGTACACCAGCGTGCGGACCCAGAACGAGCAGGTCGCCGCGGAGCTCGCCAAGGAGCGGCACGAGCTCACCGTCAACCCGGACGCCGAGGCGGCGGAACTGGTCGAGGTGTGGACCGCCCGCGGCCTGCCCGTGCACCTGGCCCGGCAGGTGGCCGACGTGCTCAAGCACGATCCCGAGCAGGCGCTGCGGGTGCACGCCCAGGAGGAGCTGGGCGTGGTGCCGGACGAGCTGCCCAGCCCGTGGACCGCGGCGATCTCGTCGTTCGCCTGCTTCTCGGTCGGCGCGCTGATCCCCCTGGTGACCTACCTGCTCGGCTTCGACAGCCTGTGGCTGGCGCTGGCAGTGGGCGGGGTCGGCCTGTTCGTGGCCGGCGCGGTCGTGGGCCGGTTCACCGCGCGGCCGTGGTGGCGGGGCGGCCTGCGGCAGCTGCTGCTGGGCGGGATGGCGGCCGCCGCGACGTACGGGATCGGCACGCTGATCGGCGTCGGGGTGTCCTGACCGGGCCGCCGCGGCCGGCCGGCGTCAGGGGCGGCCCGGGAACGGCAGCGTCACCGGGCTCACCCCGGCCAGCCGGCGCCACCGGGTGGCCCGGACCGCGGCGTCGATCAATGCGGAGAGTGCCGTGTTCCGGTCCGCGTCCTCGGTGACCGGGAGCAGCGGCCGCCACGCCTGCGCGACGCCGTCCTCGATGTGGACGGCCAGCTTCAGCGCGCTCGCCTGGTCGGTGACCGGGAAGGGCAGTTCGTACCCCGCCGGAGACGGCGCCACGCTCGCCTTGATCTGGTCCAGGCGGCCGACCAGCCAGTCACGGCGCCCGCGGTGCACCTGCTCGGCCGCGCGGGCCTGGTCCCGCTTGCCCTCGCCGGACAGGTTGACGCCGATCACCCCGTACGCGTAGATGGCCGCCTCCTCGGCGGCCAGTGCGCCCGCGAGTTGCTCGTTCACCGCAGCGCCTCGGCATGCGTCGCCCGGCACGCGGCGATCGAGCCGACCAGCGCCACGCGGGTGGCCGGCGCCCGCCGGCAGGCCGCGACCGCGGTGCGCTGGGCGGCCTGCTCCGCCGCGCGGAGGCCGGCGAGCACCGTGCCGGAGCCGGTGCCTGCCGGAGCCGCGCCGGACGACGGTCCGGCGGCCGGGCCGGACGGCAGGGCTGTGCCGATCACGCGGGACAGTTCGGCGGCGTGCGCCCGGTGGTCCTCGGCGAGCGGCGCCAGCCGGCCGCTCAGTCCGGGCTCGGCGACGGCCGCCCGGTCGTACGCCGCCGCCAGGGTCAGCGCCTCCTCGAGCACCGGCCGCAGTGGGTCCGACGTGCCGGGCGGCGCCGGACCGTCGTCGCCGAGAAGGCCGCACCCGGCCAGGGTGGTGACGGCCGCACCCGCGCCGAGCACCTGCCGGCGGGTGTGTCCCCTCTCGCTCCTGCGCACCGCGCCAGTCAACACCACTCGTCTCATGAGCCGTGGGATGGGATGGCAGTGAGGCGGCGAGGCGGCCCGCGCGTTACGCTCTGCGTCAGCCGCGGGGCTTGGTCACCCGGCGGCATATAGTCGTTCCCAGAAACCGAGTCAACCAGGCGGCTTCGCCGCACCGCATGGTGGAACACACTCTTCGTGGCCGAGAATCAGCGAGTGAGAGGTCGAGCCCGATGACGCAGCGTGGTCGCGCCGGCGCCCGGCCTGGCAACCGCCCCGCCGGCCGCCGGCAGCGCGACGACGAGCCGCGGCTCCCGGCCCCGCCGCGCGTCGATCTGGCCGCCGCGCGTGCCCGGCTGCGCGAGGTGATCGAGCCGGTGGTGGCGGCGGCGGGCTACGACCTCGAGGACGTCGGCCTGTCCCGGGCCGGCCGCCGGCACGTCGTGCGGGTCCTGGTGGACACCGACGGGGGGATCAGCCTGGACGATGTCGCCGTGGTGTCCCGGGACATCTCGGCCGCGCTCGACGCGGCCGAGGAGTCCGGCGGCGAGGTCCTGGCGGGGGAGTACCAGCTCGAGGTCGGCTCGCCGGGCGTGGACCGGCCGCTGACCGAGGCCCGGCACTGGCGGCGCAACCGGGGCCGCCTGGTCGCGGTGAACGGGCTGACCGGCCGGGTGATCGACGTCGACGATCGGGGCGTCGTGCTCGACGTCGACGGGACGCCGCGCTCGCTGCTCTTCGGCGAGCTGGGGCCCGGCAAGGTCCAGATCGAGTTCAAACGCATGGACGAGGCCGAATTCGGCGACGAAGAAGACCCAGACGAAGGGGAGGGCGAGGAGTGAACATCGACCTCGCGGCGCTGCGCGCACTGGAGCGCGAGCGGGAGATCCCGTTCGACACGATCCTGGCGGCAATCGAGACCGCCCTGCTGACGGCGTACCGGCACACCGAGGGTGCGGAGAGCCACGCGCGGGTGGAGATCGACCGCCGGACCGGTGTCGCCTCGGTGCTGGCCCAGCAGCTGGACCCGGACGGCACCGTGGTGCGGGAGTGGGACGACACCCCGCACGACTTCGGCCGGATCGCCGCCATGACCGCCAAGCAGGTCATCCTGCAGCGGCTCCGGGAGGCGACCGACGAGCAGCACTTCGGCGAGTACGCCGGCCGCGACGGCGACCTGGTCACCGGCATCGTGCAGGCGGACGCCGCGCGGGCCGAGAAGGGCATCGTCATCGTCGACCTCGGCAAGATCGAGGCGGTGCTGCCGCAGTCCGAGCAGGTGCCCGGCGAGACGTACGAGCACGGCGCGCGCATCCGGGCCATCGTGGTGCACGTGGCCAAGGGTTTCCGCGGCCCGCAGGTGACCCTGTCCCGGTCGCACCCGGCGCTGGTCAAGAAGCTGTTCGCGCTCGAGGTGCCGGAGATCGCCGACCGGACCGTGGAGATCGCGGCGATCGCCCGTGAGGCAGGTCACCGTACGAAGATCGCGGTGCACTCCACCGTGCCCGGGGTGAACGCCAAGGGCGCCTGCATCGGCCCGATGGGCCAGCGGGTTCGCGCCGTGATGAGCGAACTCCACGGTGAGAAGATCGACATCATCGACTGGTCGGAGGATCCGGCGCACTTCGTCGGCAACGCCCTCTCACCGGCCAAGGCGCTGCGGGTCGAAGTCGTGGACGCGGCCACCCGGACCGCCCGGGTGACCGTGCCGGACTTCCAGTTGTCCCTGGCGATCGGCCGCGAGGGGCAGAACGCGCGGCTCGCCGCGCGGCTGACCGGCTGGCGCATCGACATCCGGCCGGACAACGAACCGGCCGCCCACTCCGGGCCACTCGGCTCCGGCCGCGATGCCGCCGAGGCGGGAAGCTGACCGGATACGCGCCGGGCGCCCGAAGAGAGTAGACTTTCCGATGGTCGGTGCGACGCGCGCCAAACCGGTGCGTACGTGCGTCGGTTGTCGTGAACGCGCGCCGGCCTCTGAGTTGATCAGATTCGTGTTGATTCGGTCCGGCGTGGCCGGCGCCGGGGAGATTTTCCGGCTCCAGCCCGACCCGGGCCGCCGACTGCCGGGCCGGGGAGCGCACCTGCATCCTGATCCGGCCTGCTTCGCGCTGGCGGAGCGGCGTCGCGCCTTCGGGCGGGCGCTGCGACTCTCCGGTGTTGCTGACACCGGATTGCTGGCCGAGCACATCCGTACGGTCTCCGTGCCGTGCGGAACAACCGATGATGCGGCACCGGTCGCCGCATCACGACCAGCAAGGTAGGACGACCCAGATGAGCACACGATGAAGTCCCTGAAATGAACAGGCTTCTAGTGCACGAGTGAGGTCGCTGCGGGTGCGCTCGCACGACCTCGAAGTGAGGAGTGCAGTGCCAGGCAAGGCCCGCGTACACGAGCTCGCGAAGGAGCTCGGGGTCGACAGCAAGACCGTTCTCGCCAAGCTCAAGGAGATGGGCGAGTTCGTCAAATCCGCATCGAGCACGGTCGAGGCCCCGGTGGCCCGGCGGTTGCGTGGCGCCCTCGAGGCCGGCTCCGCCGCTCCGGCGGCCCCGGCCCCGCCCGCGCCGAGCGCCCCGGCGCCCGCCGCAGTCCGGCCCACGCCGCCGACCGCGCGGCCGCAGCCGCCGCGCCGCCCGACCCCGCCGGTGGCGGGAACGCCCAGCGTTCCCACCTCGCCGGCGCCGTCGCCGGGCCACTTCGCCCGTCCCAAGCCTCCGGCCGGCCGGCCGGGCCCCGCGCCGCGGCCGGTGGCCAAGCCGGCTAGCGCGCACGACATCGAGGTGGCGGCCGCCGAGGCGCGCGCCTCGGCACTGAAGGCCGAGCAGGAGGCCGCGGTCAAGGCTGCGCAGGCGGCCCGCACCCGCGATGCCGAGCGCCGGGCACAGCCCCCGGCGGACGGCACTTCGTCGCGTCCCCGTCCCGGCCCCGGCTCGGTCCCGCCGCGCCCGGGTTCGCCGGCCGCCGGCCGTAACCCCGTCCCGGGTGCCCCCGGTACGGCGCGGCCCGGTCCCGCCGGTGGCACCCCGCGCGCGCCGGCCCGTGGCCCGGGTAACAACCCGTTCGGCGTCTCCGGCGGCGGCTCGTCGCGGCCCACGCCGGCCTCGATGCCGCGGCCGAACCAGCCGGGCATGCCGCCGCGGCCGAGCCCTTCCTCGATGCCGCCGCGGCCCAGTCCCGCGTCCATGCCCGCGCAGCGCCCCGGCCGTCCCGGTGGCGGCCCCGGCGCCGGCCGTCCCGGTGGCCCCGGTGGTCCCGGTGGTGGCCGTGGCGGTGCCGGCGGCGGTTTCCGCACCGGCGGTGGTAGCGCTGGTGGCGGCGGCGGTGGCGGTGCCTACCGCGGCGGTCCCGGTGGTGGCGGCGGTGGCGGCGGCTACCGCGGCGGTCCCGGTGGTGGCGGCGGCGGTGGCGGCTTCCGCCCCGGTGGCGGTCCCGGCGGCGGTGGCGGTGGCGGTGGCGGTCCGGTCGGTGCCGGCGCTCCGGGTCGGCCCGGTAGTGGCGGCCGTGGCCGTGGCGGCGGCGCCGCGGGCGCCTTCGGGCGTCCGGGTGGCCGGCCCACCCGTGGCCGCAAGTCCAAGAAGCAGCGGCGTCAAGAGTTCGACAACCTGTCTGCTCCGCAGATGAGCTCGGGCGCCCCGCGGGGCCAGGGTCAGGAGATCCGGCTGTCCCGCGGCGCGTCGCTCTCCGATTTCGCGGAGAAGATCAACGCGAACCCCGGCTCGCTGGTCCAGGAGATGTTCAATCTGGGCGAGATGGTGACGGCGACGCAGTCGTGCTCCGACGACACGCTGCTGCTGCTGGGTGAGCACCTGGGCTTCAACGTGCAGATCGTCAGCCCCGAGGACGAGGACCGCGCGCTGCTCGCGCAGTTCAACATCGACCTCGACGCCGAGGTGGACGCCGACCGGCTGGTCACCCGGCCGCCGGTGGTGACCGTCATGGGTCACGTCGACCACGGTAAGACGAAGCTGCTCGACGCGATCCGCAAGACCAACGTGGTCGCCGGCGAGGCGGGTGGCATCACCCAGCACATCGGCGCCTACCAGGTCTCGTACGAGCACGAGGGCGAGGACCGGGCGATCACCTTCCTGGACACCCCGGGTCACGAGGCGTTCACCGCCATGCGTGCCCGTGGCGCCCAGGTGACCGACATCGTGATCCTGGTGGTCGCGGCCGACGACGGCGTGATGCCGCAGACGGTGGAGGCGTTGAACCACGCCAAGGCCGCCGAGGTGCCGATCGTGGTCGCGGTCAACAAGGTCGACAAGCCGGACGCCAACCCGGAGAAGGTGCGCCAGCAGCTCGCCGACTACGGGCTGCTCGCCGAGGAGTACGGCGGCGAGACGATGTTCGTCAACGTGGCCGCGAAGCCCGGCATCGGCATCGACGACCTGCTCGAGGCCGTCCTGCTGACCGCCGACGCGTCGCTGGAGCTGACCGCTCCGGTGGACGGCCCGGCGCAGGGCGTCGTCGTGGAGTCGCACCTGGACAAGGGCCGCGGCGCCGTCGCGACCGTCCTGGTGCAGAAGGGCACGCTGCAGGCCGGCGACTCGATCGTGGCCGGCGGCGCGCACGGCCGCGTCCGCGCCATGCTCGACGAGAACGGCCAGACCGTGGCCGAGGCGGAGCCGGCCCGTCCGGTCCTGGTGCTGGGTCTCACCTCCGTGCCGGGTGCGGGCGACACGTTCCTCGCGGCCGAGGACGACCGCACCGTGCGCCAGATCGCCGAGCAGCGGCAAGCCCGCCGCCGTGCGGCGAGCTTCGCCAACTCGCGGACCCGGGCCACCCTCGAGACGCTCATGGAGCAGCTCAAGGAGGGCGAGAAGACCTCCCTCACGCTGGTCATCAAGGGTGACAGCTCCGGTTCGGTCGAGGCCCTCGAGGACGCGCTGTTCAAGATCGAGATTCCGGACGAGGTGCAACTCAAGGTCATCCACCGTGGTGTCGGTGCGATCACCGAGAGCGACGTGAACCTGGCGAGCGCGTCCTCCGACGCGACCGCCACGATCATCGGCTTCAACGTCCGGGCCTCCAACAAGGTCAAGGAACTAGCCGACCGCGCCGGTGTGGAGATCCGCTACTACAGCGTCATCTACCAGGCCATCGAGGAGATCGAGGCGGCGCTCAAGGGTCTACTCAAGCCGGAGTACGAGGAGGTCGAGCAGGGCACGGCGGAGATCCGCGAGGTGTTCCGCTCGTCCAAGGTCGGCCTCATCGCCGGCTGTCTCGTGCGGACCGGTCTCATCCGCCGCAACGCCAAGGCGCGAGTGCTGCGCGACGGCGTCGTGGTGGCCGAGAACGTCACGATCAGCTCGCTGCGCCGGTTCAAGGACGACGCGACCGAGGTCCGCGAGGGCTTCGAGTGCGGTCTGACCATGAACGGCTTCGGCACCCCGCAGGTCGGCGACGTGATCGAGACCTTCGAGATGCGGGAGAAGCCGCGAGCGTAACCGCCCCATAGGTGACAGCCCCCGGCGCACCGGCGCCGGGGGCTGTGCTTTCAAGTAGAGGCGGGGTTGGACAATGTCACGCATGTCCCGGTACGCCCTGCTGCTCGCCCCCTCCGCCAACCGCGTCTACGCCGACCAGGCCGCCCGCCTCGCGCTCGCCGAACTGGACGCCTTCTCCCGGGTTCTCTCCGCACCGCTCACCGAGGCGGGGGAGACCGAGATCGGCGGCGTGCCCTACCTGACCTTCGGCGGGTCGCTGTCGGACCGGGACGTCGCGTACCTGTCGAACCTGTCGTCGGCGTACGCGCTCTTCGAGCTCGCCGGCGACGGCCTGTTGCGGCCGGTCGTGCTCACCCCGCTGGCCCGTTACGACGGCGATCTCATCACGATCCCGAAGTACGCCGGCAAGACCAACGAGCAGTTCACCAGGCTGTTGCTGAACCTCACCCTGCTCGCCTCCGGGTCCGCCGGGCGCATGCTGGACGGGCGCCTCACCGTCCTCGATCCGCTCTGCGGCCGCGGCACCACGCTGAACCAGGCGCTGATGTACGGCTACGACGCCATCGGGGTCGAGATCGACGGCAAGGACGTCGAGGCGTACAAGCTGTTCCTGCAGACCTGGCTCAAGCGCAAGCGGCTCAAGCACTCCGTCGAGCTCGTGCCGGTGCGCCGGGAGGGCCGGCGGGCCGGACGCCGGCTCGAGGTGACGCTGGCCGCGAGCAGGGAAGACCATAAGGCCGGCGCGCTGCAGCGGGTCACCGTGATCCAGGCCGACACCACCCGGCTCGCCGGGATGCTGCGCGGCGGCGTCGCCGACGTCCTGGTCGCCGATCTTCCGTACGGCGTCGCCCACGGCAGCCAGGACGAGCACGGTGGCCTCTCCCGGCGTCCGCTCGAGCTGCTGGAGCGCGCCGTCCCGGAATGGTTGCCGCTGCTGCGGCGCGGCGGCGCCGTCGGCCTGTCGTGGAACACCAAGGTCGCCCGGCGCGAGCTCGCCGAGGACATCCTGATCGCTCACGGCCTGCGACCGCTGGAGCATCTCCCGCTGCGCCACCGGGTCGATCAGGGCATCGAGCGCGACGTGCTGGTCGCCCGCACATCCGGCTGAGAATCGTCGTACCCCGGCAGTAACCTGCTCGCGATGTATACCGAGACCGCCGTCTTCGACCTCCTCCTGCCGGGCGATTCCCGTTCGCTCAAGCAGAAGCGTTCGTACGTCCGCCCGATCCTCGCCATGCTGAGGAAGTACGAGGTCAGCGCCGCCGAGGTCGGCCTGCACGACCGGCACGGCCGGGCCTTGATCGGCGTGGCCGCGGTGGCGGCCGATCCGGCGCAGGCGCGAGCGGTGATCGACACCTGCGAGAACCAGGTGGCCGGCCGCCCCGAGATCGATCTGCTGTCGGTCCGGCGCCGGCTCTACGGCGACGACGACTGACAGCCGCGTCGGGCACGCACTTCCGGGACGTTCGGGTACCCCGTGTCCTGGGTAGGCTTCAGCAGTTGGGCGGGGGCCGTCACGGACCCGCGGGATTTCAGTCGGAGGTGGGCGATATGTCGGACCCGGCCAAGACGCGTCGGCACGCGGAACGCGTACGGGAACTGGTGGCGTCGCTGGTACGCGAGATCAAGGACCCCCGGCTCGGCATGGTGACGATCACGGACGCCCGGATCACCGGCGACCTGCGCGACGCCACCGTCTACTACACCGTCCTCGGCGACGCCACGGAGCAGTCGGCCACCAAGGCGGCCCTGGAGAGTGCGAAGGGCATGCTGCGCAGCCGGGTCGGCCACGCGCTGGGCCTGCGCCACTCGCCCAGCCTGGCGTTCGTGCTGGACAACGTGCAGGACCACGCGAAGGAGATCGACGATCTGCTCGCCCAGGCTCGGCACCGGGACCAGGAGGTGCAGCGGCTCGCCGCCGGCAAGCAGTACGCCGGCGACCCGGACCCCTACAAGACGGCCGACGAGGACGACGACGAGGACGCCGAGCGGGTCGGCGCGCGCGAGGACCTTAGGTGACTGTTCCCTCCGGTACGGCCGGGGGAGTCACCGACGAGGAGTGGTCCGCGGCCGTCGAGGCGGTTCGTGGCCTCACCCCCGGCGACGAAGTCCAGCTGGTCTGCCACGTGAATCCGGACGGGGACGCGCTCGGCAGCATGCTCGGCTTCGCGCTCGGACTGCGCGCGCTGGGCGTCTCCCACCTGCGAGCGACGTTCCCCGGCGAGTTCGACGTGCCGGAGCCGTACCGTGCGCTGCCCGGGGTCGACCTGCTGGTGCCGCCGGAGAAGGCGTACCCCGCCCCGGCTCTGGTGCTGGTCTTCGACGTCGCCGCCGAGTCGCGCCTGGGCGACCTGGTCGCGCTGCTGGCCGCCCCCTGCGTGGTGGTGCTCGACCATCACGCCTCGAACACCCGCTTCGGCCGGGTGAACCTGGTCGACCGGCACGCCGCGGCCACCTCGGTGGTGGCGGACGGCCTGCTCACCCGCCTCGGCGTGCCGCTGGATCGGGAGATCGCCGAGTGCCTCTACGTGGCGCTGGCGACCGACACCGGCTCGTTCAAGTTCGATCTGACCACACCCGCGGTGCACGAGCTGGCGGCCCGGCTCATCGCCACCGGCATCAGCCCGGGCGACATCTCTCGCCGGGTCTTCGACACCCGGCCGTTCGGCGCCATGAAGCTCGCCGGCGAGGTGCTCGGCCGCGCCGCCCTCGATCCCACGGCCGCCGGCGGCAAGGGCATGGTGTGGACGTATGCCACGCTCGACGACCTGAAGCGGCACGGCCAGCGGCCGTACGTCCTCGACACGCTCATCGACCCGGTACGCAGCGTCGCGGAGGCGGACGTCGCGGTGGTGGTCAAGCAGACCGGGCCCGCGGAGTGGGCGGTGTCGTTGCGCAGCAAGGGTGGCGTGGACGTCAGCAAGGTCGCGGTGGCGTTGGGCGGCGGCGGGCACCGGCTGGCCGCCGGGTTCACCGGTCACGGAAATCCGGGCGATGTGGTGGTCGCGGTGCGCGACCAACTGGAGCGCTACCTGATCTGACGCAGCCGCAAGCCGCCCACCGTCGGACCTGGCAATCGTGACCACGCGCCGGCCGGTATTCGCCGGCTGGGTCACGGTGCCAGCGTCCACCCGCGCAGGCCGCGCCTCCCCAGGTCACCGCCTCCGCCGTGGCACCGCCTGCCCGATCTTGGAATCGTGATCGCCCTCTCCCGGCTGTCACCCTTGCCGGGTGTCACCCTCGCCCGGGGACATGGCGCCAAGGTCCGCTGGGTCGCGCGTGATGGCGCAGGTCGGGGTGCCGACCGATGGTTGCCCGGTCCGATCTTGGAGCCGAGGCCACGTGCTGGCGGGGTCAGGGTGTCAAGGTCCGCTGGGTCGCGGGTGAACGCCAAGGTCACGTCGTCGACCGATCACATTCCTGTCCGATCTTGGAATCGGGGCCACGCGCCGGTGGGGACACGATGCCAAGGTTTACCGGGTTGGCCGCGCCGTCCCGGAACGCACCGGATCGCACCAACCAACCGGACACCCGTACGTGCTGGCGAGCTCCGGGCCAAGGAGGCAGGGGATGGGCTGGACACGGTTCTTCGGCATTGTCCGGATTCCGACTGCGGAGCATTTCGGCGTCCTGCCAGCCGTCGCTATGGAGCCATCGGTCCGGTTCGGCTCGTCGTCTCAGGGCTACGAGCGGCCCCGCGAAGCCGGGTGAAAGCGGTAAGTCAGCCATTCCGGCGGCCGCGGTGTGTCCCTCGTCCGGTCGACCGTCGTCCCGGACCGTGAGATCAGCCCTGCGTCTTCCGGACCTGAACGATAGTTTGGCCCTTAACGGTGATTTGGTTTTGCGCCGGCGTGACCACCGCCCGCCGCGAAGCCTCGAGCCACCCGGGCCCACCGACCCGGGTCGCGTCACCCCGCCAGTCGTTCGGCGACCCCGGACCGGCCCTGTGACGCCCTGCTCGACCGAGTCTTCGGGCGCGCCGTCGCGCCGCGCCCGCACCCACCGTGGAAGGAACCACGATCATGGCTGCCAAGCCGAAGCCCCCGACCACCGACGAAGCCCGCGAGCAGGCGCGCCGCGCCCTGCAGACCTCGCTGGACACGCGCCAGTAACGGGGACGTAAGCACTCAACAGATTTGCGCTCCTTACGACTGGGCGGGCATCATGGCAAACCATGAGCCCGCCTGCCCAGTCGTCGCCGAACCCGCCGCCCCCGCCGGCCCCTCCTGAGGCCGCACGGAGCGCGCCCGCGGAGGGCATCGGTACCGCGACCGCGGCCGGTGTGACCGCGCGGCGGATCGCTCAGCTGGCGCTTCCAGCGCTCGTCGTGCTCGCGGCCGAGCCGCTCTACGTCCTGGTCGACACGGCCGTCGTGGGCCACCTCGGTGCGGTGCCGCTGGCGGCGGTCGCCGTCGGGGGCACCCTCATGTCGGTGGCGGTGTGGATCGGCACACTCATGGCGTACGGCACGACGGGGCGTGCGGCACGCCGGTTCGGAGCCGGCGACCGGGCGGCGGCCGTGGCGGAGGGTGTGCAGGCCTCGTGGCTCGCGCTGTCCGCCGGCGTACTGCTGGCACTGGCCGCCGAGGTCGCCGCCGGACCGCTCGCGGGCCTTCTCGCCGGCGATCCCACCACGGCCGAAGCCGCGGCGCTCTGGCTGCGCATCGCCGCCCTGGGCGCGCCCGGGCTGTTGCTCGCCGCCGCCGGCAACGGCTGGATGCGGGGCGTGCAGGACACCCGGCGGCCGCTGATGTTCGTCCTCGCCGCGAACCTCCTGTCCGCCGTGCTCTGCCCGGTCCTGGTCTATCCGCTCGGCTGGGGGCTGACCGGCTCGGCGGTGGCGAACGTGGCCGCGCAGACCATCTCCGGCGGATGTTTCGTCGTCGCGTTGATCCGCCAGGCGCGCGCTATCCGGCCCAGCCCTTCGATCATGTGGCAGCAGCTCATGGTGGGCCGGGATCTGCTCGTCCGGGGTGCGGCGTTCCAGGCCTGCTTCCTGTCGGCGACCGCGGTGGCCGCGCGGTTCGGGGTGGCGGCGCTCGGCGCGCACCAGATCGCCCTGCAGCTGTGGTTCTTCAGCGCGCTCGTCCTGGACGCGGTCGCGATCGCCGCCCAGTCACTGGTCGGCGCCGCGCTCGGCGGCGGGGACGGTGCCGCGGCCCGGGACGTGGCCCGCCGGGTCACGGTCGCCGGCGGCATCGCGGGCGTCGCCTTCGCGCTGCTCGCCGGCGCCGGCACCGGCGTGGTGCCCGGCTGGTTCACCGGCGACTCCGGGGTACACGATCAGGCGGCGATCGTCTGGCCGTGGTTCGTCGGCCTGCTGCCCTGCGCCGGCGTCGTCTTCGCGCTGGACGGTGTGCTGATCGGCGCGGGCGACGTGAGCTTCCTGCGGAACATCACCCTGGCCTCGGCCCTGCTCGGGTTCCTCCCGATGATCTGGCTCGCGTACGGGTTCGACCTGGGCCTGGGCGGCGTCTGGGCCGGCCTGGCGGTGTTCATGCTGGCCCGCTTCGGCACGGTGGTGTGGCGCTGGCGGTCGGGCCGCTGGGCCGTGCTCGGCGCCACCCGCTGACATCCGGCCCTAAGGTGGTCCGGTGGACGCGGACGGACTCATCGTGGTGGACAAGCCGGCGGGGATGACCTCGCACGACGTGGTGGCGCGGATCCGCCGGCTGGCGAAGCCCCGCCGCGTCGGCCACGGCGGCACGCTCGACCCGATGGCCACCGGCGTGCTGATCGTCGGGGTGAACCGGGCGACCCGGCTGCTGACGTACGTCATCGGGGCGCGGAAGAGCTACACCGCGACCGTCCGGCTGGGGCAGTCCACCGTCACCGACGACGCGGAGGGCGACGTCACGGCGACCGCGCCGGTCGCCGGGGTGACCGACGCGGAGATCCACGCCGGGCTCGCCGCCCAGCGCGGGGAGATCGACCAGGTGCCGAGTGCGGTGAGCGCCATCAAGATCAATGGCCGCCGGGCCTACAAACGGGTCCGCGAGGGGGAGACGGTCGACCTGCCGGCCCGGCGGGTCACCGTCTTCCGGCTGGACGTCCTGGCGATCCGGCGGGCGGCGGACGTGATCGACGTGGACGTCGACGTCACCTGCTCGTCGGGCACGTACGTGCGGGCCATCGCCCGTGACCTCGGCACCACGCTGGGCGTGGGCGGGCACCTCACCGCTCTGCGCCGCACCGCGGTCGGCGACCTGACGCTGGCGCAGGCGGTGACGCTGGAACAGCTCGAGCAGCGGGCGCCGGACGTGGTCGGCCTGTCCCTCGCCGAGGCGGTCCGGCGTACCTTCCCCCAGCGCACGGCCACCGCGGAAGAGGCACGGGTGGTGCGCCACGGCGGTCCGCTGAGCGCGGCCGGGATCGCGGGCCCGTACGCCGTGGTCGGCCCCGGCGGTGACGTGCTCGCGATCGTCTCGGAGCGGGACGGCCGAGCCCGGGCCGAGATCGTGCTAGCACCGGCCTGACGGACGGTGAAGGCCGGCCTGACCGACGGGTGAACGCCCGCCTGACCGACGGGTGAAAGCCAGCCTCACTGACGGGTGAAGCTCAGCCGGGCAGGTGCCGGGCGACCGTCGCGACCAGATCGGCGGCCGCGTACGGCTTGTCCAGGAAGCCGTCGCAGCCCGCCTCGATCGCGGCGGCGCGGTCCTGCGGCAGGACGCTCGCCGTCACCGCGATCACGGCCGGCCGCTGCCGGCCGGCGGTCACCTCGCCGGCGGCCAGCTCGCGGGCGAGGGCCAGGCCGTTGCCGTCGGGCAGGTTCATGTCCAGCAGGACGACGTCGACGTCCTCGCCACTCAGCCGGTCGCGGGCGGCGGACAGGCTGGTCGCGTCGAGGACCTCGGCCGCCCGCACGGCGGCGACGTCGGCGCGCGCCAGCACCGCCTTCACCAGCGTACGGTTCAGTTCCTCGTCCTCGACCAGCAGAATCCTGCTCACGTCGCCTCCTCTTCCGGATTCCGTTTCGCCGGATCCCGCCGGGCCGAAGCGGGCCGGCCGCCGATCAGCGGAGCGAGACTCTTCCAGGCGGTGCCGCCGGACATCGCCTCCGCCGCCACTCCGCCGGCCATGGCGGTGGCCACCAGCGGGCTCGCCGCGCTGAGCCCCAGCACCGGCGTGTTTCCGCTCGCCGCGTCCTGCTCGATCGCGGCGAGCAGGCTGAAACCGTCCGCCGCCGGTGACCGCATGTCGCACACGATGAGGTCGAACTCCTCCGCCCGGCTGCGGGCCAGCCCCTCCCGGCCGTCGGCGCAGGCCACCACGTCCGCGCCGCCGGCGCGCAGTCCGTCCTCGACGGCCCGGCGGCCGGCGTCGTCGTGGTCCACGACCAGCACCCGCGGCGCCGGCCGGGCGGCCACCGCGCCGGCCAGCGCGGCGAGCAGGCGCGCCCGGTCGACCGGCTTGACGAAGTAGTCGTCCGCGCCGAGAGCCAGCCCGGCCTGCGGATCGTCGACGATGGTGGCGAAGAAGACCGGGATGGTGGCGAGCCGTTCGTCGGCCTTGAGCCGGCGGATCACCTCCCACCCGTCGATGTCCGGCAGCGTGACGTCGAGCACGATCGCGTCCGGCGGATGGGCGTCCGCCGTCGCCAGGCCGATCTCGCCGGTGCCGGCCACCTCCACCCGGTAGCCGGCGGCGGCGAGCTGGGTACGCATCAGCTCGGCGGACTGCGGGTCGTCCTCGATCAGCAGCAGGTAAGACCGGCTCCCCGGCTCCGAGCGGACCACCGGCGCGGCCGGCAGCCGTACCGAGAACGTACTGCCCTCGCCCGGCGCCGAGACCAGCCGGATGTCACCGCCGTGCGCCTCGACCAGCCGCCTGGTCAGCGCCAGCCCCAAGCCGGTGCCCGCCCGCTGCCGGTCGGGGTCGCCGACCTGCTGGAACTCCTCGAAGACCCGGGCCTGGTCGTCCTCGGCCATCCCGACGCCGGTGTCCGCAACCGAGACGTACACCTGGTCTGCGGCCTGCCGCGTGGCGACCGTCACCGAGCCGCCCTCCGGGGTGAACTTGATCGCGTTGGACAGCAGGTTCTCGACGATCTGCCGGAACCGGACCCGGTCGGCCAGCGCGGTGACCGGAGCCAGGTCGGTCTCGATGGTGAGGTGCTTCGTGGTGAACAGCGGCGTCAGGCCGGTGAGCAGCTCGCTGATCGCGGTGTCCACCCGCAGCGGGGCCAGCCGCAGTTCGAGCCGCCCCGCCTCGACCTTGGCCAGGTCCAGGATGTCGTTGATCAGCCCGAGCAGATGCCGGCCGCTGGTGTGGATGTGCTCCACCCACTCGGCCGGGACCCGGCGCCGGTCGCCGTCCGGCTCTTCCATCCGCATCAGGTCGCTGAATCCGATGATCGCGTTCAGCGGGGTGCGCAGCTCGTGGCTCATGTTCGCGAGAAAGGTGCTCTTCGCCTGGTTGGCGCGGGTGAGCGCGTCGACCGACGCACTCAGCTCGGCGGCCAGCCGGCGCTGCGCCGCGAGCACCGCCTGGCGCTCGGCGAGGATGGCCGCCTGGCCGCCGAGCGCGGCCAGCAGCCGTAGGTCGTCGTCGCGGAACAGGGTGCGGTGCCGGTGGAAGAGCAGCACCGCGCCCTCGATGTCGGGCGGAACCGGCATGCTCAGCGCGATCACGAAATCGTCGCTGAGGTCGTCGCCGAAGTGCGCGACCAGGGCCGCGTCGCCGTCCCGGAGGCGGGCGTCCTGCCCCGCCCGGATCAGCGCGGTGAGATCGGCCGCGGCCAGTTCCGCTGGCCGGGCGGTGGGCGGCCCCGCGTACGCGGTCTGGGCGAGCTGGCCGTCCGGGCGCGGCATGAGCACCGCCACCGCCTCCGCGCCGGTCTGCACGCGCATGATCTCGGCGTAGGTCTGCCAGACCTGCTCGGCCGAATCAGCCGGGGCGCGCAGCATCCGCTCCGTGACGCGCTGTGCGGCGGTCGCCGAGAAGGTACGCCGCAGCCAGCGCGGCGGGAGGAAGGCGACCAGGTAGCCGAGCCCGCTGATCAGCGCCAGCACCCGGCTGATCGTGGGCAGCACCGGGCTCGCGTGCGGGAAGGCGCCCAGCCCGATGAAGACGATCATGGTGCCGAAGGTCAGGGTGGCCGCCGCGGCGATCATCAACCGGGCCTGATTCGCGCCGGTACGCGTGCGCGCCTTGCCGAAGAGCAGCCCCGCGGCGACCAGCTCGCTGAGCGCGTAGGTGATCGCCATCGCGGAGAGCATGCCCGGGTCCAACGGCCGCGGAGCCAGCACGACCGGTACCGCGATGGCCAGGTACGACGCCAGCATGAGCCGGTTCAGCAGGCGCGGCACCGCGCGCAGCCGGTTCGCCAGCCGGACGGTCAGGAAGGGCTGGGCCAGCAGGACGGCGGACGTCGTGATGCCCACCCACTGGGGCAGCGGGCCGCCGACCCGCCGGGCGATGTCCACGCAGAACACCAGCGTGCAGGGGAAGAAGACGAGCGTGACGTCGCGCTGCAGCGGGTCCTGCCGCCGGAGGTAGCCGACCAGGGCACGCAGGAAGAGCACCGCGAAGGTGAACTCCGCCGCGAGCAGGACGAGGGCACTCCACTCGATGCGCATATCGGTGCTAATCGTAGCGTTTCGGTCGCGTGCTAAGGCCGATACGCTGAGCGCTGGAACGTGACGCTGGGAACGGTGCGGAAGGCGGCGGTGATGCAGCGCTGGCGAGGGTACGACTCGGTGCCCGGTGGTTGGGGCCGCTCGGTCGTCACGATCGGTGTCTTCGACGGTGTGCACCGGGGCCACCAGGTGATCATCGGGCACGCCGTGAAGCGGGCCCGCGATCTCGGCCTGCAGTCCGTGGTGCTGACGTTCGACCCGCACCCGGCCGAGGTGGTGCGGCCGGGCTCGCATCCCGCGGTGCTCACCGAGCCGGTGCGCAAGGCCGAGCTGATCGAGGAACTCGGCGTGGACGCGCTCTGCGTGGTGCCGTTCACCCCGGCGTTCTCCCAGCTCAGCCCCGAGGCGTTCGGGCACGACGTGCTGGTCGAGGCGCTGCACGCGGCCGTCGTGGTGGTGGGCGACAACTTCCGGTTCGGCCATCGCGCGGCCGGCGACGTGGCACTGCTCGAGCGGCTCGGGCGCTCGTTCGGCTTCACCGTGGAGGACCCGCCGCTGGTGTCCGAGGACGGGTTGGTCTTCTCCTCGACGTACATCCGCAGCTGCGTCGACGCCGGTGACGTGCGTGCCGCGGCGGTGGCGCTGGGCAGGCCGCACCGCGTGGCCGGCGTGGTGATCCGCGGGGACCAGCGGGGCCGCGAGATCGGCTTTCCGACGGCCAACCTCATGGTGCACCGGTACGCGGCGGTGCCGGCCGACGGCGTGTACGCGGCCTGGCTGATCCGCGGCGGCGAGCGGGCCGGGCGGCACATGGCGAGCGTCTCGATCGGCACGAACCCGACCTTCTCCGGCCGCGAGCGGCGGGTCGAGGCGTACGTGCTGGACTTCGCCGGCGACCTCTACGGCGAGCGGGTCAGCCTGGACTTCGTGGCCCACCTGCGGGAGCAGCGGACGTACGACGCGATCGAACCGCTGGTGGCGCAGATCCGCCAGGACGTGGACGAGACCCGCGCGTTGCTTCGGTGACCCCCTGGTAGTGTTGAGGCGGCGCTGGAGTGTCCAGCGACCAACCCATCATGCTCACGCTCCCGCCTGCCTGCCCGACGCCGCGGGCCGCGGGGAGTCCGGGATACCCGGCAGCACAGAATCACGGAGAACATGGCGCTCGATCAAGAGACCAAGCACAGGATCATCGACGAGTACCAGGCGAAGGACGGGGACACCGGCTCGCCCGAGGTCCAGGTCGCGATGCTGACGAAGCGGATCGCCGACCTCACCGAGCACCTCAAGACGCACAAGCACGACCACCACAGCCGGCGTGGCCTGCTGCTGCTGGTCGGCCGCCGCCGCCGCCTTCTCAACTACGTGCAGAAGAAGGACATCCAGCGCTACCGGTCGCTCATCGAGCGGCTCGGCCTGCGCCGATGACCTGACGGGGGAGTGGCCACCGGGCCGCTCCCCCGACGTTTCACCCCACGGACCCGCGCGGCTCTCGCCGTCAGCACCGGTCCTCGGTAGTGGTTCCCCGGGCTCGATTCCGGGGCACTTCGATCGAAGACCGGCTCTCCTGAACCGCGCTGCAGACCGCCGGGTCCTCGACGAAGGAGCACCGCACCACATGACAGAGCAGAACGCTCTCGGCACCGAGTCCCGCACCGCCGTCATCGATAACGGATCGTTCGGCACCCGCGAGATCACCTTCTTTACCGGCCGGCTGGCCAAGCAGGCCGCCGGCTCGGTCGTCGTCCAGCTCGGCGAGACCGTCGTCCTTTCCGCGACCACGGCCAGCAAGCAGCCGAAGGAGCACTTCGACTTCTTCCCGTTGACCGTCGACGTCGAGGAGCGGATGTACGCCGCGGGCCGCATCCCGGGCTCCTTCTTCCGCCGCGAGGGACGCCCCAGCGAGGACGCCATCCTCACCTGCCGCCTGATCGACCGGCCGCTGCGGCCGTCGTTCACCAAGGGCCTGCGTAACGAGGTCCAGGTCGTGGAGACCGTGCTGGCCCTCGACCCGGCCCACCCGTACGACGTGGTCGCCATGAACGGCGCCTCGATGTCGACCAAGCTGTCCGGCCTGCCGTTCAGCGGCCCGATCGGCTCGACCCGGGTGGCGCACATCGACGGCCAGTGGGTCGCCTTCCCGACCATCGAGGAGCTGGAGCGCGCCACCTTCGACATGGTGGTCGCCGGCCGGGTCCTGGAGGACGGCGATGTGGCGATCATGATGGTCGAGGCCGAGGCCACCCCGAACGCCGTCAAGCTGATCGCCGGCGGCGCCGCCGCGCCGACCGAGGAGGTCGTGGCCGGCGGCCTGGAGGCCGCCAAGCCCGCCATCCGCGAGCTCTGCCGGGCGCAGAGCGAGCTGGCCGAGGTCGCCGCGAAGCCGGCCGTCGAGTTCCCGGTCTTCCTGGACTACCAGGACGACGTCTACGGCGCGGTCGCCGAGTCGGTCCGCGAGGAGACCGCCGAGGCCCTGAAGATCGCCGCCAAGCACGAGCGCGAGGAGGCCCTCGACCTGGTCAAGGCCAAGGCCCACGAGCTGCTCGACGCGCGGTTCGAGGGCCGGGAGAAGGAGATCGGCGCGGCCTTCCGCTCGGTCACCAAGAGCGAGGTGCGCCAGCGCGTGCTCCGCGACCAGATCCGCATCGACGGCCGCGGCCCGCGCGACATCCGGCCACTGAGCGCCCAGGTCGGCGTGCTGCCCCGCGTGCACGGCTCGGCGCTGTTCGAGCGCGGCGAGACGCAGATCCTCGGCGTCACCACGCTCAACATGCTGCGCATGGAGCAGGCGCTGGACACCCTCTCGCCGGACAAGTCCAAGCGCTACATGCACAACTACAACTTCCCGCCGTACTCGACCGGGGAGACCGGCCGGGTGGGCTCGCCGAAGCGGCGCGAGATCGGCCACGGTGCGCTGGCCGAGCGCGCGCTGGTCCCGGTGCTGCCGTCGCGCGAGGAATTCCCGTACGCGATCCGCCAGGTCTCCGAGGCGCTGGGCTCGAACGGCTCGACCTCGATGGGCTCGGTCTGCGCCTCGACGCTCTCCCTGCTCTCCGCCGGCGTCCCGCTGAAGGCGCCGGTCGCCGGCATCGCCATGGGCCTGATCTCCGACGAGGTCGACGGCAAGACGCAGTACGTCGCGCTGACCGACATCCTCGGCGCCGAGGACGCGTTCGGCGACATGGACTTCAAGGTCGCCGGGACCAGCGAGTTCGTCACCGCGCTGCAGCTGGACACCAAGCTCGACGGCATCCCGTCCGACGTGCTGGCCGCCGCCCTGCAGCAGGCGCACGACGCCCGGGCCACCATCCTCGACGTGATGGCCGCGGCGATCGCCGCGCCGGCCGCGATGAGCGAGTACGCCCCGCGGGTGACCACCGTGAAGATCCCGGTCGACAAGATCGGCATGGTGATCGGTCCCAAGGGCCAGACGATCAACGCGATCCAGGACGAGACCGGCGCCGACATCTCGATCGAGGACGACGGCACGATCTACGTCGGCGCGACCAACGGCCCCTCGGCCGAGGCGGCGGTCGAGCGGATCAACGCGATCGCCAACCCGACGCTGCCCAAGGTCGGCGACAAGTTCCTCGGCACAGTGGTGAAGACCGCCGCGTTCGGCGCGTTCGTCTCGCTGCTCCCCGGCCGCGACGGGCTGCTGCACATCTCCAAGGTGGGCGACGGCAAGCGGGTCGAGAAGGTCGAGGACTACCTGAACGTCGGCGACAAGGTCGAGGTGCAGATCGCGGACATCGACGCCCGCGGCAAGATCTACCTCGACAAGGTCCGCCCCGAGGGCGAGGAGGCGCCCGCGCCGGCCGCCGCCGCGGGTGACGGCCGGCCGCGCGAGGAGCGGGCACCGCGGGATGGCGGCGAGCCCCGCCGGCGCCGGCAGCGTTCCGGTGGCGACCGCGGGGACCGCGGCGAGCGTCGCGAGTAACGAGCAGTGACAGCGAGTTCGCGCGGGCCGGCCGGCAGGCCGGCCCGCGTCGTGACCAAGACCCTCCAGAGCGGCGTGCGCCGCACGGTCCTGCCCAGCGGACTGCGGATCCTCACCGAAGCCATCCCGACCACCCGCAGCGCCTCGCTCGGCGTCTGGGTCGGCGTCGGCTCCCGGGACGAGACCCCTGCGCTGTCCGGTGCCTCACACTTCCTCGAGCACCTGCTCTTCAAGGGCACCCACAGGCGCACGGCGCTGGAGATCTCCGCGGAGATCGAGGCCGTGGGCGGCGAGACCAACGCCTTCACCACGAAGGAATACACCTGCTACTACGCCCGCGTGCTCGACGCCGACCTGCCGCTCGCGGTCGACGTGCTGTGCGACGCGGTGGCCGGCTCGATCCTCGACCCGGCCGACGTGGAGACCGAGCGAGGCGTCATCCTCGAAGAGATCGCCATGCACGAGGACGAGCCCGGCGACGAGGTGCACGACGTCTTCACCGAGGCGATCTTCGGCGACCACCCGCTGGGCCGCCCGATCTCGGGCACCGAGGAATCGATCACCCCGATGACCCGGCCGCAGATCAACCGCTTCTACCGGCGCCGCTACACGGCGCCGAACATCGTGGTGGCGGCCGCCGGCAACCTCGAGCACGCGGATGTCGTACGCCTGGTACGCAAGGCGCTCGCCGGCACCGCGCTGGACTCCGCACCGGCCGATCCGGTCGGCCCCCGGTCCGGCAGCCGGCGGGTACCCACCCAGCGCGCGCACACTGTGGTGCGCCACCGGGACACCGAGCAGGCCCATATGGTGCTCGGCGGCGTCGGCATCGGCCGCCGGGACGAGCGCCGCTTCGCTCTCGGCGTGCTGAACAACGTTCTCGGCGGGGGCATGTCCAGCCGGCTCTTCCAGGAGATCCGGGAGAAGCGGGGCCTCGCCTACTCGGTCTACTCGTACGCCAGCCAGTACGCCGACGCCGGGTTGGTCGGCGTCTACGCCGGCTGCGCGCCCGGCAAGGTCGAGGAGGTGCTCGACCTGGCCCGCGCCGAGCTCGAGCGGGTGGCCACCAAGGGCGTGTCGGCCGAGGAGATCGGCCGGGGCAAGGGCATGGTCAAGGGCTCGTACGTGCTCGGGCTGGAGGACACCGGCTCGCGGATGAGCCGCCTGGCCAAGTCGGAGCTGCTCTACGGCGACCTGATGACGGTCGACGAGCTGCTCGGCCGGGTGGACGCGGTGACGCCGGACGACGTGAACGCGGTCGCCGCCGATCTGCTGGCGCAGCCACTCTCGCTGGCCGTGGTGGGCCCGTTCGACGAGGCCGCGTTTCCGGCGACTCGTTAGCCTCTATCCCCGTGACGACGCTCGAGACGCCGCCCGAGACGCCCGCGACCCCGGTCCCTCCGGACCGGCGCCGGCGCCGCGTCGTCGGCATGCTGATCTGGGCGGCGGCTTTCGCGCTCTTCGTCGTGCTGGTCGGCGTGCCGACCAGCGACCCGCTCACGGCGTTCGGCTGGTTGTGGCTGGCCACCATCGCCTGGCGCAACTACCTGCCGTGGCGGGAGCACCTGCTCTTCCTGCGCGACTGGATGCCGGTGGCGCTGCTGCTGGTGCTCTACAACCTGTCCCGGGGTGCGGCGGACAACCTCTTCCAGCCGCACGTCACCGAGTTGATCGACGCCGACGAGGCGATGTTCGGCGGGCACGTCCCGACGGTCTGGCTGCAGCAGCACCTCTACCGGCCCGCCGTGGTGCAGTGGTGGGAGGTGGTGGTCACCCTCGTCTACACCTCCCACTTCCTCACCGTGCCGACCGTGGCGGTGGTGCTGTGGATCCGGGACCGGTCCTGGTCCTACCGGTTCATGCGGCGCTGGATCGCACTCAGCCTGGCCGGCCTGATCACCTACTTCGCCTATCCGGCGGCGCCGCCGTGGTGGGCCTCGGTGCACGGCTACCTGGCCGAGCCGGTCGCGCGGATCTCCACGAACGGGTGGAGCGCCGTGGGCCTGCACAGCGCCGGGAACACGCTGAACGCGCTGCAGGCCGACCAGTCCAACCCGGTCGCGGCGATGCCGTCGCTGCACACCGCGTACGCGATGATGGCCGTCGCGTTCTTCCTGCCGGTGGCCCGCCGGCGGTGGTGGCCCGTGCTGCTGGCGTACCCGCTGGCGATGACCTTCACGCTGGTCTACACCGGCGAGCACTACGTGATCGACGTGCTGGTCGGCTGGCTCTACGTCGCGCTGACGTTCCTGGTCGTGGGGCTGGCCGAGCGCTGGTGGACGCGGCGCCGGGACCGTGCGTTAGGTTGTGCGGGTGACTGACTCGCCCGCGCCGATCCGGGTCGGCGTTCTCGGCGCCCGGGGCCGCATGGGCCTCGAGGTCTGCAAGGCGGTCGACGCCGCCGCAGACCTCGAGCTGGTCGCCATGATCGACCAGGGCGACTGGCTGTTCAACGCGTCCGACGCGGGCGCCCAGGTGCTCGTCGACTTCACCACCCCCGACGTGGTCATGGACAACCTGCGCTGGGCCGTCGACCAGGGCATCAACATGGTCGTCGGCACCACCGGCTTCACCGAAGAGCGGCTCGAGCAGGTACGCGGCTGGCTGTCCGGCAAGCCCGGCGTCGGCGTGCTGATCGCGCCCAACTTCGGCATCGGCGCGGTGCTGATGATGCAGTTCGCCGAGCGGGCCGCCCGCTACTACGACTCCGTCGAGATCATCGAGCAGCACCACCCGCGCAAGCTGGACGCGCCGAGCGGCACGGCGACACACACCGCCCGCCGGGTCGCCGCGGCGCGCTCGGCCGCCGGCCGCGGCCCGATGCCGGACGCCACCAAGGAGGAACTGCCGGGCGCTCGTGGCACGCAGATCGAGGGCGTACGGGTGCACGCCGTCCGCGCCGCCGGGCTGGTCGCGCATCAGGAGGTGCTGTTCGGCACCGAGGGTGAGACGCTGACGATCCGGCACGACTCGCTCGACCGGGTGTCGTTCATGCCGGGGGTACTGCTGGCGGTGCGGGGCATCCTGAATCGTCCCGGTCTGACGGTCGGGCTCGATTCGCTGCTCGACTGATCCGCCCGCTAGCCGACGGTCAGGCCGGGCGGGAGGCCGCGCAGCGTCGTGCCGTCGAACCCGACCGCGTGGCCGGCGATCCGCAATCCGTGGACGGCCGGCGCGCCGGGAAGCGGCCGCAACCGCACGACCCCGCCGGGGACGTCCGGTTCCAGTCCGAGCAGCGCCCGCAGGATCAGCACCGCCGCGGCGGCCGACCAGGCCTGGGGGTGGCAGGCCGCCGGGTACGGCACCGGGCGGCTGATCGTGGCGCGGGCGTCTCCCGCGTACAGCTCGGGAAGCCGGAAGCCGAACGCCTCGCCCGCGCTCAGCAGGCCGTCGACCAGGGTGGCCGCCTCGGCGACGAATCCGCCGCGGGCCAGGCCGGCGGCGACGATCGCGGTGTCGTGCGCCCAGATCGAGCCGCAGTGGTACGAAAGCGGGGCGAAGCCGCCGTCGTCAGAGGACATCGTGCGCAGGCCGTAGCCGCCGGACATCGGCTCCGAGCCGAGCGCCCGCGCGACGCGCCCCTCCTCCTCGGCGGTGAGCAGGCCGGTGCCGAGCAGGTGACCGATGTTGCTGGTCAGCGAGTCGACCGGGCGCTTGTCCCGGTCCAGGGCGAGCGCCGGGTAGCGGCCGCCGGCCACCCAGAAGGCGCCACGGAACCGGTCGGCCAGCGCCGACGCGTACGCCCGCCAGCGGTCGCCGCCGGGCCGGCCGAAGGCGTCCAGTAGGGCGGCGCCGTCCAGCGCCGCCCGGTACGCGTACGCCTGCACCTCGACCAGCGCGATCGGCGGCTCGGCGAGCCGGCCGTCGTGGAAGCGCACCGCGTCGGCGGAGTCCTTCCAGCCCTGGTTGGCCAGGCCCCGGCCGCTCGTGTCGAGGTACTCCACGAAGCCGTCGCCGTCCGGGTCGGCGTGCTCGGCCAGCCAGCCCAGCGCCGCGTCGAGATGCGGCAGCAGCGCCTCGATGTCGTCCGTGCGGTGACCCCAGCGCCAGGCGTCGTGCAGCAGGCTGATCCAGAGCAGGGTCGCGTCGATCGTGCCGTAGTAGACCGCGGGCAGTCGCAGTCCCTCCTCGGGCAGCGCGACGTCGGAGCGGCGCAGCTCGTGCATGATCTTGCCGGGCGCCTCGCCGGTCTCCTGGTCGATCTTGGTGCCCTGCCGCCGGGCCAGCACCCGCAGCGTGCCGATCGCCGGGTCGGTGCCGAGCGGCAGCAGCATCCGCGCCGCCCACAGGCTGTCCCGGCCGAAGAGGGTCAGATACCACGGCACGCCCGCGCCGAGGAACGTGTCACCGTCGTCGATCGCCGTAGTGAGCCGCAGCGCGGCGAGATCGTCGAGGGACCGCGAGACGAGCCGCTCGAGGCGGTGGTCGGCGGCCCGCACGACCGGCCGGGCCCATTCGCCGCGCGGGCCGGGCCGCATCACGGCGTCCGGGTCGTCCACGGTCATCGACCAGCGCAGCACCGCCCGGTGCCCGGGAGCCAGCTCGACGGTGCGCCGCAGGTCGCCGTCGAACCGGATGGTGAGGCGCTCGCGTCTCCAGACGCCCTCGGCCGCGCCGGACTTGACCACTTCGATCGGGGCTAGGTCACTCGCCGTCTCGACGGTCACCGCGGTGGTCACCGGCACGGTGGCGGTGGAGGTGACGATGATCTCCTCCTCCACCCGGCCGGGGGAGACCCGCCGGATCCGATCGATCCGGAGGGTGGGGTCGGCGCCGTCGTCGCCGAGCCAGCGGGCCAGGCTGACGAACCGGGTGATGCCCGGGCCGTCGGGAGCGTGACCGATCGGCTCCGGCTCCCGGCCGTCGAGCCGGAGCACCGCGGCGGAGAGCACCCGGGCGTCGGCGTGAAAGACGCCCTGCACCCCGCTGGCCCGGATCTGGCCGTCCGCGCCGGAGAGCGCCGCAGTGGGCGCGGCGAGCGTGGGAACCAGATCGTGCAGCATCGGTTGGCGTCTCACGCGAACTCCTTTTTAGGGAACCTTGACAGTCGGTCACCCGGCGGGCAAAGTGCGAAACATCCCGGTAACTTGATCGATCCAATCCTCCCCCATCGAAATTGGATCGTTCAAGGCCAAGAAAGGTCGCACTTCGGTGGAAAAGGTAACGATCGCCACGGTGGCCCGCCGGGCCGGGGTCTCCCGGCAGACGGTCTCCAACGTGATCAACACACCTGAGGTGGTTCGCGAAGAGACCCGGGAGCGGGTGCGCGAGGCGATCGCCGAGCTGGGCTACCGGGTCAACCAGGCCGCCCGGCAGATGCGCACGGGCCGGTCCGGGCTGATCGCGGTGCGGATCGAGCCGGCCCGCGACGGGATCAACGGCTCCGTGCTCGACCGCTTCCTGCACGGGCTCACCGACGCCGCGGCGCTCGCCGGCTACCGCGTGATGCTCTACACCGCGGCCGACGACGCGGAGGAGATCACCACCTACGACGACCTGCTGTCGGCGTACGACCTGGACGCCTTCGTGCTCACCAGCACCCACCACGGCGACCCCCGCACGTCCTGGCTGGTGCAGCGTGGCGTGCCGTTCGTGACCTTCGGCCGGCCGTGGGGGGCGCCGGACACGCACTCCTGGGTCGACGTGGACAACGCGGCCGGCACCGCGGCCGCCACCGAGCGGTTGTTGAGCACCGGCCACCGGCGGATCGGCTTCGTCGGCTGGCCGCCTGGTTCCGGCGTCGGCGACGCCCGGCGCGACGGCTGGGCCCGCACGCTGGCCGCGGCCGGTCTCGAGGATGACGATCTGTCCACCGCTACGGTGGACGGCGTCGACTCCGGCGCCGCCGCCGCGCAGGCTCTGCTCGCCCGCCCCGACCGGCCGCCGACCGCGCTCGTCTGCGCGAGCGACTCGCTGGCCCTGGGCGCGCTCGGCGCCGCGCGCGACCTCGGCCGCGACTGCGCCGTGGTCGGCTTCGACGACACCGCGGTCGCCCGGGCCGTCGGCCTGACCAGCGTCAGCCAGCCGCTCGCCGACGCCGCCGCCCGCTGCGTGGACCTGCTCGCCGAGCTGCTCGACGACCACGCTCCGCGAATGCCGACCCAGCTGTTACTCCTGCCGTCATTGGTGCTTCGCCAGACGGCATGACCCTCCCCGCTCATCCCCCGATCCAGGAGACACAGATGACCAGAAGCAGACTCCGCGCCGTGGCCCTCGCCGCGGTGGCCACCGGGTCGCTCGTCGCGGCCAGCGCCTGTGGCAGCGGCTTCGATGACAGCAATCAGGGAACCACGCAGCAGAGCAGCGGACCCGCCAGCCTGCAGATCATGATCGGCTCGTCCGGCGACGCGGAGACCAAGGCGGTGCAGGACGCGGCGGCGGCCTGGGCGAGCTCCAGCGGCAACCAGGCGACCGTCACCCCGGCGCAGGACCTCGCGCAGCAGCTCGGCCAGGCGCTGGCGGGCGGCACGCCGCCGGACGTGTTCTACGTGGACGCGGCGCGCTTCGCCGACTACGCCAGCGTCGGCGCGCTCGAACCGTACGGGGAGAACCTGGCGGGCAAGGACGCCTTCCTGCCCAATCTCCGGCAGTCCTTCACGTTCGACGGCAAGCTGTACTGCGCGCCCAAGGACACCTCGACGCTCGCACTGGCGATCAACACCGACCTCTGGAAGAAGGCCGGGCTCACCGACGCCGACATCCCGACAAGCTGGGACCAGCTCACCGCCGTCGCCCAGAAGATCAAGGCGAAGGGCACCACGCCGATGGCGATCGGCGACACCCGCGACCGGATCGGCGCGTTCCTCGTGCAGAACGGCGGCTGGTGGGTGAATGAGGACGGCAAGCAGGCCACCGCCGACACCCCGCAGAACGAGGAGGCGCTGAGCTACGTACAGTCGCTGCTCAAGCAGGGCCTGGCCAAGTTCCCGAAGGCGCTGGACGCGGGCTGGGGCGGTGAGGCGTTCGGCAAGGGCAAGGTCGCCATGACGATCGAGGGCAACTGGCTCAAGGGCGCGCTGAAGGCCGACTTCCCCGACGTCAAGTACACGATCAAGGAGCTGCCCGCCGGCCCGAAGGGCAAGGGGACGCTCTCCTTCACCCAGTGCTGGGGCATCGCCGCGAAGACCAAGTTCAAGGACCAGGCGGTCAAGTTCGTCGAGGCGATGACCACCGCCGACCAGCAGATGGCCTTCGCCAAGGCGTTCGGCGTGATGCCGTCGCGGCAGGACGCGCAAGCCACCTACCAGCAGCAGTACCCGGAGGACGCGGCCTTCATCGCCGGGGCGCAGTACGCGCAGGGCCCGGTGAACGCCCCCAAGATGGACAGCGTGCTGGCCGACCTCGACGCCGGACTGCAGGGCCTGCAGAACGGCAACCCGAAGACGATCCTGCAGCGCTTCGACAAGAACGCCAAGACGGCCCTGGGTGGCTGATCCGCCGTGACCGCGACCTCCGCGCCCCGGATGTCCAAGGGCATCCGGGGCAACGAGAGGTCGGCCGGGTGGCTCTTCGTCGCCCCGGTCGTCCTCATCCTCGGGCTGTTCATGCTGCTACCCATCCTGATGGCGCTCTGGGTCAGCCTGACCGCCTGGAACGGTCAGGGCAGCCCCTTCACCGCCGGCGTGCCCTTCGTCGGGGCGGACAACTACACCCGACTGTTCGCCGTGGACAACCTGGCTCGTCTCAACTTCATGACGAGCGTCCGGAACAACGCGTACTACGTGCTGTTCGTCGTCCCGGTCCAGACCGCGCTGGCGCTCGGTCTGGCCCTGGTGGTCAACAATCGTCTGCTCAAGGGCAAGGACTTCTTCCGTACGGCGTTCTACTTCCCGTCGGTGACCAGCTCCGTCGCGATCAGCGTGGTGTTCCTCTTCATGTTCACCAACGGCGGCGCGATCAACGAGATCCTCGCCGCCTTCGGCATCCGGGGGCCGCAATGGTTCTCCGACCCGCGCGGCGTCATTCACCTGTTCCTCGACCGCCTCGGCGTGGTGGACGTGAACGCGCCGCCGGCCGCCCTGGCCGACCACGGCGTGTTCGGCCTGACCTGGTGGGACTGGACGTCCGGGCCGAGCGTGGCGATGTGCGCGATCATCGCGCTGGTCATCTGGACCACGTCCGGCACGTTCATGCTGATGTTCCTGGCGGCGCTGCAGAACGTGCCGATCCAGCTGGATGAAGCCGGCATGATCGACGGAGCGAACCGGTGGCAGCGCTTCCGGTACATCACCCTGCCGCAGCTGCGGCCCACCACGTTCCTGGTGATCACCCTCGGCCTCATCGGCACCTGGCAGGTGTTCGACCAGATCTACGTGATGAGCCAGGGCAACCCGGCGAAGACCACGCTCACCCCGGCGTACCTGTCCTACCGGACCGCGTTCCGGGACTTCGACTACGGCTCCGGCGCGGCGATCTCGTTCGTGCTGTTCCTCATCATCGTGCTGTTGACCGTTTCGCAGCGGTGGCTGATGCGCGACCGCGACCAGCCGCGCCGCCGGCGCCTGTCCCGGGGGAGGGCCTGATGGCACTGGCCACCGATCCGCGCACCGACCGGTCCGCGGCGCCGGCACGGCCGCGACACCGGGGCGGCGGCGCCTCCCAGCGCGCGCTCGCCTCGCGCTTCCTGGGCTACGCGATTCTGATCTTCTTCTCGCTCGTCTTCCTGTACCCCTTCGTCATCCAGATCGCAAACTCGTTCAAGACCGAGGCCGACGCCGCGGCGAACCCGTTGTCGCCGGTGCCGCACCCGTTCATCACCGACGCCATGGTGCGGATCTTCGAGGGCACCGCGTTTCCCACCTGGCTGGGCAACTCGGTGGTGGTCACGGTGGTCGTCACGCTGGCCCGGGTGCTGCTCGACTCGATGGCCGGGTACGCGCTGTCCCGGCTGCGGTTCCCCGGGCGCGGGCTGCTTTTCGCCGGCCTGATCGCCCTCATGGCGGTACCCCCGGTGGTGCTGCTGATCCCGAAGTTCCTGGTGCTCAACCAGCTGGGCATGTACAACAGCTACGCAGCGCTGATCGTGCCCATCATGGTGGACGCCGCCGGCGTGTTCATCATGAAGCAGTTCTTCGACTCGATCCCGGCCAGCGTCGAGGAGGCGGCCCGGATCGACGGCGCCGGCGTGTTCCGTACCTTCTGGTCGGTGGTGCTGCCGATGGCTCGGCCCGCCCTGATCACCCTCACCATCCTCTCGTTCCAGGGTTCCTGGAACGAGTTCCCGCACACCGTCGTGGCGGTGCAGAACCCGTCGCTGTTCACCCTGCCGCGCGGCCTGGCCGACCTGGTCAGCGGCTCCCTCGGTGCGGGCACGCAGTATCCGCTCAAGCTGGGCGCGGCGCTGCTCGCCACCATCCCGGTGGCGATCATCTTCGTGATCTTCCAGCGGTACTTCGTGCGCGGTGCCACCGAGGGCGCGGAACGCGGATGAGGACGCCGCCTGTCCCCGGACAGGCGGCGCCGTCGCCTGGCCCCGGACGGCGGTGCCCGTCTCCTGGCTTCCGGGCGGTAAGTTGTCGCCGGTGACGACAAGGCTGACTGACCGCGGTCGGTGGGCCCGCGTGCTGATCACCGTGGTGGGTGCCGTGGGCCTGCTGGCCGGCACGCTCTGGGGCCAGGACGACGACTTCCCGTTCGGCCCGTTCCGCATGTACGCGACCGCCCCCGATCCGGACGGCGCGGCCAAGGACACGCGGGTGGAAGGTGTCACCGCGGACGGCCGGACGGTGCTGATCACCGAGGCCAACTCCGGTGTGCGGCGCGCCGAGATCGAGGGGCAGCAGCAGGCGTACGAGGCGGACCCGGCGCGACTGAGCCGGATCGCCGACGCGTACGCGCAGCGAACGCCGGCCGCGCCACCGCTTCGCACGGTGCGGATCGTGGTGCGCTGGCACGGGGTCAAGGACAGCCGGCCCACCGGCACCTGGACCGACCAGGTCGTCGCCGCCTGGACGCGGCCGTGAACCGGGCCGTCCGGTGGCTCACCGAGCCGGTGCCGAAGGGCCGGATCGCCGCCTTCCGCACCCTGGTCTACCTCTTCGTCGCCGCCGACCTGGTGATCTTCACGCCCTGGGTGCGGGCACACGCCGGCACGCCCGGCGAGCTCTACCAGCCGCTGCTGGTCGGCCGCCTGCTGCCGCTGCCCACCCCCAACCCGCCGATAGTCCACGGCGTCTTCTGGACGCTGCTGCTCCTGGCTCTGCTCGCGGCGACCGGCCGGGCGCCGCGGGCCTTCGGCTGGTCGGTGTTCCTGCTCTATTTCGAGTGGATGGTCATCGCGATGAGCTACGGCAAGGTCGATCACGACCGGTTCGGGCTGCTCGTGGCGCTGGCGGCGCTGCCCAGCGCGGGCCGGGCGCGGCACGGCGATCCGGAACGGAGCGAGGCGGCTGGCTGGGCGCTGCGGGTCACCCAGATCGCGGTGATCTGCACGTACTTCCTGGCCGCGTGGGCGAAGCTGCGCTTCGGCGGCCCGGACTGGGTGACCAGCTCGGCGCTCGCCCAGGCCGTCATCCGGCGCGGGACCGGGCTGGCCCACCTCATCGCCGGCGTGCCCGGCCTGCTCATCGTGGCGCAGCTCGGCATCCTGGTGTTCGAGCTGCTCAGTCCGCTGATCTTCGTGGTGCCCCGGCGGTGGCGAGGTGCCGTGGTGGCGTACTTCTACTCGTTCCACCTGGCCACGTTCGCCACCATCACCATCTCGTTCGCGCCGCATCTGGTGGCGATGACGAGTTTCCTGCCGCTGGAGAGGGTGCGGCCGGTGGAGTGGGTGAGGCGCCGACTCGGCCGCACCGGAGCTTACGCGCCGGACCCGTCCCGTCCGTAGAGCGCTCTCACTCCTGGGCCGGCTCCTCGGCCAGCGAGACGTGCAGCCGCAGTTGCGGGACGAGCATGTCCGCCACGTCCAGCGCCCGGCCCGCCCCGTCGGGCGCCCAGCCGGCTCCGGCGAGGAACTTCCGGGTCGCCTGATCCTGCTCGTACGCCCAGGCGACCGCCTGGGCGAAATCGTCGGAGCGCCAGCAGTCCACGGCCGCGGCCAGCAGGCGGCTGCCGTGGCCGCGGCGTCCCCACCGCGGCTCCACCAGCAGATCGGTGAACGCCGCGACGTCCGGTGCGAGCGGTGGCTCCTCGGGTGCGAGCGCCTGCTCGTCGGCCGGACCGGAGGCGGCGAAGCCGACCACGTGCGACGCGGATTCGCCCTGTTCGACCGCGATGAGCACGCGGTGCCGGCCGGACGGCGGCGCCTCGATCGCCTCGGACCAACCGCGGGCGAGGTACGTCTCGTCGAGATCGGCCAGTACCTGCGGCGGGAACATCCGTCGATACGCGGTACGCCAGGTGGAGAGCTGGATGCGGGCGATCTCCGCGGCGTCCTCGGGACGCGCGGAACGGACGAAGCCGAGTGCCATGCCGCGAGCCTACAGAGCGCCCGCGTAGCGCAACTCGGGCAGCTCCTGGGCGCTTCCGTGCGGGGTGTAGGTGTCCCGTACCCCGTCGGGCGCCAGCCCCGCGCGCTCGTAGAAGCGCCGCGCCCGGTGGTTCTCCTCGAGCACCCAGAGCCGCATGCCGGCGAAGCCGGCCGCTGCGAGCCCGGCCCGCGCTGCCGCGATCAGCTGCCGCCCGGCGCCGCGCCCCCAGTGCTCCGGGTCCACGTAGATGGCGTACAGCTGGCCGGTCTCCGAGTCGAACGTGTCGTCCTCGCGCTGGTACGGCCCGAAGCTGACGAAGCCGATCACCTGCCCGGCGTCGGCCGCGACCAGCGTCCGCGCGCCCGGCGGTACCGGCCGGTTGCGGCGGCGCTCGGCGATCGCCGCGGCGTCGAGCCCGGCCAGGTAGTCGTCGGCGATGACGCCGGCGTAGCCGGCCTGCCAGCTGCGGACGTGGATCGCGGCGACGGCCTCGATATCGGCCTCGGTGAGCGGGCGGATCGTCAGCATGGCGCGATTCTGTCGTACCCCTGCTCTACCGTGCTCCTCGATGCCTCTCCCCGAATCGCTCTCCGTCGCGCAGGCCCGCCGCATCGCGCTGGCCGCGCAGGGCTTCACCGATCCCCAGCCCGGTGGCACCACCGACATGCGCCATCTGCGGCGCGTGCTGCGCCGCCTGCACCTGATCCAGATGGACTCGGTGAACGTGCTGCGCCGGGCGCATTTCCTGCCGCTCTACAGCCGGCTCGGGCCCTACCCCGTCGAGCTCCTCGAGCGGGCGGCCTACCGCAAGCCCCGTGAGCTCTTCGAGTTCTGGGGTCACGAGGCGTCGCTGATCACCACCGACCTGCAGCCGCTGTTCCGCTGGCGGATGGCCCGGGCGGCCCAGGACGCCTGGGGCAGCATTCGGCGGATAGTGCTGGAGCAGCCCGAGCTCGTCGCCTGGGTGCTCGACGAGGTGCGCCGGCGTGGGCCGATCACCGCCGCCGAGATCGAGCACGACGCGCCGCGAAACAAGGACCACTGGGGGTGGAACTGGTCGGTGGTCAAGCAGGCGCTGGAGTGGCTCTTCTACACCGGCGAGGTGACCGCAGCCGAGCGCACGACCTCGTTCGCCCGCCGGTACGACGTGCCCGAGCGGGTGCTGCCGCGCGCGGTGCTGGAGGCGCCGACCCCCACGCCGGAGGACGCGTTCCGGGCGCTGGTGGAGCTCTCCGCCCGGGCCCTCGGCGTGGCCGCCGAGGCCGAGCTGCGGGACTACTTCCGGCTCCCGGTCGACGGCTTCAAGCGCGCGGTCGCCGAGCTGGTCGAGGACCGGGTGCTGCTACCGGTGACCGTACCGGGATGGCGGCAGGCGACCTATCTGCACCACGAGGCGCGGCTGCCGCGGCGGGTGCGGGCGGCGACCTTGGTGAGCCCGTTCGACCCGTTGATCTGGGAGCGGGGGCGCACCGAGCGGCTGTTCGGCATGGCGTACCGGATCGAGATCTACGTGCCGGCATCCCAGCGGCTGTACGGGTACTACGTGCTGCCGTTCCTGCTCGGCGACCGGTTGGCCGCGCGGGTCGACCTCAAGGCCGACCGGAAGGCCGGTGCGCTGCAGATTCCGGCGGCTTGGCTCGAGCCCGCGGCCGACCAGGAGGAGACCGCCGGCGCGCTGGCCGCCGAGCTGCACCGGCTGGCCGGCTGGCTCGGCCTGTCCGCGATCGCGGTTCCGGAACGCGGAGACTTCGCCGGCCCGCTCGCCGACGCGCTCAAGGAGCGCACCGGCTGAGCACAGCTGATCCTTCAGGTACGGGTCGGCCGAGGTACCCCGCTTCGTGACGGCCGGCTCCCGGCGGGGTTCGGGCCGTTGCGCCACTCACGCGCGAGCGACGCCGGTCACTCCCCGACACCTGCGACCGATCTCGACCGGAAGGGTGGCTCGGTCGTGTGGCTGATCTGGGTGGGCGGCCGGTGTGGCGGACCTTGGTGCCGTGTCGCCGTGGGGGTGTGGTCACGGCGCCAAGATTTGGATTTGGGGTGGGTTGCCGGGGGTTGAGCTGCAGCGTTGTCGTGGGTGCCGGTGACGTTGGCACCGTGTCCCCGTGGTGGTGTGGGGACGATTCCAAGATCGGATGGCGGATGGCCGGTCAGCGATTTGACGTTAGGAATACGCGCCGGCGCCACTGATCTTGGCGCCGCTCCCGTGGGAGCGAGGGCGCGGGGAGGCGGGCGCGCGGGGAGGCGGGCGCGCGGGGATGCGGGGCCGCGGGGCCGCGGGGATGCGGGGCCGCGGGGCCGCGGGGCCGCGGGGATGCGGGGATGCGGGGCGCCGGGAGCGCACGCCGAGGTAAGGGGCCGGGCCGCGTCGGAGCTTGGGGAGGCGTCGCTCGGCCGGTCAGCGGGGGCGCGCCGCCGGTGTACCGTGGCGGCCATGACCACCGGGATCCCGCCGGGCGCCCGCCCGTGGCTGGACGACGCGCCGTTGCAGGGTCCGCCGGTGCCGCCCGAGTGGCTCGCGTACTACGCCGCTCAGCCGCGACCGGACCGGGTCACCCGGTTCGTGGAGCGGGTCTGGACGAGGTCGCCGGTATGGGTGGCCCCGGTGGCGCTGCTCGCCTGCATGGGCGGTGCGGTCGGCTACACCCTCGCCACGCACCCGGTCGACGCCGGTGCCGGGGACGCCCCGACTTGCCTGCTGAAATACACGACGGGCTTCGTCTGCCCGGGCTGCGGCGGCACCCGCGCCGCGTGGTACCTGCTACACGGTGACGTCCCGGCCGCCGCCCGGCACCACGCGATCTTCACGTTCGCCGTGCCGTTCCTGCTGTACATGTACGTGGCCTGGGCCGGCAGGCGGCTCTTCGGCTGGCGGCTGCCCCAGCTTACGATCACCCCGGGCGTGATGATCGCTTTCGTGGCGGTCTGGGGCGTCTGGAGCGTGCTGCGCAACCTCCCCTGGGCGCCGTTCACCGCTTTCTACGTGTGAGCGGGTCGTCCGATAGGTTGTGGGGTATGACGCACGACCCGCGACCCTTCGGACGGCTGCTGACCGCGATGGTCACCCCGTTCGCCCCGGACGGTTCCCTCGACGTCGACGGCGCGGCGAAGCTGGCCACCTACCTGGTCGACGAGCAGCGCAACGACGCCCTCGTGATCAGCGGGACCACCGGTGAGTCGCCGACCACCACCGACGCCGAGAAGGAGCTGCTGCTCCGTACGGTGATCGACGCCGTCGGCGATCGCGCCAAGGTGGTGGCGGGAGTGGGCACCAACAACACCGCGCACACCATCGAGCTGGCGCACGCCGCCGAGAAGGCCGGGGCGCACGGTCTGCTCGTCGTGACGCCGTACTACAACAAGCCGCCGCAGGCGGGCGTCGTCAAGCACTTCCTCGCGGTCGCCGACGCCGCCGGGTTGCCGGTGATGGTCTACGACATCCCGCACCGGACCGGCACGGCGATCGCCACCGAGACCATGTGCCGGATCGCCGAGCACGAGCGCATCGTCGCGGTCAAGGACGCCAAGGGTGACTACACGGCCAGCTCCTGGGTGCTGGCCCGCACCGATCTCGCTTACTACTCCGGCGACGACGCCGCCACCCTACCGCTGCTCGCCATCGGCGGGATCGGGCTCGTCGGCACGTCAACGCATTTCACCGGGCGGCTTGTCAAGGACATGATCGAGGCGTACGAGCGGGGCGACACCGCCGCCGCACTGGCCCTGCACCGGCGGGCGATGCCGCTGTTCACCGGCATCTTCCGGGTGCCGGGCACCATGCTGGTGAAGGCCGGCCTGAACGCACAGGGCCGCCCGGCCGGCCCGGTCCGGCCGCCGCTGGTCGACGCCGGCAGCGCCGAGCTCGAGCAGCTGCGCCAGGACGCCGCCGCGGCCGGCATCGCCCTCTGACACATCACAGAAAGACGCGAATGAGTCAAGCTCACGTGGAGCTGGATCCGCCACCACCGCTCGCGGAGGGCGCCCTGCGCGTCATCCCGCTCGGCGGGCTCGGCGCCATCGGCCGCAACATGACCGTGCTGGAGTACGACGGCAAGCTGCTCGTCATCGACTGCGGGGTGCTGTTCCCCGACGTCGAGCAGCCGGGTGTCGACCTGATACTGCCCGACTTCACGCCGATCCTGGACCGGCTCGACGACATCCAGGCGATCGTGCTGACGCACGGGCATGAGGACCACATCGGCGCGGTGCCGTACCTGCTGGCCCACAAGGCGGACATCCCGCTGGTCGGCTCCGAGTTCACGCTCGCGCTGGTCGAGGCCAAGCTCGCCGAGCGCCGGCTCGACCCGTACACGCTGACCGTGCGGGAGGGGCGGCAGGAGCGGCTCGGCCCGTTCGAGTGCGAGTTCTTCGCGGTCAACCACTCCATCCCGGACGCGCTGGCGGTCGCCGTACGTACCGGGGCCGGGCTGGTCCTGCACACCGGCGACTTCAAGATGGACCAGGTGCCGCTGGACGGGCGGATCACCGACCTGGCCGGCTTCGCCCGGCTCGGTGCCGAGGGTGTCGACCTGCTGCTCTCCGACTCCACCAACGCCGAGGTTCCCGGCTTCGTCACCCCCGAGCGGGACATCGGCCCGGTGCTCAGCGCGATCTTCGGCAAGGCCCGCGGCCGGATCATCGTGGCCAGCTTCGCCTCGCACGTGCACCGGGTGCAGCAGGTGATGGACGCGGCCTGGGAGTACGACCGCAAGGTGGCGCTGATCGGCCGCTCGATGGTCCGCAACATGGGCATCGCCCGTGACCTCGGCCTGCTGCGTATCCCGGACGGCCTGCTGGTCAGCCTGGACGAGGCGACCGCCCTGCCGCCCGACGAGATCGTCTTCATGTCGACCGGGTCGCAGGGCGAGCCGATGAGTGCGCTGGGCCGGATGTCGACGGGTGATCACCGGCACATCACCATCGAGCCGGGCGACACCGTGGTGCTGGCCAGCTCGCTGGTCCCGGGCAACGAGACGTCGGTCTACCGGGTGATCAACCAGCTGTCCCGGGCGGGTGCCACGGTCGTGCACAAGGAGACGGCGAAGGTGCACGTCTCCGGCCACGCCCCGGCCGGCGAGCTGCTCTACCTGCTCAACGTGGTCCGTCCCAGCAACCTCATGCCGGTGCACGGCGAATGGCGGCACCTGCGCGCGCACGCTCAGCTCGGCATCGAGTCGGGCGTCGCGCCGAACCGCGTGGTGCTCTGCGAGGACGGCGACGTCGTCGACCTGGTGGAGGGCCACGCCCGGCACGTCGGTCGGGTGAAGAGCCGGTACGTCTATGTCGACGGCCTCGCGGTCGGCGACGTCAGCGAGTCGCTGCTCACCGAGCGGCGGATCCTCGGCGACGGCGGCTTCATCGCGGCCACCGTGGTGATCGACTCGGTGACCGGCAAGGTGGTGGGCGAGCCGAGCGTGAGTGCCAAGGGCTTCTCCGAGGACCCGGAGGCGTTCAATCCGGTCATCCCGCTGCTCACCGCGGCGCTGGACCGCTCCGCCGAGGACGGCATCACCGACCCGCACCAGCTGCAGCAGGTGGTGCGCCGCACGGTCGGCCGCTGGGTGAACGACGCCTATCGACGGCGCCCGATGATCGTACCGACGGTGGTCGAAGTCTGAGCTGAACCTTTCCGCCCGGAACGTGTCGGGGCTTCCGTACGGTCGCCGCCACCGGCACCGGCGACAAGGAGCTGGCCTCCACCGGAGCGGCGGGCACGTATCGGTACGTGGTCGCGGCGTCGTCCGGGAGCGGCCCGTACACGCTCACGTTCAGCTCCCCGTAGCCGGCGATCGCCGGCGTCGAAAGTGGGCGGTGGCGGCGGTGCGCCTTCGGGACCCCGGTGCGCCGCCCCGCTACGGTATGACCATGGCGGGCCGTACCTCTCCGGCGAGCCGGGGCCGCGCCGCGTCCAGCACGCGCGGCTCCGCGGCGAGCCGTGCCCGTCAACCGGCCCGCCGGCCGGGCCGTCCCGCGGCCCGGACCCGCCCGGTCAGGCGCCGCCCCACGATCGGCGCGGTGATCCTCACCGGCGTAGGCCACGGCCTGGCCGCCCTCTGGATGGGTCTCGCGCACAGCGTGGGCTGGGCCGCCCGGGGCGTCGGCCGCCAGGCCGCGACCGCGAAGGAGATCGATCCGGAGCACCGCCGCGACGGCGCCGGCCTGCTCATGGTCGGCCTCGCGATCCTGGTCGGCGTGGCGGTCTGGGCGGGCAGCGCGGGCCCGGTCGGCACCTGGCTGGCCGACTCGATGCGGCTCTTCTTCGGCGGCCTCGCCGTGCTCCTGCCGCTGCTCCTGCTCTATGGAGCGGTGCGGTTCATGCGCAAGCCGGCCGATCCCGAGCACCGCGGGCGCACCCTGGTGGGCTGGACGGCGATCATCGTGGCCAGCGCGTCGCTGCTGCACATCGCCGCCGAGCCGCGCGACGACGTGGCGATGACCAGGGCGGGCGGCCTGCTCGGCTACGGCGTCGGCGCCCTGCTGGAGCGAGCGGTGACCGCGTGGGTCGCCGTACCGCTGCTGGTGCTGCTCCTGCTGTTCGGCCTCCTGGTGATCACGGCGACGCCGATCAACCGGATTCCGGAGCGGGTGCTGCTCCTCGTCGACGTCCTGCTGGGCCGCTCGACGGCTCGGACCCCGCTGCCCGAGCCGGCCGGCGAGGAGGACGACGCGGACGGCGACGACCTGCCGGTGCCACCCCGACCGGCGCGGCGGCGGCAGGGTTCGCTCGGCGACATCGGGCTGGCGGCGGAGGTCGACGCCGTCGCGGACGAGGACGACTTCCTGCCGCACGACACGGTTGTGGTGCCGAAGGTGCCGGCCAGCCGCCGCAAGCCGGCGCCCGAGCCGCCGGAACACTCGCCGCCGCCGACCCGCGCCGAGCAGCTCGAGATCAGCTCGGTGCCCGGCGACTACCGCCTGCCGCCGCCGTCGCTGCTCGCCAAGGGTGCCCCGGCGAAGGCCCGCAGCCGCGCGAACGACGAGATCACGGCGGCGCTCACCGGCGTCTTCGACCAGTTCAACGTCGACGCGGTGGTCACCGGCTTCACCCGCGGTCCGACGGTCACCCGCTACGAGGTGGAGGTCGGCTCGGGGGTCAAGGTCGAGCGGATCACCCAGCTCTCGCGCAACATCGCGTACGCGGTCAAGTCGCCGGACGTGCGCATCCTCAGCCCCATCCCGGGCAAGAGCGCGGTCGGTGTGGAGATCCCGAACACGGACCCGGAGAACGTCTCCCTCGGTGACGTGCTCCGCTCGCGGGCGGCCACGGCCGATCACCACCCGATGGTGGTGGGTCTCGGCAAGGACATCGAGGGTGGCTACGTGGTGGCCAACCTGGCCAAGATGCCGCACATCCTGGTGGCCGGCGCCACCGGGGCGGGCAAGTCGAGCTGCCTCAATTCCCTGCTGGTGTCGCTGCTCACCCGGGCCACGCCGGACGAGGTGCGGCTGCTGCTGGTCGACCCGAAGCGGGTGGAGATGACCGCGTACGAGGGCATCCCGCACCTCGTCACGCCGATCATCACCAACCCGAAGAAGGCCGCCGACGCGCTCGAGTGGGTCGTCCGTGAGATGGATATGCGCTACGACGACCTGGCGGCCAACGGCGTACGGCACATCGACGACTTCAACCGCAAGGTGCGCAACGGCGAGATCACCGCGCCGCCGGGCAGCGAGCGGGTGATGAAGCCGTACCCGTATCTCCTGGTGATCATCGACGAGCTGGCCGACCTCATGATGGTCGCCCCGCGCGACGTCGAGGACTCCGTCGTGCGGATCACGCAGCTCGCCCGGGCCGCGGGCATCCACCTGGTGCTGGCCACGCAGCGACCGAGCGTGGACGTGGTCACCGGCCTGATCAAGGCGAACGTCCCGTCCCGGCTGGCCTTCGCGACCTCGTCGCTGGCCGACAGCCGGGTCATCCTCGACCAGCCCGGCGCCGAGAAGCTGTTGGGCCGCGGCGACGGCCTCTTCCTGCCGATGGGCGCCTCCAAGCCGATCCGCATCCAGGGCGCGTGGGTCGACGAGAAGGAGATCGCGGCGGTCGTCAGGTTCTGCAAGGACCAGCGCGAGCCGGAGTTCCGCGAGGACGTCACGGCGCCGCCGGAGAACAAGAAGAAGCAGATCGACGAGGAGGTCGGCGACGACCTCGAGCTGCTGATCCAGGCCATCGAGCTCGTGGTGACCAGCCAGTTCGGCTCGACGTCCATGCTGCAGCGCAAGCTGCGGGTGGGCTTCGCCAAGGCGGGCCGGCTGATGGATCTGATGGAGACCCGCGGCATCGTCGGCCCGTCCGAGGGCAGCAAGGCCCGCGACGTCCTGGTCAAGCCGGACGAGTTGGAGGAGGCGCTGTCCGCGCTGCGGGTCGACTGACCCGGGGCCCGGGTTACCGTCCGTGCGGGGGAAGGGCCCCGGGCCCGCGGCCGCTAACCTTGACGGATGTCGGTAACCCCCTCCTCCCGTCGTGTCGCCCTGCTCACCCTCGGCTGTGCCCGTAACGAGGTCGACTCCGAGGAGCTGGCGGCCCGCCTGGACCAGGGCGGCTGGCAGGTCAGCACGGACGCCGACGGCGCCGACGTGGTGCTGGTCAACACCTGCGGCTTCGTGGAGAAGGCGAAGCAGGAGTCGATCGACACGCTGCTCGCCGCCGCCGACACCGGTGCCAAGGTGGTCGCCGCCGGTTGCCTGGCCGAGCGGTACGGCAGGGAGCTCGCCGACAGCCTGCCCGAGGCTCAGGCGGTGCTCGGCTTCGACGATTACACCGACATCGCGGCGCGGCTGGACGGCGTCCTGGCCGGCGAGCGGTTCGACGCGCACACCCCGCGGGACCGCCGCGAGTTGCTGCCGCTGACGCCGGTGCGGCGCCCGGCGGCCAAGGTCGTCGTCCCGGGCCACGCGACGGTCGACGAGCACACCCCGGCCCACCTCCGTACGGTGCTGCGCCGCCGGCTCGGCACCGGCCCGGTCGCCAGCCTCAAGCTGGCCAGCGGCTGCGATCGCCGATGCGCGTTCTGCGCCATCCCGGCGTTCCGCGGCGCATTCGTCTCCCGGGACCCGCAGGAGCTGCTGGCCGAGGCCGAGTGGCTGGCCGGGACGGGCGTGCGGGAACTCGTGCTGGTCAGCGAGAACAGCACGTCGTACGGCAAGGACCTGGGCGATCCCCGGTTGCTGGAGAAGCTGCTGCCCCAGCTGGCGGCGGTGCGCGGCATCGTCCGGGTGCGGGCCAGTTACCTGCAGCCGGCCGAGACCCGGCCGGGCCTGGTCGAGGTGATCGCCACGACCCCGGGCGTGGCGGCCTATTACGATCTGTCGTTTCAGCACTCCAGCGAGCCGCTGCTGCGGCGGATGCGCCGGTTCGGCTCCACCGGGCGGTTCCTCGAGCTGCTCGGGTCCGCCCGCCGGCTGGCGCCGGAGGCCGGCGCCCGGAGCAACTTCATCGTCGGATTCCCCGGTGAGACCCGCCGCGACGTGGACGAGCTGGTGCGCTTCCTCACCGAGGCGCGGCTCGACGCGATCGGCGTCTTCGACTACAGCGACGAGGACGGCACCGAGGCCGCCGGCCTCGAAGGCAAGGTGGGCGAGGACACGATCAAGCGGCGGTACGACCGGATCGTCTCGCTCGCCGAGGAACTCTGCGCGCAGCGCGCCGAGGACCGGCTCGGCTCGACGATCGAGGTGCTGGTCGACACGGTGGCCGGCGGTGAGGTCGAGGGCCGGGCCGAGCATCAGGCGCCGGAGGTGGACGGATCGACCACTCTGGTCGCCGGCGACCACGGCGCCGACCTCGCGGCGCTGCGCCCGGGCGATCTGGTCCGGGCGCGGGTGACCGGTACGGAAGGCGTCGACCTCGTCGCCGTGCCGGTCGAGATGATCGACGCGGTGTCGCCCGGCCCGGACGGCGCGGTATCCCGGTGACGAACGAGCCGGCTCCGATCGCCGCACCTCGGGTGGTGTCGCTCTACAACCTGGCGAACCTCCTGACCGTGGTCCGGATCGCGCTCGTACCGGTGTTCCTCAGCCTCGTGGTCGCGTCCGACCTGGCCGGCACGGGCCCGCGCATCGCCGCCTGCGTCGTCTTCTGCATCGCCTCGGCGACCGATTTCGTGGACGGCTGGATCGCCCGGCGCTGGTCGCTGGTCACCTCGTTCGGCAAGGTCGCCGACCCGATCGCGGACAAGGCGCTGACCGGCACGGCGCTGGTGCTGCTCTCCGCGTACGGCCTGCTGTCGTGGTGGATCACCATGCTGGTCCTGGCCCGCGAGTGGGGTGTCACCGCCCTGCGTTTCTGGGTCATCCGGTACGGGATCATCCCGGCCAGCCGCGGTGGCAAGATCAAGACTGCGCTGCAGATCGCCGCGATCGCCTGGTACCTGTGGCCCGTGCCGTCCCCGTTCGACGTGGTGGGCACGTTGCTGATGGGCGCCGCTCTGCTGGTCACCCTGGTGACCGGGGCCGACTACCTGATCCAGGCGTTGCGCCTGCGGCGGGACGCACGGGCTCAATAGGATCGCGGAGGTGGAGACGCCGAACCTCTCGGACATCCAGGTGGCCGCGGCCGCCGCGGTGCATCGGCTGGTCGACCGGGGGGAGACCCTCGCCACCGCGGAGTCGCTGACCGGCGGGCTGGTGGCCGCCACGATCGTCGAGATACCGGGGGTCAGCGCGGTCTACCGCGGCGGGCTGGTGGTCTACGCCACCGACCTGAAGCACGCGCTGGCCGGGGTGCCGGAGGACTTGCTGGCCGAGCGCGGCGCGGTGGACGCCGACGTCGCCCGGGCGCTGGCGGCCGGGGCGCGCGAGCGCTGTCGCGCCGACTGGGGCCTGTCCACCACCGGCGTCGCGGGCCCGGATCCGCAGGACGGCAAGCCGGTCGGGCTGGTCTACGTAGCGGTCGCCGGGCCGGCCGGCGCCACCGTACGCGAGCTGAAATTCGAGGGAAACCGGGCCGTCATCCGCTCCGAAAGTGTGACGAGCGTTCTACGGCTGCTCTCGGATTGCCTGCGTGACCCGCCGGCACGGGCCTGAGCTGCGCAATCTTTCCCGGACACCGGACGAAGACCCGGCGGTCCCGCCGCCGGGCGGCCCGGAATTCGGCGGGGCGGGATGTCGGCGTCGCCGGCAACGGGTACGGTTGCTGGAAGCCTCCGGCGTGTGCCGGCGGCCCCGCCGCAGGAGGAGGTGCCATGGTCCTGCTACGCCGGGTTATCGGCGACGCACTTCGGGCGCGCCGGCAGGGGCAGCACCGTACGCTGCGCGAGGTCTCCACCGCCGCGAACGTGAGCCTGGGGTATCTTTCCGAAATCGAGCGCGGCCAGAAGGAAGCGTCCAGCGAGCTGTTGACGGCCATTTGCGACGCGTTGGGTGCTCGCCTGTCCGAGGTGCTCCGCGAGGTGAGCGACACACTTTCCCTCGCCGAGGACATGGAGGGCGTGCTGGTGCCGGTGGCGGAGAGGCCGGCCCCGGTCCAGCAGGCGGCGACTCCGGCCGTGCGCAAGGTCGCCACCGACGGGAACGTCTCCGTCTCGGTGCGCCAGGACTCGCCGCTCAAGGCCACGCTGCGCGCGACCCGCAAACCACAGCGCGACGTCGTGTACGCCGCATGAAGTCCTACCAGGCCGGGCCGCCCCGCGGGGTCGGTCCGGCCTGACCGCTTTCCGGCTGCCCTCGGGATCGACCCCGACGCCGCGGTGCGCGTAGCCTCGAAGCCTGGGGGACACCCTGAGATCCCCCGGAGGTCACGTGACGCGGGTGGTGTCGGGCTGACACGATGGCTGCACCACCCAGAAAATGGGCGCCATCGGGGCGGGGCTCGTTCCGTGCCGGCGGCGCCGACGACTGAGCGACATTGAGGGGAACCGCGAGATGGCGAATCCGTTCGTCAAGGGCTGGCGTTACGTGATGGCGCTCTTCGGCGCGAAGATCGACGAGTACGCCGACCCGAAGGTGCAGATCCAGCAGGCCATCGAGGACGCGCAACGGCAGCACCAGGCCCTGGTCCAGCAGGCCGCCGCGGTGATCGGCAACCAGCGGCAGCTGGAGATGAAGCTGTCCCGCCAGATGTCCGAGGTCGAGAAGCTGCAGGGGATGGCGCGGCAGGCGCTCGTACTGGCCGACCGGGCGCGCGCCGGGGGTGACGAGTCCGAGGCGCAGAAGTACGAGTCGACCGCGCAGACCCTCGCCACCCAGCTGGTCTCCGGCGAGCAGGCGATGGAAGACCTCAAGACCCTGCACGACCAGGCGCTTTCCGCCGCCGGCCAGGCCCGCAAGGCGGTCGAGAACAACGCCATGGTGCTGCAGCAGCGGATCGCCGAGCGGTCCCGCCTGCTGAGCCAGCTCGAGCAGGCCAAGATGCAGGAGACCGTCGCCAGGTCGCTGGAGTCGATGTCCTCGCTGGCCGCGCCGGGCAACACACCCTCGCTGGACGAGGTCCGCGACAAGATCGAGCAGCGCTACGCGAACGCCATGGGCCGCGCCGAACTGGCCGCCAACTCGGTCGAGGGACGGATGCTCGAGGTGCAGAAGTCCAGCCTGGACATGGCCGGCGCGTCCCGGCTCGAGCAGATCCGGGCCAGCATGGCGGGGGAGAAGTTGGGCGCCGCGCCGTCCCGGCCCGCCGTCGAGCAGGGCCAGGCCGCCGCGCCGGCCGCCGATCCGGCCGGCGTCGCCCGCCTGGACGAGATCAGGGCCAGCATGAACCAGAAGCGGGGCGACACCACCGCCGCCGGCTGAGGCGGTGGTGGCCGCGACGAGCCGCGACGATGGGGGAGGACCGGAGGACGGTGGACGAGCGGGCCAGATACTTCCGCCGGCTCAAGCGGCTGCGTAACTCGGCACGCCGGTGGAGTGTGATGGGCGGTGGCCTCGCCGCCGCCGCGGCCGTTCTCACGCCGTACGCAGGGATCGGCATCGCCGACGCTGTCTGGGCCGGTGCGGCCGGCGCGTCGGCGGCGCTGGCCTGGGGGCGGGGGAGCGACCACCGCATGCTGG
>Ga0081539_10000356_pt1 | contig 100748 bp, 77 predicted proteins | sample TabmetS4T2R2_FD_71023 | JGI IMG/M metagenome (GOLD analysis project Ga0081539, IMG submission 71023) | Tabebuia heterophylla rhizosphere microbial communities from the University of Puerto Rico - S4T2R2 | ecosystem: Host-associated > Plants > Roots > Rhizosphere ... | reverse complement strand
ATCGCCGAGCTGGCGGTCCGCCACCGCGACCACGGGGTGGTCGGCTACGACATCGCCGGCGCGGAGAAGGGGTACCCGCCGTCGCGCCACCTGGACGCCTTCGAGTATCTGCACGGGGAGAATTTCCACGTCACGATCCACGCGGGTGAGGCGTTCGGGCTGCCGAGCATCTGGGAGGCCGTGCAGGTGTGCGGCACCGACCGGCTGGGGCACGGCGTGCGGATCGTCGACGATGTCCAGCTGCTCAACGGGCGCGACTCGCGCGGCCATCCCCGGGCGCGGCTCGGCCGGCTGGCGGCCTGGGTGCGCGACCGGCGGATTCCGCTCGAACTCTGCCCGTCCAGCAACCTGCAGACCGGGGCGGTCCGCAGCATCCGTGAGCATCCGGTGACTCTGCTGAAGAACCTCCGCTTCCGGGTCACCGTCAACACCGACAACCGCCTGATGTCCGCGACGTCGATGACTCGCGAGATGGCCTTGCTCGTGTCCGAGGCCGGCTGGGCCATGTCCGACTTGCGCTGGGTGACGATCAACGCCCTGAAGAGTGCGTTCATCCCGTTTGATGAGAGATTGGCGTTGATCGAGGACGTGGTGAAACCCGGGTATGCCGCGCTCGGCGTTCACTGAGGCCGGCGGGCACGGCAAGTCGGCACGGGCACCTCGGCACGAGACGTGGTTCGTGACACCTGCGCGGGCTCGGCGTCGCGCCCTCAGCGGGTTACGGTGCCTTGGGCAAGCATCGACACCGGGTGAGGAGGGATGGCTGTGAGCTACCGGCCGTCGCGCTTCCCCGGTTCGCGCCGTGTCCTTGCTCAAGATGCCGTCCATCGATACGACCTCCGCCGCACCCTGATGGCCCGGATGCTCACCGAGCAGCCGGCGCTGTCGTTGTTGCTGCTGCACGGCGATGTCGAGATGGAGGAACTCGACCTTGACCCCCGGGCCGGTACGGCATTCCCCACCCCTGGGATGGGACGGGCCGAGGCGGACATCCACGGCTTGATCATCGCGGGCAACCTCCTCGTGGGCGGCCCGATCCACCATGTCAGGGCGCCGATCGGGCTTTCCCTGTATGTGCTGGGCAGCCTGCGCGCGACCAACGTCCTGATCAGCGGGCTGGAGCTGGTGGTGCGCGGCAGCGTCCATGTCGACGAGGTCTTCTGTGGCTCCGGGCCGGCGGGCGGCGCCCGGCTGGACGGCGGGGTGGCGGCCAAGCTGCTCATCTCCGACGGCTTCCCGATGCTCATCGGCGGGCGCCTGGCTGCGCCCGTGCTCGACACGGGACAGACCCGTATCGGAATAGTCGAGGGAACCGGCGTCCGCGAGGCCCACGGTGACGTACCCGGTGAGGTCGTCCTCTCCGACGCGGCTCGTGACCCGAGGGGCAGGTTCTCCTTCGCGGCAGCCCAGGAGGCGCTCGCCGCTCGACGCGCCATCCTGTCGGCGGACCACCTGGCCGGACGCGCCAACCTGACCGCCATCCGCGAGCTGCGCTGGCTGGAGGGGGAGATTGACGCCGCCCTCAATCAACGGCGCTATCTACGGGCGGTGGAGCTGCTGCGGGCGGCCCGTGAACGCGGCGCCCCGCGACTGGTGACCGGGCTGCAGCTCGCCGACGCGCTGTATCACGTGCACCGGCAATCCGGTGACCGCGAGGGCCTGCAGGACGCGCTGGAGCTGCTCGACGAGTGTCTCGGCGCGGAGCCGGACGCCACGATCATCGCCGCCTACCCCGAGGCGCTCGTGCAGCGGGCCACGATCCTGCTCCAGTTGCACGAGCTCGATGACGGCGCCTTCGAGATGGCGTGGCGGGACCTCACCCGCGCCGCGGTCACCCTGCCACCGCACCGGCGGCCCGAGATCGCGGCGCTCATGGGTCACTGGTTGTTCCTCCGACGTCAGTACGCCGACTGCGTGCCGTATCTGCGCCAAGCACTGCAGGCCGACGACCTCGACGGCGTGACGCACGGTCGGCTGGCCCGAGCGCTGTGGATGCTGGATCGCGAGGGCGAGGCGGTGCCGCATGCCACCAGATCGCTGGAGCTGAACCCGACGGACGACAGGATGTGGTACGTCCGCGGGAAGTGCCTGCAGGTGCTCGGGGACATCGGCCGGGCCCGCCTGGACCTGCAGACGTACCTGGAGCTGCACCCCGATGACGAGCTGGCCGTCGAGGCGCTCATCGAGATCGGCCTGGACCAGGGGCACGCCGAGCTGGCGGTGCAACGCGCCAGGCGCTTCCTTGCCGTGTACCCGAACGAGAACGCGGCCGCGGCACGCTTCGGTCGCCTGCTGCACAGCCGTGGCTTTCACGAGGCGGCGATCCCGTTCCTCCACCGCGCGATGCTCGCCCAGCGGGACGACGCGACGGTCGTGGTCGATCTCGCGCTGGCGCTGTCCGAACGCCCGGGCAAGGCGCAAGGCCTCGACACCGCACTGCGGTCGTACGAGATCGACCCCGGTGGCGGGCACCTGTCGTACTTGCGAGGGGAATGTCTCCTCGCGCTCGGCGACCTGCCGGGCGCGGAAGCGGAACTGGCCGCCTATCTGGGTCGGCACGGCGACGCGGCGCGCGCCCAGGCGTCGCTCGCCGCTGTTCTCCTGGCCACCGGCCGGACCGAGGACGCCAGCCGTCGGCTGGAGGTCGCAGCGGAGGCGGCGCCGTACGACGAGTACGTCGAGGCGGTGGCGGCCCGCGCCGGCATGACATAGCGCTAGCGGTTGCGCCAGACCGGGCGACGCTTCTCGGCGAAGGCCCGGGCTCCTTCTACTGCATCCGCCGAGGAACGGATCGTCTCCGAAATGGGCCGTTGTCGATCAAACGCCTCCCCGCCCGCCCAGTCCCGGCTCTCCCGGATGACCCGCTTGGTCGCGGCGACGGCCAGCGGCCCGTTCTCGGCGATGCGCCCCGCGAGCGCGACCGCCGTCGGCAGGGCAGCGCCGTCGTCGGTCACCCGGTTCACCAGCCCCCAATGCGCGGCGCGCTCGGCGCTGATCGGCTCCCCCGTCAAGGCGAGCTCCATCGCGATGTTGTTCGGCACCCGTTGCGGCAGGCGAAACAGCCCACCGGCGCCCGCGATCCGCCCGCGGCTCACCTCCGGCAGCCCGAAGCGCGCCGACGTCGCGGCGACCACCAGGTCGCAGGCGAGCACCATCTCGAAGCCGCCGCCCAGGGCGTAACCCTCCACCGCCGCGATCAGCGGCTTCGTGGAGCCGTACTCCGTCATTCCGGCGAACCCGCGCCGAGGCACCCAGGGATGGTCGCCCGCCAGGGCGGCCTTCAGATCCCGTCCCGCGCAGAAGGTGCCGCCTGCACCCGTCAGCACGCCGACCAGGAGGTCGGCGGAGGTGTCCAGGTCGTCGAGCGCCGCCGCGATGGCCTCGGCGTCCGGCAATCTGATCGCGTTGCGGGCTTCTGGCCGATTCACCGTGATCAGCATGACGCAGCCGTGGACGTCGACCCGTACGCCGGGTGGCATCAAGCCGAGCCCCGGGGTGGGCCGGCCGCCGTGAAGTGCGTGCCGGGAGGGTCGAGCGCCCAGGGCGCGGGCTCGCACCAGGCGTCCTGGTACACCAACTCGGCCAGCGGGCGCCGCCGCACCGGCCCGTGCCCGCCGACCGGCCGGCCCAGGGTGATCGTGGCCGCCAGCGCCGTCCCGTCCGGGATCCCGAGCAGGCTGCGCAGTTGCGGCTCGACCTCCTTGTGGAACATGGTCAGCACCCCGCCGTACCCGTAGGCGCGGGCGGCCAGCAGCAGGTTCTGGCACGCCGGGTAGACGTTCGACCCTTCGGTGTACTCCGGATCCCGGTACCGGTTGAGGCAGGGAAGGATCAGCACCGGGACCGAGGGGAAGGCGTCCACGTAATCGGTCATCGTGCGGGCCAGCCGAGCCTTCGGCGAATCCGACTGCGCACCGGATCCCCGTGCGTAGCCGTCCCGTTCGCTCTTGCCGTCCCAGAGCCACCGGGCGGCGTCCGCGATCAGTCGTTTCGCCGCGACCGCGGTGGGGCTGTCGGTCAGCACGAGAAACCGGAACGGCTGGCGATTCGATCCGCTCGGCGCGCGGGTCGCGGCGAACAGGATGTCGCGCAGCACGCGATCCGGAACCGGGTCGTCGGTATAGCGGCGGATGGCCCGGGTCGTGGTGAGGCCGTCGATCAGCGGGACGCCGCACTCCTGCAGCGGCACATTCTGCAGATCCTGCATGCCGAGACCGCCCATGTTGAAGTCCTCACCTGCGCTGGGAGGCTCAGCTTACTGGAGTACATATATAAAAAGAATGGACTTGTGGCCACGGGGGCTCATACCCAGGCCGAGGAACGCCGCCCCGGCGCCGCCCGCGAGTCGTAGAGCTCGGATCAGCAGGCGTTGTGACCCCGTTTGTGGGTCAGAACGCCTGCTAATCCGACCCGAGGTCAGCGGCCCTTGGGATGCCAGACCGTCTTGGTCTCGGTGAACGCCAGGATGCGCCGTGGACCGTCCGGTTCGGACGTCCAGTCCGGCTCCACCGCGCCATCCGCGGCGGCCGCGGCCCCGTCACCCGCGGGGCGCCGCACCCGCGTCAGCGTCGCCGCGGCGGCCGCCTCCAGGGCTCCCCAGTCCAACGGCGCGCCGTCCCGGTCCGTGGCATTCGCCGCCCCGGTCAGGTCCAGGGCGTTCACGTCCTCGTGCGAAGCCAACCAGGGCGCGACCTCGGCGGTGTCTCCGGTGAGCACGTTCACGACGCCACCCGGGAGATCCGACGTCGCCAGAACCTCGGTCAACGTGATTGCGGGCAGCGGGCGGTCGCGAGAAGCGAGCAGCACGCAGGTGTTGCCGGGCACGAGGACCGGCGCGAGCACGGACACCAACCCGAGGAGGCTGCTGTACTGCGGCGCCAGGACCGCCACCACGCCGGTCGGCTCGGGGACCGAGAGGTTGAAGTACGGCCCCGCCACCGGATTCCCCGCGCCGGCCACTTGCGCCAGCTTGTCGGTCCACCCGGCGTACCAGACCCATCGGTCGACGGCCGCGTCCACGACCCGGCGGGCCTGCGCGCCGGCCAGGCCCTCGGCGTCCGCCACCTCGGCGGCGAACTGCTCGCGGCGTCCCTCCATCATCTCCGCCACGCGGTACAGCACCTGGCCGCGGTTGTACGCCGTCGCCCCGGACCACTTGCCGAACGCCGCGCGCGCCGCGAGAACGGCATCGCGCGCGTCCTTGCGGCTGGCCTGGGCCGCGTTCGCGAGGAACCTGCCGTCGGACGCTGTCACGACGTAGCTGCGGCCAGACTCGCTACGCGGGAAGGCGCCGCCCACGTACAGCTTGTAGGTCTTCTTGACCCCGAGCCGGGCCGAGGCCTCCGTACTCATCGAACTGCCCGTCGAACCAGCCATCAGTGCGCCCCCGCCACGTATTCGGCCAGCCCGTGCCGGCCACCCTCGCGGCCGTAGCCGGATTCCTGATACCCGCCGAAGGGGCTCGCCGGGTCGAACCGGTTGAACGTATTGGCCCACACCACGCCGGCGCGCAACCGGTCGGCCATCCAGAGGATCCGCGACCCCTTCTCGGTCCAGATTCCCGCGGACAGCCCGTACGGCGTGTTGTTCGCCTTCGCCACCGCCTCCTCGGGCGTGCGGAAGGTGAGTACGGACAGCACCGGCCCGAAGATCTCCTCCCGGGCGATCCGGTGCGTCGGCGACACACCGGTGAAGACGGTGGGCGCGAACCAGTACCCGGTCTGCGGAAGCTCGCACGGCGCCGTCCAGCGCTGCGCGCCCTCGGCGTCCCCGGCGTTCACCAGCTCGGTGATCTTGAGCAGTTGCGCCTTCGAGTTGATCGCGCCGACGTCGGTGTTCTTGTCCATCGGGTCCCCGACCCGCAGCGTGCGCAGCCGGCGCTGCAGCCGGGCGACGACGTCGTCCGCCACGGATTCCTGCACGAGCAATCGGGATCCGGCGCAGCACACATGGCCCTGATTGAAGAAGATGCCGTTCACGATGCCCTCGACGGCCTGGTCGAGCGCGGCGTCGTCGAACACCACGTTGGCCGCCTTGCCACCCAGCTCCAGGGTCACCCGCTTCCGGCTGCCGGCAACGGTGCGGGCAATGAGCCGGCCCACATCGGTGGACCCGGTGAAGGCGACCTTGTCCACGTCCGGGTGCGCGACGACGGCGGCGCCGGTCTCGCCGGCACCGGTGAGGATGTTGACGACGCCGGGCGGCAGCTCGGCTTGCTGGCAGACCTGCGCGAACAGCAGCGCCGTCAGCGGGGTCGTCTCCGCGGGCTTCAGCACCACGGTGTTGCCGGTGGCCAGCGCCGGCGCGATCTTCCAGGCCAGCATCAGCAGCGGGAAGTTCCACGGGATCACCTGGCCGACAACGCCGAGCGGGCGCGGCTCGCCGTCCGGACCCGCCGTCGGCAGGCCCGCCCAGCGCAGTTTGTCGGCCCAGCCGGCGTGGTAGAAGAAGTGCGCCGCGGCCAGCGGCACGTCGACATCGCGGGACTCCTTGATCGGCTTCCCGTTGTCGAGCGTCTCCAGAACGGCGAACTCTCGCGCGCGCTCCTGCAGGATCCGGGCGATCCGGTACAAGTACTTGGCGCGTTCGGCTCCCGGCAGCCGCCCCCACACCCGCGACTGAGCCTCGCGAGCGGCTCGCACGGCGCGGTCCACGTCGGCCTCATCGGCCACGGCGACCTCCGCGAGCACCTCCTCGGTGGCGGGGTTGACCGTCTTCAGCACCCCGCCCGTGGCCGGCTCGACGAACTCGCCGCCGATGAAGAGGCCGTAGCTGGGCTGGATGTCGACCACCGCACGGGATTCCGGTGCGGGGGCGTACTCGAAGGTCGCCACGGTGCGTGCTCCGAAACTAGAGGGAACAGAGGAAACAGATGAGCATCAGATGACTATCAGAGAGGCATCGGGGGCATCAGAGCGGCAGGGTGAGGTGGTCCGGCCCGGCGTACGCGCCGATGGCCATCCGGCGCCGCTGCAGGAGGACGTCGTTCAGCAGGCTGGAGGCGCCCAGCCGGAACCGGGCGGGGTCGAGCCAGTCCGGGCCCGCCGTCTCGTTCACCAGGACCAGGTGACGGATCGCGTCCTTCGCCGTCCGGATCCCGCCCGCGGGCTTGACGCCGACCACGGCGCCGGTGACCTCGAACCAGTCCCGGACCGCTTCCAGCATGACCAGCGTCACCGGCAAGGTCGCCGCGGGAGAGATCTTGCCCGTGCTGGTCTTGATGAAGTCGGCGCCGGCGAGCATCGCCAGCCAGGATGCCCGGCGGACGTTGTCGTAGGTGACCAGCTCACCGGTCTCCAGGATGACCTTCAGGTGCGCCGCGCCGCCGTCCGGGCGGCCCTCGGCACAGGCCGCCCGGACCGCGGCGATCTCCTCGAACACCTGCAGGTACCGGCCGGTCAGAAAGGCGCCGCGATCGATCACCATGTCGATCTCGTCGGCCCCTGCCGCGACGGCGTCCCGGGTGTCGGCGAGCTTCACCGCCAAACTCGCGCGCCCACTCGGAAAGGCCGTCGCCACGGCGGCGACTGCCACGCCGGACCCGGCGAGTGCCTCGACCGCCACCGGGACCAGGTCGTTGTAGACGCACACCGCCGCCACCGGGGGACAGGCCGGATCCTCCGGGTCGGGACGGCGCGCTTTGGCGCACAGCGCGCGAACCGCGCCCGTGGTGTCGGCGCCCTCCAGCGTCGTCAGGTCGATGATCCGCACAGCAAGGTCGAGCGCCCACGCCTTCGCGCTCGTCTTGATGGACCGGGTGGCCAGTCCGGCCGCTCGCGCGTCCGCGCCGACCTCGTCCACCCCGGGGAGTCCGTGCAGGTAGCGGCGCAGCGCGGTGTCGTCCACAGACGCAGCGCCGAGCACGTCATGGGCCCGTGCCAGGTGGTTCGGGGCGGCGGTGGTACTCACCCCGGGAGTCTACGTGCGGACCTGCGTGATACGGCACGATGGCCCCCGTGCTCGTGTACCGCCCACTGGGCACCCGGATCGCGGCCGGGATCTACGGGGTGTTCGCCATCTGGTGGCTCGGCGGACTGCTGGTCGCCGGGCGTGCGCGCGAGGCGGCGCAGCTGGCCCCGGTGCTGCTGCTGGTCGGCATCGTGGTGCACGCGCTCTTCTGGCGGCCTGCCGTCATCGTCGACGACGAGGCGGTCGAGCTGCGCAACGTGGTGCGCGACGTACGCATCCGCTGGCCCGCGCTGGAGCGCGTCGAGACCCGATTCACCTTGACCCTCGTGGTCGGCGAACATCGCTATCAGAGCTGGGCAGCCTCCGCGCCCGGCCGCCCCAGCATTCTCCCGATCGGCCGCAGAGCACCCGGCACCGGTGGGCTGGGCCGGTCCAGCCGGGATCTCGGTGTGGACTCCGGCGCCGCGGCGTTCATGGTCGAGCAGCGCTGGCAGGCCTGCCGGCACACCGTCGACCCGGCCTCCGACGGAGTCGAGGTGACCCAGCGCTGGAACGCGGTCGACCTCGGGCTGCTCGCGCTCACCCTTGTCGGTGGCGCGATCCTGGAGCTGCTGGCCTGATCCAGCCTGACCCTGGCTGATCTGGCCTGATCTGGCCGGCATCTGGCCGGCCTCAACCGACCGCGGCGTCCAGCAGGGCGGAGACGTCGCGCCGGAGAACGGCGAGGACGTCGGCGGCTCGCTCCCGGGCGGCGGCCGGGCCTTCGGTGACCCCGCCGGTGACCGGGATGACGACCTCCAGATAGCACTTCAGCTTCGGCTCCGTCCCGCTCGGCCGGACGATGACCCGGGCGCCGCCGGCCGTCCGGTAGCGCAGCCCGTCCGTCGTGGGGAGTCCGTCGACCCCGGCGGTCAGGTCCTCGATCGACGTCACCTCGTCGCGGCCCAGCTTGACGGGGGGCTGCTCGCGCAGCCTGGTCATCATCGCCGTGATCAGCGTGAGGTCCTCGACGCGAATCGTCACCTGATCGGTGGCGTGCAGCCCGTGCGCGACGGCGAGGGCGTCCAGGGCATCCTGCAGCGTCTGGCCGGCCGCCTTGAGGGTCGCGGCGAGCTCGGCCACCAAGAGGGCAGCGCTGATCCCGTCCTTGTCCCGCACGGCCTGCGGCGCGACGCAGTAGCCGAGGGCCTCCTCGTAGGCGTACACCAGCCCCGGCACCCTGGCCAGCCACTTGAACCCGGTCAGCGTCTCCACGTGCCGGGCGCCGTGCGCCGCGGCGATCCGCCGCAGCAACTGCGAGGAGACGATGGAACTGGCGACCGCCACCTGGGCGGCGCCGGTACCGGCCCGCGCCGGCGGCGGTGGCAGCCGGGAGAGCACCACCTCGCCGAGCAGTGCGCCGACCTCGTCGCCGCGCAGCATCCGCCAGCCGTTCCCCCCTCGCGACGGGTCCGGCACGGCAACCGCGCACCGGTCGGCGTCCGGGTCGTTCGCAATGACCAGATCCGCGCCCCGCTCCCGCGCCGCGGCCAGAGCGAGATCGAGTGCGCCCGGCTCCTCCGGATTCGGGAAGCTCACGGTGGGAAAGTCGGGGTCCGGGGCGGCCTGGGCCGCGACGACGTACGGCTCGGGGAATCCTGCGCCGGTGAGCGCCCGGACCGCCAAGTCGCCGCCGACGCCGTGCAGCGGCGTCAGGACGATGCCGACGTCGCGGGGGGTGTCCGCACGGACCACGCCGATCGCGGCGGCCAAGTACTCCTCGACCAGCGTCTCCGGCAGGAGCGTCCATCCCGACCCCGCCATCGGCACGTCCAGTGCCCGCGGCGCCACCGCCATGCGGGCGGCGATGCGCAGGTCGGCCGGGGGAACGATCTGAGCGCCCTGCCCGTCCGACGGGTCGGCCCGGCCGCCGAGGTACACCTTGTACCCGTTGTCCTGGGGTGGGTTGTGGCTGGCGGTGATCATTACTCCCGCATCCACCCCGAGGTGGCGGACCGCGTAGGCCAGCACCGGTGTCGGCAACGCACGGGGGAGCAGGTAGGCCGTGCAGTTCTGCGCCGTCAGGACCGCGCAGGTGTCGCGGGCGAAGACGTCAGAGTCGTACCGGGCGTCGTACCCCACCACCACCCGGGGAACGTGATCGGGCACGGCCTCCCGAAGGTACGCCGCAAGCCCGGCCCCCGCCCGGATCACCACCGCACGGTTCATCCGGTTCGGCCCGGCACCCAGGGCTCCGCGCAGCCCGGCCGTGCCGAAGGCCAGCGAGCCGGCGAAGCGATCCGCCAGATCGTTGATCGCCCGCAGGCGATCGGCGCGGTCCGGCCCGGTGGCGCGCTCGATCAGCGCGTCAAGTTCGCGCCGCGTGCGCGGGTCCGGATCGTCGTCTCGCCAGGCCGTGGCGCGTGCGACCAGCTCCGGAAGGTCGGACTCGTCCACAGCCCGCAACCTACCCCGCGGGTGGGGTTGTTTGATGTCCGTTCGCCGCACCGACGGCTAGCGTGGTACGTCCTTGGTCACGTCCCGGCCAGCTCGGGCTGGGCGCCGGCGCCGCTTCCCTCGGGCTGGCCCGGGCCCTTCGTGCCTGGTTCGTCGCCTTCGGAAATGCCGTACCGCTCCCAGAGCCTGCGCAGCGGCCCCGGGGCCCACCAGTTCAGCCGGCCCAGCAGGCGCATGGTTGCCGGGACGAGCACGGCGCGGACGATCGTGGCATCCACGATGATCGCCACCGCCATTCCGACGCCGATCATCTTGATGAATGTGATGCCGGAGGTCGAGAAGGCGCCGATCACGATGACGAGCAGCAGTGCCGCGCTCGTGATGATCCGTCCGGTGCGCTGCAGACCGGCCGCCACCGAGGCGGTGTTGTCGCCGGTCCGGTCGTAGTGCTCCCGGATCCGGCTGAGCAGGAAGACCTCGTAGTCCGTCGACAGGCCGAACAGGATCGCCACCATGAGGATGGGCTGGCTGGTCTCGATCGAGCCGGTGGAGGTGAAACCGAGCAGGTCGGCCAGGTGCCCTTCCTGGAAGATCCAGACCACGACCCCGAACGACGCGGTCACCGACAGGATGTTCATGACGATGGCCTTCACCGGCAGAACGAGTGAGCCGAAGGCCAGGAAGAGCAGGACGAACGTGGCCAACCCGACGAGCGCCGCCGTCCACGGCAACCGGTCGGCCAGGCTGGAGCGCAGGTCCAGCTGCTCCGCGCTGCTGCCGCCGACGAGCGCGCTCGTCCCGGCGGGCAGGTCGAGGGCGCGGATCTCGGAGACGACGTCGAGCGCCTCGCTGTCGACGGCCGAGCCGCGATACCCGACCTGAAGCAACGTCGTACCGTTGCCCGTCCCGCCCGGGGTGACGCCGGTGACGCCGGCCAGACCTGCGATCTCGGCCCGGACCGTGTCGGCCGCGCCGGCGGGGCCCTGGATGACGACCTGGATCGGGTCGCCCGGTGGGTTGCGGAAGTCCGAGCGAAGCGTTGCGTCCACCACGCGGGCTTCGGCGCCGGTGGGGAGCGCCCGGGCGTCGATGCCGCCGAACCGTACGCCGAGTGCCGGCCCGGCAAGTACCGCCAGCACGGCCAGGACGGCGACGACATACGGCACCGGCCGCCGCATCACACTGTGCGCGAGCCGACCCCAGCGTCCGGCGTCTGCGCCGGTCGCGCCATCGGCGATCATCGCGTCATCGGGCCGGGGCCGGCGCCGCAGCAGCCGACGCAGCGACAGCGCGTCGACCCGGCGGCCGACGATGGCCAGCACGGCGGGCAGCACCGTCAGGGCCGTGACCATGGCGATCAGGACCGCCGCGATGCCGCCGTAGGCCATCGACTTCAGGAAGACCTGCGGGAACAGGGTGAGGCCGCTCAGCGACACCGCCACCGTGATGGCCGAGAACGCCACCGTGCGACCCGCGGTCGCCATGGTGCGCCCCATCGCGTCGGGCGTCGTGCGGCCGGCGCGGATCTCCTCGCGGAAACGGCTGACGATGAACAGCGCGTAGTCGATGGCCAGGCCAAGCCCGAGCAGGGTCACAATGTTGATCGAGAAAATCGAGACATCGGTGACCGTGGTGATCAGCCGCAGGACGGTGAACGAGCCGAGCACTGCCAGGACGCCGACCAGCAGCGGCAGTCCGGCCGCGACGACGCTGCCGAAAACGATCACAAGCAGGATGAGCAGGATCGGGATGGACAGGCTCTCAGCGCGCGCCAGATCCTCGCTGACCTGCGCGTTGATAGCCTCGTTGATTGCCGTCACGCCGCCCAGCCGGATGCCCAGGCCCGACAGGTCGCTGGAGCGCAGGGTGTCCTCGATGTCGCGCAGGTCCTCCACGCGGTCCTCACGGGTCGCGCCGGCGAGCGTGAGTGCGGCGTAGGTGGAGTGCCGGTCGGCAGAGACAAAGGCGCCGTTCCCGGTGCTCCAGTACGTGACGGCACCCTTGACCTTGTCTGCCGGGAGCCGCTGAAGGTTGCTGTCGACGGCCTCCCGGACCGCGGGATCGTCGACAGTGCGGTCCTCGGACGTGTAGAGAACGACCAGGTCGGCGCCGGGGCGGCCGAGCGACTGCTCGATCACCTCGGCCGCGTGGTAGGACTGCGACGACGGGTCCTCGAATCCGCCCTGGGACAGGTGCGGGACGACGCCCGTACCCCAGACGACGCCGAAGACGGCGAACAGAGCAGCGGCGATGACGACGATCCAGCGCCCTCGGGTGACGGCGCGGCCCCACTGGTCCAACATGGCGGACTCCCGATCCTGGTGTCTCGTGGCTGTGGCGGCGAGTGCTCGGGTGACTGCTCCGATGACGTGCTTCGCTGGCGTACGCTGTTACTCTCTAACGAGAGTGAACGGTGTAAGCTGACGCTGTTTACTCTTGTTGTGATCGTTCACTCTTGTCAAGGGGTATTCCGGAATGGCTGACGCCGTGGGCGAGCAGCGCGTTGCGAGCGCGACGCGCCGCGAGCGAGTACGTGCGGCGACGGTCGAGGAGATCAAGGCGACGGCTCGCCGTCTGCTCGTGGCCGAGGGCCCGTCGAGCGTGACGCTGCGCGCCATCGCCCGCGAGATGGGCATGACCGCGCCCGGCCTCTACCGGTATTTCCCGAGCCACGAGGACCTGGTCCGCGCCGTCGTGGCGGACGTCTATGACGAGCTCGCCGACGGCCTGGTGCAGGCCCGCGACCTGGTGCCGGAGGACGATCCCGCGGGCCGGTTGATCGTGATGAGCCGCCGTTTCCGTTTGTGGGCGGTCAACAACCGCAGTGAGTTCAGCCTGGTCTTCGCCACCCCGCTGGGCGGGGTCATGACGGAGATGCCCAGCGCGGTGGACAAGGCGGGCAGCCGGTTCGGCGGTGTCTTCATCGAGGCCTTCGTCAAGCTGTGGAAGCTTCAGCCGTTCCCCATTCCGGGCGACGACGAGCTGCCGGCCGATCTCTTCCGGCAACTGACCAACTACCGAACCTTCCTTGCCGGGCAGTTCGGCCCGTACACGCTGACCATCCCGATCGGCACACTCCTGCGGTTCCTGCAGTGCTGGGTGCAGCTCTACGGCATGGTGGCGCTGGAGGTCTTCGACCACCTGCACTTCTGCCTGGACAACCCGGAGCCGGCGTTCGAGCTGCAACTGCAGGGGCTCGCGCGCTCGCTGGGCTTCACCGCCCGCCCCGATCTGCCCCTGCTGCCCTGACTTAGATTCGGCGGACGATCTCCGCCAGCATCGCGCCCATCTCGGCGGCAGCGGCCTTGCCGGCGGCCAGCACCTCGGCGTGGTCCAGCGGCTGGGACGAGATGCCCGCCGCGAGGTTGGTGACCAGCGAGATGCCCAGCACCTCCATCCCGGCAGCGCGCGCGGCGATCGCCTCCAGGGCCGTCGACATGCCCACCAGGTCGCCACCGATGATGCCGGCCATCCGCACCTCGGCCGGCGTCTCGTAGTGCGGCCCGGGGAACTGGACGTACACCCCTTCGCTCAGGTCCGGCCGCACCTCGTGGCACAGGGCGCGCAGGCGCGCTGAATACAGGTCGGTGAGGTCGACGAACGTCGGACCCTCCAGCGGGGAGGCACCGGTGAGGTTGATGTGGTCCCGGATCAGCACTGGAGTGCCCGGCCCCCAGGACGGATCCAGGCCGCCGCAGCCGTTCGTGAGCACGAGGGTCCGGCATCCCGCCGCGGCCGCCGCGCGCACGCCGTGGACCACGGCTCGCACGCCGTGGCCCTCGTAGTAGTGCGTCCGTGTGCCGAAGACGAGTGCCCGCCGTTCGCCGTCGCCGATCCGGACGGAGCGGATCCCGCCGAGGTGACCCGGGACGGCCGAGGCGGCGAAGCCGGGGAGGTCCGCCATCGCGACCTCGGCCAGGGTCTCCCCGAGCAGGTCCGCGGCCGGGGCCCAGCCGGACCCGAGCACGAGCGCGACGTCGTGCCGCGGTGCGCCGGTCAGGTCGGCGATGCGCTCGGCGGCCCGTGCCGCGACGGCGAGGGGATCGGTCGCCGGGTCGTCCAGCGAGAGGTTGGCGCTCGTCATCGGGAGATCAGACCGGCGGCAGGGGGTCGTCGGTGGAGGTACAGGGACGATTACGCAGCTCGGCGACGTAGTCGTCGGGCGCTCCGCCCGCCTCTGCGGCGTCGGCCAGCATCCCGAGGTACCGGGCGCTCGGCAGCCCGCCCTCGTAGGCGTCGAGCACGTAGACCCACGCCAGGACGTCGCCGTCCAACGTCTGGACCCGCACCCGGATCTTGCGGGAGAGGCCGATGTCGACGCCCTCCCACTTGTCGAGGATCTCCTCATCCGCCGGGTGGACGTCGTACAGCGAGACGTAGACCTGGTGCCCTTCCTCCTCGACGAGGGTGGCCAGGGCGCCCTCCCAGCTGTGGTCCTCGCCGCCGAACGTCAGCCGCCAGCCGACCAGCCAGCCCGAGCCCTCCAAGGGCGAGTACGGCGCCCGCTGCGCCATCCGCTCCGGGTCCAGGTTGTTGCCGTAGGCGGCGTAGAGGGCCATGAGGCACAAGGGTACGGCGTGCCCGGCCCCGTCCGGGCCGACCGCGGGTGCCTCGACCACAATGGAGGGGTGAGCGCGCGGAGCAGGATCGTGATCCTCGGTGGTGGCCCGGGAGGGTATGAGGCGGCGCTGGTCGCGGCCCAGTTGGGGGCCGACGTGAGCGTCGTCGAGTCCGCCGGGCTCGGCGGTGCCGCGGTGCTGACGGACGTCGTCCCCAGCAAGACGTTGATCGCCACGGCCGACGTCATGACGACCGTGGCGGGCTCCGACGAGTTGGGCATCCGGGAGGGCGCGGTATCGGCCGAACCGGGCGATGCGGGCGTCGGCGTGCCGACCGTCACCGCCGACCTGGGTGCCGTCAACCGGCGGGTCCGCGGACTGGCCCGCGCTCAGTCCGACGACATCCGGATTCGGCTGGAGACCGAGGGGGTGCGCATCGTGGCCGGCCGCGGCCGGCTCGACGGGCCGCAGCGGGTGGTGGTCGACGACGGCGGCCGCGCGGCGACGCTGGACGCCGACACCGTGCTCGTCTCGACCGGCGCGCGTCCGCGTGAGCTGCCGGATGCCAGGCCGGACGGCGAGCGGATCCTCACCTGGACGCAGCTGTACCACCTCGACGCGCTGCCGGAGCGGCTGATCGTTGTCGGGTCGGGCGTCACCGGCGCGGAGTTCGCCAGCGCCTACAACGCGCTCGGCTGCGACGTCGCGCTGGTCTCCAGCCGCGATCGCGTGCTGCCGGGTGAGGATGCCGACGCCGCCGAGGTGCTCGAGGTGGTGTTCCGCCGGCGCGGGATGGAGGTTCTCTCGCGTTCCCGGGCCCAGGCGGTCAAGCGCAGCGGGGACGAGGTCGTGGTCGCGCTCGCCGACGGGCGCACCGTGGCGGGTTCACACTGCCTGATGGCCGTGGGCGCCGTCCCCAGCACGGCCGGCATCGGTCTGGAGGAGGCCGGCGTGGAGCTCAGGCCGTCCGGGCACGTCGAGGTGGACCGGGTTTCCCGCACGTCGGCCCGCGGCGTCTACGCCGCGGGCGACTGCACCGGGGTCCTCGCGCTGGCATCGGTGGCGGCCATGCAGGGGCGGATCGCGATGTGGCACGCGCTCGGCGATGCCGTCGCGCCGCTCGACCTGCGCACCGTGTCCTCCACCGTCTTCACGGCTCCGGAGATCGCCACGGTGGGGGTGACCCAGTCGCAGGTGGACGCCGGTCAGGTGACCGCGACCGTGGTCAAGCTGCCCCTGGCCACCAACCCCCGGGCGAAGATGCAGGGCGTGCACGAGGGGTTCGTGAAGCTGATGGCCTCACCCGGCTCGGGCCGCGTCCTGGGCGGCGTCGTCGTCGCTCCCCGGGCCAGCGAACTGATCCACCCGGTCACGCTGGCGGTGACGCACCGGCTGACCGTGGATGACGTCGCGGCGACGTTCACCGTGTACCCGTCGCTGAGCGGGTCGGTGGCCGAGGCGGCGCGCCGATTGCACGGGTTCAGCACGGTCGCGAGCACGGTGTGACCGGGCAGGTGGGGAACCGCGTCAGTCCTTGATCTCGCAGATCACCGCGCCGGAGGTCACCGTCCGGCCCACCTCGGCGGCCAGCGACGTCACGGTGCCCGACTTGTGCGCCGACAGCGGCTGCTCCATCTTCATGGCCTCCAGGACGACGACCAGCTCGCCCGCCTCGACCCGCTGCCCCTCCTCGACGGCGATCTTCACGATCGTGCCCTGCATCGGGGAGGTCAGGGAATCCCCGCTCGGACCGCCGCCGGCCTTGGAGCCGCCGGCGCGCCGCGACGGCTTCTTCGCCTGTTGTGGCGCGGCGACACCACCGACCAGCCCGGCCGGCAGCACGACCTCCAACCGCTTGCCGCCCACCTCGACGACGACCCGCTCGCGCTCGTCCTCGTCCGCTTCCGGCGCAGCCGCGCCGCTCCATGGCGGGATGGTGTTCTCGAACTCGGTCTCGATCCACCGGGTGTGCACGCTGAACGGTGAGCCGTCGGAGGGCGCGAACGCCGGATCGCTGACGACGGCACGGTGGAACGGCAGCACCGTCGGCATGCCCTCGACCACGAATTCCGCCAGTGCCCGGCGCGAGCGTTCCAGCGCCTGCTGCCGGTCTCGCCCGGTCACGATGAGCTTGGCGAGCATGGAGTCGAACCCGCCGCCGATCACCGAGCCGGCCACGACTCCGGAGTCCAGCCGGACACCGGGCCCGCTGGGCGGCTGCCACTGCGCGACGACGCCGGGCTGCGGGAGGAAGTTGCGGCCGGCGTCCTCGCCGTTGATCCGGAACTCGATCGAGTGGCCGTGGATCGGCGGGTCGTCGTAGCCGAGCGGCTCACCGGTCGCGATCCGCAGCTGCTCGCGGACCAGGTCGAGCAGGGTGACCTCCTCCGAGACGCAGTGCTCCACCTGCAGCCGGGTGTTCACCTCGAGGAACGAGATGGTGCCGTCCTGGCCGACGAGAAACTCGCAGGTGCCGGCGCCGACGTAGCCGGCCTCGCGCAGGATTGCCTTGGAGGCCCGGTAGAGCTGGTCGACCTGCTCCTGGGACAGGAAGGGCGCGGGCGCCTCCTCCACCAGCTTCTGATGCCGCCGCTGCAGCGAGCAGTCCCGGGTCGAGACCACGACGACGTTGCCGTGCTCGTCGGCCAGGCACTGGGTCTCCACGTGACGCGGCCGGTCCAGGTAGCGCTCGACGAAGCACTCGCCGCGCCCGAACGCCCCGACCGCCTCACGTACCGCGGAGTCGAACAGGTGCGGGATCTCCTCCAGAGTGTGGGCCACCTTCAGCCCCCGCCCGCCCCCGCCGTACGCCGCCTTGATGGCCACCGGAAGGCCGTGCTCCTCAGCGAATGCGATCACCTCATCGGCGTCGGCCACCGGGTCCGGCGTGCCGGCGACCAGCGGTGCTCCCGCCCGCTGCGCGATATGCCGGGCCTTGACCTTGTCGCCCAGGGCGTCGATCGCGGCCGGCGGCGGGCCGACCCAGATCAGGCCGGCGTCCAGCACGGCCTGCGCGAAGTGGCCGTTCTCGGCGAGGAAGCCGTATCCCGGGTGCACCGCGTCGGCGCCGGACCGCCGCGCGACGTCGATCAGCTTCTCCTGGGCCAGATACGACTCGCCCGGGGTGCTGCCGCCCAGCGCGTACGCCTCGTCGGCCGCGGTGACGTGGACCGCCTCCCGATCCGGCTCGGCATAGACGGCCACGGAGGCTATACCCGCGTCCCGGCAGGCACGGGCGATGCGTACCGCGATCTCGCCCCTGTTGGCGATGAGAACTTTCGAGATGGACCGGCCACCGTCGTGGCCGCCCGTCGACGGCGTCGTCATCTGGCTCCTTCCGGTCCGGTGAGCCTAGCCTCGGGGACAGGCGCCCGGATGACCCGTTCACGTGGTGCAAGCCACGTTGCCGGTCCCTGCAGGAATCCAGGGGCTATGCGCGGTGTTGAGCACCTCATGGCAACCTTAACGATGACCGGTGAGAACCACGACGAGACGGTGCAGGACGGCATTGTCTTGATCGACTTCTGGGCGGCCTGGTGCGGGCCGTGCCGGCAGTTCGCGCCGGTCTTCGAACGCGTCTCGGAGAAGAACCCCGACGCCGTCTTTGCGAAGGTCGACACCGACGCGGAGCTGGACCTGTCCGCCCGATATGGGATCACCTCGATCCCCACCCTCGTGGTGTACCGCGACGGGATCCCGGTGTTCGGCCAGCCCGGGGCGCTGCCGGAACGCGTGCTCGAAGACATCCTGAGCAAGGTGCGGGAGCTCGACATGGAGCAGGTCCGCGCTCAGTACGCCGAGCAGGTCAGGGCGCAGTGAGCGGGCAGGGCGGCGCGGCGGCGTCTGGACCGAGGGACGAGGCAAGACGCTGCCATCTGCGCCGCCCGTAGCGCGCGAACCATTCAACACAGCGCGGCGGCGCGTCTGAGGTTCTTTAGTCGCGGTTTGCCGGCAGGACGACGGTCACGATCAGCGCGCGGTTGCGCGCGCCCTCGACGGTTGCCGTCTCGACGCTACTGACCCCCAACCCATCACTGACCAGGACGTGGTCCACGGGCGCGATCGGCATGGGTGACCAGGCCGGCCAGGTCGGCCGCAGGCCGCGGCCGACGATGTCGGCGGCGTCGTGCCATCCGTGGGAGGCGAGCCGGCGGAACGCCGGATGCCACGGCGTCGCGCCCAGGTCTCCGACGATGACTCGGTCCTCGACGGCCGGCGCGGCGCCCGGCAGCCGGGCGAGGTCGGTGCTCCAGTTGTCCGCGAGTGCCAGCGGCGATCCGCCGATCTGCGCCGCGACGATGCCGACGCGGCGCGAACCGGCCGGCAGCACCCCGCGCACGGTGGGCATACCGAAGCCGGGCAGGTCCGCGACGTCGGACATCGTCGCCTTGCTCCAGATTCCGATGCCACCGCCGGTGCCCTTCGCCGTGTCGTTGCCCGCACCGTCAGAACCGCCCGTCACCACCTGCTGGGCGACCATGCCGTTGAGTCCGGCGACCGTGAGGTCGTGGGCGAACACGCCGCTCAGCCCGGTGACCACCAGTACGTCGACACCCGCGCTGCGGGAGACCGCGGCGACGTCGGCCGCCTCCGCGGCACCGCCGGCGGCATCCACCGTCATGATCCGCAGCGTGGGGCGGCCCGCCGCGATGGTCGTGCCCGGTCCGGCGGCGGCGTACCCGGCGACGAGGACCCAGGGGAGGGCCGCCGCCAGGATGGCAAGGGCTGCCGGGATCGGCCGGCGCCGGCCGACGCCGAGGGCGACGATCGGGACGGCCAGGACCGTGATGGCCGGCGAGAGTGTCGCGGCCGCAGTGATGACGCGCTGCTCGACGTCCAGCAGGCAGGTCAGCGACCAGGCCAGGAGAAGTGCGGCCGCCACCGTGAGGATCTGGGCCATCCGGGCCGACGCCCGCGGTGCGGGCCTGAGCTCTGGCTGTGCGAGCTGACGGTCCCGGTCCCGCGCGCGGCTGCGCCGCTGCGGAGGGATCGTGTCCGCCTGCGCCGCCGATGCCGGCTCTCGCTGCCCGGCGGCGGAAGCCGGATCGAAGGCGCGCAGGTCGATCGAGGGGGGCGGCGTGGCCGGTGCTTCGTCGCGCGGCGGTGTGGCAGCTCGCCTCGCGCGACGTGACATCGGCTCCTGGTTCGCCCGCGGAGGCGGCGGGCTGACCTGTGGGTTGGGGGCATCATCGGGCAACCAGTCCAGGCTGCGATCACGGTGGGCGCGACGTCGCCGGGAGGGTTCCGGGGTCGGCGGGAACGGGTCGACGGCCTCAGCCATGGAGCACCGCTGCACCGGTCGACGCCATGGTGCCCAAAAGTAGCCCAGGCCCGCGCCGTTCGGCTCCCCCCGATGAGCGGAAAGACGGCGAAACGGTCCACATTGCCGCCTCAACCGGCGCGTGAACGCAACAGATCAACGAAATCCGCAGCCGTGGTCGCCGCGCCGAAGTACAACCCCTGCCCGACGTCGCATCCGAGGTCGGTGAGCGCCCGCGCCGTCGACTCGTCCTCGATGCCCTCGGCCACCACCTTGGCCCACAGGCCATGGGCCATGGCGATGGTGTGCCGGACAATCGTGGCGGTCGTGCGTCGATGGATGTCCGCGACGAACGTGCGGTCCAGCTTCACCTCGTCCACCGGCAGCTCGCGCAGGTAGGACAGCGATGAGTAGCCGGTGCCGAAGTCGTCGATCGCCACGGTGACGCCGTCGTCCCGCCACCGGCTCAACACGGCGGAGACGGCCTGCGGGTCGGTCAGCAACGCCTGCTCGGTGATCTCCACGCGGAGCGCCTCGGCGGGCAGCCGGTGGCGGCGCAGCGTTGCCGGCACCTGATCCGGCATATCCGGATTGCGCAGGTCTTCCGCGCCGAGATTCACGCTCACCGGCAGCTGGAATTCCCGCCACCATGTCGTGCAGGCGGCCAGCGCCCGGTCGAGGACCAGGGCGGCGACGGGTTGCATCAGGCCGGTCTGCTCCGCGAGCGGCAGGAACGCCTCGGGGAGCAGGACGCCGTCCTCCGGATGACGCCAGCGGGCCAGCGCCTCGGCGCCGACGATCGATCCCGTGTGCAGGTCGACCTGCGGCTGCAGGTGAACCTCCAGCTCGCCGCGCTCCAGGGCCTCCCGCAGCTCGTCGATCCGGCGTAGCCGGTGCGCGCTCTGCTGATCGCGCGCGGGGTCGTACAGCTCGATGCCTGATCCGGTGGCCTTGGCCAGGTACATCGCTACATCCGCCTGCCGTAGCAGGTCGGCCGGCTCGCCCGCCGAGGGATGGCCGGTGGCGACGCCGACGCTGGCCCGCACGTGGAGCCGGGCGCCGTCGATCTCGAACGGCTCGACCAGCGACTCGCGCAGGGCGCCGGCGACCCGTTGCGCCTGCTCCGCGCCCGCGGCGGGCAGGACGACGGCGAACTCGTCCCCGCCGAGGCGGGCCAGCAGCTGCGTGGGGCGAAGAGCGCCGCGCAGGCGGGAGCCCACGGCCGCCAGCAACTGGTCGCCCGCGGCGTGCCCGAGTTCCTCGTTGACGTCCTTGAACCGGTCCAGATCGACCAGCAGCAGGGCGATCTCGTCGGACCAGCCGGCCCAGCCGGACCACCCGCTGCCGCGGTCGGTCTCCGCGCCGTCTCCGGCCAGCGCCTCGGAAAGCGCACGCCGGTTGGCCAGGCCGGTGAGGTCGTCGGTGCGCGCCCGCGGGTCGCCGGTACGGCGTTCCTCCAGCAGTTCCCGGCTCTTGCGCATCAGCGCGATGCCGAGGCACGCCAGCGCCAGCCCCGACGCCGCCGGTGGCACATGTGGATCGACGAGGTCCAGTCCCAGCAGGCCGATCGCCGCGGCTGCGGCCGCCCCGGGCAGCGTGATCGGGTCGGGCGCGGGTCCGGGTCGGCGGCGCCGGTCCGCGCGGCGTCCGGGCGTGCCGCTGGCGGCAGCCAGCCCCAGGAGGCCGAAGCCGCCGAGCCACACCAGGCGTGCGGCGTCCACAACGGCGCCGCCTCCGGCGGGGTCGCTGTCCGGGATCGCGCCCACGCCGGAGACCGCGATGGCGAGCAGGTCGGCCGCCGAGACGGCGGCGAATCCTGCGGCAAGCCAGCGCAGCCGCGGGCGCGGCGCCGGGGTGGCGACGGCCGCAGCCGAGAGTGTCGCGGTGAGCAGCGCGAGGTTGGCCGCGGCCGGTGCGATCGACCGTGCGGTCGCATCCCCGGACTCTTGAGCGATGGAGATCAGCGCGACCGAGATCGCCGCTGCCGCGAGTGCCACGACCGAGCCGTCCCACCCGGTGCTGGGCAGCCAGCGGGGACGGCGCCCGCGCAGCAGCAGCCACACGGCCAGCAGCGCAGCACCCGAGCACGCGACGGGCGCGACCGACCCGGACCATCCGGCCGGTCGGCCGCCGCCGGACCAGGACAGCACCACCACAGCCGTGCCGCCGAGCGCGACCGCGAGCAGGGTCCACGCCGGCCGGGTCGGGGATCCTGGTGGCTCGCGGGCGGCCGCGACGGCGAACAGGCCGCCTGCCGACCCGATGACCAGGGCGGACGCGGCGACGCCGAGCCACGCCGCTGGGTGATCGATGACGGTCGCGACACTCGCCCCCACCAGACCGAGGAGCTGTGCGAGTCGCAGGACCGCCGACCAGCGGCCGGTCGGCGAGGGCCGCTTTGGCGGGTAAATGGCGGTGGCCGCCGCCGTACTGGGCGATGCGACGTCGGCGGGCCGGCGATCCGCCGTGTCGCGCTGGGCGGGCAGTTGCGCGATCACCTGACGAAGCCTTCGGCGGATGCCGCCGTCCGCTTCGCTTGAGGCCATGCGCGTCAGTGTCCGGGCGGCATCGCTGACCGGGCAACCTTGACCATGATCATGCACTCGACTGGCGTGACGCGCCGGGAGTTGACGACGCCGCCAATTTAGGTGAGCCTTACCTCACATGACGGAGATGCACGACGAGAGGCCCTTCGGGAGGGCCGCCTTCGGCCGCCTCGGCGGCCCCGGCCGCCCGGGCCACCCCGCCGCCCGCTCCCGCCGGACGGCCCTGAGGGCCGTCGCGTCCGCGGTCGTTGCCGCCATCCCTCTCGCCGCGTGTTCGGGTGGCGACTCCGACGCCGGTCCCACCATCTCCGTCGCGGCCACCGACACCACGTGCTCGCCGTCCGCCACGAGCGCAACCGCGGGTACCACTCATTTCACGCTGACGAACAAGGGCAAGCGGGTCACCGAGCTCTACATCATGCGCGCCGACGGCAGCATCGCCGCGGAGCGGGAGAACATCGGGCCAGGCACGACGGCCACCCTCACCGCAGAGCTGGGTGCGGGAGACTACAAGATCCGCTGCCGCCCGGGCGGGACCGGCGAGGGTGTCTATGCGGCGCTGAAGGTGACCGGCGAGGTCAAGGCGGCGGCCAGCGATCCGCGGCTGACCAGCGCTGTCGACACCTACCGCCAGTACGTGCTGGAGCAGTCGAAGGCCAGCCTCGCCGGCGCCGCGCAGCTGCGCGCCGCGATCGCCGCCGGGGACGTGGCGAAGGCGAAGGCGCTCTACCCGGCCAGCCGCGTCGGATGGGAGCGCATCGAGCCGGTCGCGGAGTCCTTCGGCGACATCGACCCGAAGGTCGATCTTCGCGAGGCCGACCTCGCCGCCGGGCAGACGTGGACCGGGTGGCACGTCATCGAGAAGGGCTTGTGGGTCACCAATTCGACGGCGGGCCTGCTCCCGGTGGCCGATCAGCTGATCGTCGACCTGAAGGATCTGGTGGCCCGGGTGCCCGGCGCACAGATCACTCCGACGTCGATGGCGAACGGCGCCAAGGAGCTGCTGGACGAGGTCGCAACCGGCAAGGTCACCGGCGAGGAGGAGACCTTCAGCCACACCGACCTCGTCGACTTCCAGGCCAACATCGACGGCGCGCAAACGGTTCATGAGCTGCTCCAGCCCGTTGTCACCGTGACCAACCGGGACCTGGCGACCCGGGTGGACGCGGCGTTCTCGGCCCTGCAGCAGCGGCTGTCGACGCTGCGCACAGGCGCCGCGGGCACGGCCTTCGTCAGTTACGACAAGGTCGACGAGCAGACCCGTCGCGCGCTGTCGGCCGACGTCAACGCCCTCGCGGAGCCGCTGAGCGGGCTCGCGGCGGCGGTCGCGAGCTGACCGCCGTGGCACAGCTCACGCGGCGGAGCCTGCTCGGGCTGGGCGCCGGCATCGGTGCCGCGGCGGGGGGCGCCGCCGCGGCCGCGGCGGCCGTCGCAGCGGCCGGCGGGGCACCCAGCGCGCGGACGGACCTGAGGGGCGCCCTGGCCACGCCCACGGCGGGGTACGTTCCGTTCCACGGACCGCAGCAGGCCGGGATCGCCACGCCGGTGCAGGACCGGCTCCACATGGTGGCGTTCGACCTGACCACGAGCAGCCGGGCCGGCCTGACCGAGCTCCTGCACAAGTGGACCGAGGCCGCCGCCGCCATGACCAGCGGCGACACGGTGGGGCTCGGTGCCATCCCGGAGATCGCCGAGGCGCCGCCCGACGACACGGGCGAGGCCGTCGGCCTGCCCGCGTCGCGCCTGACGCTCACCATCGGGTTCGGGCCAGGAGTGTTCGAGCGGGACGGCGCCGATCGCTTCGGCCTGCGCGACCAGCGCCCGGCCGGGCTCATCGACCTCCCGCACTTCGCCGGGGACCAGCTGGACCCGGCACGTAGCGGCGGCGACGTCGTCATCCAGGCCTGCGCGGACGATCCCCAGGTCGCCGTCCATGCCGTGCGCGACCTCGCCCGCATCGCGTTCGGCTCGGCGGCGGTCCGTTGGGCGCAGCTCGGGTTCGGCAAGACGTCCTCCACCACGCCGTCGACGCAGACCCCGCGCAACCTGTTCGGCTTCAAGGACGGCACCAACAACATCGCAGGCAGCGACGTCGACGCCCTGCGCGAGCACGTCTGGGTGAATGCCTCCGCCGACCGGGCCCCGGCCTGGATGGACGGCGGCAGCTATCTCGTGGCCCGCCGGATCGCCATGCGGATCGAGACGTGGGACCGGACGTCGCTCGCCGAGCAGCAGACCATCGTGGGCCGGAGCAAGGGGTCCGGGGCACCGCTGGACGGCGCGAAGGAACGGGACGACGTGCACGTCGGTGCGCTTCCGGCGGACAGCCACGTCCGTCTCGCCCACCCGGACATGAACGGCGGGCGGCGCATCCTGCGCCGCGGATATTCCTTCGTCGACGGGGCGGACGGGCTGGGGCGGCTGGACGCCGGGCTCTTCTTCATCGCGTTCTGCCGCGACCCGCGCACTCAGTACGTGCCGCTGCAGCAGCGCCTGGCGGACAACGAGGCGATGGCCGAGTACATCGTCCACACCGGATCCGGGCTGTGGGCGGTCCCGGCCGGGGTCCAGCCGGGACAGTACTGGGGTCAGGCGCTGCTCGAGGCCTGATTCGGGCGCGGGCGCCACAGCGACGGCCAGCTGACGCCGACGTCGCGCAGCAGTTCGCGCAACAGCGGGAGTGACACCCCGACGACCGTGTGGTGGTCTCCTTCGATGCCCCGCACGAACGGGCCGCCGAACCCGTCGATCGTGAACGCCCCGGCCACCTGCAGCGGCTCGCCGGTCGCGACGTAGGCGTCGATCTCCTCGTCCGACACGTCCGCGAAGTGGACCACCGCCGACCCGAGCGCTCCCAGCGTGCCGCCCGTACCGCCGTCGTCCCGGTTCCGGGTGTCCACCAGCCAGTGGCCGGTGTGCAGCACGCCGCTGCGGCCGCGCATCCGTTGCCAACGCCGCACCGCGTCCGCGGCGTCGGCGGGCTTACCGAGCGCGTCCCCGTCCAGCTCGAGCACCGAGTCGCAGCCCAGCACCAGCGCTCCGCCGGCCATGGCATCGCGGTCCGGGAGCCCTTCGAGGGCCGCGGCAACGTCCTCGGCCTTGGCCCGGGCCAGCAGCAGGGCGACGTCGGCCGGGTCGCTCACGCCGGCGGCTGCCACGACGGCGTCCTCATCGACGGCAGAGACGCGCACCACGGGATCGACGCCGGCGGCGAGCAGCGTGGATCGGCGCGCGGGCGAGGCGGATGCCAGCACCAGGCGCGGGCCGGGATGGCGGTCACCCAACGGCGGCCAGCCGCTGTGCCCCGGCGTAAACGGTGAAGTGGTCGCCGCGGGAGAAGCCGACCAGGGTGAGTCCGGCCTCGTGCGCCAGCTGCACGGCCAGCGACGACGGCGCCGAGACGGCGGCGAGCACCGGGCACCCGGCCAGCCACGTCTTCTGCACCAGCTCGAACGAGGCGCGGCCGCTGACCTGGACGATGTGATCATGCAATGGCAGCAGCTCACGCTCGAACGCCCAGCCGACCACCTTGTCGAGCGCGTTGTGCCGCCCGACGTCCTCGCGCAGGCAGACCAGGGTGCCGGCGGCGTCGAACAGCGCCGCTGCATGCAGCCCCCCGGTGCGCTGGAAGACGCGCTGGGCGGCGCGCATCGTGTCGGGCAACGCGGCGAGCACGACGGGGTCCAGCCGGGCCGGCTCCGCCGCGGGCAACGGCGGGGCATGGGTCCGGACGGCGTCGACGCTGGCCGTGCCGCAGATGCCGCAAGCGCTGGTCACGTGCCGATGCCGGGCCGGCTGCGGGCGCGCGACGTGCGGGGCGAGGTCGACATTGACGACGTTGTGCGTCGGCGCCCCTCCGGCATCCAGCGACGCGGTGGGGCAGTGCTCGGCGTGCACGACATCGTGCGCGGCGCGGATGACGCCCTCCGCGACCAGGAAGCCGAGCGCGAGCTCGAGGTCGTGTCCCGGCGTGCGCATGGTCGTGGTGAACGGCGCGCCGTCCAGCCGGATCTCCAGCGGCTCCTCGACCGCCAACGTGTCCTGCCGGGTGTTCCGGGCGCCGTCCAGGGACACCCGCAGCGCCGGGCGGCGGACCGTCGTATGCGTCACCGGCCCAGTATCCGGCGCGCCGGCCGGCTTCAGCGAGCAGTCAGCGCAGTCGGCTCAGCGCGGCCAGGCCGAGGCACGCCATGCGCCGGGACCCGGCGCGGGCAGCGACCGCATCGTGTACTCGCGGTTCTCCCACGCCGACGGCGTGCGGCGCGGCGGCCCCTCCGCCGCCCGGCCCCTGGCCGCGATCACGGCGAGCAGCGCCGCGATCTCCTCCGGCGTCGCGTCCCCACGGATCACCCGCAGGATGGGCTGGGCCTCGCTCATAGCGGGATATTGCCGTGCTTCTTGGGCGGCAGGGTCTGCCGCTTGGTCCGCAGGGCGCGCAGCGCGCGCACGACGTGCGCCCGGGTGCGCGACGGCTCGATGACGCCGTCGACGTAGCCGCGCTCGGCCGCGATATAGGGGTTCGCCAGGGTGTCCTCGTAGTCCGTCACGAAGCTGTGGCGCACTGCTTCGACGTCCTCGCCGTCCGAGGCAGCGTCCTTCAGCTCGGAGCGGTACAGGATGTTGACGGCCCCCTGCGCCCCCATGACGGCGATCTGCGCGGTCGGCCACGCCAAGTTGATGTCGGCCCCGAGGTGCTTGGACCCCATGACGTCGTAGGCGCCGCCGTACGCCTTGCGGGTGATCACGGTGATCTTCGGGACGGTGGCCTCGGCGTAGGCGTAGATCAGTTTCGCGCCGCGCCGGATGATCCCGTCCCACTCCTGGTCGGTCCCCGGCAGGAAGCCGGGGACGTCGACGAAGGTGAGCACCGGGATGTTGAACGCGTCGCAGGTGCGCACGAACCGCGCTGCCTTCTCCGAGGCGTCGATGTCCAGCGTCCCGGCGAACTGCATCGGCTGGTTCGCCACGACCCCGACCGGGTGCCCCTCCACGCGGGCGAACCCCACGATCAGGTTGGGCGCGAAGAGCGGCTGGACCTCCAGGAACTCCTCGTCGTCGACGACCCGGCCGATGATCGTGTGCATGTCGTACGGCTGGTTGTCCGAGTCCGGGACGACCGTGTTCAGGTAGTCGTCGTCCTCCTCCTCGAACGGTGGGACGTCCACCGCGGGCGGGTCGGACAGATTGTTGCTCGGCAGGTAGGAGACCAGCGCCTTCACGTAGTCCAGCGCGTCATCCTCGTCGGAGGCCATGTAGTGCGCGTTGCCGCTCTTGGTGTTGTGCGTGCGGGCCCCGCCCAGCTCCTCGAACGTGACGCTCTCCCCGGTCACCGTCTTGATGACGTCGGGGCCGGTGATGAACATGTGCGAGGTCTGGTCCACCATCACGACGAAGTCGGTCAGCGCGGGACCGTAGACATGCCCACCGGCCGCCGCACCCATGATCAGTGAGATCTGCGGGATGACCCCGGAGGCGAGTACGTGCCGGGTGAAGATCTCGCCGTACAGCCCCAGCGAGACCACGCCCTCCTGGATCCGCGCGCCACCGCCCTCGTTGATCCCGATGATCGGGCAGCCGGTCTTCATGGCGAGCTCCTGGACCTTGAGGATCTTCTCGCCGTAGACCTCGCCCAGGCTGCCGCCGAACACCGTGACGTCCTGGCTGAACACGCACACCTGGCGGCCGTCGATCGTGCCGTACCCGGTGATGACGCCGTCGCCGTACGGCCGCTTCTTGTGCAGCCCGAAGTTGCGGGTGCGGTGCCGCGCCAGCTCGTCCAGCTCGACGAACGAGCCCTCGTCCAGCAGCGCCTCGATCCGCTCGCGGGCGGTCTTCTTGCCGCGGGCGTGCTGCTTCTCCACGGCACGGGCAGATCCGGCGTGGATCGCCTCGTCCAGCCGCCGCTGCAGGTCCGCCACCTTGCCGGCGGTCGTGTGGATGTCGATGTCCGGCGGAACCTCGGTGCCACCGATCTGGGCCGGATCAGCCATCGCATCCCTCTCGTCGTCCGTGCCGGTCCGGTGCTCGTCCGGTGCCGGTGGTGAGCCGGTGCTGCGCCGGTGCTGTGCCGATGTTTGAACCCGCCCGCACCTGTGCGGAGCCTAACCCGACGCGTGGAAGGCCTCGACCGCCGCTGTGGGGACGCGCGTCACACCGCGGGATACCCTCGCTGTTCGTGCAGCCACTGCGGGCCGAGGCCCTACGGCAGGCCCTCACCACCGGGCCGCGACCGGCCTGGCGCGCCGTGGACGTGGTGGAGAGCACGGGCTCGACGAACGCCGACCTCGCCGAGCGGGCCCGGGCGGGGGAGCAGGAGGGGCTGGTCCTGGTGGCGGAGCACCAGGTCGCCGGGCGCGGGCGCCGGGAACGCTCCTGGGAGGCACCACCGCGGTCCTCGATCGCGGTTTCGGTCCTGCTGCGTCCCGCGGTACCGCCCGGTCTGCGGCCCTGGATCGCGCTGCTCGGCGGCATCGCGGTGGTGGACGCGATCAGGGACGTCGCGCAGCTGCCGGCGACGCTCAAGTGGCCGAACGACGTCCTCGTGCCGGTTCACGACGGCGACCACCCTGATCGGCGAGAGGATCCGCGGAAGGTGGCCGGCCTGCTGGCGGAGGTGGCCGGGGACGCGGTGGTGCTCGGGATCGGGTTGAACGTCACCCAGGACGCCGGCGAGCTGCCCGTGGCGACGGCCACGTCGCTGCGGCTGGCCGGCGCCGCGACCACCGACCGGGAGACCGTGCTGCGCGCCGTCCTCGTGGAGTTGGCCGCCCGGTACGCGGAATGGCTCAGGGTGGACGGCGATCCGGTGGCCAGTGGTCTGGGGGCCGGCTACCGGGAACGGTGCAGCACGATCGGGCGCACGGTCCGGGTCGAGTTGCCGGGCGACCGCGCCGTGCAGGGGACCGCGCAGGACGTCGACGACGACGGGCGGCTGGTGGTGCGCGAGGACGGCGGGCAGATCCATGCCCTCGCCGTCGGGGACGTCGTCCACATTCGTTCCGGCGAACCGGCATGATCGGGCCATGGGATTCCCGCAGCGCCTGTTAGGCGAAGACGAGCGGCTGGTCCTGCTCTTGCGCCGGCATGTCAAGGTGCTCTTCGGCCCGACCCTCGTCCTGTTGGTGACCGCCGTCGCCGGCGGGCTGCTCGCCGGTGTGACGCCGGAGGGAGCGCGGCCGTGGGCCTGGTGGGCGATCGGGATCGTGGCCGCGGTCGTCCTGCTCCGGTGGACGGTATGGCCCTTTGTCGTGTGGTGGAACACGGTGTACGTCCTGACCACCCGACGGCTGATCCTGCGGTCAGGAGTGTTCAGCCGATCCGGTCATGACATGCCGCTGACCCGGCTGAATGACGTCTCGTTCTCGCACACGCTGTGGCAGCGGATGCTCGGATGCGGGACTCTCGTGGTGGAGTCCGGTGGCGAGCGCGGTCAGATCGAACTCGACGACATCCCGAAGGTGGAGCTCGTGCAGCGCACGCTCTACCGGCTCTCCGACGAGATCCGCGGCCTGGACGGCGACGGACCGGACGAGATCGACGAGGATCTGGCGGAGGACCTGCACGAGGAGTTCGACGAGGACTATCGCGGGCCGTGACCCGGCTGATGACCCGATGACCACGCGGGACGAGCTGGAGGAGCGGCTCCTCGGCGGCCCCCGGACGCTGCGCCGCCGGGACGTCGCCCGCGCCGTCGGTGTCTCACTGCTCTCGGTGCGCAAGCTGTGGCGGGCCCTGGGCTTCGCCAGCGTCCCCGACGAGGTGGTGGCGTTCACCGACGCCGACCAGGATGCGCTGGCGCGGGTCGTGACCCTGGTGCGCGAGGGCGTCATGGACGAGGACACCGCCATCGCCTGGGCCCGCGCGCTGGGGCAGACCACCGATCGTCTGGTCAGCTGGCAGACCGAGGCCCTGCTGGAGCACCTCGGGCGGCGCGCCGCCGCCGGCGCGGCGGTGGATCCGCTGGATGTGATGGACCGCGTCGCCGACGACCTTGAGCGGTTGCTCGTCTACTCCTGGCGGCGGCAGATGGCGGCCGCCGTCGGCCGGCTCGGTGTCACGGCCGAGGACGACGGCGAGCTCACCATCGGCTTCGCGGATCTCGTCTCCTACACCCGGCTCTCGCAGCGCCTGGATCAGCGGGACCTCGGCACGCTGGTGCAGCGCTTCGAGGGCCTCGCGGCGGACGTCATCACGGCGGGCGGCGGGCGTGTGGTGAAGACGGTCGGCGACGAGGTCCTCTTCACGGCGGCCGATCCGGTGGCGGGCGCCGTCATCGCCATGTCGATCTCCGAGCGGATGGCGGTGGACGACGTGGTGCCGGACGTGCGGGTGGGGATCGCGCACGGACCGGTGCTGCGCCGGCTCGGTGACGTCTACGGCCCGACGGTCAACCTGGCGAGCCGGCTCACCAGCCTGGCCCAGCCGGGCACGGTGGTCACCGACCCGCACACGGCACGCGCGTTGCAGGACCAGCCGGAGATGGTGCTGGTGGCGCAACGCCGCCGTCAGGTCCGCGGGTTCGGCGTCCTGCAACCGCTCCTGGTCGCGCCCGCGGGACCGGACAGCCCGTTGATCAGCGTCGACTAACCCCGGGAGAAGGCATGGGACAGGTGCGGATCGACCGGCACGGCGAGGCGGGCCATGTCGCGGAGCTCGTGCTGGATCGGCCCGATGCCCTCAACGCTTTGTCCGAGGCCTTGGCGGCCGACATTTCGGCGGCGGCGGGGGAGCTGGCTGCCGACCCCACGGTGCGGGCGGTCGTCGTCTCGTCGAGTCAGCTGCGCGCGTTCTGCGTCGGTGCGGACCTGAAGGAGCGCAACCGGTCGAGCGACGACGACCTGCGGCGTCAGCGGCAGGCGCTGCGGTCGGGATCGGCCGCCCTGCTCGGGCTGCCGGTCCCGGCGGTGGCGGCCGTCGCCGGGTTCGCTCTCGGCGGCGGCCTGGAGCTGGCGCTGTCGTGCGACCTGATCGTCGCGGACGATACGGCGGTCGTGGGTCTGCCGGAGACGTCCGTCGGGGTCATACCGGGCCTGGGCGGCACTCAGCTCGTGTCGCGACGGATCGGCTGGTCGCGCGCCGCCGACCTGGTGTTCACCGCGCGCCGCCTCGACGCCGCCGAGGCCTACCGGATGGGGCTGGTCGACCGGCTGGTGCCGGCCGGTGCCGCCCGAACGGCGGCCCTGGAGCTGGCCGGGCGGATCGCGGCCAACTCCCCGGCGGCCCTGCGCAACGCGAAGCGGGCGATGCGGTTGGGCCACGACGTCGATCTGGCGGCGGCGCTGGAGATCGAGGATGCCGCGTGGAGGGCGACGGCCTTCTCCGCAGACCGCGCGGAGGGAGTGCGGGCATTCGTCGAGAAGCGGCCTCCCCGCTGGCCCGATTCCTGAGTTCGCCGTCACTGAGCGACCCGTCAGCCTATTGTTCGCCGCCACGTGCGGGTGCATCGTGTGGGTGACGTTGCACCGAGCGTGAAGGGGGTGCGCCTCTTGAGCGACGAGGTGCGCGTGCGAGTGGCGGAGGACGGCGCGGACCCGCAGCGCTTGGACGAACTCGCGGGGTTCCTGCGCGCGGAGTTGCTTCAGCTGGACGTCGACGACGTCCGCCCGCTCACCACCGGACCGGCGCCACCGGGAAGCCGCGCCATCGACGTCATCGCCATCGGCGGTCTGCTGGTGAAGCTGGGACAATCGGCGGGCGGCCTGGTCTCGGTCGTGTCTGCGGTGCGCCGGTGGCTGGCCCGCAGCGGGGAGCCGACGCGGACGGTGCGGCTGGAGGTGGGCGGGGACACTCTCGAGCTCTCGGCAGCCAGCGCGGCCGAGCAGGAACGGCTGGTCGCCCTGTTCATCGCCCGGCACGGCCCCGCGGACGACCTGGAGAAGAGTGCGGGGGAGGGTGCGGCATGGCCGAGCGGCGAATCGCCCTGATCGTCGCCAACGACGAGTACGAGCACGAGGGGCTGAGCCGCCTCGGTGCCCCCGCCGCGGACGCGGAGGCGCTCGCCCGGGTGCTCGGCGATTCGCAGGTCGGCGGCTTCGACGTGCGCGTCGTGCACAACGAGCCGTCGCACCGGATCTCCTCGCACATCGAGGACCTGTTCGCCGAGCGGCGTCCCGACGACGTCCTGCTGCTGCACTTCTCCGGGCACGGCCTGAAGAGCGAGTCGGGCGAGCTGTTCTTCGCGGCACCGAACACCCGCCCGAACCGGCTCGGATCGACCGCCGTCTCCGCGGACTTCGTGCAGCGCTGCATGCGCGAGTGCCGCTCCCGATCCATCGTGCTGCTTTTGGACTGCTGCTACGGCGGCGCGTTCGGCCGAGGCGTGACGGTCCGTGCCTCCGGCGAGGCGAACGTGCTCGACAGCTTCGCCGCCACGCCCGGCGGCGGCCGAGGCCGGGCGGTGATCACCGCGTCGAGCGCGATGGAGTACGCCTTCGAGGGCGACCAGCTGGCCGACGACCACACGCGACGACCCTCCGTCTTCACCTCGGCCGTCGTCGACGGACTGACGACCGGAGACGCCGACCGCGACGAGGACGGCTGGGTATCGCTCAACGAGCTGTACGACTACGTCTTCGACCGCGTCCGCGAGCGCAACCCGCACCAGACGCCGAGCCGCGACGTCCAGATGGAGGGCGAACTCCTCCTCGCGCGCAGCCGGCGTCGGCGGATCGCTCCCTCGCCCATCCCGCCCGACGTCAGTACCGCGCTGAAGGACCCGAACATGTTCACCCGGCTCGGCGCGGTGACGGAGCTCGGCTCGCGGCTGGCCAGCGACGACGTGTCGGCCGCGCTCGGCGCCTTCCAAGCGCTCACCGACGTCGCCCGCGGCGACATCCGGTACGTGGCGGACGCCGCGCAGGCGGCGTTGCGCACCGCGGGAGTGCGGGCGGTCGAGCGCGAGCTCGCGTTCGGTGAAGTGGCCCTGGGGGCGGTGCCGCGACGCACGATCCATCTGGAGGGATTGCCGGTCGCGCGGGTCTGCACGGTGACGGACTCGCCGAGCTGGACGCGGGTCGAGCCGACGGCCGACGGCTTCGCAGTCTCGGTGACCGCCACCCGGCCCGGCCCCCTGCACGGCGACGTCACCCTGAAGGGGCAGACCGGCGAGGTGCGGATCCCCGTCGACGTCATCGTCCTCCCGCCGGCCGAACCGGAAACGGCCGAGCGTGAGGTGGCCGAGCCCGTGGCGCCGACCCGCCCCGAACCCGTGCCGGAACCGACGCCGGAACCGGTGCCGGAGCCGGAGCCGGTGCCGGAGCCGGTGCCGGAGCCGGTGCCGGAGGACCGCAAGCCCGTCCCGGAACCGGTGCCGGAAAACCGCGAGCCGTGGCCGCCCGCAGTCGTGCCCGCTGAGCGGGAATCCGCCGCGGATCGCGCGGAGCCGGATCTCCCTCCGGGCGCCGCCATCGTTACGGGCGGGCTCATCGCGTTCGTCTCCGTCCTGCAGTACTGGGTATGGGATTGGCCGAACGCCGCGGGGGCGGCGCTGGCGGCCCTGCAGTTGATGCTCTACGGCGGCTACCGCCTGCTGGCGGCCCGGCGCGGCGCCCGGCGGGAGCGCAGCTGGCGGCTGCACGCGGCCGTCGGCGCCTTTGCGATGATCACGGCCGCCGTCACGCTGGTCGATGCCGGCTACGACTCCCTGGCCGACTTGGTGCGGCCGATCGCCTGGTTCTGGATTCTCGCCGGGGTGCTCGGCGTGGTCGCTGCCCGGCTGAGCTTTCCCGGTCTGACGCGGGACCTGGACACGGCGGTCGGGGTCCTCGCCGCACTCTCCGGCCTGGCGGCCGGGCTGTTCCTGGCTGACTACCACGAATACCGCGCCGGCGGAACGCTGATCGTCTGGGGTGGGATCCTCGGGGCGCTCCTCCTGGTCATCGGGGTCCTGGGCGGCCGGACGGGCGGGCCGGCGAAGCCGCGCAGGGCCGGCCGTGACCTGGTTCCCGTCGCCGCGATGACGACCGGCGTCGTTCTGCTCCTGGTCATCGCCGCCGCGTTCGTCGCCGACCTCACGACGGATCAGGGCAATATCGCCTTGGGGGCGGGGCTGGTGTGCTACGGCCTGTTCCGGTTCGTCCAGGCACGTACTGGCCGGATCATGCGGCCGGGACCATCCAGCATCGTGGTCCAGGAGCGACGGGCTTCCTGGCTGCTGCTCCTCGGTGGCATGTCAGTCGTGAGCGGCGGCCTCGTCGTCGCCTACGGCCTGCGCGCCAGCGGCGACCCCGTGGCGATCGTCGTCATCGCCCTGATGCTCGCCGGGGGCGTCGTCCAGCTCGTCGCCGCTTGGTCGATCGGGCCGGGCTGGGGGTGGCGGTTGGAGCTCGCCGCGGGGGCGGTCGGCGTGCTGGGCGGGCTGGTGGGGTGGGCCCTGTACTCCAGCGGCCGTTCGGGGCTGGACGCGGCGGCGGTGCTCTGGATGGGTGTGCTGGGGATCGCGCTGATCACGATCGGCCTGGAACGGGCCCGCGGATCGACCGAGTAGAGGTACTCAGGCCGCCGGGCAGGGGATTGAGTAGCCGATCCCGTGCCCCGGCGTGCGAGGAGGCTGGATCCTTGATCCCATGCCCGCCAGTACCGAGATCGCCGACGTCCGGTGGCTCACCGACACGTCGCTCTGCCCTGCGTGCCGTTCGCCGCTGGGCGGCCCCCGCTGCGGCGTCTGCGGCGTCGACCTGAGCGGACCCGAAGGACAGCGGCTGTGGCAGCTGTCCACCGAGGCGGCCCGGGCCCTCATTGAGCGGGAGAGAGTCCTGGAGCACCTCCGGACTGCCACCGCCGCACCCCACGCAGCAGCTCACGTTGAGCGGGCAGTTTTGCCCCGACACGCCGGGCGTGTCGGGGCAAAACTGCCCGCTCAACCGCCCGTTCAGCCGCCCGCTCAGGTTCAGCGGGCCAACTCCCCGGCAGGGGGGCCTGGGCTGCACCGGGTCCTGGTCGGGATTGGTGCGCTCCTGCTGTCCGTCGGTGCGCTCGGATTCCTCGCCTTCTCATGGCGGGTGCTCTCCCTGGCCGGACGGGCGGCGGTCATCGCCGGCTGCACGGTCGCCGTCCTCGCGCTGGCGGCACGGCTGCGCCCGCGGCTCGCGGAGACGGCGGAGGCGGTGGGCGCGTTCGGGGTAGCGCTCGTCCTCGGGGATGCCTGGGCGGTCCGCCGTACCGGCCTCCTCGGTGCCGACCGACCCGCCGTCCTGACGTACGCCGCAGCGGCGGCCGGACTCGTCGCGCTGCTGCTGGTGGCGTGGGCCCGGCTTGGCCGGGTCCGGGCCGGCTCCATCGCCGCAGCCGTACTGGGTCCGCTGGCCGTCGTGCTCGCCGGCGCCCGGGCGACCCAGGTGACGGGCTCCTCGCGGGAGCTGGCGGTGAGCCTGCTGGTCGCCGCCGGCCTCGCCGCTGGACGCCGCGCACTGCCCTCGCCGCTGCGTGCGGAGCGGATCCTGCTGCGCCTGACGGCGTGCGCCGGCGTCGGCCTGGGCGGACTGCTGGCCGTCACGTCGTCCGGCATGGGTCACGGCCCCGGCTTCGCCATCACGCTGGCCGCCGCGGGGACGGCGGTCCTCCAAGCCGTCGTCGACCGTGAACGAGCGCGCATGACGGGCATCTGGGCCGCCGCGGCCGGTCTCATCGGCGTGGCTGGGGGCGTCCCCGCGGCTCGGCTCGTCACCGACATCACGTCGGTCGATCAATCCTGGCTGCTGGCGCTTGTCCCCGCCTGCTCCGGCGTCCTCCTGCTGGCGTTGCTCGCGTTGGTGCGGATCGCCGTGTGGGCCCGTGATGACGTGACCCGGCCGGCCATCGCAGCGGGTGCCGTGCTGAGCGCGATCACGGCGGTACCGGGCGCCGCGGTGGCCGCGACCGCGACGGTCCTCGCGACGCTGCTGGGACTCCTCCGGCCGTGGGACGCGACCGGGTCAACGGGCGTGGCCGCCGCGGAACGAGCGGCGGGCCTGCCGTGGTACCCGACGCAGGTCTGGCTCGCCGCCGCGCTCGGACTGCTCGCGGCCACGTTCGCCCTCCTCGCCGTTGTCCGATCCCGGCTGGTCGACGGCGTCGCCGCTGCGGCGGCAGCGACCGCGGTGTGCGCCGTCATCCTCCTGCCCTGGGCTCCCCGCCTGATGCTGGACGCCGCCGTGCCCCTGGAGGTGCTGGTCGCCGCGGCCCTCGCCGGCGTCGCGGCGTCCCGCCGGCTGCCGCCCGGCGTCGCCGCGGTGGGGTGGACCGCAAGCCTGGCCGCCGGAACGGCCGCCGTCCTGGCGGCATGGGCGGTGCGGCCGCTGTCCGTTCCCGTCACGCTGGCGGGTGCCGCCGGGCTGCTGCTGGCCCGTCGTGCCGTGCGGGCCACGTGGGTGCGGACAGTGCTGGTGGCGGTGGCCGCGGTTGCCTCGCTGGTCGCGGTCGGCGCTTGCGCGGGCCTGGCCGGACGCGGAATGGCGGACCGCTTCACCCTCGGCGGCGTCGCCGGGGCACTCCTGGCCGCGGCGGTGCTCACAGTGCCCGGCCAGCTGCCCGGCCAGCTGCCCGGCTGGCCGCCCAGGTCACGCATGCCGTGGACTGCCGGGGAACGGCTCGCGGCCGCGGCGCCCGGCGTGCTCGCGGTGGTCGCCGCCCTGCCGTGGGCCGTCGAGGACTCCGGCCTGCCCGACCGGCACCTGCGGGTGCTGCTCGGCGTCGCGCTGGTCTGCGTTCTGGCGATCGCGAGCCGTCCGCGCGCGGACGTCGCGGGCCGGGCGCCGTGGCTCGCGCCGACGGCGGCCTTCCTGGCGACGCCGATTGCGGCGGCGACGGCGCGCAGCATCGCCCCTGACCGGCCGGCCGTCGTCCTGGCTGCGGTTGCGGCTGCGGCGGGCCTCGCGCTCGCCGTGCTCGCGCTGCGCGGACTGGACGACGTGCGTCGCCCCGCCGCCGAGCTGGGGGTCGGCGTGGTGGGAGTAGCCGCCCTCGTGGCCACTCCCGGCCTGGATGAGCTGTGGATCGTGCTGCTCCTGCTGGGCGCCGGAACGGCAGCCGACGCCGCGACGCCGGGGCGGCATCGGCTTGGCTGGGCGGCCGGACTGCTGCTGACCGGCTCCAGCTGGGCCCGGCTGGCCGCGGCGGACGTCGGCACGGTGGAGGCCTACACGCTGCCTCCGGCGGCTGCCCTGCTGGCCGTCGCGGCGCTGCGGCTGCGCAGCGAGCGACGGCGGTCCGAGCGACCGCGGATCGCCGGCCCGTCGGACGCCGGAGGGCCGGCCGGGCCGGACTGGCCTCTGGTGTGGCGAACAGTCGCGCCCGGCGTGGGATTGGCCCTCGGCCCGAGCATTCTGGCCTGCGCCGGTGGCGCAGACCTGCGGCCGGCGGTGCTCCTTGCGGTGGCGGCAGCTCTGGTGGGGCTCGCCGCCGTCGTGCGGGACCGTGCGCCGGCCGGCATCCCCGCGCTCGGTGCGGTCCTGCTGGGCTCGGGCGCCGCGGCCGCAGCGGGGAGCGCCGCCGTCCGGGCGGCGACGGGGCTGCACGCCTTCCGGGACCGCACCGCCGTCCCCGTGTCGGCCGTCGAGCGGTGGACGCTCCCCGCGGCCGCCGTGCTCGCCGCGGCCGGTGTCGTTGCCTGCCTGCCCTGGGTCCGACGCCAGACGCCCGGCGTGGATGCCGCGGCCCGGCTCGCTGCCGTCCCGGCGCTGGCGATGGCCGGCCTGCCGTCCCTGGCGGCCGCGCTGCACCCCAGTCACGAGGGCGTTCGGGCCGGTGCGGTTCTGGCGGGCGCGGGTGCGGTGTCACTGGCCGCCACCGCCTTGCGCAGGCCGGTGTGGCTGCCGACCGCCTATGCGGCCACCGCACTGGCCGTGGCGGCGGCGCTCACCGGGCTCGTCACGAGTGCCGGTCCGGCAGCGGAGGTGTGGACGCTGCCGGTCGGCGCGCTGCTCCTCGTGCTGGGTGCCGACCGAATGGCGCGGACGCCCGCACGCTCCTGGCCGGCGCTCGGGCCTGGGCTCGCCGTGACGCTGCTGCCGAGCCTCGTCCTGGCGTCCGACGACGGCGTGACGTGGCGGGCCGTCGCGCTGGTCGCCCTCGCGGCCGGCACCACCCTGGTCGGCGCCGCCCGGCGGTTGCAGGCGCCACTGCTCTTCGGTGCGGGGGTGCTTGCGGTGCACGCCGTCGTCCACCTGGCGCCGTGGGTGGCGCGCTGGTACGTCGAGCTGCACCTGTGGGTGAGCCTGGCGCTGGCGGGCGCCCTGCTGCTGTTCCTCGGCGCCACCTACGAGCGAAGCCTGCGGCAGTTGCGCAGCGCGGGGCTACGCCTCGCCGCCCTGCGGTGACCCGACCGGCTGCGGCGAGCCGACGGGCTGCGGTGAGCCGACGGACTGCGGTGAGCCGACGGGCTGCGGAGGGCCGACCGGCTGCGGCCCGACCTTGCGCGACCGGGCGGCGTGCGGGGCGAGCGGCGCCGGGTGGACATCCGCTGCCTCGGCGAAATTCTCCGTTCGGCCGTCTGCGCCCGGTGGATGCGGCTGGAGGTCCTCGAGCAATGCCGTGAACACGAACCGCCGGTAGGCCCAGAACCGGAACATCGTCGCCAGGCCGACCCCCACGACGTTCCCGGCGATGTTGTCCTCCAGCGCCGAGGTCAGACCGAGCACGTAGTGCGAGAAGCCGAGGCAGGTCAGCGAGATGACCAGGCCGGCGCCGTTCATGAGCATGAACAGGAAGAGCTCGCGGTGTGCGGCGGCCTGCCGTCGATGCCGGAAGGTCCAGTATCGGTTGCCCAGCCACGCCGTCAGCGTGGCCAGGAGCGTCGAGATGGCCTTGGCCGTCAGCGGCTTCTCCCCGAGGAACGGCTCACCGGCGAACCCAGTACGCAGCAGGTTGAACACGCCGGCGTCGACGACGTACGCGACGGCGCCCACCGCGCCGAACTTCAGGATCTCCCGGTAGACGACGTCCATCGAGGCGCGCAGCCGGGCGATGGGGGACCGCGTGGCCGAACTGGTGACGGCGTTCACGCAGTCAATCCACGGCGGGCGGTCGACGCGCTCGGCTGGCTCATGGGGCACCAGGGTGCCATGGATTCCTGAGAGCGTCGTACCGAGTGCCCGCCTTGCCCGGGTCGGCACGATTGTCACGGCTGGTTGCGCACGGCTCCTGGCAGTGACCGGCCGCTCGCCACCAGCCGGTCTAGCGCGTCGAGGAGCCGGTCGACGTCGGAGGCGTCGGTGTACGGCGCGAGCCCCACGCGCACCGCTCCGTCGTCCCCCAACCCAAGCCGCCGCGACGCCTCCAGGGCGTAGAAGCTGCCGGCCGGCGCGTTCACCCCAACGGCGGCCAGCTGCTGGTGCACATACGCCGGGGCCAGGCCATCGACGGAGAACAGGACGGTCGGCGTGCGCCGCAGCGGCCCGCCGTGCATCCGCACGCCGGGAATCTGCTCCAGACCGGCCAGGACGCGGGCAAAGAGCTCGCCCTCGTACTCCTCGACGACCCGCATGGCGTCGATGAGCCGGGAGCGCCGGCCGGTGGCCGCGTGGATTCTCGGCTGTGGGTATCCGCGCCGGTCGGACGGTTCGTCGTCCATGCCGCCCAGCCCGGCGATGAAGTCGATCGCTGCGGTCGTCCCAGCGAGCAGCTCGTAGGGGAGCGTGCCGAGTTCGAATCGCTCGGGCACCTCATCGGTCGACGAAAGCAGCTTGTCCGGGCGCAGTGTCTCCAGGAGGGCTGGGTCGGCCGCCAGCGCGCCGAGGTGCGGGCCGAAGAACTTGTACGGCGAGCAGACCACGAAGTCAGCGCCGAGTTCGGCCCGGCTGACCGGCGCGTGCGGGGCCAGGTGGACGGCGTCCACGTACACCAGGGCGCCCACGCGGTGGGCGGCGCCGGCGATCGCCGGAACGTCCGGCCGGGTGCCGAGCAGGTTGGAGGCGCCGGTGACCGCCACGAGCCGGGTGTTCGGCGTCAGCAACTCGGTCACCGCATCGAGAGGCAGCTCACCCGTGCGCGGATCGAACTCCGCCCATCGCACGCCGGCGCCCGCGCCGCGCGCGGCCTGGACCCACGGCCGGATGTTCGCGTCGTGGTCGAGCCGGGTCACCACGATCTCGTCACCTGGCCGCCAGGTCCGCGCCAGTGTTCGCGACACATCGAAGGTCAATTGCGTCATCGAACGACCGAAGACGACGCCCCCAGGGTCGCCGTCGAGCAGGTCGGCGACGGCGAGCCGCGCGCCGTGCACGATGTCGTCGGCACGCCGTTCCGCCCGAGTGATCCGGCCACGGTTGGCCACGGCGGAACTGAGCGTCCCGGCGACGGCGGCCGCCACCGGGGTAGGCACTTGGGAGCCACCGGGTCCGTCGAAGTGGGCAGCCCCTTCCAGGAGAGCCGGGAAGTACCGGCGCACTTCGGCTACGTCGTACGGCACCTGCACATCCTTACAACGGACCGGATCCAATCGGACAGGCCCGGGCACCATCGCAGCGACCAGCGCGCAAAGCTGGACGGCGACCGGCAGGCGGCGGCGTCCCGAGAGCGCTCGGATACGACTCGGGTACCGCCCCGATACGCTGGCCGCCGTGTCCGCCCTCGCCCCGCAGCAATCCGCGACCGGCGTCCGCGGATCCCTCCCGGACTTCCCGACGGTCGGCGTGATCGGCGGCGGCCAGCTGGCTCGGATGATGCAGCCTCCCGCCGTCGCGCTCGGGATCCCGCTGCGGGTGCTCGCCACGGCGCCCGACGAGAGCGCGGCGCAGGTGATCCCGGATGCTGCCCTCGGTGATCACCGCGACGCGGAGGCGGTCACCGCGTTCGCCCGCGGCTGCGACGTCGTGACGTTCGATCACGAGCACGTCCCGACCGAGGTGCTCCGCCGGCTGGAGGCCGATGGCCTCGCCGTGCGGCCGGGCTCCGCCGCGCTGGTGCACGCCCAGGACAAGGCGGTCATGCGAGCCCGGCTCACCGCACTCGGCCTGCCCGTTCCCGCCTGGCGGATCGTGCGAACCGGCGCTGAGCTGTCCGCGTTCGGGGACGAGACAGGCTGGCCCGTAGTGCTGAAGACACCGCGGGGCGGGTACGACGGCAAGGGCGTGCTCGTGGTGCCCGGCCCGGGATCCACGCAGACCGCGGAGGCGGCGACCTGGCTGGAGCGCGCCGCGAGCGGGTTGCTGGCCGAGGAGCAGGTCCGCTTCCGCCGGGAGCTGGCGGTGCTCGTCGCCCGCAGCCCGTCCGGGCAGGCGGCGGCCTGGCCGGTGGTCGAAACCGTGCAGCGGGACGGCGTCTGCCGGGAGGTGGTGGCACCCGCGCCGGGCCTCGATCCTGCGCTCGCGGCCCACGCCACCGAGGTCGGCCTGCGGATCGCCGGTGCACTCGACGTCGTGGGGGTTCTCGCCGTGGAGATGTTCGAGGACGCGGGACCGGACGGCGCACCGCGCGTGCTGGTCAACGAGCTGGCCATGCGGCCGCACAATTCGGGCCATTGGACGATCGACGGCGCGGTGACCAGCCAGTTCGAACAGCACCTGCGCGCCGTGCTCGACCTTCCGCTGGGTGACCCGCGGCCGCGGGCGCCGTGGTCGGTGATGGTCAACGTGCTCGGCGGGGATCACCCGCGGCTGTACCGCAGCTACCTGCACGTCATGGCGCGAGACCCCGGAGTGAAGGTGCATCTGTACGGCAAGGCGGTGCGGCCCGGCCGCAAGGTGGGGCATGTGACCGTGACCGGCGAGGATCTGGCGGACTGCCGGGCCCGGGCCCGGCACGCCGCCGACTTCATTCGAGGGGACATCGATGAGTGATCCGCTGGTCGGCGTCGTCATGGGATCGGACTCCGACTGGGCCGTCATGGAGGCGGCCGCCACGGTGCTGACCGAGTTCGACGTGCCGTACGAGGCGGACGTCGTGTCCGCCCACCGGATGCCGCACGAGATGGTCGGCTACGGCGCGAGCGCGCACGAGCGCGGCCTGCAGGTGATCATCGCAGGCGCGGGAGGGGCGGCGCATCTGCCTGGGATGCTCGCATCGGTGACGCCCCTGCCCGTGATCGGCGTTCCGGTCCCGCTGCAGCACCTCGACGGGCTGGATTCGCTGCTGTCCATCGTGCAGATGCCCGCCGGCGTCCCGGTCGCGACGGTCTCGGTCGGTGGGGCGCGCAACGCCGGGCTGCTCGCGGTGCGCATCCTCGCCTCGGGTGGAACGCCGGAGGCTGCGCGATTGCGGACGGCCATGGTGGACTTCCAGGAGCGGCTGCGGATCGAGGCGTCGGCGAAGGGCGAGCGGTTGCGCGCCCGGCGCACGGGCGGAGGGGTCGGCTTCTCGGTGGGCTGAGTCAGCTGATGCGCTGCCGGGATCAGCCGGCAGCCTTGGCCTGCTCCTCGGCCAGCGGGCGAATGGCGTCCGTGTCGTCGTTCTGCAGTGCCCGGAACAAGGCGAGGGCCTTGGTCCGGTTCCAGGACACCGCCTCACCGGCACTGGTCTGCAGCGCAGGGTTCGCGATCGGGACGGTGAGCGACAGGCCGCCGCCGCCGGCGACCGCACGCATGGCCAGCACGAACCGGACCACGCCCAGAGGAGAGGTGCCCTTGTCGATCGTCAGCGCATCGCCGCCGGCCGACGCCGCCGGGAAGGCCCGCCACGGCTGGACGATCGTGCCCGCGGAAAGGGTCTTGCCGGCGATCGCGGCCAGCACCTCGCGCTGGCGCTCGACCCGGCCCAGGTCGCCGCGCGGATCGCTCTTGCGGGCCCGCGCGTAGCCGAGGGCGGTGGGGCCGTCCATCTGCTGGCAGCCGGCCGGGATGTCGAGGTGCGCGTCCTTGTCCTTCATCGCGCGGTCGGGACACAGCCGGACCCCGCCGATGGCGTCCACGATGTTGGCGAACCCGCCGAGCCCGGTCTCGACGTAGTCGTCGATCCGCACGCCCGTGGCGTTCTCCACGGTCTGGATCAGCAGTGAGGGGCCGCCGAACGCGTAGGCGGCGTTGATCTTGTTCTTGCCGCGTCCGGGGATCGTGACGTAGGAGTCCCGCGGGATGCTGACCAGGACGGTAGGGCCACCGGATGACACGTGCAGCATCATGATCGTGTCGGTGCGGCGGCCGGTGACGGACCCGGTGCCGAGGCGCTTGCGTTCCTCCGCGGTCAGGTCGTTGCGGGAGTCGCTGCCGACCACGAGGTAGGTTCGGCCCTTCTGGTCGCCGGGGTCGCTCACGGCGTGCGCCGGGCCGACGGCGTCCACCCGGTTGAGGTGCGTCCAGGCGGTGGCCCCGAGCAGCAGCGGATAGGCGATCAGCAGGACCGCCACCAGGGGTAGCAGCCATCGCCAGCGGATCCGTGCGCGGCGCCGCCCGGGCGGTGGCGTGATGGGTCGCCGCGGGGGCGGTCCGGTCGGGCGCTCGGGGGCGTACGGCGTGGCGGGCTGCGCATACGGCCCGCCCGGTCGCTCGGCATACGGCCCGGCGTACGGGGTGTGCTGCTCACCGCTCGCCAGGTAGGGGTTCTCTGCCGACGGCGTCCCGACCGAGACCCCCCCTCCGCCTGGGACAGGCCGGTCAGGAGGCGTGCCGCCGAGGTAGGGCGGCCCGGCCGAGAGACCGCGGCCGCGGGTCAGCCGGGGACGCGCCCGGTAGACGGTCCCGGGTCGATCGGGGTCCGGCTGCCGTCGCCGTTCGGGAGTGGCCATGCGCCCTCACACCATTCTTATTGCAGGCCCAGCCGGTCTTATTGCAGGCCCAGCCGGGGCGCCTCGATGGCCGGGCAGGTGTCCATGACCACGTCCAGCCCCGCTGCTGCTGCGCGCGCTGCCGCCGCCTCGTCGATGACTCCCAGCTGCAGCCAGACCGCCTTGGCGCCGACGGCGATCGCCTCGTCGACGACGCCCCCTGACAGCTCACTGCGGACGAAGATGTCCACGACGTCGATCGGGTCGGGAACCTCGGACAGCGTGCGGTAGCCGAGGGAGCCGTGCGTCGTCTCCGCGCGTGGGTGGACGGGAACAATGTCCATCCCGAGATCCTGCAGGTAGAAGCCGATCCGGTAGGCCACCCGGGAGGTGTTGCGGGACAGGCCGACGACCGCCCACCGCCCGGGCGTGCTCAGCAGGCGACGGATGACGTCCGGGTCGTTGCGGTGACGGGTCGGCACCTCCGATGCGGCGCTCATGCCTCTCAGTGTGCCTCACGCCCCCCGGCCGTCCGGCTACGTGCCCGCGGGCCGCTCCCAGCCGGGTCCCATCCACCCTGGGTAATGTCGTGACCATGAGTGGTAGGTGGGTGGTCACCGGAGGGGCCGGGTACATCGGGTCGCACGTCGTGCGGACCCTGCGCGAGTCGGGGCGCGAGGTCGTCGTGCTGGACGATTTCTCCAGCGGCCAGCGAGAGTTCGTGCCCACCGACGTCCGCGTGGTCGAGGGGTCCGTCGAGGATCGTGCGGCAGTCGACGACGCGCTCGCCGGCGACGGGCCGGCCGCCGGGGTGATCCACCTCGCCGGCTTCAAGTACGCCGGGGAGTCCGTGCAGCGACCACTGCACACCTACCGGCAGAACGTGACCGGCATGCAGGTGCTGCTGGAGGCGGTCACCGACGCCGCGGTGCCCGCCGTCGTGTTCTCCTCCAGTGCCGCGGCGTACGGCACCACCGACGTCGACATCGTGGTGGAGAGCACGCCTGTCCACCCGGAGTCGCCGTACGGGGAGACCAAGCTGATCGGCGAGTGGCTGCTGCGCGACGTCGCCCGGGTGACCGGGTTGATGCACACCAGCCTGCGCTACTTCAACGTCGTCGGGTCCGGCTATCCGGATCTCTACGACACCAGCCCGCACAACCTCTTCCCGCGGGTGCTGAGGGCCTTGACGTCGGGGGAGACGCCGGTGGTGTTCGGCACCGACTACCCGACGCCCGACGGCTCCTGCGTGCGTGACTACGTCCACGTCCAGGACCTGGCGCTGGCGCATGTCGCGGCCGCGGCGGCGCTGGAGGCGGGCCGGACCCTGGAACCGGTGTACAACCTGGGCAGCGGGAACGGAGCGTCGGTCCTGCAGATCATGGCCGCGGTGGCTCGGGTGACCGGGATCGACTTCAGTCCGCAGGTACGGGATCGGCGGCCCGGTGATCCGGCGCGGATCGTGGCCTCGGGGGCGCTGGCGGCGCGCGACCTGGACTGGGCGATGCGGCATTCGCTGGAGGACATGGTGGCGAGCGCCTGGACGGCGTGGCAGCAGTCGGCGGCCGTCGGCTCACGGTGAGGACAGCCGCTCGCACCTGAACCGGTTGCGGTTGCTGCAGCGCCCGCCCGCGTGATCCTGGACGAATGCTGACGCCGTCGCGGATCCGGGTGATGACGTGGAACGTCTGGTGGCGGTTCGGCCCGCAATGGCGCGACCGCCAGCAGGGCATCGTGCAGACCATTGCCGACGTGGACCCGGATGTCGTCGGCCTGCAGGAGGTGTGGGGAGCGGACGGGACGACCCAGGTCCACGAGTTCTCGGCTGCTCTCGGCATGAACGCCGCCTTCGCCACGTCCAGCATCCCGCCGACGCCGGACCCGCCTGAGAATCCCGACCAGGCCGGGGTCGACATGGGCGTGGGGCTGCTGTCGCGGTGGCCGATCGTCAGCGCATCGACGGTCACGCTTCCCGCCGCGCACCGGCCCCCGCCGGTCGCGATCAGTGCCGCCCTCGGCCACCCCGTCGGCCTGCTGCGCGTCGTCGTCGCGAACCTCGAGTGGGAAGAGCGCTACACCGAGGACCGGCTCGCCCAGGCCCGGGCGCTGGCCGACCTCGCCGGTGAGGCTGCCCTGGACGGGCCGCTGCCCGTGCTGCTGATCGGCGACATGAACGCGCCGCCCGACGGTGCGGTGTTCCGCATCCTGACCGAGCGTCTCGTCGACGCGTGGGTTGCCGGCGGCGGAGATCCGGGTGCGGTGACGTTGAGTTCCGGTCATCCCTTCGCACCGCTGGACGCGGCACACCTGATCGACCGGCGGATCGATCACATCCTGATGCGGCCCGGTCACGAGGGGCAGCAGGTCACCGTCGAAGGTGTCGTCACCGCCGGTGATCCGGTGGCGGGGCTGGACCCGTCGGATCACCGGGCGGTGGTCTGCGACATCAGCTGGACGTGATCACCCTGTCGGCGGGATGTTCTGGTTGCGCCGGAAGACGTTCGACGGGTCGTACTGCCTCTTGACCGCGACCAGCCGATCCCACGTCGCCCCCGGATAGGCGTCTCGCACCCGGTCCGGTCCCTCGTCGTTGAGGAAGTTCACGTACGAGGCGTTCGTGCCAGCGTTGACGCTCGCGGCGAATCGGTCGAGCCACTCCGACCGGGCGGCCCGATCCTCCTGGCCGTGGTACATCACTCCCAGGTTCACCATGATCTGCTGGTCACGGTGCGCATACGCCGTGGCGTCGTCGGGGACGCGTGACACGGCGCCGCCGAGGACCCGCAGCTGGGTCGCCCGCATCTCCGCGTCCGAGGCGGTCAGCGTCTCGACGACCATGCCGGCCAGATGGTGGTCGACCTTGTCGACGAACAGGTTCCGGCCGATCGCCGTCGGGTGATAGTCCGGCACCGGCGGGAAGAGTTCCGGGTAACTCATCACCCGCACCATGTCCGCGAGCGGCGTCGCGAGCCCCCGGAAGCGGGCCACGACACGTTCGCCGTCCTCCGGCGTACCGCAGTGCGCGAGGGCGAGAATCACGACCATCTGGCCGTGCAACTCCTGCGGGAGGAACGGCAGAGGCGGGCAGTTCACGACGTTGGCGATCACGGTCAGCTCGTCGGGCGCGGCGAAGGCCTCGGCGACGACGGACTCCACGACCTCCGCCGTCGCCGGAAGGATCAGCATCCCTCCGGTGACCCGGTCCACCTCCTGCAGCCGGAAGCCCAGTCGGGTCACGACGCCGAAGTTGCCGCCCCCGCCGCGGATCGCCCAGAACAGGTCGGGTTCGTGGTCCTGGTCGACCCGCAGTACTCGGCCGTCCGCCGTGACGACGTCGGCGGCGAGGAGCGAGTCGATGGTGAGCCCGTACCGCCGGGAGAGCAGGCCGACGCCGCCGCCGAGGGTCAGCCCCGCGACGCCGACCGTGCTGGTGTCGCCGAACCCGGTGGCCAGGCCGTGCTTCGCGGCGGCGACGGTGTATTCGCCGGCCGTGAGGCCGGCATCCACCCAGGCCACCCGCTGCCCGGGGTCGATGTCGATGCTGTTCAGGCTGCGCAGGTCGAGCAGGAGGCCGCCCTCGGTCGTGCTATGGCCGGCGACGCTGTGGCCGCCGGCGCGGACGGCCAGCTCCGAGCCGGTGCGAGCGGCTTCGCCGACGACGCGCGCGACATCGTCCGCATCGGCCGGTCGGATGATCAGCTCGGGCCGGGCGTCGAAGTTTCCGTAAAAGACCGTTCTGGCTTCGTCGTAGTCCGTGTCGTTGGGCCGGATCACTTGTCCTGTTATCTCGGTGAGGTGTGCCATGCCCCTACCCCAGCACGCACCGCCGACAGTTCGCGCGCCAATATCTGTCGGCCCAAGTCAGGCGGGTCAGGCATGGGCCTGGACGTGGTGCCGGGCGAGCAGGTCGTCGCCGAAGTCGCTGCGCGGCCGGCGCAGCACCGTGTGCTGGTGGTTGCCGTCCTCGGTCGTGGCGTCGTACTCGATCAGCAGGTCGTCGCCGTGAATCCGGTAGTAATGCGGGCGCCCGGGAATCGTCGTCCCCTCCCAGGCGAAGTGCAGCTCGCCCGCGCCGACGCGGGCAGCCTCCTGTCCGGCGAGCTCGCGCGGCAGGCGGTCGAGGTACAGCGCCACGATCTGGCTCAGGACAGCGCGCGCCGTGGGTCCGACGCGCCCCGCAGCCAGCCCACGGGGCTCGATGACTGCGTCGACTCGGGACCGGGTACCGGTGCGGATGTCGAGCGGGGCGTCGTCCGACACGATCGCCTGGGCGCGTTCGGCGGATGTCAGCGCATCCACGAAGGCCCGGGCCAGATCCTCCTCGGGGGCCAGCGGGCGGGACACCGTCCGCCCGGCGTACGTGACCCGCGCGGGGTTCGCGCCGAGGAACACCGGTGCCGGGGAGACCGCATCCCCTGCCACGGTCATCGTCACCGACAGGTGATGCCCCTCGAAACGCCAGCCCCAGGGGGCATCGTCGGTGGGGTCCCCGAAGACAGCCACCCAGTAGTCGCCGCTGTGCCGCCGGTTGCTGCCGTGCTCGCGCCGGTCGAGCACCTCCTCCAGCGCCACGATGGCCATGGCCTGCGCGAACGCGTGGTCGCTCAGCCCGCTGCCGAGCAGGCGGTGGGCCGCCTTGCGACCGGCCACCCCCAGATCCGCGATGCGGGCCCCCGGGCGCGGCTCTGGGCGGTACTCCAGCCATCGGCGGGCGGCGTCGTCCGGGAAGGGCCGCGCGGCGAGGGCCCGCTGCTCGCCGTGCACCTCGCCCAGCAGGGCGGTGGCGGCGCGGCGCATCCGTTCCGCCGGGGAGTCGCCGCGGGAGAACCTGGTCATGAGGCCGGTATATCAGCGGCGGCCGGGGGACGCGCCACCTCGCGCTGGGTGCCGCTCAGCCCTCGCTGACCTCGCGGTAGAGCCGCGCGTAGTCCGCGGCCATCGTGCCGGCGTCCCGAACCTGGTCTCGGGGCACTTGCGCGGTCAGGCCCGCGACGCGTGCCGGATCCCGCGCCAGCGCCGTGATCGTCGCGGCGGCGGACTCGAGATCCTCCAGCGGCAGCAACAGCCCGCCACCGTGCCGCCGGACGCGTTCCGCCACCGCCCCGATGTCGGTGGCCACCACTGGCAGGCCCAGTGCCCAGGCCTCGGTCAGGGTGTGTGAGTACGTCTCGGCCCAGATGGAGAACAGCCCGACGACGTCCGGTTCGATGCGCTCGCAGATGGAGCGGAGCTCCTCCCGCCGGTACTCGCCGTGCGACGTCGCGACGTCGGCGAGCTCGTCACTGCGCTGTCCGAGCACATGCCATTCGACGTCCGGCCCGATCCGCGTGGCGAGCTCGCGCAGGTAACCGCTGCCCTTGTGCGGATCCCAGTTCGCCGGCGCCAGCACCCGCAGCGGTCCCGGTCGGCGCGTCCGGTCCCCCCCGGCAGCGCGGCGCAACGGTGCCCAGTGCGTGCCCAACTCCCGGCCGTGCTCGATGATGCGGAGTTTCGCCTCCAATTCGGCGCCGAAGGCTGTTCGGTAGGGCTGCGCGGCGGTCGCCGTCGTCGCCACCACAACGGTCGCCGACCGGATCACCTCGGCGGAGCGGCGCTGCCACTCGTGCACCCAGCCGTGCTTCAGCGACGGCGTCTCGCGGACGAACGCCGTCGGAAGCCGGCACGACCCGTCATCCGGGGTGCATTTTCCGCCGCAGAACCTGTCCCGCTCGTCCAGGAGATGGACGCTGGGGCAGACGTAGTAGTAGTCGTGCGTCGAGAGGATCAACGGGACACCGAGAAGGCGCGCCACGGTGGGCAGCGTGGTCAACGGATGCGTGATCAGATGCCGCACATGGATCAGCTCGATCTGATGGTCCAGCAACATCTGCGCCACCGTGACGGCGTAGTCCTGCCGCCAGCCGTCAGTGATCCGGAACCGTCGCTCGGCCTGCCAACCGCGCACCGGGTGCAACCCGCCATCCCAGCGGAACAACTGCAGCGAGCGGCCGTCGCACTCCAGCAGGAAGGACTCCTGGACGTCGGCGAGCTCGGCCATGAGGTCCTTGTTCGTCGCCGGTGTCCCGCCGCCGGCCCGGTGCAGGACGTACAGCCGGCGGGGCAAGGCGCCGGTGGGCCCGAGGTCGAGGTCCAGGTGCACGTGCGAGCCGATGTCGACGTCGCTGCCGCGAACGGCGTCCCGGCGCAGGTACCGGAAACCCGGTGCCGCCACACCGGCACGCACCCCGTGCGAATAGGCCAGCCGGCGCAGCCGCGGCAGCCACATCGGACCGACGTCGGCGCCCGGGTGGACGAGCACGGCGTCGTCGCTGCCCGCCAGGCTCAGCGCCTCCTCCGTTGTGCGGGCGCGAAGGATGCGGGTGCGAGGCGTGTACCGGGTGACGCCGCGGAGCGTCCGCTCCACGGCGCTGGGCCGTCCCTCGAGGATGGCGACGGACGCTGGCGGCGCCGCGCGCAGGTGCAGGAGGAGTTGCGGGATGTCGGCAGAGGGCACGGGCGTGCCCGGCGGACCGGCCGGTACGCCCGCGGTGGAAAGTCCGGTCACCGTCGCTCGGGAGTACGGGGCTGCACGATGAGGCCGGGCGCGGGCGGCAGGTGCACCTCGTCGACGAGATCCACACTGCGGGCGGGGGTGAGTCGCGCGTCCAGCCGCACCAGGCGGGCGAGCAGGTCGGCGGCGCGCAGATCGGCGTCGTCGAGCTGCCCGACGACCTGATGGTGGTACTGGCGCACTTCGGAAACGGCCCGGTCGGACGTCGAGGCCAGTCGGCGGACGTCGTCGCGCAGCGCCGTGATGGCGGTGACCACCTCGCGAGTGGAGGGAGCCGCCTGCTGCTCGATGCGGGCGAGCTTGGCGAGCACGGCCCGGTTCTGCCGGCGGCCCTGGAGCAGCATCGATGCCGTCGCACAGGCGATCGTGACGGCGAGGACGCGTGGATCCGGAACGGCCAGTGACACCGCGAGACAAGCGGCGCAGGCCGCCAGCGCGGTCAGGGGAAGGACCCGGGCACCCCAGCGCATGACCAGCCTCCCGTCACGGTGCTTGGTCTCAGGATATGCACAGAGAGCAAGAGTGCTTCGACAGTGAGTAATCAGCCGTTGAGACGATTTCCCGAGGCGTGGCGGCCCTCGTCCCCGGCCTGATTTCGACAATTTCGGCCACCTAATGGAAACGTCCACCTCATCAAGGCGCCGATCCCCGGGAATTGTGGCCGGACAGACTAGGCGCGAGGGCGGCCGAGTGCCCGGTACGTCCAGCCGGCGGCGCGCCAACGCTCCGGATCGAGGGCGTTGCGCCCGTCCAGCATGTGCCGTTCGCGCACGGTCTCCCCGAGAACGACCGGATCCAGTTCCCGGTACTGCCGCCACTCCGTCAGCAGCAGCACGACGTCGGCGCCGATGCAGGCGATCTCCGCCTTCTCCTCGTAGTTGAGGTCGGGCCAGGTGCGCCGGGCGTTCTCCAGCGCCGCGGGGTCGGTCACGACGACGTCGCCGCCCTGCAGCCGGATCTGCGCGGCGACGTTCAGCGCGGGGGAGTCCCGGATGTCGTCGCTCTCCGGCTTGAACGCGGCGCCGAGCACGGCCACCTTGCGGCCGAGGAAGGAGCCGCCGAGCACCTCGCGGGCCAGATCGACCATCCGGGTGCGGCGGCGCATGTTGATGGCGTCGACCTCGCGGAGGAAGGTCAGAGCCTGGTCGGCGCCCAGCTCGCCGGCGCGCGCCATGAACGCGCGGATGTCCTTGGGCAGGCATCCGCCGCCGAACCCCAGTCCGGCGCCCAGGAACTTCGGGCCGATCCGATCGTCGTGCCCGATGGCGTTGGCCAGCTTCGCGACGTCGGCCCCGGCCGCTTCGCAGACCTCCGCCATCGCGTTGATGAACGAGATCTTCGTGGCGAGGAACGCGTTGGCGGCGGCCTTGACCAGCTCCGCCGTCGCGTAGTCCGCCGTCACCAAGGGGGTGCCGGCGGCCAGCGGCTCGGCGTAGACGGTGTCGAGCAACTGCCGGGCGTGGCCCGCGAGCTCCGGATCGGCGGGCAGGCCGTAGACCAGCCGGTCCGGGCGTTGCGTGTCGTCGACGGCGTGGCCCTCGCGGAGGAACTCCGGGTTCCAGGCGACGGTGGCGCCCGGGGCCTGCCGTTCGACCAGTTCCGCGAGCCGGGCGGCGGTTCCCACCGGGACGGTGGACTTGCCCACCACCAGGTCACCGACGCTCAGGTAGGGGACCAGCGAGGCCACGGCGGCGTCGACGTAGCTGGTGTCGGCCGCGAACTCGCCCTTGCGTTGCGGGGTTCCGACGCAGACGAAGTGCACGGTCGGCGCGTCCGACCCGGCCGGGCGGGCGGCCTGCGCGACGTCGGTGGTGAACCGCAGCCGACCGGAGTCCATGGCCCGGCGCAGGAGTTCCGGAAGACCCGGCTCGAAGAACGGCGCGCGCGCCGCCGCGAGCTGCGCGATCTTGTGCTCGTCGACGTCGATCCCGATCACCTCGTGGCCGAAGTCGGCCATGCAGGCGGCGTGCACCGCACCGAGGTAGCCACAACCCATCACCGTCACTCGCATGGGGGGAGCGTATCGGGATGTTGTCGGTGATCCGATGTGGCGCGGCTGCCACGTGCGCTACTGTGGCCGCGTGATCTCGCACGCCTCGCTGTGCTGGTGGGCCGCCTGACCGGCGGCCTCCCGATCACGTCATCACCCATCGCGGCCGCCTCGTCGAGGCGGCCGTTGCGCCGTGCGCGGTGTCCTCGACAGGCGGTCAGCCGGCCCGAGGAGACCGATGGACCAGCCAGACACACCGGACCTGCTCGATGAGCTGCTCGCCGACGAGCCGCCGCCATTCGCCGTTCTGCACCGGCCCCACGTCCACGGCGACGGCGTCGTGGAGGTCATGACCGGCGACGTCGTCACCGTCTCCACGCTGGCCGAGCTGCCGCTGACCCCGCCGCTCGACACGGACCTGTTGGTGGCCGTGCCGTTCCGGCAGATCGCCGAGCGCGGATTCGATTGCGTCGACGACGGAGCCCCGATGCTGGCCCTGCGGATCCGGCGCCGCGCCCGAGTGCCGCTGGGAACCTTCCGGGAGCGGGTACCCGACGGCCCGGCCGGCTTCGTGGAGACCGGCTACGACGTGCCGGACGCCGACTACGAGGCCACGGTGCGCGCGGTGCTGGAGGGCGAGATCGCCTGCGGCGCCGGCTCCAACTTCGTGCTCCACCGCAGCCTCACCGGGACGGTTCCTGGGCCGGTGCATCTGGCGGCGCTGGGCGCATTGCGCCGGTTGCTGGCGGCCGAACAGCGGGCCTACTGGACCTTCGCCGTTCACCTCAGCGAGCGGACGTTCGTCGGTGCGACCCCGGAACGGCACGTCAGCCTCGACGCCGGCGTCATCCGGATGAACCCGATCAGCGGCACCCTCCGCTACCCGAGAGAGGGATGGGCGTCGGACCGCGAACGGCGGGCCGCCGTCATGGCATTCCTGAGCGATCCCAAGGAGCGCGACGAGCTCGCGATGGTGGTCGACGAGGAGCTGAAGATGATGGCGCGCGTCGGCGACCGCGGCGGGCGGGTGCTGGGCCCGTACCTGAAGGAGATGGCGCACCTGGCGCACACCGAGTACGTGCTGGAGGGCCGGACGTCCTGGGATGTCCGGGAGGTCCTGCGCGCCACGATGTTCGCGCCGACCGTCACGGGCAGCCCGATCCGCAACGCCTGCCGGGTCATCGCCCGGCACGAGCGGCGCGGTCGCGGTTACTACGGCGGGGTGCTCGCCCTGATCGGCCGGGACGCCGCGGGCCGGCAGACGTTGGACGCACCGATCCTCATCCGCACGGCCGAGCTCACGCCGGACGGCGTGGTGCGCCTCCCGGCCGGCGCCACGCTGGTGCGCGGGTCACGCCCGGAGGCGGAGTTGGCCGAAACGCGGGCCAAGGCCGCCGGCGTCCTGGCCGCCCTGCAGTCCGCCCCCGCCGTTCCCGGCGTCGATCAAGCAAACCGCGACCCCGGTCCGATCCTGGACGACGCCGTGCACCACCTGCTGACGTCCCGCAACGCGACCCTCTCCCGGTTCTGGCTCGACCCGCAGCCGGCGCCGCCGTCCCCCGGCCCCGGATCACCACGCATCACCGTGCTGGACGCCGAGGACGACTTCACCGCCATGTTGGCCCACGTCGTACGTTCGCTCGGATTCGCCGTCGACCTCCGCTCCTGGACGGATGCCGAGGAGTTGGCGGGCGTCCCCGGCATTGCGGTCCTCGGCCCCGGCCCGGGCGATCCACGCCAGGTGGGCGATCCGCGCATCCGGTCGCTGCGGGCGTTCGCCCGGCGGCGGCTCGCCGCGCACGCGCCCACGCTGGCCGTCTGCCTCGGCCACCAGGTCGTGGCGGCCGAGCTCGCCCTGCGGCTGGAGCGCCTGCCCGCGCCGCATCAGGGGGTGCAGCACGACATCCACCTCTTCGGGCAGCGCCGGACGGTCGGGTTCTACAACAGCTACGTCGCCCTCGCCCCGCGCCACACCCCGGCGGAGCTTGCGGTGTCCGCCGACCCGCGCACCGGCTGGGTGCACGCGTTGCGCCGTCCCGCCTTGGCAACCCTGCAGTTCCACGCCGAATCCGTCCTCACCACGGAGGGGCCGCAGATCCTTCGCGAGCAGCTGAGCTGGTTGACGGCGCACCAGCCCTGAGAGGTTCCGCGGAACCTCTAATGTTTCGGCCATGCGCTTCGGTCTCTTTCTTCCTCAGGGTTGGCGCCTGGATCTGGTCGGCGTGCCGCCCACCGACCATTGGCAGGCGATTCTTGACGTCGCGCGGCGGGCGGAGGACGGGCCCTGGGAGTCCGTCTGGCTGTACGACCACTTTCACACCGTGCCGGTTCCCACGAGCGAGGCGACGCACGAGGCGTGGACGCTCATGGCCGCGCTCGCGGCGTCCACGAGCCGGCTGCGTCTCGGCCAGATGTGCACCTGCGTCGGGTACCGCAACCCGATGTACCTGGCGAAGGTGGCGGCGACGGTTGACGCCGTCTCTGGCGGGCGGACCGAGATGGGCATCGGCGGCGGCTGGTACGAGCACGAGTGGATGGCCTACGGCTACGGCTTCCCGACGGCGGGCGATCGCCTGGCCATGCTCGAGGAGGGTGTCCAGATCATGCGGATGGCGTGGCAGGACGGCGTCGCGACGTTCGCCGGTGAGCACTATCAGGTGGAGGGCGCGATCTGCCGGCCGCTGCCGCTGCAGCGGGGCGGGATTCCCCTGTGGATCGCTGGGGGCGGAGAGAAGAAGACGCTGCGGATCGCTGCCAAGTACGCCGACTACACCAACTTCGACGGGACGCCGGATACCTTCCGTCGCAAGTCGCAAGTGCTGGCCGACCACTGTGCCGAGATCGGCAGGAACCTCGAGGAGATCGTTCGCAGCGCCAACTACAACGTCGTGATCGGACGTGACGAGGCCGAGGTGGCGGACCGTCTGGCCTGGATCGAGGACCGCTACCGCCCCTTCCTGGCCCCGGAGGGGCTCGCCGCGTCGGTGAACATGTTCCGGACCGGCCCACTGGTCGGGACGCCGGAAAAGATCGTGGAGACGCTCACTGGGCTGAAGGGGCTCGGGCTGGGGTACACCATCACGTACTTCCTGGACGCGGCCGCCGACCCCAGCGGCGTCGAGTTGTTCACGTCAGAGGTGATCCCGGCGCTCACGGGGTAACCGGATCAAGCCGGGGCGCTCGACACGCCGGGTCAACCGGTGCCCACCTGGTACAGGTAGACGACCGGATCCTCTCGCGCGCTACGGGTGACCTGGCGGAGCAAGGTGAGGCACGGCGCCCGGATCGGATCGGCGGAGACCGCGAGCTCCGCCTGGAGGGACTCCACCTCAGGCGCGCAGGGATTCACGGTCAGCTGCATCCACGTCCCCTGCACCTGGCGGATCACCGTGTGGGTCGCCGTCGGATCGGCCACCCAGACGTACCGCGCGACGTTGTTCCAGAGGTCCTTCTGCGTCGGCGCCACCCCCTCCCAGAACGCGGCGTCCGGATACACGGTGACACCCGAGAGGTTCTGCACGCCGCTGGCCGCCACGAGCGGCGTCAGCTCGCCGTGGTGATCGAAGACCATCGCCCGCGCCGGATCCTCCGGCATGCCGTACTGCCGAAGCGCCGCCACGAGCGGGTCGTCGGTCAGCGGCCCGAGGCCTCGGTACAGCGGGTTGACCATGGCGAAGACCACCAGAGCGGCCCCCGCGGTGGCGATCGCCGCGAGGCCGGAGAGCCGGCCTAGGACGATCACGGTGAATCCGGCGGCGAAAGCGTCGGCGACGATGAGGATCGCGCGATCAGCGGGCCGGCCATTATCCCAGGGCAGGTTGCTGGTGCCCCACCAGAACGCCGCGGCGGACCCGGCGCCGCCGAGAACGATGAAGGACGCTAGCCAGACAGGCATCCGGTGCGCCCGCAGCCGGTCCGCCGCCACGGCGAGCAGGATGGCCGCCGCGAGCCCGGCGGCCAGCGGGATGCGGCGTCCTGGTACCTGGGACAGCAGTGTGTACCGGCCGACATCCTCGGGCACGGGCACGAGCGCCCACACCAGAAGCAGCGCGAGGGCCAGGGCGACGAGGAGGCCCGTCCAGCGCAGTTCGGGGTCCTCGGGGTTCGCGGTCAGCGCGCGGGCGTCATCCGGGGGGCGTCGCAGGAACAGCAGCCAGATCAGCGCGACGACGGCGACGACGAGCAGGGGCAGCGGCAGCCAGGTTGAGCTGATCTCGGTCGGGTTGACCGACGTGAGTCGCTTACCGGCCGCCGACACGTCGGCGGTTTGCAGTGTCGGCGCGTCCGCCCGGCTGAGCCACAGGCTGCTCGGCGGGCTCAGCATCCAGGTCAGGGCCCCGCCACCGCCACCGGACGTCCGCTGTCCCGGATGTGTCGTCCCGCGTACGGCGTCGATCGCTGCCTCGCCCTGGACGAACCAGGCGGCCAGGGCGGGAAGGACCACCACCGCCACCCCGGCGGCCGTCAGCCCGACCCGCCACACCTTCGGGCGTTCGTCGATCAGGATGCCGAGGACGACGGCCAGCCCGACCCAGGCCAGCGATACCTGCCAGGGCGGGTACAGCACCAGGACGAAGGCGGTGGCGAAGTAGCCGGCCGCCAGTGCCCACCCCATCGTCCAGAACCAGCGCCCGGCGCGCAGAGCCATGATCGTGCAGGCCGTCCCGGCGGCCGCGAAGCCCAGGACGGAGGCCGGCGCCATCGACCACCACGCCACGTACGGCGTACAGGTGGCCAGGACGGCGAGCCCGATGGACAGCAGCGCCCGACGGGTGAGCAGCCACAGCAGCCAGTAGGTCCCCAGCAACCCCTCGGCGAGCATGGTCCACCACCGCAACGCGACGGCGTGACCCACGTCCAGCGCGAAGACGCCCCAGTCGTGCGGCTTGAACGCCTCGGTCCAGTGCTTGCTCGGGACACCGATGCTGGTGGCCGGCAGATAGGTCTGCGTCAGGCCGATCCACGGCTGGACCGGCAATCCCCGGCGTTCGTTGCCGACCGTGTTCGGGGTGGATTCGGCGTACTCGTCGGTCCGGCTCCGCTGCGCGTGCCCGGCCAGCATGCTGCTCTCGTCGGTCGGATCGACACCGGCCAGCGCCACCGACGTCCCGTTCAGGTTCTGCGTGGTCAGCGCGGCGACGCCGGCCAGGACCGCGATCGGGAAGATCAGCGCGAGCACCACGCGAGCGCGGCGGCCGAGCCGCCCGCGGGCGCCGTCCCGGCCGTGCCGGGCCCAGACGTCACGGCGCGCGGCCGGCTCCGAGCCGTCCCCCGACGCCGTCGCGGCGCCCGCGGCGGGCGTGCCCAGGCCGAGCGCGGCGATGCCGGAGGGGTTGGTGGGCGCCGGAGTCGGCTGGAGCGCGGTCGGGTCAGACGCGCCGGGGGCTCGGCCCCACGCATCCTCGACGTCGACCTCCTCGACGTCGTCGTAGTCGTAGTCGTAGGCGTCGTCGTAGTCGGCCTGCTGCGGGCCGGTGGCCGGATCGGGCGACGGCTGACGGGTTCCCGATCCGGATGAGGCGTCCGCCATCGTCCTCCCGTCCTGCCGGTCGGGTCTCGGTGAGCGTCACCGTCGCGCGAAAGCCGGCGGGCGGCAGCCTAGGGCGTCCGGAATGTCGGGGCCAGATGGCGCCGACACGATCGCGGGTGGCCGCGCAATTCACCGGAATCCTCGATTGGCGTGCCGATACTGGCCCGGTGCCCCCACCGACCGCCGTGCCGCCACGCGCCGCCCGCCACGAGACGGTGCCGCGCCCCGACGGCGCGCCGGGCGCTCCCGTCCCGCACCTGCCGCGGGACGTCCGCCGAGCGGTCACGCTGCTCCTGATCACGACGGTCGCGCCGGGCTTGGCCCAGATGCTCCTCGGCGACCGCCGGATCGGCCGCTGGGCGCTGCGCCTCTGGGCGCTCCTCGTGGCGTGCCCGGTGCTGCTCGGCGCCGTCTGGCTGGTGGACCGCACGGTGGTCCTGCGCCTGATCACCTGGCCGTTGCTTCTCGGTGCCGTCGCCGTGCTGTTGATGGCCGGCGCCGTGATCTGGCCCGCCCTGCTGGTCGACGCCTGGCGGCTGGGCAACGTGCACCAGCTGCCGACCCGGGCCCGGCGCTGGGTCGCCGTACTGCTCGCGGTGCTCGTCGTTCTCACCGCAGGAACCACGCTGGCGGCCGGACGGCGGCTATGGGCGGCCCGGGACCTGATCGCGAACGTCTTCGGCTCCGGGACGAGCGTGCAGGTGGTGGACGGGCGCTACAACGTCCTGCTGCTGGGCGGCGACGCGGGCAAGAACCGCATCGGATTGCGCCCGGACAGCATCACGCTGGCCAGCATCGACGCCGACAAGGGCGGGACGGTGCTGTTCAGCCTGCCGCGCAACCTGCAGAACGTGCGGTTCCCGGCCGGGACGCCGGCCGCCCGCGCGCTGCCGCACGGCTGGTCGTGCGGCGACGCCTGCCTGCTCAACGCCCTGTACACCTGGGGGAGTCAGCACGCCGACCTGTTCCCCGGCGCCCGCGACCCCGGAGCGGCGGCGATGATGCAGGCGGTGCAGGGCGTCACCGGCCTTCCGGTGAGCTCCTACGTGCTCATCGATCTGCAGGGCTTCCGCTCGCTGATCGACGCAATGGGCGGCATCGAGCTCACCTCGGTCACCCGCGTGCCGATCGGCGGCGAGACCTCGCCGATCAGCGGCTACATCGAGCCCGGCCGCCAGCACCTCGACGGCTACCACGCGCTCTGGTACGCCCGCTCGCGCACTGGATCCAGCGACTACGCGCGAATGGCTCGGCAGCGCTGTGTGATGAGCGCGATGCTCAACCAACTCGATCCGGCGACGGCGCTCAAGCACTTCCAGGGGATCGCGGCGGCCAGCCAGAAGGTCGTGGGGACGGACATTCCGGCGGGTGACCTGGCGACGTTCATCGAGCTGGCTGCGAAGGCCAAGCAGCAGAAGATCACCAGCGTGCAGTTCGTGCCACCGCTGATCCATCCCGCCCGTCCGGACTTCGCCGCCATCCGGTCCCAGGTCAAGGCTGCGTTGCGGGGGGCGAAGTTGCAGGGGGAGAGTTCGACGTCGCGATCCTCGTCGGGCAGTTCTCCGACGCCCGCGTCATCGGCATCCTCGGCGTCATCCTCGACGTCGGAGTCCTCGACATCGCAGTCGTCGTCCGTCGCTGGGGCGGCGGATGTGCGTTCGGTCTGCACGCCCTAGTGCGCCGGGCACGAGTGCCGGGGTACTGGCCCGCGTGTTCCGGCTAATCCTCGGAATCGTCCGGCTCAGCGGTGGCCGCACTGCCGCCGCGGGTGGTGGCGCTGGCGGCGCTGCGCCTCAGGGCGGTAATGAGCAGCGCGATCGCCCCGAGGACAGACGCGATTCCGGCGGTGACCGCGGTGATCAACGGCGCCTGGGATGATCCGTTTCCGCCTGACGAGCCGGCTGGCGGCGGCTGCACGACCACGACGATGGGCGCGGCGGATCCACCGATGATCTGGACCGGGTACGTCGGGATCGGTGACGCGGATCGCGAGGTCGGTGGGCGTGTGGATGGCGGAGGCGAGGTCGAGGGCGAGCTGGGCGCGGAGCTCACCGACGGGGTACCCGTGGCCGTGGGGCGGGCCGCGGTGGCGCCGTCCCCTCCAGAGTCCAGCGAGAGGTACGCGCCGATGACGCTGATCAAGGCCGCAAGCACTGTTGCTCCGGCGGCGATCAGAGCGAACGAGACCGAACTCGGCTCACGGGACCGCCCGTCGCCGGGTGCAGCTCCGCTCGCCACGAAGGGAGATTACTCACGGTGCGCTGCGAAGCACGTGCTGACCGTCCAGCCCGCCGGCCTTCGTAGACTGCCTGCCCGTGCCGCACGTTTCCGACGCCGCTCCGGCGGGCGTCCTCTTCGTCAGCTCCAACGGAACCGGCATGGGCCACCTGGCCCGGCTGACCGCGATGGCCCGGCGCAGCAGCCCGGCGGTACGTCCCCAATTCGTGTCGATGTCGCGAGCCGTGCCGGTGGTGGCCGGCGAGGGGTTCGACTGGGAGTACGTGCCGTCCCGCGGGGACCTCGGCATCGGCCCGCGGCGGTGGAACCGGCAATTCGAACGGCGGATGACCGCCATCCTGGCGCGGGAGCGGCCGGCCGCCGTGGTCTTCGACGGCACCTTTCCGTATGACGGTCTGCTGGCCGCACTGCGGACGGCGCCCGGCGCGCGGCGCGTGTGGTCGCGTCGCGGCATGTGGCGCGCCGGCGGAGACGGCGGGCAGTTGTCGCGCTCGCCGCGGTTCGACCTCATCGTGGAGCCCGGTGAGCTGGCCGCCGAGGCCGACCGCGGCGCCACGACCACCCGCACCGATGCCGTCAAGGTCGGACCCGTGACACTGCTCGATGTCGACGAGCTGGTCGGGCGCGAGGTGGCGGCCGCCGCGCTCGGCATCGACCCGGCGCGGCCCGCCGCGCTGCTGACGCTCGGCGCCGGGAACATCCGCGATCACAGCAGCGATCTGGGATTGTTCGTGGCGCGGCTCCTCGCCGTTCCGGACCTGCAGGTGGTGCTCACCCAGCCGCTGATCGCCGACGACGTCGCGGAGTTCGGCGACCGGGTCCGCGGGACGTCGCTGTTTCCCATCAGCCGTTACTTCCGCGCGGTGGACTTCGCGGTGGCGGCGGCCGGCTACAACTCCTTCCACGAGCTGGTGGGCTTTGGCGTGCCGACGGCATTCGTGCCGAATCCGTCGATGCCCCTGGACGATCAGCCCGCCCGGGCCCGGTGGGCCGCCGACGTCGGCGCGGCCCTGTGCCTCACCGAGGTGACCGAGCGGACGGTGGACGACGCGGTGTCCCGGCTCAGCGACCCCGCCGGGCGCGCGGCGCTGGCCGCCCGGTGCCGGGAGGTGGCGCGGCCGAACGGCGCCTCGGCCGGGATGGCGGCCATCGAGGCCCTGATCACCTCGGGCGGTGCACGGTGAGGAGCGCGCTGCTGCGGGACACCGCGGCGCGGCATGCCGCGGGGCGGTTCGTCGGCTGGGTGTTCGAGGCGCTGGGCGCGCCCCCGCCCGGGTTGCCGGCCGGCCGCGGCGTCGACCCGCGCGGCGTCGACGACCGGCCGGTCGCCGTCGTCCTGTTGCTGGAGGCCGAGCCGGACGCCGTCGCTCGCACCGCGGAGGACCTGGCCCGGGTGGCGGCCGCCGGCGGTCCGCGCTCGCTTCTGGTGCTGGATCGGCCGCATTTCGCGGTCGCCCGGCGGGCCGGTATCGCGGCCGATCACGTGCTGTCTCACGAGGCCTGGGCCAAGCGGCACCCCGATCTGCCCTGGGAGGACTACCTGGCCGGGGAGCTGCGCCGGTTGCGTCACGACTTCGCCACCGATGTGGTGGTCACCCTGCCCGCCGAGGGCAGCGCGGCCCTGGACCCCGCGGCGCTGGAAGCGCTGCTGCGGCCGGCCCGTCGGAGGACGCCGGTCGGGCGGGTGTGGCGGCGGATGGTCGTCCGGCTGGAACGGCGGGTCGACCGCGGCACGGTCTAAGCGGGCCTTGATCAGTAAGAGCGCACGAAGTTGAGCGGGCACTTCTGCCCCGACACGCCGGCGTGCCGCGGGCAGAACTGCCCGCTCAACGGGCTCTCGTCGAAGCGGGGGAGCGCCGAGGATGCTCAGGCGACGGGTTCGTGCATCGGCGCGCGGGCCAGCAGCTCCAGCAGATAGCCGCCGTATCCGCTCTTGCGCAGCGGCTCGGCCAATCCGGCGAGCTGCTCGTCGGAGATCCAGCCCTCACGCCAGGCGACCTCCTCGATACACCCGATCTTGTATCCCTGCCGGGCCTCCACGACCTGCACGAACTGCGCGGCGTCCATCATCGAGTCGTGGGTGCCGGTGTCCAGCCAGGCGGTGCCGCGCTCCAGCACCGTGACGCCGAGCGTGCCGCGGCTCAGGTACTCGTCGTTCACCGCCGTGATCTCCAGTTCGCCGCGCGCGCTGGGCCGGATCCCGCGCGCGATCGCCACCACGTCGTTGTCGTAGAAGTACAGGCCCGGTACGGCGAAGTTGCTCTTCGGCGCCGCGGGCTTCTCCTCGATGGAGATCACCCGGCCGTCCCGGTCGAACTCCACGACGCCGTACGCCTCGGGGTTGCTCACGTGGTAGGCGAACACCTGCCCGCCGACCACCGCGGCGTTCCGCTTCAGGGCGGTGCCCAGCCCCGCGCCGTGGAAGATGTTGTCGCCCAGCGCGAGGGCCACCTTCTCCCGGCCGATGAAGTCCGCTCCGATCAGGAAGGCCTGGGCCAGGCCCTCCGGGCGCGGCTGCACGGCGTAGGACAGCGCCATGCCCAGCTCCGCGCCGTCACCGAGGAGGCGCTGGAACTGGGGCGAGTCCTCCGGTGTGGTGATGATCAGGATCTCCCGGATCCCGGCCATCATGAGCGTGGACAGCGGGTAGTAGATCATCGGCTTGTCGTAGATCGGCATCAGCTGCTTGCTGATCCCCTTGGTGATGGGGTAGAGCCGGGTGCCGGACCCACCGGCCAGGATGATCCCACGCATGCCTGCCGAGGCTACTCGATGGGGCTACTCGATAGGGTGACGGTGATGCGCAGGCTTGTCGTGATGGCTCACTACGACGCCGCCGGCTTGGTCGCGCCTCACGTGCTGCGGCAGGTCACCGCGCTGGCCGACGTCGCCGAGCGGCTGATCGTGGTCTCGACGGCGACGCTGCAGAGCGGCGCGCGGGCAGCCCTCAGCGCCCGCGCCGACCTTGTCACCCGGCCCAACGTCGGTTACGACTTCTTCTCCTACAAGACGGGCCTGGACGTCGCCGGTGACCTCTCGGGGTACGACCAGGTGATCATCTGCAACGACAGCTACGTCGGCCCGTTGACGCCGTACGCCCGCATCCTTACAGCGATGGACTGTCGTGACTGCGACTTCTGGGGAATGACGCAGACCGACCGTCGGGGCCGGCACGCGCAGAGCTATTTCGTCGCGTTCCGCGGAGCGTGCGTGCGCTCCTCGGCGTTCGCGGCGTTCTGGCGGGCGATGGAGCCGGTCAACGACCGGGCTGAGGTCATCACCCGCTACGAGCTCGGGTTGAGCCGCACCCTGCAGGACGCCGGATTCCGGCTCGGCTCCTACTTCACGGAGACGCCGCGCGACCGCCGGGTGGCCCGGGCCCGCCACCTGTGGTTCGCCGCGCAGTCGCTGCGCCGGCTGCCGCCGCACCGGCGGCGGCGCGCCGTGCGGCGCATGCCGTTCGAGCCGTGGAACCCGGTCAGCGCGCTGGCCGACCGGGCGCTGATCGACGGTCCGGACGGGCCGCGGCTGCCGCTGGTGAAGATCGACACGCTGCGCTACGACCCGTACGGGCTCGGCGCGCAGCGGCTGTTGACCGCATGCGAGCGGCGGTACCCGGACGCCTTCGCCGGGGTCCGGGAGTTCCTGGCCCGGACGTCGCCCGCCTATCCGGTGCGTCCCGGGGAGCGCACCGGCGAAGCGGTGGCCCCGGCGCTGGTCCGGCACACAATCGGGTACGCGCGGTGAGCGGCGCACGGGCCTCCCTCCGGCGTGCGCTGCGCGGAACGCCCGGGGTCCGGCGGGCCGCCGGGGCGGTACGCGCCCGGCGAGACGTTCGCCGGATCCTGGCCTCCGGCATCTTCGAGCGGGCCTGGTATGAGTTGCAGTCCGGCCGCTCGTTCCCCGACGACGCGGCGGCGGTGCGCGACTACCTGGCACGCGGGCGGCGGGCCGGGCTCGCGCCGTCCCCGCTGTTCGAGCCCGAGTGGTACGACGCCACCGGCTGGCGGACCGATCCGAAGGATCCGCTGCTGCGCTACCTGGACCGCCCGGCCCAGCAGCGGGACGTCGCGCCGCACCCGCTCTTCGACCCGGTGGCCCACCGGCGCAGCGCCCCGGAGGCCACGTTGCATCCCGGCGGGCCGCTGGGGCATTTCCTCGGGACCGCCCGGCCGGAGGACCCGCTTCCCGGGGCCGCGGTCTCCTGGGCGGCCGGTCGGCGACGGCTGGAGCGGGCGGTACGCGAATGGCGTGATCAGGAATGCCTGCGCGAGGATTCCGGGAAGTGGTCGCCGGCGACCCCGCGTACGGCGGCCCCCCGGAGGGTGGGCCGGGTCTCCGCCGTTGTCGTCACCCGGGACGCCCCCCGAGTGGCAGGCCGGTGCGCGACCGCGCTGCTCCACGGCGCGGGCGACGCCGACATCGAGGTGGTGCTGCTGGACCGGGCCTCCCGCCGGTCCAACGGCGTCGCGCTCGCCGCGCTGGAACTCCGCGATCCGCGGATCCGGGTGCTCCGCATTCCGGTGGACCTCGGCTATCCGCTCGGGGTGAACACCGCCCTCCCGTCCACCACCGGCGACGTGGTGGCGGTGTGCGAGCCCGACATCGTCGTCCGGCCGGGCTGGGCGGCCGCCCTCACGGCGGCTCTGGCCGGCGGGGCGAGTGCCGTGCAGGCGTTGGTCCTCGCTCCGGACGGGACCATTGCCGCCGCGGGGGCCGCCTTCCCGCTGGGCGGTGGGCGAGTCGTACCGGTGCTGCGCGGTCACCCACCGGAGGACGTGGTGACGGTCGGCCAGGTCGGCGTGCCGGCGCTGCAGGGAGGCCTGTGGGCCGCTCCGGCCGCGGACCTTCTTGCCGTCCAGGGACTGGACTGCCGGCTCACCGCGGGTCACGCGACCGACCTGTCGCTGCGGCTCGGCGATCGGCGGCCGGAGGCCTCGACGGTGCTCGGCCCTGCGGCGGTGGCGCACCGCGCCGACGGCACCGATCCGGCCGTCGACCTCGACATTCCACAGCTGCGGGAGCGGTACGGCGACCGCCCCGCGCAGGGCGCCTCGCTCTGGCGGGCGGCGGGCCTCGAGGTGGTTGCCGAGGAGGAGCGGGTTGTCGTCCGGCGGTTGCCGGGCTCGCGACGGCGCTGGGCAGTGAAGACCGGCGCCCCGGCGGCGGACGGGGACGCCCGCGCTCGCCGCTATGCGCGGGCGGTGGCGGCCGCGCTGTGTGAGCTCGGTGAGCATGCTGTCGTGGATGCGCGGGAGGCATGGCACCGCCCGACATCGAGGTACGACGATGTCGATCTCGTGCTGGACTTCGGCGAGCCGGGCGAGCCCTACCGGCCCGTCGAGTCGCGGCCGGCGCTGCGGTGGGTGGTCGCGCCGCCGGCGACGTGGGGGGACCGGCCGGCAGATTCCGATCGGTTCGCCGCTGTTCTCGCCGCCGGCGCCACGTGGGCGGACCATGCGGCGGTTGGCATCGCTGAGCGGATCGAGGTGCTCGCCGCGGGGGCCGACCCGGCGCTCGTCGCCTTCGCCGATGCCGAAGTCGACTCGCCGACGGCCGACGCGCCGACGGCCGACGCGCCGACGGCCGATCTGGCCGGTCGGCTGCTTGTCGCGGAGGACGCCACCGGGCTGCCGCCGGCCGTGTGGATCGCGATCGAGGCCGGCGCACCCCTCGTCGTGCACGGTCGTGGCTGGGAGCCGTACGTCGAAGCCGCGGTGATCGGTCCGCCGCTGGACGGTCCGGCGCTGGCCGCGGCGTATCGCACGGCGTCCGCCGTACTCGTGGTGCATACCCAGGAGGAACGCCGCGGCGGGTTCCTGCGCCCGGAGGCGTTCGACGTCGTGGCGTGCGGCGGCCGGGTCATTACGGACGCGCTACCCGGCGTCGAGGCACTGGGCGCGGCGGCTCGGACCTGGTCGGACCGCCCGCAGTTGGAGAAGCTTCTGCGCGAGCTGCCTTGGCCACCGGGACCACCGGGCGCCGATGTGGGGCTCGCGCCCAGGGTCCGCCGCCTGATCGAGCTGATCAGCAGTTGAGCGGGCAGTTCGACCACGACACGCCGGGCGTGTCGGGTCCGAACTGCCCGCTCAACTGATGGAGGGCGCCGAGGGTCAGTACCGGGCCAAGGGTCAGTACCGGGCTGTGCCGTAGCGACCGTACGGCAGAGCCGGCGTGGCCTGGGCCCGCCAGGTGCTGCACGTCGTCCCGTTGAACACGGGGTTCACTCGCAGGCTGTTGTCGCCAAGGCTGGTCATCACCTTGTTCGAGTCGAAGAGCACCATCGACGCGCCGTAGACGTAGTTGTGGCCGTACCGGTTGGTCGTCGTCGTGACCATGTTGGCGTAGATCGCCGTCGTCTTCGGGTTGGTCCGGAACGGCTCCGTGGAGTACGCGAGCAGGTTGCCCTGGAGCAGGTTGTTGCGGACATTGCCGTGGAGCAGGATCTGTCGGCCGCCCTTGCCGATGGTGTTGTACAGCACCTGTACACCCCAGGGGCCGAGCGCCCCGGCGGTGCCGCCGTTACCAAGCTTGATCCCGACGCCGTTCGGGTGATCGAAGATGATGTTCCGATAGATCTGGCCGCTGCTGGAGCTATTGCCGCCGAAGTTGACGTAGATGTTGTGGTCAGTGTTCACCCGGGTGGTGTTCGCCGCGCCGTGGACACAGTTGCCCGCGAACCAGAAGCCCCTGGGCGGCCCGGAGTGACCGGTGCTGATTGCCACGTTGCCGTAGGACCCGGTGTTACGGGCCCCGAAGAACTCACTGCCTGACACGCGCCAGCCGACGCCGCCGGCGATGGTGAGCGCGCCCTTTTCCGCGACTGTCGCCTGGACACGCAGCTGCTGCAGGATCCAGTAATGCGGATCCCACAGGATGATCGCGCCCTTGATGAGCGGCGGGTTTGCCGGGTCGGCGGCCGCCACCTTGATGGGTGCCGCGCTGGTGCCTCCGTGGCCGGACGGCACCCAGATGTCGCCTGAGTTGTACGTTCCGGACGTGATTCGCAATGTCTGGCCCGGGGTCAGCGCCCGGAACAGATTGCCGAGGTTGTCCCCGGGGTGGGCGTAGACCGTCGTGCCGGTGGCGGCAGCGGGGGACGCGGCCCCCGTAACGGTTCCGCCGATGGCGGCGGCGAGGGCCAGCGGAAGGATGAGAAAGGAAAGACCGCGTCGCTTGCCGGTCCGGACATGTCGAAGGGGGAAGCCGGTCATGCGCGGGGTTTCGGTGGCCAGGTGACGCCCCTTGACCCGTTCGTTCGGCCGTCTGGGTGACTCGATCACGGATCTCACCCGATCAGCCTCACCCGAATGGCACTACACACCAGGCTGGTCATCCGCGGGACGGTACGCCGAATGGGTGAGCGGTAGCAATCTGTGCAGGTTGTCCGCTTTGTCGGAAGATCGACCACGGAGTCGCTCGGGCGCTCCTCCCGGGCGGATGATCAGCCGATGCCGGCCGCCGTGCGGCGCTCGGCGTACCAGGCCAGGCAGTGCTCGTACCGAGGAAGTGCTCCGGCATCGGCGGCCGCCGCCAGCGTCGGCGCCGCGGCGTCCTTCTCGGACAGCAGCGGCTCCAGGGCGGTCGCCGTCCCGGGATCGCGGGCCGCCAGCACGTCGGCCGCGGCCCAGTCGATCCCGAGCGCCGGGTCGAGCGGGTTGAGGCCGTGCTCGCCCTCCGGGTTGTACACCTCGTTGCACAGGTAGACGACGGTGGCGTCGTCGGTGAGTGCCACAAAGGCGTGGCCCAGCCCCTCGGACAGGTACACCGCCGAGCGCTCCTCGGCGTCCAGTCGAACCGCTTCCCACTTCCCGAAGGTCGGTGAGCCGACGCGGATGTCGAGGATGACGTCGAGCACGCAGCCGCTCACGCAGGTGACGTACTTTGCCTGGCTGGGCGGGACGTCGGCGTAGTGGATCCCGCGAACGGTGCCGCGCCGGGACACCGACCAGTTGGCCTGGGCCAGCGCGAGCGGGTGGCCGACGACCTCGGCGAATTTCTCGTACCGGTACCACTCCAGGAAGACGCCGCGGTCGTCGCGGAACTGCTTCGGGTGGATGGCGTACGCGTCGGGAACGGACAGCTCTCGGATCTCCACGGCTCCACAGGCTATCGGGCGCTCAGATGCGATCTCGCAGGTCCGCCACGACATGCGGCGCCAGCGGCCACGGCGGCAGCGCTGCGCGGACGGCGATGGAGTAGACGCCGCTGTCGTAACGCCAAGTGATGTCGTCGCAGGTCAGCTCGCCGCGGGGGGCGGCGAGCCAGCGGCGGAGCGCGTCTCGCACGCCGACGCCGCGGCACCGGTGGACGTACCAGTACTCGACGGTCTCCCGGCGGATCGCCAGCTCCAGTTGAGCGGGATGCCCATTGGCGTCGATGACGTCGAGGACGTAATGCGTCACGGCGGCCCCCGAGCGTCCGAGCATCTGCACAATGCCGGCGCGACTGCGCACGCCTACCTGCGCACCACCATCGAAAAAGATCTTCGAAAAAGGCTATAACAACTATGATGACCGAGCAGGATTCGCGTGTCGAGGTCCTGGTATGCCGTCCTTGTCAGGTATGCCGGACACTGTCCTGACCAGCGGAAGCGAGACTCATGGCGGCCTACCAGGGGCGACCGGCGTATTTGCAGATCGCCGACGACCTGCGTGCCCGGATCATCGGGGGGGAGCTGCGGGCGGGCGACCGGCTGCCCACCGAGGCCGAGCTCATGGCCGACTACGGGGTCTCCCGCATCGTCGTCCGCAACGCCGTGGACCTGCTGCGCAGCGAGGGGCTGGTCAGCAAGCAGCAGGGCCGCGGCACGTTCGTGCGCAACTCGCGCCCGGTGGCGAAACGGATCGTCGGGCATCTGTACAGCGAGCGGGCGACCCGCTCGCCCTTCGCCGCTGCGGCGGAGGCCGCGGGGCAGACGCCGGAGTGGGAGTACCAGTGCCGCCGCACCACCGCGACGGCGGCCGTGGCGGAGCGACTGGCCCTGCGCGCGGGCGATCCGGTGATGAGCACGCATTACCGGTTCTTCAGCGACGACGAACCGGTGATGCTTTCGACGTCGCACGAGCCGCTGGCCATCACAGCGGGGACGCCGGTGGAGCACCCCGAGGGCGGGCCGGTCACCGGCGTTGTCGCGCGGATGGATTCGATCGGTGTCCACATCACCTCGGTCACGGAGGACGTGACCGCGCGTGCCGCCCGTCCGCTGGAGGCCGACGTGCTCCGCGTCCCCGCGGGCGTCCCCGTCTTCGTCATCACCCGCACCTATTTCGCGGGGGCCAAGCCGGTCGAGACGGCGGACATCGTGGTGTCCAGCGAGCGGTACACGCTGAGCTATACGGTTCCCATCCCGCCACGGCCGTGATCGGCGTCGAGCGCACAACCACTAGCACTACGCTGTGCACGTCATGGACCGTGATCACCTGCAGGATCACTTCGGCGAGCATCCGCCGGTCAGCATCGTGCTGTGCGTGCTGAACGAGGAGAGGCACGTCGAGGAGGCGGTCCGGCACGCGCTCGACCAGGACTACGCCGGTGAGCTGGAGGTCGTCGTCGCACTCGGCCCGTCGCGCGACGCCACGGACGAGATCGTGGCCGCTTTGGTCGCGGCGGACCCGCGGGTCCGTTCGGTGCGCAACCCCAGCCCGAGCGGCGCGACGCCCTCCGGGCTGAACGCCGCGATCGCGGCCAGCCGGCACCCGATCATCGTGCGGGTGGACGGCCATGCCCTGCTGCCGCGCGACTACGTGCGGATCGCGGTCGAGACCCTGGTGCGCGCGGGCGCAGCGAACGTCGGCGGCATCATGGCCGCCGAGGGAGTCACGGCGTTCGAGCGAGCCGTGGCCCGCGCGATGACCAGCCGGCTGGGGGTCGGCAACGCCGCCTTTCACACTGGTGGCGCCGAGGGCCCGGCCGACACGGTGTACCTCGGCGTCTTCCGCCGGGCCGCACTGGAAGGGGTCGGCGGCTACGACGAGGCCTTCCTGCGCGCACAGGACTGGGAGATGAACCTGCGCATCCGGCGTGCCGGGGGACTGGTGTGGTTCACGCCGCGCCTGCAGGTGTCCTATCGGCCGCGGTCCGGCGTCCGCCCACTCGCCCGGCAGTACTTCAACTACGGGCGCTGGCGCCGCGTCGTGATGCGCCGCCACGAGGGCACGGTGAGCGCGCGGTACCTCGCCCCTCCCGCCGCATTGGCCACCGTTGTGGGCGGGGCGGTCGTCGCCGTGGCCTGGGCACCGGCTGCCATCCTGCCGCTCGGATATGCCGCGACGCTCCTGCTTGGGTCACTCGTGGAGGGCCGGGGCCTGCCCGCCGCATCACGGGCGTGGCTGCCCGTCGCGCTCGGCTGCATGCATCTGGCGTGGGGCGCCGGCTTCCTCACCAGCCCGCGCCGATTGGCGCGTCCGCAGCAGCCGGTGACGCCGCTGCTCAGCGTCCCCCGGACGCCTCAGCACCGGCCGGGCTGAGCCCGGCGCTGTCAGGCGCACCGATCTGGGTCAGGAGCAGCTTGGCCACCGCGTCCGGATCGGCCCGCAGGGCGTCGCCCAACGTGCCGCCGTCCGCGGCGAGCACGGCGGCGAATCCCTCATCCGCTTGCGGTTCCGGACCCGCCTCGCCGGTCAGTGCGATGGTCGGCCGTCCCGGCTCAGCGGCCAGCGGATGCTGTCCCTGCAGGGCCACGATGATGTCGTCCAGATAGGACGGGCAACTCCCTCGCGCCACCGAGAGGCGCACGACGGCGGCCTGACCGAGCCGCTCCAGCGCCTCGGCCAATTCCTCCGCTTCGGCGTCCAGACCCACCTGACGTGTCGGAACGTAAGGGATCTCCACCGCCCATCGGCGTAGCCGCACGCCGTCCATCGGACGGAGAACCAGGTCCGGCTGCCGCGTCTGCACATCCTCGGGGAATCCGTCCTCGACGGGGATCCACCCTGTCACCTCGAACCCGGCGCGTCCCCATAGGTCTTCGCCGCCCCGGGGTTGGGTCAACCAGCGCGAGGCGAACAGGCGCCGGTTCTGCACCGAGAGCTCATCCGGCCGCTCCACGACGGGTGGCGGGCAGGCGGCCCGGCTCGCGGTCCGAACCACAGAGCGTCCACCCCGCAAGTCGGCAAGCCGCAGGGCGAGGTCGGCGTCGTCCCAGGCGTCGACGTACAGCGGATCGAAGCCATGGACCGCCACCAGGTCAGCCGCCCGCACGGCCATCATGTGCCCAGAAACCGCGGGCACCTCGACGACGTCGCCCAGAGTTCGCGCATCCCGTAGCGGATGCTTGCTGAGCAGCGGAATCGGCAGCCCGGTGCCCTCGGGGAACACGAGGCCCACAGACATGAGCAACCCGTCGTGGGTCTCCACAACGGGCGCGGCGACCGCCACGGTGGGGTCGTCCAATGCCTTCCGCAGCGGTTCCAACCAGCCGTCGCTCACGATGACTCCGGGCGACGTCAGGATGATCGTGGCACCGGTGGAGTGGGCAATGCCGACGTTGTACCCGCCGCCGCGGTTGTAGTTGGTGATCGTGCGGATCACCCGAATCCGCGGGTCAACCGCCTCCACCGCGGCGACGTGCAAGTATGCCGACCGGTAGCCGGCGCCGTCGACGACGACGATCTCCAGGTCGGTGCCTTCCGGCACCGTGCGCTCGATGCTGCGCAGTGAGTCCCACACCTGCGGCCACTGGCCGCGACAGTTGACCACGACCGACACTCGGCCCTGGATCCGGTACGGCAGCTCGCGTTTGAGCCGGTCCCATGCCACAACATGCCGGTCCCGGACGACGTAGTTCCAGGTGTGCAATTCGCGGTTGCTGATGCGGTCGGCGTCATCGGCGTCGTCCTGGTACAGCACCCCGACGTACGGCACGAAGGGCAGCGACGTACGCCGCGCGATCCGGCAGACGAGGTCGTAGTCGACCGCACGAGGGAGCGACTCGTCGAACCTGCCCACCTCGGTGAGCAGGTCACGCTCCACCACCAGGACGTTGAGGTCGACGAAGTTCCCCTCCGCCAGGTGCTCCAGGCCGCCGTCGAACTCGCGGTAGCGGACGCGATCGCGGCTCACCATCTGGCACGCGGCGTGCGCAGCACGGATCCCGCGGCCGGCCATGGTGCGGACCATGATCTCCAGATACTCCGGCTGCCAGGCGTTGTCCGAGTCCAGCCAGGCGACGTATCGCCCGGTCGCCTCCGCCGCACCGGCGTTGCGGGCGGCCGAGACACCATGTCGGGAGCGGCGCATCAGGCGGACCCGCGGCTCCTGCTCGGCCAGCTTCTCCACGACGTCCGGGGTCGCGTCGTCCGACCCGTCGTCGACGACCAGGAGCTCCCAGGACTGCAGCGTCTGGCCGACGACGGAGGCGATGGCGTCGAGGACCTGGTGCGGCCGGTTCCGCACCGCCGTGATGACGGAGACCAGCGGGCCGCCTCCGTGCGTGCGGACTGCCTCGAGCGGATAGCCCTTGAGCTCCTGCCGGAGGCGCTGCTCGGCGGCGGCGTCGTGGTTCAGGCTCAGCCGGTAGGGGTTGGCCACGCCGACCTGCTGCGCCCAGCGCGCCACGTGCAGGGAGGCGAGCCCGCGCCACTGCCCCCAGGTGATCTCATGGCCGCGGACCAGCAGCGCGGGCGGGAGTGGAAGGGGCGTGTCGTCGGTGGCGTGCTCCAGGAAGTGACCCCACGCGCCGTACCGGTGACCGACCGCCTCCGGATGCTTGGCGAGCCAGGTGCGGGGCCAGAACAGCGGATGCGGGATGACGTTGCGGGCGTGTGCGGAGCGCAGATAACTGCCGAACGGCACGACGTGCGCGGTACGCCGCCGTTCCCGGTCCTGGATGTGCCGTTCCGGCTCGTACAGCGGGTGCGGTGACAGGTCCGCGAGCCGGCCCCCGCGGACATAGTGGCCGATGGCCTCGGCGACGTCGGTGAACTCTCGACGGGCCTGGATGCTGTACCACTCCAGATCGAACAGCCCCGAGCGACGGATATCCCTGAAGGCGCGGACCCGGACGGCGGCCGCCAACAGCCCGCGCCCTCCCGGGACCGCGACCAGGGGCTTGGCGACCCGCTTCACGGATCCCTTGAGTCTCGTCAGTCCGCTTTTCACCGAGGGAGAACACTAGCGGAGCAAAGTTCGGCATTTCGTTACGCCCGGTGGCCGCGCTGGGTCTTGACGCGGAGGAGGAGGTCCTTGATCGAGTGCGCGCAGACTAGGCGATGGGTGTGGGTTCGGCGGCATCCGTCGACGGGATTCGAGAGAGCAGTCCCTCAGCGAAGTCGGCGGCCATCGCCGACGGCGGATAGGCGGCGGCCGCCGCGCGGGCAGCCGTGGACGCTGCATGCCATGCCGCAGGATCACGAGCGAGCGCGATGGCAGACCGCAGCGCAGCGGGGAGGCCCTGCGCGTCACCCGGGTCGAAGCCGAACGTGTGTGACGGATCCAGCGCCCGTGCCACGCAGCCGTCGCGCGGAGCCACGATCGGCAGGCCGTACGTCTGCGCCAGCTTGAATGCGCCGGAGTTCAGAACGTGCCGGTACGGCAGGACCGCGACGTCCGCGGCGCGGTTCCACAGTTGCAGATCGTCGGTGGGCAAATGCTGGAACTGCGCGGTGATGCGGGGGTGCCCCGCACAGCGTGCCCGCAGATCCTCGATCCCCGGCCAGTCGCCTGGTTTTCCGGCGACCAGCAGCCGCAGCCGCGGCTCTTCGGCAACGAGGACGTCAAAGGCGTCCAGCAGCGTGTCCAGTCCCCGATACGGGCGGATACCGCCGACGCTGAGCAGAGCAATGTCGTCGCGGGCCACGCCCAGCCGCTCGCGCGCGATCCGCCGAGTCACGACATCCGGGTAAATGCCGTCATAGGAGCTGTGCGGGACGACCAGCGTGCGCGCCGGATCCAGCTCGTACAGCGGTCGCGTCGCTGCGAACGTCTCGTCACACAACACGTGGACCACATCGGCCCGCTCCGCGAGGAATCGGCACAACTCGATCTCGAGCTCGCGGTACGGGCACTCGTGCGGCAGCACGTTGTGCACCGTCCAGACCAGCGCTCCCCCCCGCGCCTGCAGATCCAGGACCCGCGCCCGGAACGCCTCCAGCCGGCCACGACCCTCGGCCTCGGTCCCGGCGATCTGCACGATCGCCGACGTCCAGTGCAGGTGCAGCGCGTAGCCGTGCAGGTCACCGCCGGTGTCGCGAAGCACGGCAGAATCCACGGCCCAGCGCACCGGAGCGAGCCGCACCCCCCGCCGTTGCAGGTCGGCGTACAGCATGTCCTGGTACGGGTTGGTCACCCGGGCGTCGGGATGGAAGCCCACTGTCAGCGCAGATGTGGCGGCTGCGCCCGGCCCGGCGTGTCGGGCCCGCAACCCGTCCAGGATGTCCACGAATTCCCGGGTCCGAGCATCGGCGGTGTGCTCGCGGCGCACCCGCTCTGCGAGGTCGTGGGCCAGCGCGCGGGTGTCGTCCGCCTCGGCGAGCAGCCGGTGCAGTTCGGTGCTGAGTTCGTCCGCCCCGCGGAACGACGGCAGTTTCTCCAAGCCGAGCTCGGCCAGCCCGAGCCGGCTGGACACCAGCGGGAGCGCCCCGGCCGCCAGCGCCTCCAGCACCGCGAGCGGGACCAGCCCGCTTTCCGCCGCCACCGGCGAGTCCACCACCGCCACCATGGCGGATCCGAAAGCGCGTCGGCGGTGCACCGGGTCGATCGACGGCAGCGCGAACATCCGCAGCGCCGGTGTGAGGAACGCGGGCGGCGCCAGAACGAACAACGGGCGGCGGCGGGCGATCCGCACCGCGGCGTCGACTAGGCCGTCGCCGTCGCCGCGCGGCGTAACAGCGATCCCGCGCCGAGGCGACCGGCGAAACCGCGAAGACGGCGGGGCGGCGTCGGGCCAGTCGTCTCCGTCGGCGACGGGCGGCAGCAGGCTGATCCGCTCCGCGCCGAGCAGCTGCGACAACCGCAGCCGGATCTGCCCGGAGCCCGCCAGGACGGCGTCGCAGAGGGACAGCGACGGATTGCCGTACCAGGCGCTCGGTTCGTCGACGACCCAGGCCATCGCCAGAACGTCGCCCGGCACCACGTTCGGATCGAAGCGCGGTGTCGTCCCGACCACGGCCAGAGCCCGGGGCGGCAGCTTGGTCCATCGGTCCGCGATCACGACGCCGTATCCATGGGCCAGCAGGTGGCGGCCGATCGCGCACGCCTGCCCGACGTCATCGGCGCCGAGGTCGGCCGACGACACCCAGAACACCACCGTGCCGCGGACGCCGTGCGCGTGGGAGCCGGTCAGCAGGCTCCGGTAGACGTGCAGCCGCTGGGCCTCTCGCGGCGCCAGCGGCGGCTCGCTGCGGCCGCTCGCACCCGCGCCGCGCGCCACCAGCGCAAGCATCGCCTCAGACGGCAGGCGTACCACGACGCCGGTCGGCATGTGCGGCACCACCGGCGCGGGCATCACCTGGGCCAGGCGCGCGGCGACCGAATCGACTGCGCGGCCGACCCGGCGTCCCACCGCCCACTCGGGGAGCATCAGCCTGCCTGTTCTGTGCTCAACTCCGGTGTCGCCGACCGGTCGGCCGTCCTGCCGGCCCAACGCTCCAGGGTCGCGGCGAACCGCCGGCCGTCCTGTCGCCAGTCCAGGTCGCGCAGCGCGGCGGCGCGCCCGGCGGCCGCCAGCGCCAGCCGCCGCTCGGCATCGTCACGCAGCGCCAGGACGGCGTCGGCCGCCGCATTCGCCACGGCGTCGGTGTCTGCGAAGGGAACAACGACGCCGCAGTCGTAGCGTTGCAGCGCCTCGACCGACACCGGGTTCGGCGTGCTGATCACGGGGATGCCGTGCGCCATGTACTCCATGATCTTGGTGGGCCGGCTGTGCGCGTAGTTCGGCTCGTCGTGCAGCAGGGACAGCCCGGCCAGCGCGCCGTCCAGCATGCTCAGCGCCTGCGTGTTCGGCACGAAACCGTGGTGGTACACCCAGCCCGACCGGTGCGCCTCGCCGACCGCCTCGGCGCAGTCCGGATCGGCCGGCCCGATCAGCTCGACCCGGACGCCGGTTCCGGCCAGCCGCCGTCCCAGCGCCAGGAGTTCCAGGGCGCCGCGCGGCACGGTGAGCCGACCGAGGTAGACCACCCGGTCTACGCCCGGCGGGGACGGCTCGCGCTCCGGCACGAGCGTGCTGTTGGGGACGATCGGGTGGTCGCGGGTGAAGCGTTGCGCGTAGGCGTCCTCCGCCAGCAACAGGTGCAGCCGCCGATCCGCCCACGCCTCCAAGCCGCGGATCGCCCATCCAGCCGGCCGGCGAAGCGGGGCAGGCAGCCACCCGCGCATGCCGAGGGCGGCGGCCGTGTCCTCGTGGACGTCCCAGACCCGGACTGGCCGACCGGGCAGCCGACCGGCCAGCGCAAGCGTGAGTTCAGGGTCGTGGACCAGCACGACGTCATGCCCGGTGGACTCCCGGCGCACCACTCGGCGAGCGGCACGGACGGCGCGCAACCGCCGCTTGCCGCGCGCCCGGGGCAGGTCGATGCCTCGCACGGCCGGTGGCGGGGTGCGCCCGTAGGCCGTGAAGGGCGCTGCGTAGGTCACGGCGTTCCCGGCGTCCAGCAGGGCGCGAATCTCCCGGTGCCGGATCCGGGCGTCCTCCGGATCGTGCACCACCGTGACGACCAGGACGCGGATGCTCATGTCAGACGCTCACTTCACCGACGCCTCGTAGGCGGCGACGACCTCCTTGGCGGGGCCGTCCAGCTTCAGCAGACCGTGGTCGATCCACAGGCACCGGTTGCACGTCTCGGTGATCGCCTTCATCGAGTGGCTCACCAGGAACACCGTGCCGGCCTCCTTGCGCAGTTCCCGGATCCGCGCCTCGCTGCGCTGCTGGAAGGCCGCGTCGCCGACGGCCAGCGCCTCGTCGATCAGCAGCACGCGGTGCGAGACGGACTGGGCGATGGCGAACTTCAGCCGGGCCTGCATGCCGCTGGAGTAGGTGCGCATCGGCAGGTCGATGAACTCCCGGATGCCGGAGAAGTCCACGATCGAGTCGTACTTCGCCCGCACTTCGTCGATCGACATGCCCAGTGCCAGGCCGCCGAGGATGACGTTCCGCTCGCCGGACAGCTCGTTGATCATCGCGGCGTTGACGCCGAGCAGGGTCGGCTCACCGTCGGCATAGATCGCGCCCTGCGATGGTGGGGTCAAGCCGGCGATGGCGCGCAGCATCGTGCTCTTGCCCGAGCCGTTGTGCCCGACGACGCCGATCGCCTCGCCCTCGTAGGCGGTGAACGTGACGCCGCGCAACGCGTGGATGTCGCGCGCGCGTCGCATCCCGGGGGCGCGCTTCAGCAGTTTGTTCTGCGTCTTGGCCGTCTTGCCGGTCGCGTAGACCTTGTACGTCACGTGCAGGTCGTCCACCACGACGGTGGGGCGGGTCGATGACGTCGTCGATGGGGCCGGCGACGGGCCCCGCTCGCGCGCGTCCGCCGTCCGCTCCCGCTGCTCGGTCGCCTCACTCACGGCCATACAACTCCTCCGCCTGCCAGAACCAGACGAACCCGAGAATGAGCATGACCAGGGCGACGCCGGATCCCCAGATCCACATGTGCATGGTCGGCCACTGGGCATCGAGCAGGCCGTGGCGGGCCATCTCGATGTAGATGGCGATCGGATTGTCGTTCAGGACGGTCTGGATGACGTGCGGCCCGTGCATGTCCTTCACCTCGAAGATCACGCCACTGAGGTAGAACAGGATGCGGGCCGCGAACGGGATCAGCTGGGCGATGTCCCGGGCGTGGATGGTGATCCGCGCCGCGAAGAACGCCACGCCGGTGTTGAACAGGGCGAACAGCAGCAGCGCCGGAATGAGCGCCAGCCATTCCACGGTGAACGGATCCTCGCCGCGGAACAGCTTGCTGGCTACCACGACGACCACCATCACGGCCACCATCGGCCCGAGGGCCATGGTCTGCTGGACGACGATCGCGATCGGCAGCAGCGCGCGCGGGAAGCGCAGGGTCGTGACCAGGCCCATGTTCTGCACGATCGCCTTGGCGCCGTCCTGGAAGCAGGAGGAGAAGAACTGGAACAGGAAGACGCCGATCACGATCCAGCCGACGTAGTTGCCCTCGCGCGGCAGGATCAGGCTGAAGACCGACCCGTAGACGGCGGCGTTGATCAGCGGGCGCAGCACGATCCAGGCCACGCCCAGCCGGTCCGCCTCGTTCTCGGCATTCATCCGGGAGCGCGCCAGTTCGGTGGCGAACCGCATTCGGCTCAGGACCTGGCGGATGTAGGTCGGCAGCGGCGGGCGCTTGCCCAGAGGCGCGAGGCCGAGGGAGGCCGCTGGCGGCGAGACGGCCTTGCGCACCGAGGTCTTCGGTGTGGACGTGGTCACAGGAACTCCACGGTGGGCAGGTCGGGCATCGCGCCCCTGGTGTCCAGGACGGCGTGGGCCGTCCGCGCGAGGGCGTCGAGATCGTAGCTGGAGTGCGGCTGGAGCAGCACCGTCAGGTCCGCCTTGGCCGCGGCGCCCTCCAGATCGTCCACCCGCTCAAGGTTCATCTCTCCGCTCGACCATACCGGCACGAGCGGGTCGTGGAAGCCGACCGTGGCGCCGAGCCGCAGTAATTGCTGCGCGATCGGCACGGCGGGGGATTCGCGTTGGTCGGAGATGTCGGCCTTGTACGTCACGCCGAGCAGCAGCACCGTCGACCCGCGCACGGCCTTGCCGGCGTCGTTCAGCGCGTCCTGGATGCGGCGCACCACGTACCCCGGCATCGATGAGTTGATCTCCTGAGCCAGCTCGACGAACCGGAAGGGGTAGCCCAGCCGGGCGCGCACCCGGTGGGAGAGGTAATTGGGGTCGATCGGGATGCAGTGCCCGCCGACACCGGGGCCCGGGTAGAACGGCTGGAATCCGAAGGGCTTGCTGGAGGCGCAGCGGATCACGTCCCACAGGTCGATGTCGAGCTCGTGACAGAACCGGGCCATCTCGTTGACCAGGGCGATGTTCACGTGCCGGTAGGTGTTCTCCAGCAGCTTGGCCAGCTCCGCCTCCCGCGGGCCGCGGGCCACGACCACCTCGTCCACGATCCGCGAATAGAAGGAGACAGCGCGCTGGGTACACGCCGGAGTGACGCCGCCCACCACCTTCGGGGTGTTGCGGAAGCCGTAGCGCGGGTTTCCCGGGTCGATCCGCTCCGGGGAGAACGCCAGGAACAGGTCCCCGCCCACGTTCAGGCCGCCCGCCTCCAGCCGCGGGCGCAACTGCTCGTCCGTCGTCCCGGGGTAGGTCGTGGACTCCAGAATGACCAGCGTGCCGGGGCGGACATGGCGCGCGACGGTGTCGGTGGCGGACAGCACCGCACTCAGATCGGGGCCACCGTCGGCGGACAACGGGGTGGGCACGCAGATGACGACCGTGTCCGCCTCGCCCACCACCGCGGGATCCGTCGTCGGGCGGAACCCCGCGGCGAGCATCGCGCCGATGGCGTCGTCGGGCAGGTCGTCGACGTGCGAGCGTCCGGACCGCAGCCCCGCCACGACGCGGTGGTCCAGGTCCAGCCCGGCCACCGACATCCCGCTGCGGCATGCCTCCTGGGCGAGCGGCAGCCCGACGTAGCCGAGGCCGATGACCACGACGTCGACGGACACGCGCCCTCCTCGCTCGTGCTCCTCTGCCTGTGAATCCCGGGCATTGTGGCATGGTGCTCTTGGTCGGCCTCGCTGCGTACAGTGTGGCCGGTGGGTGCGTTGATCGGGCCCGGAGGGCAAAGCCGCAGGCTGGCGTCCTGGGTGGCCATCTGGTGGTCCCGGAGGTTCGACGTCGCGTGGTACCTCCGGCAGCTCGGCCCCGCCCGCGAGCGACCCTGGGGGCTGCGCGGGCACGTGCCCGGGTGGATTCTGCGCCCGGTGCTGGTCGCGCACTACGTGTGGCGCGGCCGCCGGGCGGGCCGCAGCCCGCACCCGCTCTTCGAGCCGGAGTGGTATGCGCCGGAGCCGTCGGCGTTCGCCCGCCGCGCGACCTCGTCCAATTCCTGGCGGGCCGGCGGCGTCGACCCGTTCGCCCGTTTCCTCGTGCGTGGCGGGTCGCGACCCGCGTCCCCGCACCCGCTGTTCGACCCTGCCGTCTGGACGGCGTCCCACCCGGAGAGCGCCCACCACCGGCACGGGCCGTGGGGGCACTTCGTGTCCACCGCGCGACCCGACACCCCGATGCCCGTGCCGCCCGACCTGGCGGCGGCCGGACCGTTCGCCGGAGCACCGGGCGAGCTGGGCGCACACGCTCCGCCAGACGCGGCCGACACCGCCCTCACCTGGGGTGCCGCCCGCGCGGAGCTGGAACGCCGGCTCGACGCCTGGCTGACCGACGAGCGACGGCGCAAGGCGCCGCGGTGGAGCCCCACGTACGACCTGAAACGGCATCGCGACACGGTGCTGCGCTGGGCCCGGGTCCAGCTGCCCGATGCCGAGGACGAGCGCCCCTGGGTGAGCGTCATCCTGCCGGTGCGTGATCGCGCCGAGCAGGTCCGCGCCGCCATCCGCTCCGTGCGCGCGCAGACCCTCACCGCGTGGGAACTGATCGTCGTGGACGACGCGTCGCGCGACGCCACAGTGCGGGTCGTGGCGGGCAGCGCGGCCACGGACGCGCGGATGCGCCTGATCGCCGGGGCAGGCCGCGGCGTCTCGGCGGCACGCAACCTCGGATGGCGCCATGCCCGCGGGCGGTACATCGCCTGGCTGGACTCCGACAACACCTGGACGCCGGAGTATCTGCAGACGATGGTCGGCTACCTCGAGAGCGAGGGGCATCGGGCCGCCTATGCGGACCTCGAGGCCGTGCACGGCGGCCGGACCAGGTTCCGGTCGCTCGACGCCGGTCCCGAACGGCAGGACACGCTCGCCCTGCTCGAGGTGGCCAACCACATCGACCTCAATGTGCTGGTCGTGCGGCGCGACCTGCTGGAGGAGGTGGGCGGGTTCGACGAGGACCTGCGCCGCACCGTCGACTACGACCTCATCTGGCGGTTGGCCCGGCTGGACACCCCGCAGCACGTGCCGATGCTGGCGGTCCGTTACGGCGACGACGAGGCCGCCCCGGACCGGATCACCAACATCGAGCCCAAGTCCTGGCGCGAGGTGGTGAAGAACAAGCACCTGATCGACTGGACCCGGCTGGAGGCGGAGGTCCCCGACCGCCCGGACGACCTGGTGTCGGTGCTGGTGGCGGCCCGTGGCGGCGCGTTGCCGGCCTGGCGCACGGTGGCGTCCGCGCTGGAGAACACGGACGGGTCGGACGCGCCTGTGGAGGTCGTCGTCGTCGACGACGCCGGGTCGCGCGGGACGGCGCTGATCCTGGCCTCGCTGGGCCTGCTGGACGAGCGCGTCACGGTGACCCGTGTCCCGCGCGCGGTGCATCGGGCGCTGGCCACGAACCTCGCCCTCGCGACGTCGCGGGGCCGGTTCGTCCTGCCCGCCGAGGCGGGCCTGCAGCTGTGGCCCGGCTGGCGACACGCGCTCCCGGCGGCCCTGACGTCCGACGCGGGCCCGGCCGCGCTGATCGCGCAGCCGCTCGTCGTCGGACCCGACGGTGCCCTGGTCTCCGCCGGCTGCGCCTTCACCGGCCGGCATCCGCTGCCCGCGGACCTGCTGGCCGGGCACCCGGTGGAGGACGCCCGACGGATCGGCGACCGCATCCCGATCCGGGCGGCGGCCGCCCCGGTGGCGCTGGTCGGCGCCGGGGACGTCGTGCGGGTCCGCGGGCTGGACTGCCGGTACGTCGGCGGATGGGAGTTGCCGGACCTGTGCCTGCGCCTGGCAGGCGGTCTCGACCGTTCGCAGCGGGTCGCCGTCACCGCGACGTCGGCGGTGGCGCACCGGCTCGACGTGCCGGAGCACCACGACGCGGCCGTCACGGTCGCGGACCGATGGTTTTTCGCGCGGGCCTGGGGCAACCCGGCGCTGTCGTCCGACGACGACCTGTGGCGCGCGGCCGGCCTGGACGTGACGGGATGGCAGGCCGGTGACCTCGGGTCAGCCCGCGCCTCAGCCGACGCGGCGCTGCAGATCCCGGTGCCCGCGGTGCGCCGCATCGCGGGCGACGGCGAGCAGCCGCCGCTGCGCTGGGCGATCAAGATCGCAGCACCGGTCGGCCCGGCCGGCGACCGCTGGGGGGACGTCCACTTCGCCGGCTCGCTCGCCGCCGCACTGCGTGAGCTCGGCCACGACGTCGTGATCGACCGCCGGGTGCCCTACCGTGGCCAGGCGGTCGCCGTGCCGCCACGGCCCACCACGCAGCTGGACGATGTCGTGCTGGTGCTGCGCGGCCTGCAGGCCCACCAGGCGCAGCCGGACGCGGTGAACCTCATGTGGGTCATCAGCCACCCGGAACTCGTCACGGCGGAGGAGGCCAGGGGCTTCCACCGGGTCTTCGCGGCCAGCACCGGGTGGGCCAAGCGCTTCGGTGACGAGGCCGGTGTCCAGATCGAGCCGCTGCTGCAGGCGACCGACCCGGCCCGGTTCAACCCCGGCGTCCCGCCCGCCGAGCCCGGCGACGACGTGCTCTTCGTGGGGAACTCCCGCATGGTGTACCGGCCCGTGGTGAAGCATCTCGTGGAGGCGGGCATCGACGTCGCGGTCTACGGCGGCCAGTGGGAACAGTTCCTGCCCCCCGCCGCGATCCGGGCACGGCGACTGCCGAACGAGGAGGTGGCGGCGCACTACAAGGCCGCTGGGGTCGTCCTCAATGATCATTGGGACGACATGCGGGAGCAGGGGTTCGTCTCCAACCGGCTGTTCGACGCCGCCGCCTGCGGCGCCCGGGTGATCAGCGACTACGTGGAGGGCGTGCACGACTTGTTCGGCGGGCTGGTACGGGCCTACCGGACCCGGGACGAGCTGGTGGAACTGGTGCGGGAGGGGCCGTCCGGCTTCCCGCCGGACGGCGAGCGGCGGGAGATCGCGCAGCGGGTCTGCCGAGATCATTCGTTCGCCGCACGTGCCCGGACTCTCGTGGACGCGGTCCTGGCCCTGCGCTGACGGGCCCCTGATCGGCGCTGATTGGCCCTGATCGGTACAGATCGGCAGTGCATTCTCAGCGCTTTCCCAGACACGCCCCTCCAATGCGGGAATGCACTTACCTTGAGGAGTGGAACAGATACTTTGAGCCAATTCACTTGATTCGCGATCTTGACGTGAGGCCACCCCAACGATGCGAAGGCTGTCCGCCGCCATCACTGCGGCACTCCTCGTCGCCGTCCCACTGACCCTCGCCCCCGTGGCGTCCCTCCCCGGGCCCCGCCCGACACCGGTCGCTCCGCACCTGGAGCACGTGCCCCTGGAGCTGCAGACGCCGGACGTCACGGCGAACGCCGTCCGGACCACCGCCGCGGCGGTGCTCACGGTGTCCCGGCGGGTCCGCCATTCCTTCTCCACGGTGGGCGTGACGTGGGCCCACTCGGGGACGCGTTCCGACGCGACGGCGGCCCCGGCATCGATCCAGGTCTCCGTGCGCGCCCACCACCAGGACGGCTGGGGGGCCTGGACGCAGCTCGACCTGCAGGACGGCGAGCAGCGACCGGCCCCCGGCGCCGCGCTCCGCGATGGCACCGAGCCGGCATTCGTCGGGACGAGCGACGGCGTTGAAGTCCTGCTTACCGTGACTCGGGGGAAGGTGCCCAGCGGGGTCCGGGTCGACCTCGTCGATCCCGGCACGTCGGACTACGACGCCCATGCGAACGACGCGCCCGCGGCGACGGCCAGCGCCATGGCGAGCCAGCCGACGATCTTGCCGCGGAGCGCCTGGGGTGCCGACGAGAGCCGGGTCAAGGCACCGCCGACGTACCTGAGCACGATCCGGGCCGGGGTCCTGCATCACACCGCCGACACCAACAGCTACACAGCGGCACAGGTGCCGGCGATCATCCGCGGCGACTACGCCTACCACCTCAGCCGCGGGTGGAACGACATCGGTTACAACTTCCTGTTCGACCGCTTCGGGCGCACCTGGGAGGGCCGGGCCGGCGGCATCACGCGGGCCGTGCTGGGCGCGCACGCCGGCGGCTTCAACACCGACACCTTCGGCGCTGCGGTCATCGGCAACTACGAGACGGCCACGCCGAACTCGGCGACCCTGACGGCGATCGCGCGCCTGTTCGCCTGGAAGCTCGACCCGTACCACCGCGATCCGCTCGGCACACTCCAACTGACGTCCAGCGGCGGCGGGACCTCGCGCTACCCGGCGGGGGCGACCGTGACGAAGCCCGTCGTGATGGGTCACCGCGACGTCGGCTACACCGCCTGCCCGGGTGGGAACCTGTATGCCAAGTTGCCGGCACTGCGCCGCTCGATCGAGGCCTACATGCGCCCCGCTCTGATCAGCGTGGGTGGTCCGCCCGCGACCGCCGCGTACGGTGCCGGCGCGTCGATGACCGCACGGGTGCTCGGCACGCAGTCGTGGCGGCTGACGGTGCGCAAGGCATGCCGCTCCGGCGTCGTCGTGGGCAGCACCGGGGGCACGGCATCCGACCGCGCGTCGTTCCGCGCGGTCTGGAACGGGCGCGGTCCCGGCTCGACGGTGAGCCGGCCCGGCGAATACACGATGACGCTGACGGGAAGTAACGCCTCCGGCTCGTCCAGACCCGCGACTGGCCGCGTGGTGGTGGTGCCGCCCGTTCCGGCAGCCATCGCGGCCGGAAGCGTCAGCTCCGGTGCGGGCAAGTACGTCGCGTTGCCCCCCCGCCGGATGCTCAACACACTCGGCGGCTCGGTGATGCCGGCCGCCCCCAACGCACGCGTCGACCTGCCGGTGCTCGGCCATCACTCCGTGCCGAGCAGCGGAGTGACCTCGGTGGTCCTCCAGGTGACCGCCATCTGCCCGACGGCTGGAACCGCCGTCTCCGTCTGGCCCACCGGACAACCGCAGAGCGGAACTGGTTCGGTGTTCGTCACACCCGGGTTCGTCCGCAGCGCGCTGGTGACGGTTCCGGTGGGAACCGACGGAAAGGTGAGTCTGTCGACGTCGCAGGGCGTCACCGATCTGATGGTCGACATCCTGGGCTACCACACCACCGGAACGGCGGCGCCCCTCCTTCCGGTCTCCTCGACGAGGGTGTTCGACAGCAACACCGCCGGGGGTGCCCTGCAACCCGGTGTGGACCGCGTTGTGACTCTTCCGACGATCGCGGGTGTGGCGCCGTCGCAGGTGGTCGCCGTCGTCGCCAACATCACCGTGCCCCGGGCCGCCGGAGACGGCGGCCTGGCCGCGTATGCCTACAACTCGCCGTATCCCGGCCCCGCCGTCCTGAACTATCGCGGCGTCTACACCACGGACGGCTCTACCGTGATCGGGGTCAACCAGGGCAAGTTCGTGGTGCGGGTTGCCGGATCCGCGGTGCGGGCGACGGTCGACGTCGTGGGCCTGTACGTGACCTCGTCGCTGTCCGGCTCGACATACTCCACGATGACGAACAAGCGCCTGCTCGACACCCGATCCGGTGCTGCGTTCACCGCCGGCCAGACCCGGTCGCTGGTGGTGGCGGGAGGCTCCACCGGCGTTCCCGCCGACGCGGATGCCGTGCTCGTCAACCTCATTGCGATTCCCGGGGCGACCGGCACGTCGTTCTCGGCATGGGCGGCGGGCGGCACGGCGCCGTCGTCGGTGCAATTGCAGGCCCGGGCCGCGGCCGTGAGCGCCAATCTTGCGCTGGTCAAGGTCGGCGCCGGCGGTGCGATCTCGCTGCGGAACACTGCCGGGACGGCGCACTTGCTCGTGGACGTCGTCGGCTACTACCGGTGAGGTGGCGAGGACCGCACGACGCTTGTCCGGGGAGTCGGTGCTCGGCACCTCGGGTAGCTCGGCACCTCGGGTAGCTCGGCACCTCGAGTAGATTGAGCCGGCGGCAGGCCGTCGTCCGCATCGTCGTCCACATCGCGAGGAGAACGTCAGCGTGAAGATCCTGGTGACGGGGGGAGCCGGGTTCATCGGCTCGCACTACGTCAGGACCCTGGTCAGCGGTGGGTACCCGGCCTACGACGGCGCGGATGTCGTGGTGCTGGACAAGCTCACCTACGCCGGGAACCTGCCCAACCTCGACCCGGTGATCGACTCGCCGCGGCTGACCTTCGTCGAGGGTGACATCCTCGACGTCAGCCTCGTCCACGACCTCATGGCGGGCACCGACGCCGTCGTGCATTTCGCCGCTGAGTCCCACGTCGACCGTTCCATCCTCGGTGCCGCGGACTTCGTGATGACCAATGTCGTCGGCACTCAGACTCTGCTGGACGCCGCGCTACGAGCTGGCGTCGGCAGATTCCTGCATGTCTCTACCGACGAGGTGTACGGGTCGATCGAGTCCGGCTCGTGGCCGGAGACTCATCCGGCGGAGCCGAACTCGCCGTACAGCGCGAGCAAGGCGGGCAGTGACCTGATGGCCCGGGCCTATGCCCGCACGCACGGCATGGATGTGGTCATCACCCGATGCTCCAACAACTACGGGCCGTTCCAGTTCCCGGAGAAGGTCATCCCGCTGTTCGTGACCAACTTGATCGACGGGCTGCCCGTACCGCTGTACGGCGACGGCCTCAACATCCGGGACTGGCTGCATGTCGACGATCACTGCCACGGCATCCAGCTCGTGCTGGAGGGCGGCCGGGCCGGGGAGATCTACAACATCGGCGGCGGCACCGAGCTGACCAACAAGGAGCTCACCGTCCGGCTGTTGGAGGCATGCGGTGCGGACTGGTCCAGCGTCGAGTACGTCACGGACCGCAAGGGCCACGACCGGCGCTACTCGGTCGACATCACCAAGATCGCGACCGAGCTGGGCTACGCGCCGCGTGTGCCGTTCGAGACCGGGCTCGCCGACACCGTCGCCTGGTACCGGCAGAACCGTGCCTGGTGGGAACCGCTGAAGCAGCGGGCCGCCCTGACCCGGTGACTGCGGCCGTGAGATGGCTGGTCACCGGCGCGGCCGGGATGCTCGGACGGGACGTGCTCGCGGCGATCGCCGCTTCCGATGACGAGGGACAGCTGCACGGTGCCGTCGTCACTCCGGCGACCCGGTCCAGCCTCGACATCACGAACCCCGACGCCGTGCGAGCCACCGTCGCCGGGCATGACGTCGTGGTGAACTGCGCCGCCTGGACGGCGGTGGACGCCGCCGAGACCCACGAGTCCGAGGCCTTCGCCGCCAACGCCATGGGCCCCGCGCTGCTCGCCCGGGCGTGCCGCGCGGCCGGGGCCCGGCTGGTGCACATCTCGACCGACTACGTCTTCGCCGGTTCCTTCCCTGCCGGGGTCACCCCGACGCCGTACGCCGAGGATGCGCCCATCGCCCCGCGATCGGCGTACGGGCGGACGAAGGCGGCGGGGGAGTGGGCCGTTCGCGCGGAGCTGCCCGACGCGCACTGGATCCTGCGCACCGCCTGGCTGTACGGCGCGCACGGCCCGAACTTCGTGCGGACCATGGCCCGGCTGGAGGGCGAGCGCGACACGTTGGACGTGGTCGACGACCAGCGTGGTCAACCGACCTGGTCCTGGGACCTGGCCCGGCGGATCGTGGACGTCGTCCGCAGAGACGTCCCACCGGGCACCTACCACGCGACGGCCTCCGGCGAGACCTCGTGGTACGGCCTGGCCCGGGCTGTCTTCACCGGGCTGGGTGCCGACCCGGACCGGATCCGTTCCACGACATCGGACCGCTTTCCCCGGCCCGCCCCCCGTCCGGCCTATTCCGTGCTCGGTCACTCCCGGTGGAGCGACGCTCGGATGCCTGCACTCCGTTCGTGGGAGGAAGCCCTGGCCGAGGCCCTCGATTCGGGACAGGTCCTGCCGCCGGATTACTCCAGGGGGCGGGTCCTGAGCGGGACGGCTCAGAGGGCGAGGCCTCCGGCCGAGAAGTGACGCATGGCCGGGTGGGACTCGGTCGACGACCGAGTTTGCTCACCCGGAGGAGAGCCCCTCTATGCGGCTTGTTCGCGTCTTGACGCTTGCCCTCGGCACCGCTCTGCTGGCCCCCCTGGTGGGGGCCGGCTCCGCTTCCGCGGGGAGTTCGGGAGGCGCAGCCGCCGCGGCGCTGCCCGCCACGATCCGCGCCGCCGCAATCACGTCATCCTGCCCCGCGCCGGGCGGCGTGACCGTTCCCGAGGCCGCGCTGCCGGTCGCCGACTTCGTGTTCCGCGGGCATGGCTGGGGCCATGGGATGGGGATGAGTCAGTGGGGTGCCGAGGGCGCGGCCCGGCTCGGCTGCGGGTACCGCACGATCCTCAGCACCTACTACCGCAACAGCACACTCACGCAGCGCTCGATGACGGCGCCGGTCCAGCTCACGCTCGCCAGCACCGCGACCCGGGCCACGCTGGCGGCCGAGAACGGGACCGTGCGCTGGGTGGCGGGCACCACCACCGTGGACCAGCCCGCCCGCTCGACCTGGCAGGTGGTCCGCCGGACGGGCGGGTCGCCGTCCAAGCCGGGAATTGCGGTTCTGGACGACTCAGGGCGGGCTCGGCTGTGGGTGGCCAATGGCGCGGCGCTGAGCGCACGGCACGTCGCCGTGTCGGTGACGGTGCGCGCCTACACCGGCTCGTCCAGCCGCTCGCTGCGCGCCCGCTGGGACGTCGCGCGGTTCGTCTCCTCGTCGTCCGGGATCGCGGTGAGCAACATGATCACGGCGGGCACGGGGACGACGGCGGTGCAGAAGTACCTGTGGGGTCTGGCGGAGGTCCCTGTGTCCTGGCCGCAGCAGGCGCTGCGCGCCCAGGTCGTCGCGGCCCGCACGTACCTGGTGGGCAAGTACCGCTCGGCCGAGGGGGCCTACGTCCTCAGCACGACGACAGCCGACCAGGTGTACGCCGGGACGTCCCGCGAGGACACCGACATCCAGAACGGCAGCCCATGGCGCAGCGCCGTCACGGCCACCGCCGGGGAAGTGCTGCTGGACGGCAAAGGCAGGGCGATCACCGCGATGTACTCCTCCTCGATGGGCGGCTACACCGAGGACCGCGGCTACGTGTACGGCTCTCCGGGTATCAGTTACCTCAAGGCGGTGGATGACAGCCGCTGGGAGATGGCGTCCGGCAACAGGCCGACGAACCGCTCGTGGGCGGTCGGGGTGAGCCGGCAGACGATCGCCGCCAAGTTCGGGTTCACCTCGGTCAGCAGCGTCAGCGTCGCGCCTCGGGGCAGCGCGGGCCGGCTGGACGGGCTGCGGATCTCGGGCATGCGCGGCTCGGTGGCCACGACGATCACGGTGACGGGCGCAGTGGTCCGCTCCCGCCTCAAGCTGCTGTCCCCCGGGTTCGTCGTCACGGCGGGGGCCATCGCAGCACCGTCGTCCCAGCCTGTCACCGGTGACTTCGACGGCGACGGGCGCACCGACGCCGGATGGTTCAAGTCCGGCGTCTTCTCGCTCAAGACCGCGACCGGAACGACGTACACCCTGTCCTTCGGCTCCGGGTTGACGCACCCGGTGGCCGTCGTCGGGGACTGGAACGGTGACGGCCGTGACGGGGTGGGGCTGTTCGTGTCGGGGAAGTGGTACTTGCGCGACACGCTCACCACGGGGCCCGCGCAACACATCTTCACCTACGGCGCCGCGGGCGACCTGCCCGTCGTGGGCCGGTGGGCGGGCGCGACCGGCGACGGGCCGGGAGTGGTCAACGCCGACCGCTGGTACCTGCGCACGTCGTTCACGACCGGGCCCACCCAGCGGTCATTCCGCTGGACGTCGGTGACCGGGCAACCCGTGGTCGGCGACTGGGATCACGATGGCGACGACGATCCGGGCGTGCGGGCCGGCAACATCTGGCGGCTGGGGCGGGAAAGTGCCACCGGAACCGGCCTCAAGCCCGCGCCGGCGACAGTGGCGAGTCTGTCGTTCGGCTCCACGGGCGACGTCGCGCTGAGCGGTGACTTCAACGCCGATGGCCGGGACACCCCGGTGATCGTTCGAGGTACCTGGTTCGCCTGGCGCAACGACCTGGCCGGTGGCGCCGCCCAGGGATCGCTCACCTACGCCGGCTGATCGCCCTCCCCCTCCACTTGGTGTCGATCAAGCAATCCAGGGTCGATCAAGCAATCCAGGGTCGATCAAGCAAACCGGGGTCGATCAAGCAATCCGGGACACGGCTTCCTGGGCGGACAGTCGCTGTCGGGCGGCGTCGTCGAGGCTCCCCAGGTCGTGGTGCAGTACGACGGACCCGCCAAGCGCCAGCGGACCCAGCCAGGCAGGGAGTGCACGGTCCGCCCCGGCGCCGGTCAATAGCCGGTCGCCGGGGCGGACCCCGATCTGCGAGGCGAGCCGCCGGGCGGTGGCGAGCAGGTCGCTGTGGCTCGTCGTCGTGCCCGAAACGGTGAACGCCGGATCGCCGGGGGCGGGTGCAGCGAGGGGCAGGAAGGCGTCCGGCTGGAGGCGGACCTCGGCGGCGGCGTCGAGTGCGCCGGGTGGCGGCGGGACGCCGGTCGCGCGGGCGAACGACGTCGCGAGCGCCGGAAGGGCGACGGCCACGAGCCGGGCACGTCCGGCAGGAGCCGTGGCGGGCGTCGCGGTCACCAGGACGTCGGCAGCCACCCTCGGTCCGAGCCCTGCGTGCGCGCCTACTGCCCACACGGCGAGCAGCCAGACCACGGATCGCCAATGCGCCGGCAGGTCGAGCGCCACCGTGCTTCCCGGCCCGGCATCGAGCTCGTCCACCAGCAGATTGGACGTCTTGGCGATCCAGTTGGCCAGCACCTTGCCGGACAGCTCGACCCGTTCACCGTCCGGGCCGTACCAGGTGAGCCGGGGGCGCCCGGGATCGGCGCGCACCATGTCGGCGAGCAAGGAGACCACGTCAGTGGGACCGCCGTCGCGCGGCCCGTTCTCGGTGAGCACGGTGTGACATCGTCGCAGCCCCGGCCGGCGCGACGCGCCACGGGCGGCATCCGTGCACGGCGGCCTGGCGGATCGCGTACCGTCCGGCGTCGTGAGGCGTGAGGCGGGCGGTCATGAGCCTGCCCTGCGCGGCGAGCGATGGGCGGGCGCGCTGCTGTACCGCGGTGGGCTGGTGGCAGCGGGCGCCGCGGCTTGGATCGGACTGCTCGCCGCCGTTCTGGTTCCGGTTGGTGCCTGGCGGCCCTGGCTGGTGCTGCCGCTGTTCGCTGCCGGCACGGCAGCCGCCGGGTGGGCGGCGCACCGGGTCCCGGCGCGTCCGGTCCCGACCTGGACAGCGTTCGGTTGCCTCGCAGCCTGCGTCGGTCACGCCATCTGGGCAGCGGCGACATCCGCGGAGCAGGTGGTGCTGCGCCGCGACCCCGGTTCGTACGCGTTGTTCACCCAGTGGATCGCGACGCGGCATCGGCTGCCGGTGGACGCCCACCTAGCGGCGTTCGGCGGCTCCGCGGCCCTCGCCGATCCGGCGTTCCGGCTCGCCAGCCCCGGCTTCTTCGAGGTCGGAGGCGACGTCGTCCCGCAGTTCCTGCTCGGCGCGCCGGCCTGGTTCTCGCTCGGTTGGTGGCTGGGCGGGTGGCACGGTCTCTTCATCGCGCCGGCGGTCGCGTCGGGACTCGCGCTGCTCGCCGTCGCCGGGCTGGCGGCCCGGCTGTGCGGGCCGCGCTGCGCACCCGCGGTCGTCGCGACCCTCGGGGTAAGTCAGCCGGTGCTGCACGCCGCCCGCTCGACCTACTCCGAGCCGCTGGCCCTCCTGCTCGTCGCCGCGGCCGCGGCCCTGCTGTGGGACGCCACCGTGGCGGCGGATCGCACGCGGCGGCTCGGTCTGGCCGCCGGGCTGGCGTTCGGCCTGGCGGGCCTGGTCCGGGTGGATGCGCTGCGCGAAGTCGTCCTGCTGCTCCCCGTCGCGGCGGTGCTGGCGCTGCGGCGGCATCCGGCCGCCGGCCCGCTGGCGGCCGGGGCGATGGGTGGGCTGGCCGTGGCGGCGGTTCCGGCGGTCCTGCTGTCCCGGCCGTATCTCGGGCAGATCGCGGGGTCGCTGCTTCCGCTGGCCGCGGGCGGCCTGGTGCTCGCCGTGGTCAGCGCCGTCGTCGTCATGCGTGTCCGGCGTCGAGGCACGCCGTCCGCTCCGCCGCTTCGCCGCCCGGGCTACGGCCCGCGGATCGCGGCGGCGCTGGTCGTGCTGACCGGGCTCGTCCTGGCCAGTCGGCCCTGGTGGCTGACCGTCCGGCAGAGTCCGCGCGACCCCGGGTCCCGCGTCGTCGCCGGGCTCCAGCTGCGCCAGCAGCTTCCGGTGGACGGCGGCCGCACTTACGCCGAGCACAGTCTGGCCTGGGTCGTGTGGTACCTCGGTCCGGTCACCGTGGTCGCGGCGTGGCTGGCGTTCGCCGCACTCGCCGCCGCGGCGACACGATGGTGGTCGGCATCCCGCGCTGCCGTCGACTCCGAAGCCGGCGCCGCCGTCCCCGGCTGGCTGGGCCCGGCAGTGGTGGGTCTGGCCTCCACTGTGCTGACGCTGTACCGCCCGGGGATCACGCCGGATCATCCGTGGGCCGACCGGCGGCTGGTGTCCGTCGTGCTGCCGGCTGTGGTGCTCGCTGCCGGCGCCGTTGTGACGTGGACGTCGAGACGGGCCCAGCGGCGCTGGTCGGCGACGTTGCTCGTCGCGGTGGTCGCCGTCGCGTGCCTGGCCATGCTCGTTCCGGCCACGATGGCGACCGCCCCCGTGGCGGGCGCGCGCACTGAGCAGGGCGAGCTGGCCGCCGTCCGCGCAGTGTGCGCCGCGCTCGGCCCGCGGGAGGTCGTGATCGCCGTCGACAACCGGGGCAGCAACGAGTGGCCGCAGGCGGTGCGCGGGGTGTGCGACCGGCCTGCGGCCTCGGTTCGCGGGCCGCTGGCCGAGGCCGGCGCGTCCAGCGGCCGGCTCGCTCGGCGCGTCCTCGCCGCGGGGTACCGGCCGGTGCTGCTGGCGGGGACGGCCGATGGCGAGCGGGTGCTGCGCGGCCTCGGCCTGGCACCGCAGCACCTCGTCCAGCTGCGCACCACGGAGGACCAGCGATGGCTCACCCGGGTGCCGGACGGCGTGGACCAGCTCACCGTCGACGTGTGGCTGGCCCGCTTCGGCTGACTGCCCAGCCGGTCACTGGTGCAGACGCCTCCTGCCGAAGCCGGTAGCCTCGCGGCCGATGAGCGCTTCACCGCTGCCGCTGCCCGTGCCTGTCGCCCCCGTGGCGAGCGTCGTCCTGCCCTGCTACAACGAGCGCGACCACGTCGTGGCCGAACTGGAGCGGATCACCGCGGCGCTGGACGCCTCCGGACTGCCGTACGAGATCCTGGCGATCGACGACGCCAGCACCGACGGAACACTCGACGTCCTGCGCGAGACGGCCAAGCGGCTGCCGAACGTCGAGGTGCTGGCGTTCCGCCGCAACGGCGGATCCGGCACCGCGCGGCGCATCGGCACCCAGCGTGCGCGTGGCGAGATCGTGGTGTGGACCGACGCCGACATGACCTACCCCAATGAGCGGATCCCGGAGCTGGTCCGGATGCTGCTCGACGACAGCACCTTCGACCAGGTGGTCGGCGCGCGGACGACCGAGGAGGGCACCGTCAAATGGCTGCGGGTGCCGGCGAAGTGGTTCATCCGGAAGATCGCGGAGCGGCTGAGCAATCAGCGGATCCCCGACCTGAACTCCGGGTTGCGGGCGTTCCGCCGGTCGGTGGCGCTGCCTTACCTCAGGCTGCTGCCGCCCGGGTTTTCCTGCGTGACGACGATCACGCTGGCTTTTCTGTCCAACCAGCACGACATCCAGTACGTGCCCATCGAGTACAACAAGCGGGCCGGCCGCTCGAAGTTCCACTTCATCCGGGACGCCTACCGCTACATCCTGCAGGTCCTGCGCATGGTGATGTACTTCGACCCGCTGAAGGTGCTCATGCCGCCCGCGTTGTGGCTGATCGCGATCGGCGGCGTGAAGGCGATCGTCGACATGGTCCGGCATCCCTTCTACTTCCCGGCGAGCACGGTGCTGCTCGTGATCACGGGACTGCTCATCGGCAGCATGGCTCTGCTGGCCGACCTGATCGTGCGATCCAGGGGTGACAGCCGGGACGAGCCGGGCTTGCGAGACAGTTAGCGCGTGCCTCATGACTCCGGCCTGGGCGTGACCCCGAAGCGACGCCTGCGCATTGCCCTCGTCGGGCCGACGCATCCCTACAAGGGCGGGGTGGCCGCGCACACCACGCAGACCGCCCATGAGCTCGCCAGCGCGGGACACGACGTGGACCTCGTTTCCTGGTCCCGGCTGTACCCCGAGCGGCTGTACCCGGGGGAGCAGGCAGTCCCGGACGGCGGCCCGGACCTGCCGCCGTACCCGCGGACCGTCCGGCCGCTGCGCTGGGACCAGCCATGGTCGTGGTGGCGCACCGGCGCGCACCTGCGCGCTCACGACCTCGTGGTGGTCGTGGTCGTCGTTCCGGTCCAGGTACCGGCCTTGCTGGCGCTGGTGCGCTCGATCCGGCGCGGTCCGCGCACGCCGCGTGTCCTCGTCATCGCCCACAACGTGGTGCCCCACGAGACGCATCCGGGCGGCGAGTGGCTGATGACCCGGATGATGAAGGCGGCGGACGGCGTCCTCGTGCACTCCGCGGAGCAGGCGCGGCTGGCGCGCGAGCACGGCGCCCGTCGGGTGAATGTCGCCGGTCTGCCGCCGCACCTGCCGGGCGGCGTCCCGTCGCCCGCGGGCCGGGAGCTGGCGCTCACCCGGCCGCCGCGGACGGACGGCGAGCCGGTGCGGGTGCTCGCGCTCGGCATGGTCCGCGAATACAAGGGCTACGACGTTCTGCTGGAGGCGGCCCGAGCGGTCCCGGAGGTGAGCGTGACGGTGGCGGGGGAGCAGTGGGGGGAGCCCGGGGAACGGGTCCGCCAGCTCGCCGCGGACCCGGCCCTCGCCGGGCGGGTGGCGCTGGTCGCGGGCTACGTCCCGGGTGCCGAGGTGCCCGGACTGCTGGCGCGCCACGACGTCTTCGCGTTGCCGTACCGGCACGCCACCGCCTCGCAGAACGTGTTCCTCGGGCACGCGCACGGGCTGCCGGTGCTGGCCACACGGGCCGGGACGTTTGCGGACCAGGTGCGCGACGGTGTCGACGGGTTGTTGGTACCGCCGGACGACGTCGCCGCGCTGGAAGGTGCGCTGCGCCGGCTGGCCGCGCCGGGCGCGATCGAGCAGTTGCGGCGCGGTCTGCCGGACATCGATGTCGCGGGCCCCTGGGCGGCGTACATCGACGCCTTGACCGGGTTGCCTCGTGCGGATCAGGGCAGCAGCGTCGATCAGGCATGCGAGCCGCGGTGACGGAGCCCTGGATCGACCTCCCGGGGGAGCCGACTCCAGAGGACGGGTCCCTGCCGTCGAAAGGGCCGTCCGAAGGGCCGTCGAAAGGGCCGTCCGAAGGGCCGTCGGGGGGCGGATCCCGTCGGCGACTCACCCGGGTGCTCGGCGCGGTGCGGTCCCGGCCCGCGCGCTGGGTGTTCGGGTTGCTGGCCTTGTCGCTGGCGGTGTGGGCGGTGGCCTCGGAGTGGTCGGACGTGGTCGACGCCGTCAGCCGGTTGGACGTTCGCTGGCTCGTCGTCGCGGTCCTGGTGACCGTGGGAAACGTGCTGCTGGCCGGGCTCGTGTGGCGAACCGTGCTGGCCGACCTGGGATCGCCGCTGCCGTGGGCGGCTGCGGCCCGCATCTTCTTCGTCGGCCAACTCGGCAAGTACGTGCCGGGTAGCGTCTGGCCGCTCGTCGTGCAGACCGAACTGGGGTCCGACCACGCCGTTCCACGCCGGCGGACGGCCACGGCAACGGCGGTGGCGCTGCTGCTGTCGGTCGGCAGTGCCCTGCTGACCAGTCTCATCGCTGCGCCGTTCGCGCCGGACGGCGTCCCCGCCGCCTTCCGCTGGACGGTCCTGCTGGTGATCCCGCTCGCCGTCGTCCTGCACCCCGCGGTCCTCGGGCGGATCGGGCGCACCGCGTTGCCGTTCGTCGGGCGCGATCCGCTGGAACAGACGACGTCGCTGCGCGGCACCGCCAAGGCCACGCTGTTCAGCATCGGATCGTGGGTGGGCGCCGGACTGCAGGTGTGGGCCCTCGTCGCCGCCGTGGGCGGATCGGCCGGATGGCGTTCCCTGGCCCTCGCGGTGACGGGATACCCGCTGGCCTGGGTGGTCGGCTTCCTCGTCGTCGTCGCGCCGGCCGGCGCTGGGGCGCGTGAGCTGGCCCTGGCCGCCGTCCTGGGGGGTGTGCTGGACCGCGCGAGCGTTCTCGTCGTCGTGCTGCTCTCCCGCGTGCTGTTCACCGTGGTGGACGTCGCCGTGGCGGGGGTCGGGCTGCTCGCGGGACATTCTCACCGGCGGGTTGAGTCCTAGCGTCATGACCGGTCGCGGCGGACAGGTTCGGGTGTGGCGGCCGGCCGCGCCCGTATCCGTGGGCGCCACGCTGTCGGCCCTGCGTCGCGGCGGCGCAGATCCCAGTCATCGGTTCGAGTTCGGTGGCACGGTATGGCGGGCGACCCGCACGCCGGACGGCCCGGTGCTCCTGCACCTGGTCACCCGCGCGGCCGACGGCGAGATCGTGGCGACGGCCTGGGGGCCGGGAGCGCAGTGGGCGCTGGACGGCGTACCGGAGCTGCTGGGGGAGCGGGACGATCCCGCCGGGTTCCGGCCACTGCCGGAGCATCACCGGCTCGTCGCGGCCTGGCGCGCCCGACCCGGGTGGCGGGTTCTGCGGACCCGCGCCGTGTTCGAGTCCCTGGCCGCGGCGGCGCTGGAGCAGCGAGTGACCGGGCGCGAGGCCCATGCCGCCTGGCGGACGCTGGTGCGGCGGTACGGCGAGCCGGCGCCCGGGCCGGCGGAGGTGTCGGGCGGGCTGATGGTGCCGCCTGCGCCGGACGCCTGGCGCCGGATTCCCTCGTGGGTCTGGCTCAAGGCAGGCGTGGACCAGGCGCGCAGCGGTGTCGTGCTGCGCGCCGCACAGGTGGCCGGGCGGCTCGAGCAGACCGTGGACCTGCGCCCCGTGGAGGCCGCGGCCCGCCTGCGCACGCTCCCGGGCGTCGGCGTGTGGACGGCCGCGGAGGTACGGCAGCGGGCACACGGGGACGCGGATGCCTTCTCGTTCTCCGACTTCCACGTCTCACGCAACGTCTCGTGGGCGCTGACCGGCCGGGTCATGGACGACGAGGGCTGCGCCGAACTGATCGAGTGCTACCGGGGGCACCGGTATCGGGTGCAGCGTCTCCTGGAGCTCGACGGTGCCGTCAGGCCGCGGCGCGGACCCCGGATGACCCTGCCGACGCACCTCCCGCGGTAGGCGGTGTTCCCCGGGTGTTCCAGCAGCCGTTGAGACCCCTTTTACGGGTCCCTTCGGCTGCATGAACGAGGCGACGGTGCCTGACTCGCCTTCGGTTGCTCACATTCAGGCGGACCTCAGGGGCTGAATCCCGTCGAGAGACTCTCCTAGCGCGTCGCGCTCGATCTCCAGATCGAAGCGCGTCTGCAGATTGAGCCAGAAGAGGTCAGTCGTCCCGAAGTATCGGGCCAAGCGAAGCGCGGTGTCTGCCGTGATCCGACGCTTCCCATGAACGATCTCGTTGATCCGGCGCGGCGGCACGCCGATGGAGATCGCGACCCTGTGCTGAGTCCGAGATGGCGGAACGGCCGCGCGGAAGGGTTCAGGATCGGGAACGGGCCCGGATCGAGACCGACGGCGACGGCGCCAGCTCCAAGGGGCTGACGTCGATCTCCAGATCCTCCGCCCAGCCGGCCGTCACCACGCGCTGCACCAACGCCCCGAGTGCGACGAGTTCGCCGGGAGATCCCCCGGCCACGGCGAACCTGCCGCCGTCGCCCTCCAAGCCGACTTCCACACTGGCGGACGAGGCGGTGACCAGCGCGACGGCCACCGCCCGTTGCAGCCGCTGGCCAACCGTGGACGGCGCGACGTCGACCGCCGGCACGCCGTCCGTCCCAGGTGGCACACCGAGCGCCGCTCGTACCGCCTCGACATGACCGAACCGGAACCAGTCGTCCCGCGCCGGGCGCAGCAGCGCGGCGGCTCCCGGGCCGTCTCCGTCGATGACCCACGTCCCGAGCCCGCGGATCACGGCGGCGGGCGTGCCGGCCAGCTTCCCCTTGACCAGGTCCGCCAGCGATGCCAGCTCATCCGCCAGCGCGCGCACCGTGACCTCCAGCGGCTGGCCGTGCGGGTCGAGGGCGCCGCGCAGGTCATCCACCACCTGGACGCCCGCCGCGCCGATGGCGAGATCCACCTGGCCGTCCCGCCAGGGGCGCCCCGCGGTGTCCGACACGAGGACGCCGACGCGCCTACCGGTCAACCGCGAGATCTGGCGGCGTAGCAGGCGGGCCGAGCCGTCCGGATCGGCGGGAAGAAGCAGCAGTGTGCCGAGTTCGACGTTCGAGGAGTCCACCCCGGCCGCGGCGAGCACGGGTCCGGACCGCGACTCCACGATGCGGGCGACCCCCCGTGGCGTCATCCGCTCCGCCACGATGCGCGCCGTCTCGGCTTCCACCGCCTTGGCGCGGCTGTCCCCGGCCACCAGCCGGTCCTCGGCCTTCGAGACGACCTTGCTGGACACGACCAGGACGTCGCGATCCAGGAGCGGTGTTCCGGCGTCCGCCAGGGCCGCTACCAGCGTCGCGCCCAGGTCATCCCCGGGCCGGATCTCGCCGACACCGGTGACCGCGAAGGCCTCGATCCGGGATGCCGTCAAGGTGCACCCAGTTCCAAGGCGAGCTCGAGCGCGGCGCCGGCGATGTCCCCGGCCGCCCCGGTGTCGGTCATGAGCAGCGGCCGGGCGCGCTGCGTCACGCCGTCCGGCACCTTCCCAGCGGCGTCGGCGTCGTCGACCAGCCAGCCGCGCAGGAAGTCGGCGTACAGCCCGGCCACCGCGGCCGCCGACGTCTCCACGCCGATGGCCTGCAGGCATGCGTCGGCCATTCCGCGGACCGGCGAGCCGCCGATGATGGGTGAGACGCCGACGACGGGTGCCCGGGTCCCACGGATTGCGTCGCGGACGCCGGGGACGGCGAGGATCGTCCCGATGGAGACGACCGGGTTGCTCGGCGGCAACAGGACGGCGTCGGCGTCCCGGATCGCCTCGACGACGCCCGGGGCCGGCTTCGCCTGATCGATGCCGACGGCGAGGATCTGCCGAGCGGGCACGGCGGCGTGCAGCCGCACCCACCACTCCTGAAAATGGACCGCGCGCCGCCCACCCTCGGCGTTCTCATCGTCGATGACGATGTGGGTCTCCACCGGGTCGTCGCTCATCGGCAGCAGCCGGATGCCGGGATTCCACCGGGCGCAGAGCGCCTCGGTCACCTGGGACAGCGGGTAGCCCAAGCCCAGCATGCGGGTGCGCATCAAGTGCGTGGCGACGTCCCGGTCGCCGAGGGTGAACCACTGCGGCTGGGCGCCGTAGGCGGTGAGCTCCTCGGCGACGGTGAATCGCTCGTCCTCCCGGCCCCAGCCCTGTCCCTCGTGAACGCCCCCGCCCAGGGTGTACATCACGGTGTCCAGATCGGGGCACACCCGTAGGCCGTGCAGCGTCACGTCGTCCGCCGTGTTCCCGATGACAGTGACCTCGTGCCGGTCGGCGCCGCCGCGGGACTCCTCGAGGTGATGCAGCAACCCGCGCAGGAAGCGGGCGCCGCCGATCCCCCCGGCCAGGGCGGTGATGCGCATGGCGGCGATCCTTTCAGACCGGCGGGACGGCGGCGGTCCGGGGACTGGCCGGCGTGATGATGGAAACTTCCGGTCGGATAACGCCGGAAGTTTCCATCGTCTTCTCATCCTCCCGACCACGCCCCGGCCCGCTTGATCAGAGGGACGTTTTCATGATCAGGGGGACAAAGATGCTGTGATCATGGCCTCGGCGAAGCGCGAACGTCCCCCTCGCGGCCCGAACGTCCCCTTCGCGACCCGAACGTCCCCCTCACCGCGCGAACGTCCCCCTCACCGCGCGAACGTCCCCCTCACCGCGCGAACGTCCACTTGATCAAGGCGCCCCGGCGGTCGACGGATGATTTGGCGGGTGATTTCGCGGACCGCCTGAAAGGTGGAGGGGGGTCGGGCGGGCAGTCGATGGTCGTCCCGACCCGGCCGGGCTAGAGCGGCCGCGAAAACGGCAAACTGCTGGTCAGCGCCGGCCGCA